>ULVY01032128.1_pt1 | contig 44598 bp, 36 predicted proteins | sample 1959861 | NCBI WGS metagenome assembly ULVY01 (sample SAMEA4835798, study PRJEB28245) | human gut metagenome | biome: gut microbiome; material: fecal sample | place: Denmark | collected 2008
ATCAGCGTCCCCACTGACACCGCCGTAGAGCTTGATACCTGCTTCGGCGAGTGCTGCCTGCGCACCTTTGCCGATGCCTCCGCAAACCAAAGTGTCCACACCGTGCTGCATCAGGAAGCCTGCCAGTGCGCCGTGACCGCTGCCGTTGGTATCAACAACTTCCGCATGAGTGATTTTGCCGTCTGCAGCTTCATAAAGCTTGAACTGTTCGGTATGACCGAAATGCTGAAAAATTTGACCGTTTTCATAGGTAACTGCAATTTTCATAATGGAATCTCCTTTGCATTTTTTGTTGGATTTTTCTGTGTTGGCTCTCTGCATCCGGCACCAACGGCCGCAGTGGGCTGCCTCCTGCCCTCCGCAGATGCGGTAGTTTCCCCCGGTGATGTGCAGCGGTTTCCCGTGGACAAGACACGCTGCGATCTTGCGCCGTGCGACTTCGTAAATCTCCTGCACGGTAGAGCGTGAAATGTCCATTTGCGCGGCACACTGTTCGTGGGTTTGCTGCTCCAAGTCAACCAGACGAATGACCTCGTATTCGTCCAGCGTCAGCAGGATCGGCTTGGTATTCTCGCACCCATTGGGGCAGAAGGTATCAACTTGTGGTGCGCCACAAATCCGACGGCACCGTGGCGGTCTTGGCATGGACGCGTTCCTCCTTTTATTTTCGGTATATACCGATTATAACACCTCGCTCAGAAAAATCAATACAGATTTTTCAAAAGCCGCTGTAATGCTTATCAGAATCTCAAATATAAATATGGAAATCGACATTTTTGGTGCAGAGGAGATTATGTGGATGCCAGATGTTGTGGCTGGAGAACCTTTCGATGAGTCTTTAGACTCCGGCACAGGAATAGTTCTGAAGGAGGTTTTGCAATGGAATATACAACTTTAGGAAATACGGATATTCAAATCTCCAAGCTGTGTGTCGGCTGCATGAGTTTCGGCAAGGCAGGAACCATGCACGACTGGACGCTGGATGAAACAGAGAAAGTGGTCAAACACGCACTTGAAACCCTATCTTCCTCACCGCGTTGTGGGAGGCATTGACCAGAATCCCGCGGATGGCAGCCGGAAATGCAGCGCCGTCCCAATCAGCGGCTTTTCTGTTTCCGGTATTCCGTTGGGGTTAATTGGTAGCGTTTTTTGAATAATCTGCAAAAATAGTCAACGTTATGAAATCCTGTCTCAGAAGAAATGAGACTGACTTTTTTCTCGGTTTTTGAAAGCAACTGACCGGCCTGTTTTAAACGGTAGTTAATGAGATAGTTAACCGGCGTTATATGTAAATATTTCCGAAACAGATTCAAAGCGGTACTTTTACTGACCATTGCCTGTTCTGCAATGTCATCCAATGAGATACTCCGTGAGTAATTTAGATGGATAAATTGCAGCATGAGCTGTAACCGGGCTTGAGAAGCGGTTGAATGATCCTTGTGTTCTTCCTGGTATGAAATGTCTGTGTTTTCAAATATTTCCAGCCAGAGATTCTGAAGGAGAGAACTGGTAAGGAGTTCTTTGGATAGAACGGAATCCTGTGCAGAAATAATTTGCCGCATGATAGATAAAACCTTTGCTTGCCAGCATACTTTTTTATGAAATACGAGAAATGGAAATGAGGAAGAAATGATCGGCAGAATATATTTCTGATAAATCAGGCTGTCGCAAGGGGCAATAAAAGAAGGCATAAATACAAAATTGGGAATGAGGGCTTTTGAGGGAGAATAAAGGCGATGGAGTACCTTTGTATTAATGAATATGCCATTTCCTTCGGTTAAATGAAATTGGTATTCTCCAATCCACAAAGTAACGGTTCCGGATTCAATATAAATAAACTCCAATTCAGTATGCCAGTGCCATTCGATACAGTTGAAATCAAAAACGGACAGATCTTCATAGTAAAACTGGAAAGGATAGAAAGTGCTTCCGTGCTGAGCTGTCTCCATCAAATCTTCACCTGTAATGATTTTGGTATAGGTTGTATTTATATTCATAGAAACCCCACTCTTTGAAACATACTTTACGATATTATACAATAAATTTCGGAAATAAATCAATGAAAATAAAGATATTATGTTATATAATTCAATAAAAAACGAGGAGTGATGACCATGCCAAATTACCGGAAAACAAAAATAGCCTGTTATATGGGATTTATTACACAGGCAATTGCAGCTAATTTTGCCCCATTGTTATTTTTGAAATTTCATAATGATTATCAGATTGCACTTGGAAAAATCGCATTGATTTCTACCTGCTTTTTCCTTACACAGTTGTTGGTAGACCTGTTTTGTGCAAAGTTTGTGGACAAAATAGGGTATCGCATCTGTATTGTTACTTCTGAGGTATGTTCCGCAGCAGGATTGGTTGGTCTGGCTTTTTTGCCGGAGCTTTTGCCGGAACCGCTTGTTGGAATTATCCTGAGTGTGATTGTATATGCAGTCGGAAGTGGTCTGATTGAAGTGCTTTGCAGCCCGATCGTGGAGGCGTGTCCATTTGATAACAAAGAGGCAACGATGAGTCTTCTTCACTCTTTTTATTGTTGGGGAGCAGTGGGAACGATTGTGATCTCTACACTGTTTTTTGCGGTGTTTGGCATGGACAGCTGGAAATGGCTGGCTGTCTTATGGGCGCTTGTTCCGGCCATAAATATCTATAATTTTGCAACCTGTCCGATCGAGCATTTGGTAGATGAGGGGGAAGGAATGGGAATAAAAGAACTGTTTCGAAAACCTCTTTTCTGGCTTTCCATATGTTTGATGATTTGCTCCGGTGCATCAGAACTGGCTATGGCACAATGGGCATCTGCTTATGCGGAAGCTGCTCTGGGGCTGTCAAAGACAGTTGGTGACCTGGCCGGTCCCTGCATGTTTGCTGTTACAATGGGGATCAGTCGTATAATTTTCGGAAAATATGGTGATAAAATGGATCTGATGAAATTTATGATCGGATCTGGAATTTTATGTGTGATATGCTACCTGCTTGCTTCTGTATCGTTGAATCCGATATCAGGTTTGATTGGATGTATTATCTGTGGCTTTTCTGTTGGGATTATGTGGCCCGGCACAATCAGTATTTCATCAGAAAGATTTCCGGCAGGTGGAACGGCTATGTTTGCTTTGCTTGCTATGGCGGGGGACCTGGGTGGAAGCATAGGTCCGGGGATTGTTGGACGTGTTACACAAAGTGCAGGAGACAATATTCGTGCAGGTATGGGAGTTGGGCTATTGTTCCCGGTTATTTTATTAATCGTGCTTTTTATTTTTACAAGGCAAAAAAATAATAAATGAAAGCTTTTTTACAATTCATTACATAGAAGTGATAAGTCAGAAAACTGCCCAAAGAGTGATGGACTCAATTACAAAATATATTGAATCTAAGCTACTTCTAAAAGTAAATCGCAAGAAAAGTAAAATAGGAAGACCAATAGAGATAAAATACTTGGGATCCACATTTTACAATCAATTCAAAGCCAAGAAGTATAAAGCCAAAGCTCATGAAAAGTCAGTACAAAAGGTAGTAAGAAAATGGAATGACCAAAGGCAAACGGGAAGTGCCAGAAGATGATGCCCTTGACTTTTCTCCAAAAAAGTTTTACTATCAAACTACTATTAGATAGTATTAAAAACTAGATATCGGGGTAATGTAAAAAAGAAGTGGTTTGAAAGTTGAAGAAAGGCAGGGGCGATCAGGACATGAATAAGAAAGCATGGAAAGCGGGTGCGGTATCGGCACTGGCAGTTGGAGCGGGGCTGGCGGCAGCGGCGTCGAAGCGGAAAAAGGCAGGAAAAGTGGTTAAGTCGGCTTCGGATTACCGGAATACGGAACGCGGCAGCCAGGAGAAAAACAGCAAGGGAATTTATTATTCGAAGGGAAATTATGAGGCGTTTGCGCGCCCGGAGAAACCGGCGGGAATTGAGGGCAAATCGGCTTATATCGTCGGAAGTGGATTGGCTTCTCTGGCGGCGGCGTGTTTTCTTGTGAGAGACGCACAGATGCCGGGAGAAAATATCCATATTTTGGAGGCGATGGAGGTAGCAGGCGGTGCATGTGACGGTATTCAGGATCCGACCCGTGGATATGTGATGCGCGGCGGCCGCGAGATGGAGGATCATTTTGAGTGCCTGTGGGATCTGTTCCGCAGCATCCCGTCCCTGGAGGTGCCGGGGGCATCAGTTCTCGATGAATATTATTGGCTGAATAAACACGATCCGAACTACTCACTCTGTCGTGCGACGGTCAACCGAGGCGAGGACGCACACACGGACGGCAAATTCCGCTTGAGCCAGAAAGGCAGCATGGAGATCATGAAGCTGTTCTTCACGAAGGATGAGGATCTGTATGACAAATCCATTGAGGATGTGTTTGATAATGAGGTGTTTGATTCGGATTTCTGGCTGTACTGGAGAACAATGTTTGCGTTTGAAAATTGGCACAGTGCATTAGAGATGAAACGCTATTTTCAGCGTTTTATCCACCACATCGGCGGACTTCCGGATTTCTCGGCACTCAAATTTACGCGTTACAACCAGTATGAGTCGCTGATTCTGCCGATGCAGAAATATCTGGAGGCGGCAGGCGTCCAGATCCAGTTTGGCACCGAGGTTACGAATGTGCGGTTTGACATCCAGGGTAAGAAAAAGGTTGCGAAGGCGATCGAGTACGTGAAGGGCGGCGAGAAGAAGGAAATCGCGTTGACTGAGGATGATTTTGTCTTTATTACGAACGGAAGCTGTACTGAGGGAACGATCTACGGCGACCAGAATCAGGCACCGGTAGAAGGTGCGGAAGTGCGTACCAGCGGCTGCTGGAGTCTGTGGCGTCAGATTGCTGCGCAGGATCCGGCATTTGGACATCCGGAGAAATTCTGCTCGGATATCCAGAAGACGAACTGGGAGTCTGCGACGGTCACGATTTCGGATGAGACAATCATTTCCCAGATCCGCAAGATTTGCCGCAGGGATCCGAGAAGTGGACGCGTCGTAACAGGCGGTATCGTGAGCTGCCGTGATTCAAGCTGGCTGCTCAGCTGGACGATCAACCGTCAGGGACAGTTCAAAGCGCAGGATAAGGACGAGATCTGCGTCTGGGTATACAGTTTATTTACGGATGTACCGGGCGATTATGTGAAGAAGCCGATGCGCGCCTGCACGGGCAAGGAGATCACCGAAGAATGGCTGTACCATCTCGGAATCCCGGAGGATCAGATCGAGGAACTGGCTGAGAACCATGCGAACTGTACGCCGACGATGATGCCGTATATTACAGCATTCTTTATGCCGCGGCGTGCCGGAGACCGCCCGGACGTTATCCCGGATGGATGTGTCAATGCGGCATTTCTGGGGCAGTTTGCGGAGACCCCGCGTGATACTATTTTCACGACCGAGTATTCCGTCCGCACCGCGATGGAAGCGGTGTATGGCTTGTGCGGCGTAGACCGCGGCGTACCGGAGGTATGGGGAAGTGTCTACGATATCCGCGAGCTTCTGGACAGCACGGTCAAGCTGATGGACGGCAGATCGCCGCTGGAAATGAAGCTGCCGATGCCGCTTGAAGCACTCAAAAAGCCGATTCTCCGGAAGATTGACAAGACGGTGGTTGGAAAGCTGCTGCGCGATCACGGCGTGCTGAAAGACTGGATGGTGTAAGAGACTGAGGAACGCAGGTGTTACTGGACACGTATGCGTGAACAGTAACACGCAGGTAAATATGGCTGCGTTAGATAAAGGAAGACAGGCTGTCACAAACAGAAGGCCCCGGACGGAAAACGTTCGTTTGGCATTCGTGTGGCAGCCTTTTTTGTGTAACAGGAAATTGTCGTGAGGCACATTCTTTTTCACTTGCCCGTTTTTCTCTGACATGATACAATAAAGATTGGCGTAAATGTAGAAAATTTGAGAAGAAAACGATTTTGAAAAGGATCGTTTGATAGATGTGAGGGAAAATAGATGGATTATTTACTTTGTATCCCGGCGCGGGAGACAAATACGAGAGAGAATTGTGAGAAAATACATAATGTTCTGGCGCGCATGTCCGATACCTACAAACTGCGGATTGTACCGGAACCGGTTAAGAATAAGCAGTTTCCATGTCCGCCGTATTACAAGAAATACCGGATCTACAAGCCGGTAAAGGAACGCGATACGAACGGAGAGGCATATCTGGAAAAAGAAGAGGAAGAGATGCTCTTGAGTTCCTGCAAGACGGAGGAAGAGCAGGAACTGATAAAAAGCTGTATCTATGCGTACCAGTATTCGGCGGCGATCGTACTTAAAAGCTTCCGGGAGAAGGAAAAGAAAAATAAGATGCAGGTTCGACCTCTTTCGGAGCGGACACAGGCGCCAAGAGGCGTAAGTGGTCCGAATAGGGGAGCACGTCTGGAAACACCGGAAAAAGCCGAAAAGCCGGAACAGGAGCGCAGCGCACAAGAACGTCCGTCTGGCAGCGACAGACCGGAACGATCGGAGAGAAGCTATCGGAACCGTACAGCGGATCGTGCTGCTGAGGGGAATACTGAGCGCACGCAGGGCAGAGAAAGAGCTTGCTCAGAGAGAGAGAGGGCAGCGCGTGTTTCGGGAGCCGAGAGAGCAGCGGACAGACGTAGCGGAAACCGCGCGGTGCCGGAAAATGAGAAACGGGAAGACCGCCCGGCTTCTGGAAGGCGGGAGCGGTTTGAGCGCCGCCCACCGCGCAGAGGAGAACGGCCAGAAGTGGAGAAAAATGAGGCCGTGAAAGACCCAGTGCAGGGCGAACTTCCGTTCCGCGCTTACATGGAGACAGGAAGCCTCCCGGCGTTCCGGGATACGGCAGCAACGGTGACTGTACAGCCGATACAGCGGAAGAAAGAAGGTTATATGCCGATGGAGCGCAAACCGGCCGCGCAGACGCAGGAGCCGGAACCACAGGTGTAAGGTATGTGACAGAAACAGAACGATAAAATTAAATCATAGAATTTATAGAATGGCATCGAAACAATAAGAGTTCCGATGCCATTTGAGCATCAAACAGGACTATGCTTTCCATTTCTTTATTCCAACCATTCAGTTCTAATCCCCCCTATTTTCCGCATATGAATAAATGCAGTCTGTGAAAAGTACAGAACAGGGACAGAAAAAGGGGGAAATGCGCATGTATGAGAACCGGACGGTGGAAGAGGTGTGTAGGGAGTTTTCGGTCGATTTGCGGACAGGCTTATCGGCAGCGGAAGTGGAGGTACGGCAGCGCCATTATGGGAAAAATGAGCTGCGGGAAGCACCACCGCGGAGTCTGATTGTGCGCATCGGGGCACAGCTTTGCGACTCCCTGATTTTTGTGTTGTTTGCGGCAGCCGGGATCTCCCTGCTTTTGGGCGAGTACGGCGATGCGGGGGTAATTCTGGCGGTTGTCGTATTAAATGCCACGGTGGGCGTGATTCAGGAGGGGAAGGCGGAGAAAGCGCTCGAATCCTTAAAACGGATGACGCAGCTGGAGGCGGTTGTGATCCGGGAAGGAAAAGAGCGGGAGATTGCCGCGCGGGAGCTGGTGCCGGGGGATCTGGTCGTGCTCGATGCCGGGCGGCAGGTTCCAGCCGACCTGCGTCTTACCGAGACAGCAGAAATGCGGGCAGAAGAATCAGCGCTGACCGGCGAATCGCGGGCGGTTGAGAAAAACAGCCATTTTTTAGCCGCCGGTGCGCTTCCGGTGGCAGAGCGTAAAAATGAGACATTTATGACTTCTTACGTGACGGCAGGGCGGGGAAAGGGAATTGTCATCGCCACCGGCATGAATACGGAGGTAGGGCGGATTGCCTCTCTGATCCGCGAGGCGCCGGAGGAGGAGACACCGTTGCAAAAAAGGCTGTCGGATCTGGGGAAACTATTGAGTATTCTTACGATCGGGCTGTGCGTTTTATTATTTGCCCTCGCCGTCTGGCAGAAGCGCGACGTGATGGAAATGCTGCTCACCGCGATTTCCCTGGCGGTAGCTGCCGTGCCGGAGGGGCTTCCGACGACGGTGACGATTGTGCTGGCGCTGGGAGTGACGAAAATGGCGCGGGCTGGCACGATCGTGCGCCGTCTTCCGTCCGTGGAAACACTGGGGGCAGTCAGCGTGGTCTGCTCAGATAAAACAGGGACGCTGACGAAAAATGAGATGACGGTGACGACATGTTATGTAAATCGACAGGAGTATACGGAACAGGAATTGGCGCGCTCTAAGGAAAGAGAAGTGGGAAAACGGCTTTTGGAGGTATTTGCGCTGTGCAGCGATGCCGGGGAGACGGTGGGGGATGCCACCGAGCGGGCGCTGTACGGATTTTGTGAAAATTGTGGTGTTTCTCCGGAGCATCTGCGTCGGAGATATCCGCGGAAAGGGGAGATTCCCTTTGATTCGGATCGGAAGAGAATGACGACGGTGCATGAGCAGGGAGAAAACTGGATTTCTTGTGTAAAAGGGGCGCCGGATGTGATTCTTAAAAGGTGTCGTTATGAGATGGAAGAGGACAAAATTGTGCCGCTGACCAGGGAGAGGCGGACAGAGATTGAGGCGGAGATCACGCGTATGTCCGCGCGTGCCCTGCGAGTACTCGCGGGGGCATATAGGGAGCTTCAAATAGGAAAAATGCCGGATGGAAAGTGGGAGAAACAGGTGGGACAGCTGGAGCAGAACCTGGTATTTCTGGGTCTGGCAGGCATGATGGATCCGCCGAGGGAGGCAGCAGCCGGGGCAGTTGAGGCATTTCGCAGGGCATCTGTGCGGACGGTCATGATCACTGGAGATCATGCAGACACGGCGCTTGCGATCGCCAGGCAGCTGGGGATTGCCAAACGGCGGGAAGAATGCATGACGGGGGCGCAGCTGGAAACGCTGGATGAGGGAGCTCTGGAGGAACGAATCGGTTCTGTATCAGTCTTTGCACGGGTGTCGCCGGAACATAAAGTCCGGATTGTGCGGGCTTTAAAACGCGCCGGGTGCGTGACGGCGATGACCGGGGACGGCGTAAATGATGCGCCGGCGCTTAAATCAGCCGATATCGGGATCGCGATGGGAAAAGGCGGCACCGATGTGGCGCGGCAGGCGGCGGATATGATTTTGACGGATGATAATTTTGCGACGATCGAGAGGGCAATTGAGGAAGGGCGCGGCATCTATGAAAATATACGAAAATCTATACTGTTTTTGCTTTCCTCCAATCTGGGGGAGATTTTAACCATGTTTGCCGCCGTTGCTATCGGAATACCGGCGCCGCTGGAAGCTGGGCACATCCTTTGGATCAATCTGATTACGGACTCGCTTCCGGCGCTGGCACTCGGCATGGATGGAAACGACCGGGAGAACTTGATGCGTCAGCCGCCGCGCCGGACGGGCGAGTCGCTGTTTGCCGGAGGCGGGTGGTTCTGCATGGTATTTTACGGGTCTCTGATTGCAGCAGTCACGCTGGGGGCATTTTTCAGCAGACAGGAGCTTTTGCGGGCACAGACGTATGCATTTACTGTTCTGGGGCTGTCGGAGCTCTTTCATGCGGTCGGCATGCGCTCGCTTACGGGCTCGGCATTTTCACGCAGTCTTGGGAAAAATCCGCTGATGCTTGCGGCAGTCCTTGTGGGGATTCTGATGCAGGTTGCAGTGACGGAGATTCCTTTTTTAATGAAACTCCTTCACACGGTGCGGCTGCACCCGGCAGAGTGGCTGGCGCTTCTCCTGTTATCCGCCACGCCGCTGTTAGTGCATGAACTTCTAGCATTTCTTCTTCGGAAACGGCGTTGATACAGCGAAAATGCAGTTTACAGACAAGTGTTTTTGAAGCTGAATGCATTGGCAAAATCCCGTTACTGTTTCCGGGTAGGCACTTTTGGAACCGAAAGTGCCGTAAGAAAACATGGTGGCAGCAGGAATTTGCTGTATTTAAATGCGAAGCCGCGGCAAATTCCGTTACTGGGCACGTATGCGCGAACAGTAACACGCGGCAGGAGATTGAGCAGATTTCGAAAACAGGCTTGTTCTTTTGGACAAAAAAACTTATAATAAAAGGGAGTCCAAGCTGATTTTGTCAGAAAAGTATAAAAAGTTGCTGTCCGCAGACAGGCATTTTTGAAGTCTAAGGTGCCGCATGAAAATAGAATGGAAGCAACCATAGATACATAGGAAGATGAGGGAAGAGATGAGGGAGAAACAGACGAGAGAGGACGCCTCCGGCGTTCGAAAGAAGCCGGCAGCTTCATCCGCACGATCTTCGGGCAGGCGGGGCACCGCAAAGAAAAGCGGGAAAATTGATGTCGGCAAGCAAAAGAAAGCGGGCAAAAATAACAGCCGGAGCGGTGGGCAGATCGTGTTCCATGCGATGGCAAGGATCTTTGGAACCATGTTCAAGACGCTTCTGGTGTGTCTGGTACTGCTGGTGATTGGCGGTGCCGGATTTGGCGCATATAAGCTGATTCCGCTCTATGAGGACTATAAAAGCCAGATAGAGGGAGTGGTGGAAAACAGTACGCCGGATACGTTCCGTTTGCAGGAGGCAAGTTATATTTATGATTCCAACGGTAATGTGCTGGCGAAGCTGACGGGAGACGAGGATTCCAGTTATTTGACGTATGACCAGATACCGCAGAATGCAGTCAACGCATTTGTGGCGATCGAGGATCGGACGTTCTGGGAAAATCCAGGCATTGATATAAAAGGTATTTTCCGTGTCGCAGTCAATTACTTTTTGACTGAGGGAGCAGAAAAGCACGGCGCGAGTACGATCACCCAGCAGTTAGCGAGAAACCGTTTTCTGACCCGCGAGGTGTCGATGGAGCGGAAGATCAAGGAGATGCTGATTTCCTTAGATTTGACGAAGAAATACACCAAAGAGCAGATTATGGAGTTCTATATCAATGATATCAGCTTCGCGAACACGTACTACGGGCTTCAGGCGGCTGCAAGAGGTTATTTTGGCAAGGATGCGGATGAACTGTCCTTGAGCCAGACGGCATATTTGTGTGCGATTCCGAACTCGCCGACGTATTACAACCCGTACCGTCATCCGGAAAATGCGCTGACACGCCGCGATAAGATTCTGGAAGACATGCTGAGTATGGGATTTATTACGGAGAAAGCGTGCAAAGAGGCAAAGGCGGAGGAGATTACGGTCAACCGCCAGAGAGTGCCGCTGCACAACTATGAGACGACGTATGCGATCGACTGTGCGATTCGCTATCTGATGCGCCGTGACGGCTTTGAATTCCAGTATGGATTCCGCAGCGACGAGGCTTACAAAGAGTACAATGCCAATTACAACGAGGTGTACAACCAGGAGCGCGATGCGCTCTATACGGGCGGCTATAACCTTTATACCTCGTTGGATCCGGACAAGCAGACGATCCTGCAGGATGCATTAGATGGAGTTTTGTCCTTTGATGGCAATACATCCGAAAACGGCGTTTACAAACTGCAAGGCGCGTCCACCGTTATTGACAACAAGACGAACCGCGTCGTGGCGATTGTGGGTGGACGTAGTCAAGAGACGGATACCTACACATTAAATCGTGCGTTCCAGAGCCCGAGACAGCCGGGAAGTTCTATCAAACCGTTGATCGTGTATACACCGGCACTGGAAAATGGTTACACATCGGAAACAAAGATTCCGAATATCGATATTGACGCGGCGAAGCAGAAGGGCGTGGATGTGAAGTCCCTTTCTGGCGAGAGGCTGGAGCTTCGAAATGCGGTCGAGCGAAGTAAAAATGGTGTGGCATGGTATATCTATGATGATATCACACCGGATGTCGGCATGGCATATTTAACCCAGATGCGCTTCGCGAGCGTGCAGGCGGCGGACTATTATCCGGCGACCTCCCTGGGCGGCTTTACCACCGGTATGACGACCGAGGAGATGGCGGGCGCTTATGCGGCGCTGTCAGACCGGGGACAGTACCGCGAACCGACCTGTATTATCAAGATGATCAATAACCAGGGCGAAGACATTTTTGAAGATTATGAATCGGTTCAGGTTTACCAGGAGAGCAGCGCCGTGCTGATGACCGATATTTTAAAGGGAGTTGTCACAAAAGGTACGGCGGCGTCGATGGGTTGGAGCGGCAATATAGAGGCGGCCGGAAAGACCGGTACGACCAACGGCAGCCGTGACGGCTGGTTCTGCGGCATGACGCCATATTATACGATGACGGTCTGGGTTGGCTACGACCAGCAGAAGACACTTTCCAGCCTGTACGGCGGCACGTATCCGGCGAAGATCTGGAAAAATGCGATGGAAAAGATGGTAGAGGGGCTTCCGGCGGCGTCCTTTGATACCCCGGAGACGGACAATGGACGCGGAGAAGGAACCTATCTGGCAGGTCATCCGGATGCATTTGAAATCACAACCAGCGGATATACCGCGGCGAATTTCAGAAGGGATCATTTGCTCTCGGATGAGGCGGCGAAGCTTCTGGAGTCTGCAAAGAGCGGCGATTCCGGTCGCAGCAGCAAGGAGCTTAAAGAAGACGCCAGCGCCAAGATCGAGCAGATCAAGAGCGAATCCATCAAAGAGCGGATGCAGCGGATCTACAAGACGGGTACGGCAGGAAAACGGTATTCAGCCCCGGCGGTGGTGCCGGAAACAACTGCCGAGACAGTTGAAGATCCGGCAGAATCTAGCACGACGATCGTGCCGGCAGGACCGGGCAGCGACATCGGACCAGGACACGGTCCGGCGCAGGAACCGGCAGTGGGTCCGGCGGCGGAGATTGGACAGTAAAGAATTGAAAATGAGAAGATAATAAAAAGCATTCTTTCATTCAGAGATTAAAGGCTGAGTGAAAGAGTGCTTTTTTGCGTCTATGTGGAATTTGGAAGAATTCAGAAGCAGGCATTACTGCGTATGTTCAGATTCATTTTTCTGCTGTTTCCGGTACTGTGCCGGTGTGCAGCCAATGATCCGTTTGAATGTGGCGATGTAATTGCTGACCTGGTTGTATCCGACCAGTCCGGCAATCTGTGAGATGGGCAGATCGCGGTGAAGGAGGGAAACACTGGTCTGGATGCGGTAATTAGTTAAATATCCATAGGGAGTTGTGTGAAGAATATTTTGAAAAATCCGGCAGCATTCTCCGACGCTGATATTGGCTGATGCAGCCAGGTCTGAGAGCTGTAAATCATCTGCGTAATGTGCATAGATGAACAGGAGAATGGATTGCAGGCGCTGCTGGCGCAGGAGGTTAATAGAGGTAGAATTCCCACTGCTGTGAAAATTGGAAATCAGCAGATTCCACATCGAGGCAATCTTAATGCAGATAGAATATTCATTGCCTTTAACCTGATTGGAAAGAAATAAATCGGTTATTTTTTTGTGCAGTCCGATCAACTCTTTTTGCCATTCGGATTCCGGGTGAATAGAGAAAGCGGAGAATTTCCCACCGGCGGTATAGGGCAGGACGTAGTCCTGATCCATGCGGCTTCCAGGAAAAAAGGCAAGAAGGCGGTAAGGAAAATTGAGGCTCGCATAGGAGCCGTCTTCCGACATCTGTGTGACGGCATGAATCAGGGAGGTGTTGACGAAAATCAGATCTCCAGCCTGTCCGGGCAGAGAAAGATTATCTACCTGCATTGTCAATGTTCCGCTTAGTACGAGGGTAAACTGCAGCTCATCATGCCAGTGGAAGTCGCGCAGCCAGCGTCCCGGCGGCTGCATGGAATGAATATCAGAATAGTAGACATTGACCGGAAAATCTTGATCTTGATAGTGGTTGATTTCCTGTAACTGGGAAGTAGATTTCAAAGGATCCCTTCTTTCTATAAAAATTCAATATGTTAAGATTTTGGTATTTTTAGTTATTGATATTGTACCATTTCCACATAAGAATTGCTATACTTTTAAACGAAAAGAGATTTATAGCAGGTGCTAAAAAAATAAATCCCACAGAATGGGAATGTGAGTAAAAAATAGGAGGAAATCAGATGGCAGCAATCGAAAGAAAACCATACATGGATCGGATTGACCGATTAAAACAGAGAGTATTAAAGACCAAGCCAGAGATGGATCTGGAAAATGCAATTATCCTGACAAAGGGCTTCCAGGAATCAGAGGGACAGCCGCTGTGCATCCGGAAAGCATATGCATTTAAGAAACAGTGCCTGGAGAAAACTGTAAAAATCTGGGGGGATGAGCTGATTGTCGGCAATGCCGGAAGCAAGCAGCGCGGCGGTATTTTAAGTGTCGATACCTGCTGGTCGGTTCTGGATGAGGAGCTGGATACCATCAGTACCCGTCCATATGACCCATTCTATCTGCGCCCAGAGGATCGGAAGGCATTTGAGGAGATCATCCGCCCGTACTGGAAGGGACGTTCCACGTATGAGCAGTGGCTGGTACAATGCCCAGATTTTGCGGCAACCTTACGTGACTACGGCGCTCTTTACATCAACCGTAAATCGGTTCGTGGCTGGGGCGAGACGACTGCGGGTTATTCCAGAGTCATTAAAGAAGGCATGGAGGGAATCAAGGCGCATATCCATAAAGTGCTTGATACACTTGATATTACCCGTCCGGGTGACTATGAGAAGATTGAATACCTGAAAGCGATGGAGCTGGCAGCTGACGGTATCTCCGCATTGGGACACCGCTATGCGGCAGAGGCGAGAAAGCTGGCAGAGGCAGAGCCGGATGAGAAGCGCAGAAAAGAACTGTTACAGATTGCAGGGACCTGCGATCAGGTTCCGGAAAAACCGGCGCGTACCTTCCGCGAGGCGATTCAGTCGATGTATATTTATCAGACCTGTATTTTCATGGAGCAGAATGCAGCAAGCTACAACCCGGGACGTATGGATCAGTATCTTTACCCATTTTATAAGGCAGATATCGAGGCTGGCCGTTTGACAGAGGAAGAGGCGCAGGAACTTTTGGACTGCTTATGGGTTAAATTCTCTGAGCAGTGCCTGTTCCAGGATCAGGTAACCGCACAGTTTTCCGCCGGTTACCCAATGTTCCAGAACGTATGCTGCGGCGGTGTGGATGAGCGCGGCATGGACGCAGTCAATGACGTGTCGTACCTGATTTTGCAGGCAACCGCAGAAGTACAGTTATATCAGCCGTCCCTGTCTGTCCGCTACAATATGGCGAAGAATCCGAGCAGCTTCTTAAAGAAGATTGCAGAGGTTATCAAGCTTGGAACCGGTTTCCCGGCATTCCACAACGATGAAGTTGGTATCGAGATGCTCCTGAACAAGGGAATCCCGTTAAAAGAAGCATATAACTGGAATCCATGCGGCTGTGTAGAGACGAACCTGGAAGGAAAACAGAGATGCTACACCGCATATGCAGACTTCAACTTGGGTTCTGCGGTTGAATTTGCTCTGTTAAACGGTAAGAGCCGTAAATATGGCATTCAGGCATCTGAGGCGACCGGCGATCCGACTGCCTTTAATACCTACGAAGAGTTTGAAGAGGCAGTCAAAGAGCAGATCCGTTATGAACTTCGCGGAACCGTGGCTTCCAGCCATGTATGCGATGACATTGGCTTCCAGAGGGTCGTTCCGGCACTTTCCCTTTCTTTCTATGAGTGCGTAGAGAATGCGAAAGATTACGCATGGGGCGGTGCGAAATATAACCTTGGAAATGGTATTGATGCGATCGGCGTAGCAGACCTGATCAACAGCCTGATTGCAGTAAAGAAACTTGTATTTGATGAGAAAAAAGTAACGATGCAGCGTCTTCTGGATGCACTGGATGCAAACTTTGTGGGTTATGAGGATGTCAAGAAGATGTGTGATGAAGCTCCGAAGTACGGCAATGATGACGACGAAGTAAACGAGCTGACCGGTGATATGTTCTGTTTTATCGCGGACTATATCGAGTCGTTCCACAGCAAATTCGGCAAGATGACGCCAGGTATTCTTCCGGTATCTGGAAATACTCCGTTTGGTCTGGAGGTCGGTGCACTTCCGTCCGGACGTCTGGCTTGGAAACCGTTAGCAGACGGCGTATCTCCGAACCAGGGAACCGATACCGAGGGCATGGGCGCTGTATTGAAATCCATTTCCCACATTCCGCATGGCCGTTTCAATCAGGGAACTCTGCTGAATGTAAAGATGGATACGGTATTCCGCGACAGCCCGAACTCGACAAAAGAACTGATGAACTACCTGCGGAGTCTCTGCTCCCTGGGCGTATTCCACACACAGTTCAATGTCATCGATACGGAGACCTTAAAAGAAGCACAGAAGCATCCGGAGGATTACAACGGACTGCTGGTACGTGTAGCTGGTTATACAGCATATTTTACAGAGCTTGGAAAAGAAGTACAGGACGATATCATTTCCAGAACTTCACATTCCAATATCTGCTAGGAAAAAGAGTGAAATCTGCCGTGTTTCATAAAAATGCGGCAAATCAGCTACCGGGGATGTGCATCATGCGCGGTGGCGGGCAGCAGGCAAGGTGTACTTGACAGGAGGAACAGCGTATGGAATTAAAAGCAAATATTCTTCGGATTGAGCGGTTATCCCTCTCCGATGGGAAGGGAATGCGGACGGTTGTATTTTTTAAGGGCTGTCCCCTGCGCTGTGCCTGGTGTTCGACACCGGAGTCGCAGTCGGGGCAGCGGGAAGTCTACTATATGAAAGAGCGCTGCACCGGATGCGGCGCCTGCATCCAGGTCTGTCCGGAACAGGCACTTCGCCGGAGCGAAAAAACGGGAGAGATCGTGAGGGATCACAGCCGCTGTAAACAGTGCTTTCAGTGTGTGGATGCCTGCAATTACCGGGCACAGCAGATCTATGGCAAGGAGATGACCGTAAAAGAAGTAATGCGCGAGATCCAGAAGGATGAGATGTTTTTCTTCTATTCTGATGGTGGAGTGACACTTTCAGGAGGTGATCTGTTCTGTCAGACAGATTTTGCGGAAGCACTGCTGGAGGCTTGTGATGACGCCTGCATCAATGCGGCGGCAGAGTTAGATATGTTTACTTCGTTTGAAAATGTGAAACGGATCGTGCCGCATCTGCAGATGTTTTATGTGGATGTGAAAACGATGGATCCGGAAAAGCATAAAAAATGGACGGGGCAGGATAATGCCTGTATTCTGGAAAATATCCGCAAAGCCGATGCGATCTGCGCGCCGCATTCGATTCATGTCCGTGTGCCGCTGGTAGAAGGAGTCAATGATGATGTGGAAAATATTCGGAAAACGGCGCAGTTATGCCAGGAACTTAAAAATTGTCAGGAATTGGAATTTTTGCCATATCATAGACTGGGGCTTCATGCATACCGGCAGCTGGGAAGAAACTATCAATTAGAAGAACATGCGTCGATGAGCCGTTGGGATGTGTATCAGAAAATGGGATTTCTGTGCGAAACGGATTGGATGTTTGATATAGCGATATCAGGATTGGAGGTGTATAAAGCTGGAATAGGAAAAACGGGAGTAACAGAGGAGGTGTTAAAGGCGTAAAATACGATAAAAATTAGTATTGGATAAAAATGGATAATGGGAAAATGCGTACCGTGTGAGATAAGGCTGGTTGGTGAAAAATAGTCTTGCACGGTACGTTTATTTCTATGAATTTCAATTTTCCTCTGGACAAACAAGATAAGTTAGCATATACTAACTTTATCAGCAGTTAGACAGAGCTAACTTTCGGAGGATAAAATATGAGTGTTGTAATTGTAGGTGGTCATGACCGCATGGTCAGCCAGTACGTGAAAATCTGCAAATCATTTAACTGTAAGGCAAAGGTATTTACACAGATGACAGCGGATTTCGGCAAACAGATCGGAGCGCCGGATCTGCTTGTACTCTTTACAAGCACCGTTTCCCATAAAATGATTCGGACGGCGGTTGATGGTGCAAAGGGAAGCCGGACAGAAGTTGTCCGCTGCCACACCAGCAGCAAAACCGCGTTGGAAGAAATTTTGCAGGAACACTGTGCAGCTTGCTGACGTATTTAAATGCGAAGCCACGGCAAATTCCGTTACTGGGCATGTATGCGTGAACAGTAACTCCGTCGGTTTCTGGAAACGATAGATTGATTTCGATATGGTTTGAAATATTCTTCCAAATATGGTATTCTAGTATATAGTATTATGGTAACTGGTCGGCAGTTTGGGAAGACTATTCTGCGGGAGACGGGAAGGCACGAAGCCAGGCCGGTTATGTGTTAGAAGTTTGGAGGGAATCACTTTGAAAATACAGCAGTCAGCAGAGGATTATCTGGAAACGATTCTTATGTTAAGCTATCGCAAGCCGATGATCCGTTCGATCGATGTAGTCAATGAGCTGGGGTATTCAAAACCAAGCGTCAGCGTTGCGATGAAGAATCTTCGTGAAAACGGTTATATTTCGATGGATCATGAGGGATATATCACTCTGGAGCCGTCGGGACGGAAGATCGCGGAGATGATTTATGAGCGTCATACATTACTGACAAAGCTTTTGGTAGCGTTGGATGTGCCAAGAGAGGTGGCAGTGGAAGATGCCTGCCGCATTGAACATGTGATCAGCCCACAGAGTTTTGAGGCAATCAAAGAATTTGCAGCCGCGCATCTGGCAAAGATCGAGAAAGCAAACCGGACAGATGAGCCGGAAAAATAGATGGCTGTTTAAGATTCGGACAGTTATATTCTCATCATAAATTTATAATTGCAGAGGACACGGAAGAGAGACCGCACGCGTGAACGTGGCGGTCTCTTTTTTCATAGGAAATTACGTCCTATGAAAAAAACGCTCCGCGGGATGTGCACTCGCGTGAAGAAGCTTTTCTCAAATAAAAGCGGTCAGGCATTGAGCATCTGCACCGAAAAATCATTAAAAGTACCCAGAACCGCCAGCGTGTAGCTGTAACCGCTGCGAAGCCGGATATTTGTGTTGACGATGGCGAAGCCCGGATTGGTTCGGCGGTAGACGGTCAGCTGGTAGATGCCGGGGATGATGTGCATGTAGCGCGTATAATTCATGTAATCCAGATCGGATACGACCAGACGTCCGTTCAGGTAGATATCGATCGGTTCGCGGATGGAGGCGGCATTGTAGAAACGCAGGTGCGCGATCTCCGACGAGGTGGAAAAGAACGGCGAGAGAATGCCCCAGGTCCAGAGTGCGCCATTTGGAGATGGCTTCCAGTTGGAACCGCCGCAGTTTATGCAGCCACCGGTGTTCGGGCTGCCATGATTATTGGACGGCAGGCTGGGCATCACATCCCCGTATGGTCCAAAGCCCGGAGATACCTGAAGATCATTGGATGAGCTGTCCGGATATGTTAAGATAACAGGAGGCTGAGAACTAAATCCCGACTGTGCCGTATCACTGGTTCCAGCTGCTGCCGCATCCGTCTCCGGTGCCGCCGCCGGAGTCATGTCAGCATCCCCCTCAGGCACTGCTGCTGCATCGTAGTTGTATGTTTCCATAAAAAGATACCTCTTTTCATATTGGCTATATTGCAGTATATGAAGAAGAAAAAAGGAGAGTTACTATTTGCAGGCAGGAATTTTCTGGACTGAAAATCCTGTTCGATCCTGTAGAAAAGCGTATTTTGCCGATCTGGAATGCGGAGCATCGACAAAATTCAGTTATAGTTTACATGAATTGGTGAAAGGTCAAGAATGAAGAAAATAAAAAAGAGACTCGAATCTCGAATCTCTTTTCAGTGACCTGTCCGGGAATCGAACCCGGGTTTACGCCGTGAGAGGGCGTCGTCTTGACCGCTTGACCAACAGGCCATATTTAATTTTATTCAATCGAGGCGACGTGATTCGAACACGCGACCTCTGCGTCCCGAACGCAGCGCTCTACCAAACTGAGCCACGCCTCGATATGATTTTCTCGCTTTTGAAGCGGTGCTCATCAGCGACTCCTATATACTATCACGCCTTCCCAAAAAAAGCAAGCGTTTTTTTGAAAAAAATTGAAAAAGTTTTAAAAAATTGAAAAAACCCTTTAAAATCAATATTTTCACGCTTTTAACTTATATTTCGAAATTATTATGAATAACGTAAGAAAGCGAAAGGATGATTAAAGTCCTGCTAAGGATGCGCCGAAACTCTTTTCATTTTGGATAAAAAGAATAAAATGGGGAACAAAGCATAGTGAGCTTGCATTGAAAAATGAATGAGTCAGGAGGAATTAAGTATGAACATCATCGCAGCCATCTTATTTGGAATATATGGAGTGATCGGAGGCGTGAGTACCGTCGTATGTACCGTGAGCATTCCGGGTATCATTATTTGGAAAATTTACCGGAAAACGAAATATCATAAGGCGCTGACGGATTAAGGAAAATAAGAATTATAAAAAAAAGGGTCTTGCAGGTGAAGAATTTTCTATCTGTAGGGCTCTTTTGTTGTGTCACAAAAAGTAGATCTGCAAAAATATAAAAGCATCTTATCCCTGATATTCAGTTGAACTACACAAGCAATAAACCACTTTGGAAATAGGATGCGCAGAGCGTTTCTTGCGGAAAACAATCCAATTCTCTGTGATGACATGATTCTAACAGAGACATTATTTCCGCACTTATGGGAAAGTGACGAAACTGCTCATTGTAGAGTGGAACGGATAATGACTGGACTTCTGGAGAAAAATCTGGCTCCGAATAAGTCAACTCAATAGTTTGCTGGGGTGCAGAACATGAGTAATCTGAAAGCACAGGATGAGGACATTGTTAATACAGAACTTGTATTAGTAAAATAGAGATGATAGAATAAAGATTAGAAAATGGGGTGCTTAGATACCAATAGGGATAAAAATCAGAGAGTGATGTTTAAAATATTTATTAGGGAGTATCTACAATGAAGAAAAAAATCAATTCTAAGTGGGCACGGATTCTTGGCGCAAGTTTATTATTGAGTACGGTTACGGTAATGACATCATATGCAGGAAGCTGGCAGAAAGATGGAAGAGGATGGTGGTGGCAGGAAGATAATGGCAGCTATCCGACGAATGCCTGGTGCTGGTTGGATGGAAATCAGGATGGTGTGTCAGAATGCTATTATTTTGATGGAAATGGCTATATGCTGGCGAATACAACTGCACCGGATGGTTATCAGGTAAATGGAGATGGTGCATGGACGGTAGATGGTGTTGTGCAGACCAAGGGACGAGGCTATTATACATTAGAAGAAGCCAGTCAGATGGCATTGAATTATCACTATGCTTTATATCCAGATGCAGATGGAACATTTGTTATTTTTGACGAGGAGGCAAAGGTAAGGAATGGCTGCTATGAATTTATAGTACGTTGGCAGATGTCAGCTCAGGAAGCGGAAAAGCGGATAAGAGAAGGAAGAGATGTAGCCCCGAATTTGTATGGTGGCACAGTATACGTAAACATTCAAACAGGTAAAATGTGGGAAGAATGGTAGAGAAAGTTAAAAGGTAGAAAAATGGGAGAATGGAATGACAACATTTTGTTTTTAGGGGGCTTTATATTGGCAGGAGTAGCAGTGTTAGGCGGTATTATTACGTATTTGATATCAAAAATCCGCTGGACTTCCTTAAACCAGGAATTGGATATAGAATATGGAAAACAAAGTCTCTCTAAACACGTGAAGAAGAATGGATAATGAATGATAAAAACAGGGGATAAAAGTATGCCGGAAATAGTAGCATCTACATATGAAATAATAGAAAAAATTGGTTCTGGTGGGGGAGGAAATGTATTTTTAGCGTATCATTTACGCTTGGGGAAAAAGGTCGTTTTAAAGGCAGATAAGCGAAAAATCACGACAAAACCGGAAATTCTGCGTCGAGAAGTTGACATATTAAAGGAATTAAATCACCCATATATTCCCAGAGTATACGATTTTTTTGTAGAAGATGACACGGTCTATACTGTTATGGATTATATCGAGGGAGAAAGCCTTGATCGTCCATTAAAGCGGGGCGAACGTTTTCCACAGTCACAGATTATTGAGTGGGCATATGAGCTGTTGGAGGCATTATCGTATCTTCACAGCCCAACACATGGGGAATCGCCGAGAGGGTTTGTGCACAGTGACATAAAACCGGCGAACTTGATGCGTACCAAAGACGGTCATATTTGTTTGATTGATTTTAATATTGCGCTGGCTTTGGGAGAGGAAAATATCATCGGCTGCAGCGCCGGATATGCTTCTCCGGAGCATTATGGTCTGGATTATTCGTCCAAGAGTGCGCTGGGGTTTATATCAGACAGTCACATAAAAGAAAATGCATTGCAAAATGAAAAAGAGACAGAGTTGATGACGGATGAGAAGCCAGCCGTACGTAGGATGGATCCCAATCAAACAGAGACATTTTCTAAAGTGGAAAGCGGTTCAAGACAATACAAAAAGGTGGTTCCAGATGTCCGTTCGGATATCTATAGCGTGGGGGCAACTTTGTATCATCTTTTAAGCGGGAGGAGACCAGCCAAAAACGCGACAGAGGTTGAGCCGCTTTGTGGAAAAAATATAAGCCCACTTGTCTGCAGTATCATAGAAAAAGCAATGAATCCCAATCCAGATCTCCGATATCAGACAGCGGATGAGATGCTGGAAGATTTCAGGACGCTTCGCAGCCGGGATCCACGTGTGAAGAAGCAGAAACGCCTTGATCGGGCTATGGCAGCCGCTTTTGTAATCTTATTTGCAGCGGGCGTATCGACGGCTTTTGTGGGATTAAAGCGGATGAAAACAGCAGAAGAATGGCTGAAGCTGACAGAGTATTCGAAATCAGCCTTTTCAGAAGGAGATGTACAAAGGGCAGTTGCGTATGCGATGGAGGCATTGCCGGATCGAAAAGGACTTTTGACACCGCAGTATGAGGCGGAGACGGAAAAAGCGCTGGCGGATGCGCTTGGAGTCTATGATTTAGCGGATGGTTATAAGGCGGAACGGGTTATTACATTGCCATCTGAGCCGCTTGCGCTGGCAGAGTCGCCGGATGGGGTAACTGGGGCGGCGGTTTATGCTTGGAAGCTCGCTGTTTTTGATATGGAGACAGGGGAGATACGGGCAGAGCTTCCGGTCGAAGAATCTGCTTTGTCGGAGGCGTGTTTTTTAGATGCAGGCCGGCTCGTCTATGCGGGAGCAGAAGGAGTCAGCGTCTATGATATATCTGCCGGAAAAAATCTGTGGACCGGTGATAAAGCGACGGCTTTATCGATATCCGGTGATGGAAAGTGGATCTCAGCTGTCTATAAGACAGAACCGTATGCAATTATTTACGATGCACAGACGGGGGCAGTGCGCGAACGGGTTGATTTTGCGGGGCGCAGTCAGCAGGTAACGGTCAATGACCGTTTTGTAAATCCACGGGACAACCTGTTCTGCCTGAATGAAGATGGAACTCTTCTGGGAGTCAGTTTTCAGGATGGTTGCCTGGAAGTGATGAATCTGGAGCATCCGGACGATACGCTGATTTTATATGAGGCGGGAAGTGGATACAGTCACTTTGAAGGCGGATTTTATCAAACATATTTTGCTTTCTCTGCATCTGGAAATCAGGGTTCACAATTTGCAGTCATTGATACGGGAGAGGCAATACAGACCGGTGGATTTGATTCACAGAATCCATTTGGGGTTTATACGGATGAAGATGGAATCTGCGTGCAGACGGAAAACCTTCTGGTTCAGATTGATCCGGAAACAGGAGAACAAAGACCGCTTGTAACACTGACAGAGCCGATCGATGGATTTACCAGAGATGGAGATAGGACGCTGATAACAGCGGGAAAGCAGGTGCAGTTTTACGATCGGAGCGCTAGCCTTGTGACTTCCTTTGAGAAAGAGACGGGCGATGAACTGCTTCAGATGGCAGGAGGAAAGGCGTTGATAGGAAACAGCGATTCGCCGTCTCTCCGAATAATCGGGTATGAAGATCATAAGGAACAGGAGATATTTTCCTATGATCCGTCGATTAAACACGATGAGGCGCGGGTCAGCGCAGACGGAAATACAATCATGCTGTTTCAATACGATCGGTTCAATCTGTATGACAGAGCTGGAAATCAGATAGCGGAGGTCACGATTCCTGATGCGGATGAGGTATATGATCAGCAGTATCGGAGAAAAGACGGGAAATCATGGCTGGCTGTGATCTATAACGACGGAAAAATCCGGGAGTACAGTGCTGCGGACGGCACCTGCATTTCAGAAAAACAGGGGGAGATGCCAGATTTAACGTTGGCGGAAACCTTTGAAACCAGCCGGTACCGGATTGAATCACCGCTTCACGGCACGCCGATGGTATATGATAAGAAATCGGGAAAACAGGTTCGGAAACTGGCAGAGGATGCGTACCTGACCTATATAACAGAAACGGGCGATTACATCGTGGCACAGTATGTGACGGTGGATGGAACACGTTATGGAGAACTGTTAAACCAACAGTGTGAGTCGATTGCGGAACTTCCGTGGCTGTGCGACGTAGTGGGCGATACGTTGATATTTGATTATCCATCTGGTAATATGCGGGAAAGCCGCATTTACAATATTGATGAGCTGAAGGAAATAGCTCGCAAAGAGTGATGAAAGTCACAAGAGGAAGCAAGGAAGTGTTTACAGGAGGTGATATAAGGGGGAGAAGAGAAAGAGATACTTTTGAAGCGAGATAGGATGTTTGCCGATGCAGAGCGAAAGTTATAAAGCAAAGATTGTAATGAAAACGCGCAAAGGTACATAATTCGAATGAAAAGGAGGAGGAGTGTGTGAGAAAAGGAAAGAAAAAGCTGGCACAGATGATGGCAGCCGTCCTGACGGCGACGACATTACTTCAGACACCGGTCAGTGCATTCGCAGATTCAATTGTGGAAGAGCGGGTGGAAAAAGAAACTTCGGAAGCGGATTCTGAAACCACATAGGAGCCGAAGAACGAGAAAAAGGTAGAAAAAACGGAAACCTCGGAAGAAGAGAAAACAGAAGATTCCAAGGAGAATGCTGGCGAAGATTCGGATCAGAATGAAGATGGAAAATCAGATGCCAATGCAGACGATTCGAAGGATGACGCAAACAAGGATTCAGAAAAAGACTCTGATTTGGTAGATTCGGAGAAAGAGAACCAGGATGCTTCTGAAAAAGAAGATGCCAAGAACGATGCAGACGAAGGCCAAGATGAAGAGCCGGAAAAGAAGCCGGGGATCCTGAATAAGATTTTAGATGCAGTGCTCCCGAAAAAAGAAGAGGTTCCGGAAGAAGAAATTGAGGAAGAAGAGGCAACTCCGAGTGAACTGATTGCCCCACAGTCGCTGATTGCACCGGCGGAAGTGGTGGATGCGTATGTGCTGCTGGAACAAGATTATACACAAGGCAGTGGTTTTGTGGTTCCAGTCAGTGATATTCTGGAGCATATGAGAAGTGTGGAAGATGGATCAGAAATTGTACTTCCAGAGTATGAAAAAATCCTTTGGACCAAGGGTGCATGGGGAAATGGAAATAGATGGTTAGATAAAGTTCTGGATAACCCTATGGAACTTTCCATGGATGGTACGCTTACGATTCCAAAGGGAAATCAATATTATAAATATTATGATTTGGAATTCTTGGTGGGAAGTGGAGAACAGCTGGATGATAAGGCTGTACGTTATGAGGTGCGTGTCTATACAAACCAGGGAATTAAAGAACAGCTTGAGTTCTCAATATATCAGGAAAACGAAGAAAGGGAGAAAAGTGGTAACTGGAAAGCTGACATATCAGAATTTAGCAGCGAGGAATTCCCTGTTACTGCAAGAAAATTTTATTGCAATGGCTATGATGAGAATGAAAAATATATATTAAAACTGAATTCGTTCGTAGCTGATACAATGAAAAAAGAAATAGCAGTCAAAGCATATCATGCGAAAGATGTTCAGGGAAATTTAACGGGAGAACTTTTGCCGGCAGTTTCGGATATTACAGATGAATTGTTTGAAACAGGTTATCAGGCGAAGGTTACGGAAGCAGATACGTTAGAAGCGTCTGGAGCATTTACGGTTGTATATACAGACCCGAAAACAAATGTAATTTTAGGAAATCGTACTTTTGAGGTGATTATACTTCCGGAAGAGGACTGTTCGGTAAAAGGGCAATTGAGTGTATATCAGAATGGCGATATGGAGCCGGTAGCTGAAACTGCATATGGAGATTTGTACTCAGGAGATACTTGTTCCTGGTGGATGAAATATTTAAGGAATGAGGATTACTTAGGAAGCGACGAAGAGATTTATGAAGATGATATAGACTTTGCTCTCGAAAAAGGTTATACAACGTTATCAGGCTTATATTACAACATGAGTATAACGAAAGATGGTGTGGCAGCTATCTACCTCGGATATAAAAATGCCGAAAATGGAGATGCTTATGAGTATCCGCGTTCCATTGAGGCTGCAAAAAAGTTTGGTGCAAAGGAGATTACAAAAGATATTTTGGATCCTTCGGAAGAAGGTATGCCACATGGTTATCAGCTCAAATTGGAGGATTATTCAGAATATCACGAAAACATGAGTGAGTATGAGATGGCTGATCTGGAAAAAGAAGGAACATTTAATGTTACTGTATTTTTTGAGGATGGAACATCTTACACACAATTTGTGATGATTTGGGCAGATGATACTGATGAGGATGAGGAGCTGGAGATAGAAGATGGACCGCTTGTAAAGTGCGAAGATCCGTATTTTAGAATGGAAACTGCTGATAATATTTCCTCTCCGTATGCAAATTCATTTTATGTAAAGAATTCACCTAACTATACCATGGATACATATTATGGATATGGTTATCAGACGGTATTTTTACGTGATGAAGGTGTAGATCTTTCTGCTTTACGTCCTGTTTTTTGGAATGATTCTGAAATGGAAATCCATAGTGGCGGGAAACAGGAAAGTGGAGTATCAGTAAAGAATTTTTCAAATGGTTTTGTTCAATACGTTGCGAATGATGGAAAAAAGAAACGTAATTATCAGGTTTCGTTTGTAAAAGAGACAAGACAGCCGAGTCTGTATGTATTCGGTCCGGATGAGAGAGAAGTATATTTAACGGAGTACTTTGATTATCGTCATGATATTTTAATTGCTAATCTCGGGGCAAGCCAGTTGACTGAAGTGAAAGTTGAGTTAAATGATGCACAAAACATCAAGCTGGATGATTATTGGAGAGTTGGTGGCACTGGAAACGATACGTTAGGAGCATTTAGTACGTCCGCATTAGGATATGCTCATGCGGATATGCCAAACCTGGCCAAAATTCGCCTTGTCCCGGACGGCGAAGGTGAAATTTCCGGTACGCTGGTTATTTCGGCAACCGGACAGAATCCGGTCAAGATCAAGCTTCAGGGATATGCGGAGGATCCGCAAATCACCACGGATGAGCTGAGCGATGCAGTTAAGTATGTACCGTATTCCTATATGCTTGCGACCAGCAACATTCATCAGGAAGCAACGGAAACATATAAAATTACAGATGGGGAGTTGCCGGAAGGGCTGAGCCTGAATGCAGCGACAGGAGAAATTTATGGTGTTCCGAAAGAGGCAGGGGAATTTACTTTTACAGTAAAAGTAAGTTATAGCAAAGCGGAATTTACCCCATCTGAAAAAGAATTCACATTGACGGTGCAGGATAACACGAATCAGAATGTTCATGATGCATCGGATGTGGGATATGAGATAAAAGAGTACCTCGGTACGGAAACGGCACAGGGAACGTATGATTACGTAGTCAGCGGACAGAAGGATGAATTGTTTGTTTCCAACGGTTTGTATGAAGAGTTCGTAGGTCTCTGGTTAAATGGCGAACAGTTAGTGGATGGTGTTGATTTCACGAAGGTAAGCGGAAGCACCCGTATGACAATCCGCAGCCAGACATTCCAGAATAAAGGAAAAAGCGGCGTCAATACAATCGCAGCTGAGTTCCGTACAGGTAATACGAAAGTATTAAAGAGAACTGCACAAAACTTCCAGATTAGTGAAAAAAATCAGGGAGGGAATTCCAATAACAGCAGCCAGACAAATGCTGGCAACAGAGGTTCTTCCGGCCATGATACAGGCAGCAGCCGCAGTATAAACTCCTGGTCTCAGGAAAACGGCAAATGGCGCTATAAGAATCCGGATGGAACCTATGCGGCCAATGAGTGGAAACAGCTTCCTTACAATGGTACGATGGAATGGTATTATTTTGGGGAAGATGGAAACATGATGACTGGATGGCTGGTATTGAATGGTAAAACCTATTACCTGAATCCAGAATCTGACGGCACACAGGGCAAGATGTGTACAGGTTGGAAACTGATGGATGGTATCTGGTATTTCTTTAATGACAGCGCAGATATGACGCAGAATGGTGCTATGACGACAGGAGGATGGCAGTATCTGGCATATAATGGTACAAGTGAATGGTATTTCTTTAATGAACAGGGTCAGATGCAGACGGGCTGGGTGAGCGATGGAGATAAGAAATATTATCTTTACCCGATCGCGGATGGAACGCGCGGCAGAATGCTGACCGGCTGGCAGACGATTGACGGAAAAGAGTACTATTTGAATGAGGTATCAGATGGAACCAAGGGTGTGTTGCTGACCAATGCGCGGATTGGAGACAGATATGTAGATCGGAATGGCGTTCGCATTCGGTAATAGACAGTAGAAAGCGATTCTAAAACAAACAAAATAAGCGGGGCAGTGGATGGGAAAATTCACTGCCCTGCTTATTTGTTTTCTAAAAAAGTAAAAATGTAGAAAATATCTCAACATATAGCAATAAAAGATTGGTAGAAATTGACAAAAAAAGAAAGAATGTTATAATTGTAAATGTAAACTGAGCGTTTACGCTTGAAATTATACACATTGAATAAAAGAATGGTGTAAGATTTTTTAAAGTAGGTAAAATGAAAGGGGAAAAGATGGTATTTCCTATCAACAAAGTTGTTTTCAAGAATGTTTATGCAGCGGTAGGGGGAATCTTTATTTTGGTGGGATTGATCTTATTGCTGGTCGGAGGAGTATTTATATCTTCTTCGAGTGAATTTTTCAAAAATGCACAAAAAACAGAAGGCAGAATAGAGCAGCTGTGGGATGGAAGAACGGTGGTTTCTTATGAGGTGGATGGTCAGGAGATGGAAAGCCGACTGTCGTTTCATTCCAGTAATATGAGAATAGGAGATCCTATTACAATTTATGTGAATAAGGAAAATCCGCTGGAAATCCGCTCTCGTATAGGAGATGCTCTTCTGTGGATTTTTATATTAGTAGGGGGAATAGAGCTGATTCTGGGAATTTGTTTGCTGGGATATTCGATAAAGAAAGCGAAAACACAGAAGAACCTCCGAGAAGAAGGACGGCGTATATATGCTACGGTCGTGGGAATTGGAATTAACCGAAAAATAAGCAGTAATTATCGTCATCCATATGTTTTGTATTGCGAATATCAGGAATTAGATGGCAAGAGGGAATTTGTCAGTGATTCCATCTGGGAGCGGCCAGACGAGGAATTAATAGGAAGCCAGATTCCGGTCTATGTAGATGATAAGGGAAACTATGTTGTGGACTATAAACCAGTGAAAATCTACAGAAATGAAATGTGACAACGCGTCTATGGAGAGCCAGGAATCCTGTTAATCGCATGAGATAAAAGACAGAAAGTGGGTATAGATATGCCTAGTTTACTTAATTTGATACAACAGATGAAATTGCCGGGAATACTTGGGACGATTGTTCTATTTATTGCAGCGTTTTCGTCCGGTTTTTTATGTATGTTCATAAAGGGAAATAGAAAAAGGAAAAGAGAAGAACAGCAGCAGGCGGCAAAACGCCTGCAGGAGGATGCCTTAGACAAGGCGCTTGCAAATCCGCTTGCCGAAAATGACAAAACTTTTTCGAACAATAAAAGACCTGTAAAAGTAGAGTATGTGAAAGAACTGAAAGAGAAAAAACAGTTTAGTGGGGGAATGTTTGAACTGACAGAAACAACGGAGCTTTCACAGCGCACATATATTTATAGAAACGGAGAGGTGGTTTCGATAGGATATCAGTATGGGGGTGTTTCAGTACTTCCGGAAAATGTAGAAACTACTTCCATGTATTGTCAAATATTTTTTTATCAGGGAGATAATTATATTCGTTCTCTCGACAGATGTCCGGTTGTGCTGAGAAGGAAAAAGAATCAGACGATCGTGAACCGAAATGGAATAAAGCTTATCAATAAAGACGTGTTTATAGTTGGAAAATCATCGTATCAGATTAAATTAATGCCAAAAGTTTAGGACCGTAGGGGGAGAAAAATGAGTGTTGTTTTAACTGTGTACAGCCAGAATGCATATAAAGAATTTGTATTGCCATCGATTCACAACGCGGAGATGAAACTTCATATATCTGCGAAGATGTTTCGCCTGAGAAAAGATATTGAGTTATGTTTGGAGCGGATGGACAATCAATGGTATTTATGCGCTTCTTCGGATTATATATATGAAAATGAGGGAGAAAAAGATGCTCCGGTTATGCTGCATCATAATGCATACATAAGAATGCAGGCGGCGGGCGGCAGTATTTTATTTTTGGGTGTTCAAGAGAAGAAAACAGCGTTTGTATCCTATGAAAAGTATACGATTTCAGATGTCCGCGAACTGATTATAGGAAGTGGAGAAAGTGTATCGATTCAATACAGCTATGGAGAAGATGGAACCGAATATATTTCTAGAAAACACGCGATCGTACGGATACGGGATGGAGAAGCGTTTTTAGAGGATTGTAGTAAAAACGGAACATTTGTTAATGATGTCCGGGTGCCAAAAGAGCGAAAATTGCTGTTTGGTGATAATATTCATATGTGGGGACTGGATATGATATATCTGGGTTCAGTCTTGGCCTTACGTATGGATGCGCGGGTTCGAATAAAAAATGCAAAGTTGACAAAATGGAAAATGGGCTTTGAGAGTGCAGGAGCGTTGGGAGAACTGCAGATAGTCAAGGAAGATTTCCACCGTTCACCGCGTGAATTGTTTGCACTTGAAAAAGGAAAGGTTGAGATAGAGGCACCTCCGTCACCGCATGAATTAGATGATATGCCGCTCATGATGGCGGTAGGACCGGCGCTGACAATGGCAATTCCAATGGTTATGAGCAGCGCCCTGGCTATTATTGGAGCCAAAAGTTCAAGTGGATATTCCAGTACATTTATGTACACAGGTATTATTACATCGGTGGCATCAGCTTTGATTGGTGCCGGATGGGCAATCAATAATATCCGCTATACGAGAGGAAAGGCTAAAAAAGAGGAAAATCGAAGATTTGAAGCGTATAGTGAGTATTTAATCCGCTGCACAGAGGATATTAGACAAAAATATGAATATAATCGAAATTGCCTGATGGAGATGTATCCTTCGGCGCAGGAATGGGCAGATGAAGCCCTTCGCGGAAGCAGCCGATTATGGGGAAAAAATCAGACGCATGAGGATTTTTTGGTATGTCGTCTTGGAATTGGAGATGTTCCGTTTCAGGTTGAAATAGAGATCCCACATGAAAAATTTAGCTTAATCAATGATTCGTTAGCAGATAAACCGGCTCAGATACGTGAAAGCTACCGGACGCTGCACAAAGTACCTGTATGCATTGATCTTTTGAAAGAAAAATTGATTGGAATTGTTGGGGGAAAAGAGAAAGCAGGAGCCTATCCGGTGCTTTACGCGTTAGCAATGCAGTTGGCGGCGCAGAACTGTTATACGGATGTGAAAATGGCGTTTGTTTTTTCAGAGTCACAGGGAGAAGATGCACACCGTTGGGAATTTACAAGATGGATTCCTCATGTATGGTCACAGGATAAGAAAAACCGTCTGGTTGCAGGCAATAAAAACGAAGCCAGCGAGGTCTTTTATGAGCTGGTAAAAGAATTGCGGGTTAGAAATGAAGAATATAAAGCTTCTTCTTCGAACACCCCATCGCTGTATAAGCCGCATTATGTATTATTTATAGAAGATGCTTCTTTCTTAGAGGGAGAACTGATTGCGAAATATGTGTTTGATGCGGAACAGGATCTTGGATTGACTACAATTTTGCTGGATGAAAGTCATGAAAAGCTTCCGAATGCCTGTGAATGTGTGATTGAGAATGACGATAATTTTAAAGGTTTGTATTATGTACGGGGCGGAAAAAGAGATTCGATAGAGTTAGATTATATCGAACAGAAAACCATAGAGCAGGTAGGAAGAAAGCTTTCAAATCTGCACGTAAATGAGATTGAATCAGGAGGAGATATTCCGGGCAGTATTAATTTCTTTGATATGTACGGAGTAACGAAACTTTCTGATTTCCACGTGGAGGAACGCTGGAAGAAGAATCGTACCTATGAAAATATGAAAGCATTGATTGGTCAAAAAGCAGGAGGGGCACCATGTTATCTGGATGTTCATGAAAAGTACCATGGCCCACATGGATTAGTTGCGGGTACGACTGGTTCTGGTAAGTCAGAGACGCTGCAAACCTATATGCTTTCGCTGGCAATTAATTTTAGCCCGGATGATATTGGATTTTTTATCATTGACTACAAAGGCGGCGGTATGGCGAACCTTTTCAATGGATTACCTCATATTTTGGGACAGATATCCAACTTGTCTGGAAATCAGGTACACCGGGCGATGGTATCTATTAAGAGTGAAAATAAACGTAGACAGCGTATATTCAATGAAAATGGGGTTAATAACATTAATGCCTATACAACCCTGTACAAAAATGGAGAAGCCGAGCTGCCGGTTCCGCACTTGTTTATCATTATCGATGAGTTTGCTGAGCTGAAACGTGAAGAAAGCGACTTCATGAAGGAGCTGATTAGCGTGGCACAGGTTGGACGAAGCCTGGGAGTTCATTTGATTCTTGCGACACAGAAGCCGGGCGGAACGGTCGATGAGAATATATGGAGTAACTCTAAGTTCAGGCTGTGTTTACGTGTGCAGGATCGTCAGGATAGTATTGAAATGCTGCATCGTCCAGATGCTGCATATTTGACGCAGGCAGGCCGCTGCTATCTTCAGGTTGGAAATGACGAAGTATTTGAGCTGTTCCAGTCTGGCTGGAGTGGAGCTGTTTATGATGATAATATTGAAAATACGAAAAAAACATTGGCCGTGATGCTTGGAAATACAGGAAAAGCAGCTTTGACGGGAAATCATACCAAGCGTAAATTAAAAGAAGCGGCAAAATTAAACTGGCTCATGCAGCTTTGCTATTACATAGAAAGCTACCCGGATGAACAGGGAGAAGAAAGGGAAGAGAGACTCGAACACCTGTGCCAATATGTATATCAGTGCATGAAGCGGGATAAGGTTGAGTATGCAGAGAATGAATACAATACCCGTGCGCTTGAGAATTGCTGCCACCTGCTGGAAAGTGCATTACAGGAAAATATTACTTCCCCAATTCAAATTGCTGAGTGGATTTTGAAAAAATCAGAGGAACGGGAGCTGAAACTTCCGGAGCAGAAAGAGAAGACCCAGCTGGATGCCGTAGTCCAGTATCTGGCAAAAGTCGCCAAAGAACAGCAGTATCGGAAACCGCAGCAGTTATGGCTTCCGGTTCTTCCAGAGCAGCTTCCATTTAGTGAACTGATGGGATACGAAAAGGGATATTCAGAGGAAACTGGATGGCAGGAATATCCGAAACGTTGGGAATTAAAGACGCAGATAGGACTTGTGGATGCACCTATGCAGCAGGCACAGATGCCGCTTGAACTTAATTTTACAGAAATGGGTCATCATGCGGTGTGTGGCATGGCGATGAGTGGAAAGAGCACGTTCCTGCAGAGTGTTGTATACAGCCTGATCTGCAGATATTCGCCGGAGTATTTAAATCTTTATATCCTGGATTTTTCCAGCAGAATGCTGAGTGTTTTTGAAGAGGCGCCTCACGTGGGCGGAATTTTATATGAAAGCGATCTGGATGCAATCGGAAAAATGTTCCACCTGATCGATGAGATGATACAAGAAAGAAAACGATTGTTTAAAGGCGGTAATTACAGCCAGTATGTGATGACTCATGGCGTAACTTGTCCGGCTGTGTTATTTGTAATTGACAATGTGGCTGGTTTTAGGGAGAAAACAGAGTTTGCGTATGATGATATGCTGATGCAGCTTTCGAGAGAATGCGCCGCGTATGGAATATATCTGCTTCTTTCAGGGGCCGGCTTTAGCGCCTCAGAGATTCCGACACGCATGAGAGATAATGTTCATTATGTGGTATGTCTTGAAATGCAGGATCGTTTCCAGTATGGAGATGCTTTGAATACAATGCAGATTTCTGTTATTCCAGATGCAGGAATCCATGGAAGAGGTCTGGCCCTTGTTGGAGGAGAGCCTTTAGAGTTTCAGACGGCTCTTTCGTTTATTGCGGAAGATGATTATAAGAGAAATGAGCTTCTGCAGGAGGAGTGCTGTAGTTTCGCGAAGAAATGGACCGGCAAAAAGGCAAAGAGAATTCCAAGACTTCCAGAAAAAGCAGTATGGAGCGAATTTGAACAGCTTGAAAACGCAGAAAAGGCATGGGCAGATGATAGAAGCCTGCCGATTGGATATGAAATGGAAACAGCAGATGTATATTCAGTCGATTTGTCAAGAGTATATTGCTATATACTAAGTGGAAAAGGCCGAACAGGAAAAACAAATCTGTTAAAGATTATGGCGATGAGTGCATACAAAAAAGGAGGTCATTTAGCAGTTGTAGAATTTGGCAGTCAGGAATTGATGCGGTTTTCAGAGAATCTGGGAGTGCGCTATGTAGACAGCTATGCGGCTTATAAGGAATATATGTTTGAATTTGTACCGGAATTCCAGAGGCGTAATAAGATTCGTAAAGAGTGCCTGGCTCAGGGAATGGAGGAAGAAGAGATTTATTCCCGGATTGCACAGGAGGAGAATTATTACTTCTTTATTTCAGATTTAACTGCCTTTGTAAATGCACTTCACGATCCGGCTGTGGCGCAGGATAATCTCTGGGGAGGTATGGCGAATCTATTTGAAAAAGGATTTATGCATGGATTTTGGTTCTTTGCCTGCTTTGACCAGGATCGCAGGGTTGACTTGATAGGAAAAGATGTATACGAAAGTTATGTACGCTCCTGCCGGGGCATCCATATGGGCGGAAATGTTGCGGCACAGCGCCTGTTTGAGTTTAACGGTATGCCATATTCAGAGCAGTCAAATGTTGAAAAAGCTGGTATTGGTGCAGTACCACCGGCGGATAATGAGGCATGGCATAAGGTATTAGTACCGCTGGCAAAAGGATAATAAATGAAATGGTTACATATCTTTCTTTTATGAAAAATAAAGAAGAAAATGAATGGCTGAAAAAACAGGTGCAGTCACAGGCGGCAATCTGGACGGATGAGAATTGGCAATATTGTCTATTTGATGAGTTTAAAAGATTAAAGAGTTATACAGAAGCAGAAGTGCCGCCTGATATGGTAAGCTGGGATGTTACACCGGAGGGGGCTTTACAGGAACTAAAAGAAGAGAGAAAAAAGTTTACGCAGGCTTTCTTAATGATAGTGGCAGATGCGTCGGTTCCTCCGGTCTATTACCTCAGGCCTGGAATCTTACCATCCGCCCTTCTATTGAAGCCGTTTGATGCGGGTGAGATCCGGCAGATTTTGTCGGATGCAATGGAGGTGTTTTCAGAGCGTTATCGGAAAGAAAATACAGAAAATTCGCTTTTAGTCGAGACGAGAGAGGGAAATACCAGTATACCATATGAACAGATTGATTATATAGAGGCAAGGGAAAAAAAAATATATATTCGGAGAGGAATGAAAGAATATGGTTTTTACCAAACGCTGGAACAGATGGAGAAAGAACTGCCGGATAATTTTAAACGGTGCCATCGAAGCTATATAGTTAATATGGATAAGGTAGATAAGGTGCGATTTTCAGAAGGGATAATTGAACTCTTTTCGGGTGATACCGTATTACTTTCAAAAAGCTTGAAAAAGTCAATCCGGGAATATCAAAAGAGCAAAATGTGAAGACATAAAAATGGATCGTATATATTGTTTAAAACCCAGTGATTTTCTGCTTTTGGCAGGAATAAAAGAAATCAGGCGTATGTATTGTATGGAGCTGCCGACGAGAGATCAGATGGATCAGAGAGAGCTGTTTTTGGAGCTCTATAAGATGATTCGAAATAAGCTTCTTTCTGTGGGGGAAATGGGTGAATACAAATTAGAAGAACAGCTTGATATCCTGATGGAATGCATCAAACAAGCGGAGTGCTTTTGGACTTGTGAAGAAGAAGCTGAGAAAGTCAGAAAAATTGTTTATATAGCTCCGCAAGGTGCAGCGAGCGTGGAATTATCGGAAGAAAAAGACGAATTTTACCTGAGCGGGCATGCGCCTGAACTGAATTTCTGGGAACAGGAATTACTGGATAAGGATGAAGAAGGACAGCAGATAGAAAGTTTCAATGCGGAAGTACAGGCGGAGAGGGCGTTTTTAAGCCAGAGCGAATTTCCTGGACTAAAAGAGGAATTTAATTGGAAAGGAAATGAAGAGAGGACAGTGATGGCTATATGGTCTCTTCGTCGGATGAAAAATGCAGAATGTCTGAAGCGGGTGGTCTTTATCCGTGGAAAATTTCTTTCATGGATTTTGCGGCAGGAGGGAGAAGAAGAAATACTCCTGTATGACTCTAAAGAGGGGCGGATAAGGCTTGCGGAAGAGATGTTTCACGGGGAAGGAGAAGAATTATGATAATGGTAGATATTCAGGTTCCATCAGTTGGTCGTAATTATAACTTCCAATTAGATGAGCAGGTGCCTGTATCGTCGCTGATTATGGAAATTACAGAAATGGTTTGTCAAAAAGAAGGATGTGTGCTGGAGGCGGAGCATTCCGACTTTATCTTGTGTAGTTTAGACAAGGATAAGATTCTTGTATCGGAAGGATCGTTGGAACAACAGGAAATTTTGAATGGAGAAAGGCTGATTTTGATATAAAACAGTCCGTTTATCCGAAAAACAGTCCATTCGTCAGAAATTGATCTTATTGGGAGAGATGAATGGTAAAGTATAGTCATGACAGGGGGGATGAAAAAAGTGTTTGAGGTCAGGCTGAATTCCATGGCGGAGGCAGCGGAGACAATGAAGCTTTTGCCAAGAAAGTTAGATACCTGCCAGGAAGATATACGACGGGCTGAGCAAAGTCTACAGGCACTTTCCTATATGGAAGAACCTTGTCGGAGAATCAGAAAGGCAGAAAAACAACTGGAAAAATTATCCAGCCAGATTTTACAGGCAGAAAAATTGCTTGAGATGGTTGTGCAGGAGTATCGACGGAGTGAAAATTCGGTAATCTGCTATTGTGAAGAAAGCGGCATAAAAAATCGTGGGAAGCGGATGGTTTATTACGATTTTGAGTGGATAAATGATTTTTTGCTTAGAAAGGGATGATACAGATGACGATAAATGAAATAGAAATCAATACTTCGACACTGGCTAGAACAATAGAAGGGCTGGAAACAACAACAGGAAAGCTGGAAGAGCAGATTGAGTCAATGTTTCGCACAGTTCAAGAATTAGACCAGATGTGGGACGGAGAAGCCAACGCAGCGTTTAACAAACAATTTGAAGAAGATCATACACTTTGCAAGGACATGTGTACAGAGCTTAGGGCAATGATTGAAAGTTTAAAACACGCGAAGACGGAATATGATAATTGTGAAAACAGAGTCAACGATTTGGTACTTCAGCTGAAGATATAGGGGATAAGGGATGAATGATTCAATCGAAATTAAAGTCTCGCCGGAAATCCTGAATGCGAAAGCACAGGAGGTAACGGGGGAAATAGGGCAGATGAAACAGCTTTTTAGCGATATACAGGACTATGTAAAAAAGACTCAGTTTTATTGGATCGGTGAAGCCGGGAACCTGCACCGTAAGATGTTTGAAGAAAAAAAGGAAGATATCAATACGATGATAAAACGTCTGGAAGATCATCCTCGCAACCTTCAGCAAATTGCGGGTGTATATAAAGAGACAGAATCTGCACAGACAGATCAGTCTAAGGTAATGTCAAGCAATTTGATTGATTAGGAGAAAGAGCGATGAGCAGTAAAAGTGAGATACGATTTAATTTTCGAAAAGCTTTATACCAGGCAGAACAGTTGGATAATCTGGCGGACCGGGCCGATAAGCTGGCCAAGGATCAGATGGAAACTTCCATACAGGCGCTGGCGTCGGCCTGGAAGGGAGAAAATGCAACTGCTTTTCTAAAAAAAGAGGAACAGTTAAAAGGAGAGGTTTCACAATCGGCAACTGAGATTCGCTCCATTGCAGCTGAGATTCGCTCCATTGCAAGAACCGTATATCTGGCAGAGATGGCAGCGCTTAGAATCGCAAGAAAAAGACGTTCATAAAAATGATAAGATACGATAGGAGAACCTGTCGATTCTATAATAAAAAACAAGGAGGAAAAAGGAATGGCAACATTAAGAGTAACAACATCTATTTTAAAAAAGAGAGCAGAGGATCTGAAGGAGTTAAATACCAAGTTTAAGAGCGAGGTATCTGGATTAAATGAAAGCGAATCCCGTTTAGCTGGTATGTGGGAAGGCGATGCCCAGAAAGAGTTCCATACACAGTTTCAGGCAGATAAAACCAAGTTTGATGCATTCTATACAGGAATTGAGAAATATATAGAGCGCCTTATTCAGGCTGCAGAGGCATATGATAAGGCAGAGGCTGATAATGTAAGCATTGCTACAACCAGAAAAGCAAAATAATGTTTTGTAAAAAATAACGAAAAAAAGTATCTATAAAAAATAAATTGACGAGAAAAGGAGAATAAAAATGGGAAGAGGAATGGCAGGACAGATTAAAGTTAATCCGCAGGATTTAATTAACACATCGAGCGATTTTAATAATAGAGGTACTACCGTATCTAAGCTGACACAGGAGATGCTGACACTGGTATCTGGTCTGAGTGGGAACTGGGAAGGTGATGCATCCGGTGCATATATGAAGAAGTTCTCGGAGTTATCAAAAGATATTACTCGAATCAATAACAAGATTAAAGAGCACGTAGACGATTTACAGGAGATGGCAAAGAAATATCAGGCTGCTGAGCAGGCCAATACACAGGCAAACAACAGTATGTCATCTAACTTAATCGATTAGTAGAACGGAAATATAAAACAATCAATGACTGCTGCGCTGCATATGTGAGCAGCGCAGCAGATTTTTACACATCCGATGGGAGTTTGATGGAGATGAAAAAAACAGCAAAAATCTGGAAAATGGTTGGCACATGGATATTGACAGCTGGGTTGGTAGTGCTTCCATCATATACAGTAAAAGCCGCCCAGCCTGGAGAGATCGTAGAAGTACGCAGTGAAAATGGAACGGCGGTTGTTTACGTACAGTCTCCGGGAGAAGTACAGGATATAAGTTGCCAGATAGGGACAACAGCTTGTGGTATAAAAGATTATGAAATGATTGAACAACAGCCGGTATCGGTAAAGACACTCTTATTGCTGGACAATTCGTTATCAGTAAAATCACAATACCGGGAAAAAATAAAAGAAATTATGAATACAATAGCGGCAAATCGAATGCAGGGTGAGCAGATATCGGTTGCGGCTTTTTCGGATACCATCGCATATATGCTGCAGGATTGTGAAGATGTATCATCAGTCGGTCAGGTAATAAATGGGGTGGAATATATAGATCAGGAAACATATTTGACGGATGTTCTGTATAGCTTGATACAGGATTGGAAAAACACAGGGGATAGTACATTTCGGCGGATCGTCCTTGTTTCCGATGGAGTGGATAACAAAGTTGGCGGTTATACAAAAGAGGAACTATATAGTCTCCTCAGGGTGTATGGCTGTCCAATATATACAATTATAAGCCCGTCTGGCAGTGAGGATGCATCTAAGTATATGTCGGCTTTGTCAAGGATTACAAAAGCAGATTCTTGGGTGTTGGATGATAATACGGATACAGCGGCGATTGCACAAAGCGTAGCGTCAAGTAATCAGGTATTGCGAATTGCACTGGAGCTTCCGGAGAATATCTGTGACGGAACAGAAAAGGGAATCCAATTAGCTTTAAATGTAAATGGGGAAACGATCAATGCGGCGGGGCAGATGCAGATGCCATTTGGCAGTGTGAGTGAGGAAACAGAAGCAGAGAGCATTGCGGAAACCGAGGAAGCAGCAGTGGTGGATGTAGACGCTTTAAAGGCGGAGGAAGCGGTACTTTGGAAGAAACGCATTACAATGGCGATATCTGGAATTGCAGGGATAGGAATTTTGCTTGCAGGCCTTGTGTTTTTCTTTAAATGGCGTAAGAAAAAGAAAAAAGAAACAGAGTTTAAATCAGCACCAGATGATGCGTACCAGTATCGAAGCGGAGTAGAGCAGATTCAGTCAGCTGCCAGAAATGTGAAACAAGAGCCGGAGGAAAATGATGAAGACAAGACCGATATGGTATGGCAGGATAGAGTGAATCCGATTCTTGTTTTATCCGATATACAAAATACATCAAGGCGTTTTGAAGTGCCGCTTTCTGGAAAGGTGATTTTAGGACGGAGTGCTTACCATGGCTGTCAGGTTGTATTAGATTATGATGCCTCTGTTTCAAGACAGCATTGCGAGATTTTCATGAAGAATGGAAAAATGAAAGTCCGTGATTTGCATTCGAGAAATGGAATCAGTGTCAATGGTGTACCGGTAAAAGAAGAAGTGGATTTGGAAAATGGTTCGATTTTAACGGTTGGAAAGATTGAATTAAAGGTAAGGCTTCGCAGATGATTGATAAAATAGGCGGTTTTTCAGAGAGAGGGAGCCGGGAGATAAATCAAGATAGAATTTTATATTTATCGGACGAAAAAAAAGGACTTTTTATTGTGGCAGACGGAGTCGGTGGATGGTTACATAGCGAAAGGGCGAGTGAGATGATTTGCAGCTCATTTCGTGCGTGGTGGGACGAGAAAAAAAGTGCCCTGGAACATTCGGAGTTTGAGGATGATGTAGAGGAGATTCGAAACTGCCTTCAAAGGCTGAACCGGGACATCTACGGAGCAACAGATGGTAGAAAAGACAGTGCGTCAACCGTAACGCTTCTGTGGATAAAAAAGGGCTGTTATGCTTTGTTTTGGGCGGGTGACAGCCGATGTTACCAGATTAGGCAGCATTGGTTCTGTCCGAAAATGGATCAAATGACGATTGATGATGTATGGGAGAATGAATCAAAACAAAGAGAGCTGCCGGAGGAGGTTTTAAGGAAACAGCCGGAATATGGAAAGCTGATTCGGGCTGTTGGGGCTGGACCGGAGTTATCCTGTAGTATTCGAACGGGGCTGCTGGAAGGAAGAACCTTGTTTCTATTATGCAGTGATGGTATTTATAAGTATGTAGAAGATTCGCTGTTAAAAAAAGCAGTTAGGAAATTCTATCGAAAAAAATCAGAAGCAGATTTTTGGGGGGAATTACAGAGTCGTATAGAACAAAAAGAAGCGCCGGATAATTTCTCCCTGGTATATGTGAATACTGAAAATTAGTAGAAGAGGATGTGAATTAGGTATGAGTGAGTTTAAGGTTAAGCCCGGAACCGTAGAGGATATAGCAAAAAATAGTGAAAAGTTGGCAAAAGAGCTGGAAAGAATCAGCGATGGAGTTTACAGCATCCGACGGAGACTGCGGTTTAAGATTGCCCAGAGGGGAGATGTTGAACGCAGGTTAAATGCGGTGGCAGAAAAAGTGAATGTTCAGAGCGGTTCAACGAAAAATACAGTGGACAGCCTCAAGAAAGTAGCACGAGAGTATAAGAAAACGGAACTGAGACTTTGTGGTAAGAATGCTTCGTCTGGTGGAAAAGGGCTTGTGGGTGACGTAAAGCTAGAAGGGGATTTAGTTGCGACGCCTTATGGGAAGGATATAGCAGAAGATTCAATCAAAAAATTTGAAGACGAGCATTCAAAGGAGTTGAAAAGAAAGCGTTCTGTTTATGATAAAGATCAGAAAGAGTTTGTTGAATTTGTAGCAGAAGGAACGGAAGAGAAGAAAAAGGCTGCTAAGGATGAATTTGACGACTATCTGGAAGCTGGGAAAGTAGATGTGGCGATAGGTGCATCAGCAGGTGCAGCTGTTTCGGGTGCTTTATATCAGTATGAATATGGCGATGAGGGAGATATTGTCACGGCAAAAGTTTCGCTTGGCGAGGGCGAAGCACATGCGAAAGGATATGCAGGACTTTACCAGAGAGATCCGGATACAGGAGAAATGGAATTTCGACCTGGAGTCGGAGGTGAAATCGGAGCCTCATTTAGTGCTTTTACAGCCGAGGAAAAAGCAGAGATTGGCAGCGATATGCTGGGGGCATATGCGAAATCAACACAGACGATTGGTCGAGTAGGAGGAACCGCAGAAGCATCTGCAGGTTTGGTCGATGCGGATGGAAAATTTAACCCGAGCCTATATGCGGGAGCTTCAGCAGAAGCGATTGCCGGAGAAATTACAGGTGCGGTAGGCGGAAAAATCCTTGGCACACAGGTGGAGGCAAGCGGAAGCCTGAATTATGGAATTGGAGCGCATGCAAAAGTAGGATATAAGGATGGAAAAATTTCATTGGATGTGGGAGCTACCTTAGGTGTGGGAGCAAGTGCATCAGTGGAAATAGACATAGGCGGAACTGTGAAAGCAATCGGTGGACAGGCGAAAGCAGCCTGGAATAAAGTTACGTCGTGGTTATAGAACAAAGTTAAACGGAAATAGAACATATTTTATGGTATAATAAAAAAAAAGGAGATTGAAATATGGAAAATCAGTTTTTACCAATCGGTACGGTAGTCCGTCTGAAAGAATCTACGGCGGATGTTATGATTGCAGGGTATCTTCCGATCAATCCTTCTCAGCCAAATTATGTATGGGATTATTCAGGATTTAAATATCCGATTGGATATGTAGATAATAATGAAGTATATTGTTTTGATGGAGAACAGATTGAGGAGATTCAGGCGATCGGATATCAGGATAAAGAACAGCTTGCTTTTGCAGCTGAATTAGAAGAGATGGCAGAAGAAGTGCGGATAGAGGCCCAGATGGATGATGTAGAATATCCGGATGAGACGGAAGAGGAGGAGAAATAGATGGAGAGATTTGAAGGAACACTTCCGATTGGCTCAGTTGTATTGCTGAAGAACGGAACAAAGCGGGTAATGATTCTCGGATACCTCCGCTATCGTGCTGGCGATCAGACCCGGATATATGATTATTGTGGATGTACATACCCAGAGGGATTTATAAGTCCAGAAAAAACAGCGGTATTTGACCATTCAGATATTGCACAGATTTATTCGCTGGGGTATCAGAATGCACAGCAGATTGCGTTTCGCCAGAAATTGTCAGAAATTAGAAACAAGAAAAAGAATGCATAAAAAATATTAATATTGGTACTAGAGTTTACAGGAAGAAAAACAGGGGAGAGCAATGGTAAGATTTGCAATGCTGAGCCGTCCAGGTGGAAGAGAAAACAACGAAGATAGTATCGGTATGTATAACGACGAAGATGAATGGTGTTTTGCTCTGGCCGATGGATTGGGAGGTCATGGAAAAGGTGAAGTGGCTTCCAGATTGGCGGTAGATACGATTGTTGATCAATTTGTATCTGGAAAGAGAGAAATTTCGTTCATAGATGCGGCCTTTGAAGCAGCACAGGATGAGATTATGACAAGACAGAAAGAGGACAGAAGCTGCTTTGATATGAAGACAACGCTGGTTCTTCTTCAGATCGGAAATGAACGGATTACATGGGGACATATTGGTGATTCCAGACTCTATTATTTTAAAAATTCTAAAATAGTCCGCAGGACCTTGGATCACAGCGTTCCACAGATGCTGGTTGCAGTTGGCGAAATAAAAGAAAAGGCGATTCGCCATCATCCGGATCGAAACCGGCTGCTTCGTGTCCTGGGAATGGAAATGGACGAAATAAAATACGAGGTGGAAGAGCCGGTTGAAAGGCAGACGAATCAACAGTTTCTCTTATGTTCGGATGGCTTTTGGGAACTGATCGAGGAAAAGAAGATGGAAGCAACCCTGCGAAGGGCGAAGGATCCGCAGTCTTGGCTGGATGCAATGGAAAAGATTGTAAATAAAAATGGACGCGGTACCGATATGGATAATTATTCTGCAATTGCGGTCTGGATAGAGTAGCAGAATTTTTAGAAATAAGATAAAAAGGAAGATTGCCTGAAATAGGAATACGGAGGAGAAGGGTATGGCAACAATTCGATGTGAAAATGGACATTATTATGATGGGGCTAAATTTGCACAATGCCCTCATTGCGGAGTCCTTCCAGTTATACAGAAAGAAAATAGTAGTTTTACATCTAATAAGGGTGGTTTTTTTAAGAAAATTCATTTCGGGAGAAAAAAGCCTGAGCCGATGCCGGAGGTAAGAGTGGAAGAAGAGAAGACGGCAGAACCTTCACCGAATATGGAAAGAGAGGTTACGATTCCATTTTCTCAGCAGCAGCAGGAGGAGCAGCCTACCGTGGCACTTTCTCAGATGGAAGAAGAGGAGCGGACAGTTGCGCTTGAAGAGGAAGAACGGACGGTTGCGATGACTCGCGAGGACGAAAATGATGATACAGAGTTTTATAGTGAGTCAGGGACAGTTCCTCCAGCGGAGAGTGCGGAAGATGACGAAGTGACGATCTCGTACCATGAGCCGGAAGTACCGGA
>ULVY01013232.1_pt1 | contig 42887 bp, 38 predicted proteins | sample 1959861 | NCBI WGS metagenome assembly ULVY01 (sample SAMEA4835798, study PRJEB28245) | human gut metagenome | biome: gut microbiome; material: fecal sample | place: Denmark | collected 2008
AGTAATAAAGAGGGGGCAAGCACATGAAAACCATATTTGCACAGAATTTACGGAAATACCGCAAAATCTGCGGTATGACCCAGAAGACGCTGGCAAAGGAACTGCATTACAGTCATACAGCCATTGCCAATTATGAATCCGGCAGGAATGAGCCATCTTTGTCGGATCTGTGCCGTCTGTCGGATATTTTGGGGGTGTCCACAGACGCGCTTTTGGGTCGGGAAGGCTTGGAGTACAAAGAAATGAGCAATCCATTTTTGGAGCAGTTTATGCAACTGGAACCAAAAATGCAGAAGATTATCGGAGAACTGGTTTTTCTGCTGTAATGGGAAACGGCGGAAGTCCTGATAAAAATAAAACATCTGGAATCATTGGATTCCAGATGTTTTTGTTTTCTTTTATGCCGCCTGTTCAAAGAACTGCTGATGCCATACCAGGAACATATAGATTGTCCAGATCTTACGGCTGTTGTCTGCCTTGCCTGCGCGGTGTTCATCCAGATATTTGATGATTTCCGCTGTGTTGAAGAATTCTTTTGCGGCGGGGCTTTCAAAAGCAGCTTTCACACGGTTGTAATAAGCGTCTTCTTTCAGCCAGATACGGATGGGTACGGGGAAGCCCAGTTTTTTCTTCTCCGCAACCATGTCGGGCAGATAACGGTGCGCCGCCTGACGCATGGCAAATTTGGTGTTTTCTTTGTTGACTTTGTATTCTGTGGGTACCGTTCTGGCAATGTCGAATACTTTTCTGTCCAGGAAAGGTACACGCACTTCCAGAGAGTGTGCCATACTCATTTTGTCCGCTTTCAGCAGAATGTCGCCAATGAGCCAGAAATGGATATCAATATACTGCATTTTGGTCACGTCATCCTGATTTGCCACTTTGTCGTAATAAGGGCGTGTCAGAACGGTGTGGTGATATTTCCCTGTGGGGGATTTCAGGATTTTTTCACGTTCTTCTTCCTGGAACATGAAAGCGTTGCCGATGAAGCGTTCCTGCAAATCTTTGCTGCCGCGGATGAGGTAGTTTCTGCCTTTTACCTTGGGCAGTTTTTTCGCTACGGCACCCATGGCTTTCCGCACAGGACGGGGCAGTCTGGTCAGAGGCAGCAGGTCGTGAGGTTCTCGGTAAATGTTGTAGCCGCCGAAAAATTCGTCAGCGCCTTCGCCGGAAAGGGAAACTTTCACATGTTTTGCTGCTGTCTGGCTCACAAAGTACAGGGCAATAGCAGAAGGGTCTGCCAGAGGCTCGTCCATGTGGTACTGCACCTTGCCGATAACATCCCAGTATTCGTCTTTGGAAATGAGTTTGTTGTAGTTGTCGATTTTGATTTTTTCGGACAATGCTTTCGCGTAGTCGATTTCGTTGTATTTTTCGTAGTCGAAACCTACGGTGAATGTTTTGTCACCGTGGAAAGATGCAGCTACATAAGAGCTGTCTACGCCGCTGGAAAGGAAAGAGCCCACTTCCACGTCGCTGATTTTATGCTTTTTGATGGAATCCTGCATAGCGTTGTCGATGTCGTCCACGAACTGTTCCAGAGATTTTGTGTGGTCGGGTTCAAAAACAGGTTCCCAATAGCGTTTGATGTCCATTTTGCCATCCTTAAAAGTGAAGCAGTGAGCAGGAGGCAGTTTGAATACGCCTTTGAAGAATGTTTCCGGCAGGACGCTGTACTGGAATGTGAGATAGTTTTCCAGTGCTTCTTTGTTTACTTCCCGTTTGAAGCCGGGGTATTCCAGAATGCTCTTGATTTCGGAGCCGTAAACCAGGTTGCCGTTCTGGATGGAGTAGTAAAAAGGCTTGATGCCGAAAAAGTCTCTTGCGCCAAAAAGTGTCTTTGTCTTGCTGTCCCAAATAACGAAAGCGAACATGCCGCGCAGTTTGGGCAGCAGGTCTTCGCCGTATTCTTCGTAGCCGTGGAGCAGGACTTCTGTGTCCGCATGGCTGCCCATGACATGACCCTTTGCGATAAGGTCTTCACGGAGTTCCTGATGGTTGTAAATTTCCCCGTTGAATGTGATGACCATATCCCTGTTTTCGTTGTAGATAGGCTGTGTGCCGCCCTCCAGGTCGATGATGCTCAAACGGCGGAATCCCATGGAAACGCCGTCGTCAATATGTTTGCCGCCGCTGTCAGGGCCGCGGTGGATGATTTTGTTCATCATGTTTTCCAGTATTTCTTCGGAAGTCAAAAGACGTCCCGTAAATCCGCAAATGCCGCACATAGATGTTGTTCCTCCTTTTATATATGTCAAAAAACATATCTATCCGCATTTTACTTTAGCACAAAATGGGGAAAAAGCAAAGGCATTTCCCCAAAGAAATGCCTTTGTGTCCTTAAAAGCTATCGTTTTCTCTTTCCGCACATCTGCCAAACAGTTCCGCCAGATACCGCAGCCCATGGGTATAGCCTTCATCCCACTGGCTCCAGTCGAAACGGAAGCCCCAGTTGCCGCCGGCGATACCGGGACGGTTCATGCGGTGGCTGCCGTCCAGATTCAGCACATCCTGCACAGGCACAATGGCAAATACGGCAGGAGAAGCAAAAGCCATACGGATGAAGTCCCATGCCACATCTCTGCCGTCTACGTTCAGATAACGGCGGTAATGGTCTTTTTCCGCTTCTGTGGCAGTTCCGTACCAGCCTCTTGTGGTGTCGTTGTCGTGGGTGCCGGAGTACATGACGCTGTTTTTGTCACAGCTGTGAGGCAGATAAGCATTGTTTTTATCATTGCCGAAAGCAAACTGCAATACACGCATGCCGGGGAAGCCTGCTTCTTCTCTGAGAGCACGGACTTCATCGGTGATGATGCCCAGGTCTTCGGCGATGAGAGGAAGTTTGCCCAGCGTTTTTTCAATGGTTTTGAAGAAATCCATGCCGGGACCTTTTTTCCATTCCCCAACAATGGCGTTTTCCGCACCGAATTTCACTTCCCAATGGCTTTCAAAGGCACGAAAGTGGTCGATGCGCAGATAGTCCACGTCTTCCAGTGCCTTGTGGATGCGTTCTGTCCACCAGAGGTAGCCAGTTTTCTTGTGGGCTTTCCAGTCATAAAGAGGGTTGCCCCAAAGCTGACCTTCTGCACAGAAATAATCGGGCGGTACCCCTGCCACAACGGTGGGGAAGCCCATGGAGTCCAGCTGGAACAGTTTCTGGTTTGCCCATACGTCCGCACTGTCATACGCCATGAAAATGGGTGTGTCCCCCATGATGGAGATGCCTTTTTCGTTGGCATAAGCCTTCAGTGCCTGCCACTGGGTGAAGAACAGATACTGATAGAATTTTTCTTCTGCAATGGCATCTGCCAGCAGACGTGTCCATTTTTTCAGGCTGGCTGCGTTGCGCTTGCGCAGTGTGCGGGGCCATGTGTTCCAGCAGGCAGATTCGAAGTAATCTTTCTGCTGTTCTTCTGTGAGAAAATCAATGGTGTCTACGGCAAAGGTGAGATATTCTTCTTCGTCAATACCTTTGGCACGTTCCGCACGGAAATGTGCCTGCAAAGCGGTGAACAGGGCGAAATCCGCCAGCCACATGTCCTGTTTTTCACAGAAAGCGGCAAAGTCCGTCTGCATATCTTCGTCTGCTTTTGCGCAGAATGTTTCATAAGCCTTGTGGAGCAGGGGCGATTTGTATGCCTTTACGGCGTCATAGTCTACCCGTTCCTTGTCAAAAGCAGGGATTTCTCCCAGATCTTCTGTGGTCAAAAGCCCCATTTCCACCAGTTCGTCAGGGCTGATGAGCAGGATGTTCCCGGCAAAAGCTGATGTACTCTGGTAAGGGGAATTGCCGTAGCCGATGGGCACCAAAGGCAGAATCTGCCACAGGCTTTGTCCCGCTTCCTCCAAAGTATCTACAAAACGGCGCGCCTCCGCCCCGAAATCCCCGATGCCGTAAACGGACGGCAAAGAAGTGGGGTGCAGCAGAACGCCGCTTTTTCTTTCTTCAAATAACATCAGAAATGACCTCCTTCTTTATACAGGGAAAAACTCCCAACTGTTTTTCCCAAAAACATAAACCCTATTGTATCAGCTTTTTTTCGCCGTTGCTATCCGCAGAACTGCCAAATTTTGCCCTTTGTTCCAGCAAAAAGCAAGGATTTTTCCGCTTTTTCGGCAGACAATAACCATGCAGTCAGTCTGCGAAGGCAAAAAGGAGGCATACAATTATGAAACGAATGGCAATTTGTGCTGTCACAGCGACAGTGATGCTGGGCGTCACCGGCTGCGGCGGCAATACAGCAAACAATCTGGGTGCCACAGACGATTATCGGAATGATGTCTATGGCAGCAATGTTTATTGGGATGAAAGCTACGGCGTCAATAATGGCGCAAACTGGGATCGCACCACTTACGGCACACCAAAGAGCACCGATACAGGCTCTTTTGCCAAAGATGTGAAAAATGGCGTGGAAAACATGGCTAATGACGTGAAAAACGGCGTGGAAAATGTGGGCAATGACATGAAAAACGCCGTGAATGACGCCACAAATACCAACAGCAGAAACATGATGAACTGACCGAAGGGGGCGTAAGCCATGGGCGAAAAGGTGAAAATACGCCTGACGGGGCTGGTGACAGGCTTTGTCAATGGGCTGTTTGGCAGCGGCGGCGGTACCTTAGTGGTGCCTGCCATGGAGCGGTTCCTCCATGTGGAAACCCATAAAGCCCACGCCACTGCCATAGCGGTGATACTGCCTCTCAGTGTCCTTTCTCTTCTGATTTATTTCTGGCAGGGAGAAATGGCATGGCAGGTTGCCCTTTGGGCTTCCGGCGGCGGTATCATCGGCGGAAGAATTGGTGCCAAACTGCTGGGAAAACTCAGCGGCATGTGGCTCCACCGGATATTCGGCTTATTTCTCCTTGCGGCAGCCGTCCGCATGGTGCTGTGTTAGGCGTATTGCTGGCGGGGCTTCTGGCAGGCATCGTCAGCGGTATGGGCATTGGCGGCGGCGCCATCCTCATTCCTGTGATCCTCTGGGTGACGGATGTGACACAGCAGCAGGCACAGGGCGTGAATCTGCTGTACTTTCTGCCAACGGCAGCCGTTGCCCTTGTGACCCATGTGAAAAATGGAAGCGTGGAAACGCCTGTGGCAAAATCCCTCATCTGGACAGGACTTCTGGGCGCTGCCGCCGGAGCTTTGCTGGCATTGTGGCTGGAGGGAGAACTGCTGCGGAAATTATTCGGCGGTTTTCTCTTTGCCGTTGGTCTGGCAGAGCTGTATAAAGGCAGAAAAGGGCAGACAACAGATGGAAAGGAGAAGGATCATGGACTATAAGGACTTTGAAAAGCTGAAAGAACGGTTTTCCCGTGCCAATACCGATGAGAAAGTTTCTCTCTATGTGAACACACCGGGACTGACCAAAGACCAGTATAGGGAGCTTTTGGAAATGTACCCGAAAAAAGACTGGAATCTGCTGGATCAGGCGCTGTGGTAAAAGATACGCTGTCGTCAAAGCCTCATTTCATTCAAGGCTTTGACGAGTAGACAGAGGTATAAAGCCGTTGGGTCAAGCACTTTGCTTTGCAAAGCCGCCTACGGCGTCCCCGTTTTCTTCGGGAATCAGCTTAAAAGCTTTGAAACTCCGGCTTTTTCCCATTGGGATTCCAGTTGGGAAACCCATACCGCAAGAGATGCGGGCAGCCATTTATGGCTGATATTTGCGGAGCAAATGTGTTGACCCCACACCGCAAGAGATGCGGGCAGCCATTTATGGCTGGCATTTGCGGAGCAAATGTGTTGACCCCACACCGCAAGAGATGCGGGCAGCCATTTATGGCTGGCATTTGCGGAGCAAATGTGTTGACCCTTTGTTTCCCAAGCCCTTCCGCGTTCTTGCAAAAATGATGTTATCTACACGCTAAGCACAAAACCTTATGGTTTTGTGCTTTTTCTTTTGGTATGGATTCTGTTTTTTATGGATATGCTTTTTTGTGACACCATGCCCCGTGGATTTGGGTGGGATACATATTTCCATTTGACGGCATATCTGCTATAATAAAGCAAAACAAAGGAAGAAAGGCGGTGGCACGGCATGCAGCTCATTGAAAACCTGTTTGTGGGAGAAAGTGTGGGAAATCTGGGTACAGTGGTTTATAGTCTGAAACGGGACATTCCTGTTTTTCGTCTGTATTGTCTGGTGTATTTTGCGGACAGAAACCGCATGGAAATCCTTTCCTCCAAAGAGCTGTTCACCAAGAAATATCGCAGCCGGAAAGGCATCATTGCCGGTGTTGCCATGGGACGGCATGAAGCCGTTGACCTGCTGTGCTACATGCTGGAAGAGGCGGCAAAAGCCGGACGGGATTTGACAGACCCTTCGGCGTGGCTGCAATAAAAAGAGGATGATGAAGTGAAGAAATTCGGTTGGCGTTTTTTGGGGTTTGTGGCATCCCTTGCATTGATGCCTGCCCTTCTTTTGACCTGTGTCCAGTGGCGTGTCAGCTCCATGGATTATTTCCGGGAGGAATACGCCAAATATGACGTACTGGAACGGGTGGATATGAACATGGATGACCTTTTGTATCTGACAGAGGAAATGATGGCATATCTTTACGATAAGCGGGAAGAATTACAGGTGACCGTTCCCATTGGCGGAGAAGAACTGCCTTTTTTCAGTGAAAAGGAAATCCGTCATATGGTGGATGTGAAAAACCTCTTTTCAGCTGGCATGGACATTCGTAACGGCTGTTTGGTGTTTACTCTTGCAGCGGCTATTATTATGTTCGCCAAGAAAAAAGGAAGGACATTCCTGCGTACCTTGCAGGCGGGCATTGGTGTGTTTTTTGCCGCCTGTGGTTTGCTGGTGGCATTGATGCTGACAGACTTCAATAAATATTTTACCCAGTTTCACCTGATATTTTTTGATAATAATGACTGGATACTGGATGAGCGGGTGGACCGCCTCATCAATATTGTGCCAGAGGGCTTTTTCGGTGACACTGCCTTTTGGATTGGCGGTGTGTTTCTGGGGGTGTGCCTCCTGCTGTTTGTGGGAGCAGAAATCATCCTGCGCCTTTGGGGCAGAAAATACTTGACGGAAGAACAGAATGGGAGCGTTGAAATCCATTGATTGGCGTATTGTTGTTTATATTAAAGTGCATAGGGATTCTCCTGCTGGCGCTGGTATGCCTGTTGCTGCTCATCACGCTTGTGGTGCTTCTTGCGCCCATTCGCTATGAGGCTGGTGGCGAGAGAACCGATGCCATCCGGGCAGATGGTCAGATAAAATGGCTGTTTGTGCAGGTGGTGGCAAGATGGCAGATGGGGGACAAAGAACCTTTTGTGGATTTGCGCATCTTCGGGAAATCCTTGCTGGAGAAGAAGAAGGCAAAAGCCAAAGCCGCAAGGAAAAAACGAAAGAAACCCCGTCCCCAGAAAGAGGGGGATTTGATTTATACCCGGGAAAAGGCAGCGCCGCCAAAGGATACGCCGCCCAGACCGGTCATGGAGCAGGAAGTTCCCAAAGAGGTTGTAAAAGAAGAAGTTATAAAAGAAGAAATTCCGAAAAAGGAACCTCCCAAAGAGGAAATCTGGAAAGAGGAAATTCCGAAGGAAGAACCTCGGAAAGAAGAACCTCCAAAAGGAGAAATTCCCAAGGAAGCACCGGAAGAAAGTAAAAAAGGACCCAACACCGTCCGTCCCATGCAGAAAAAACAGGGCATGCGGCGGGTACGTTTGGAAGATATTGAAGAGGAAAAGCCTGCTGAACCAAAAGCGGAGGACTTCCCTGACGATTTGGATGATGCCTTTTTCACCGGAGAAGATGGGGACGCAGAGGAAAAGAAAGAAAATCCCCTGTGGAAACAGCTTCTGGCGGTGGAGGACAAAAAAGGCATTGCCAAAGCCTTGTGGAAATTCATCAAGCGTATGGCAAAGGGCATCCTGCCGGGGCACCTCATCATCAAAGGTACCTTTGGCACGGGAGATCCTGTCTGGACAGGGTATCTTCTGGCAATGGCAGGCATATTGAAAGGAAAATTCGGCGAAGATCTGGAAATCAAAGGGGATTTTGCCAAAGCCACAGCGGAAAACGTCGTTGTGCGGGTGAAAGGGAAAATCGTTCCCGGCTATCTCCTTTACAGCACACTGGCTTTTGCATTGGCGAAGCCTGTACGCCGTTTTATTATGACACTGTGGAAAGGAAGAAAACAGCATGAGTAAAGAATTTGACACTTCATTGGATGTATTATTCGGAAAAGTAGACGAACTGGTTTCCACCAAAACCGTTGTGGGAGAAGCCATTGTTCTTGGAGACGTGACACTGCTGCCTTTGATTGAAGTTGGTGTTGGTGTTGGTCTGGGAGGCAAGGACTCCGGCGGTTCCGCTGGCGGTATGGGGGCAAGAATCACCCCTTCCGCTGTGCTGGCAATCCAGAACGGGAGTGTACAGCTTATCAACATCAAGAATCAGGACGCTGTCAGCAAGCTCATCGACATGGCGCCCGGTGTTGTGAACAAACTGAACTTTGGCGCTGTTTTCGGTCATAAGAAAGAAGAAAAGCCCGAACCGGAAGTAAAGTTTGAAGAAGAATTGGTGGTTGAGGAATAAAAAAACTGGGGGGATACCCATGACAAGAACACTCATTGAATATTATGACAAAGACGTTTTGAAAAATATCATGGGGTCGCTGACACTGCATCCCGATAAGGTGATTTTTCTTTATGACAGCGGCATGCAGGATATGACGGCTTTTCGCGCCCTTCATACCTGCTTTAAGCGGCATATTCCCCATATCACATTGGAAAAATACCCTGTGGACATTCTGTCCATGGATAAAATTTACCGCAAGACTGCCCAGGTCATTGAAAACAACGAGAATTGTTTTCTGGAACTGACAGGCGGTAGTGAATTGATGGTCATTGCCGGTTTCCGTGCCGGTATGGAAAAAGGGGCAAGGCTCATCCATACGGACTTGGTGCATAACCGTATCACAGACCTTTTGACAGATGAAACCGTTGCGCCTACGGCCACATTATCTCTGGAGGACTTTGTGGATGCCAGAGGGGCATGTTTCATCGGCGAGTCCCATCGCCCGCCGGAACCAGCCCGCTTCGATGCTATCTGGGAAATGGCGCGGTATCTCTTCCGCCATCTGGAGGAATGGAAGCACACATGCAGTTATCTCCAGACCGTAGCGGCAAGATATCTGCCCCACGAAGTCTATATGGACTCCAAAGAACAGATTTACATGAAAAATGGCAAAAAAACCTATCCTGACAAAGCCATTCTGAAAGAATTTCAGCGACTGGGCTTTTTGAAAAATCTGGTTATGGATGGGGAACGGGTGCGGTTTTCCTTCTGTTCCGTGGATGACCGCCAGTACTGCACAGGCTATGGCGTCTGGCTGGAACTGTATGTGTATATCGCCGCGAAGAAATCCGGCGTTTTTGATGATGTAAAACTGGGTACCATGATTGACTGGAACGCCTATGACGGCGTGGTAGTGGCAGGTAATGAAATCGACGTGATCCTCATGGAGCAATCCCTGCCGGTGTTCATTTCCTGTAAGCTCCGCAGTGCCGATACGGCAGCCCTTAATGAATTGCTCATTGCCAAAAAACGTGTGGGCGGCTGGTTTTCCAAAGGGGTCATGGTCACATTCAGCCGGGAAAAAGCCGAGAACAGCGGTACATATAAACGCGCCCAGGAATTGGGCATTGAACTGCTGGATGCCGGAGATATTCTGGCGGAGGATTTCCCAGCTCGTCTGGTTCGTGCCATCAAGGAGCATGACCTGGTGAGCCTGAAATGGAAGAAAGTATAAAGGAGAAGTACCTCTATGGCAAAAAAGAACAACCGCAACACCAAAAGCCGCATCATCGCCGCCGCTTGGAAACTTTTTTATGAGCAGGGCTATGATGATACCACCGTGGAGGAAATCGTGGAGGAGTCCGGCACATCAAAAGGCTCTTTTTACCATTATTTCAATGGCAAGGATGCCCTCCTTGGTTCCCTGTCGGAACTGTTCGACGATAAGTATACAGAACTCATTCCTACATTAAAGGAAGATATGCATTCTTTTGATAAACTCATGTACCTGAATCGGGAAATGTTCCGCATGATCGATAACAGCATTTCTCTGGATTTGCTGGCAAGACTCTATTCTTCCCAGCTTATTACCACCGGCGAGCGTCACCTCATGGATCATAACCGCGTTTATTACAAACTCCTGCGGCAGATTACCGCCGAGGGACAGCAGAAAGGGGAGCTGCGGGACGATATTTCCGTCAATGAGTTCGTCAAGACCTATGCTCTCTGTGAACGTGCCCTCATTTATGACTGGTGTCTGTGCAGTGGGGAATATTCCCTGAGCAGATACGCCGCGGAAATGATGCCCCGTTTTTTGGGTGGATTTCGCAAGTCGTCAAAGGCTCATTCCATTCAAGCCTTTGACGAGGGGACAAAGGAGTAAACAGGGGTCAAGCACTTTGCTTTGCAAAGCCGCCTATGGCGTCCCCGTTTTCTTCGGGGTGCAGAGTATCCATCGGCATAAATGCCTTGAAACTCTCTGTTTGTCCTCGCCGGGAGTAAATTCCGCCTGCGGATTCCATTTGGGAAACCCCACACCGCAAGAGTTGCGGACAGCCTTTGGGCTGGCGTTTGCGGAGCAAACGTGTTGACCCTTTGTTTCCCAAGCCCTTCCGCGTTCTTCAAAAGAGAAAAGACTGAATTTTTTAGAGAATTTTCAAATGCTGAAAATTCTCTTTTTTTCTGCCATTTTGTTGTTTTTTCTTCAGAAAAAAATAATTTTATTTTGTGCCGACTGTTTCATCTGTATTTTCGTCTAGTTATTTTTACTGTGTTTATAATAAAAATTTGATTTATAGTCAAAAATCGTATAGACTATATTCTATACATCATTCTGTATTTCAGTCTAATTTGTTTTGTGGTATACTGCATGTGAATGTAAGACGAAAAGCCTTTTTTCGGATCGGCAACGGGAGGACTGACCCGAAAAAAGGCTTTTCTCTATAAGAAAGATATGTAAGAAAGGATTTGAGAAAATGCTATCAGCAAAAGTATGTATTATGATTGCCATCGCCATTTACCTCATTGCCATGCTGGGCGTCGGCATCTATTGCTCCAAGAAAAACAACAACGTAGACGACTTCTATCTGGGCGGCAGAAAACTGGGCCCCTTTGTAACGGCCATGAGTGCGGAAGCATCCGACATGAGCAGCTGGCTTCTGATGGGTCTGCCCGGCGTTGCTTACCTGACAGGTGTGGCAGACGCGGCGTGGACAGCTATCGGTCTTGCCATCGGTACTTATTTCAACTGGCTCATCATCGCCAAGAGAATCCGTATTTACTCCCATGTGGCAGATAACTCCATCACTGTCCCTGACTTTTTCTCCCGCAGATATCGTGACAACAAAAATATCCTGATGTGCATTTCCGCCATTGTTATTATCGTATTCTTCATCCCTTACACAGCATCCGGTTTTGCTGCCTGTGGTAAACTCTTCAGCAGCTTGTTCGGTGTGGACTATGTTTGGGCAATGATTATCTCCGCTGTTGTTATCGTTGGCTATACCGCAACAGGCGGCTTCCTGGCAGCCAGCGCAACAGACCTGATTCAGAGTATCTTTATGACCATCGCGCTGATCATCATTCTGCTCTTCGGCGTAAAAGTAGCCGGTGGCTGGGATACCATCATCACAGACGTACAGGCAATGCCCGGTTACCTGAACATGACCGAAACATACAGCGTAACCACCGGCACAGCAGAACCTTACAGCCTGCTGACCATCGTTTCCGTTTTGGCATGGGGTCTGGGTTACTGCGGTATGCCTCATATCCTCCTGCGTTTCATGGCCATCGAGGATAAAGAAAAACTGACACTGTCCCGTCGTGTGGCATCCATCTGGGTTGTCATCTCCATGGCAATTGCAGTCAGCATCGGTATCGTTGGCTATGCCATGACAAAAGCAAACGCCATTCCTTTCCTGGAAGGCTCCACATCCGAAACCATCATCGTGCGTATTGCGGACCTGCTGAGCCAGCAGGGCGTTGTAGCAGCATTTGTAGCCGGCATCATTCTGGCTGGTATTCTGGCGGCAACCATGTCCACAGCGGACTCTCAGCTTCTGGCGGCATCCTCCAGTGTGTCCCAGAACCTGCTGCGTGGCTTCTTTAAAGTAAATATCTCTGAAAAAACAGCCATGACCATTGCGCGTGTCACCGTTGTTGTGATTTCCATCATCGCTATTTTCCTGGCACGTGACCCTAACAGCTCTGTATTCGGTATCGTATCCTTTGCATGGGCAGGCTTCGGCGCATCTTTCGGTCCCGTTGTTGTATTCGCTCTGTTCTGGAAACGCTCCAATAAATACGGCGCGCTGGCAGGCATGATCGCCGGCGGTGTCATGGTATTCGTTTGGAAATACCTCGTTGCCCCTCTGGGCGGTGCTTTCGGCATCTATGAACTGCTGCCCGCATTCGTAACAGGTGCGCTGGTGAACATCATCGTCAGCCTGGCAACTCCCGCACCGGAAAAAGAAATCGTGGAAGAATTCGAACTGGTACAGAAACTTTACAAACAGAAAGCATAATGTCAAAAGCAAAAGCCTCTTGGATTTCCAGGAGGCTTTTTTGTTTGTGAAAAAAGGGGAATGAGTTCGTGAATCGTAAAGTGTTGTAAATTTTATTCACAAAATGCGAAGCTTTTTTCTGAAGAATTTGTTTTTTACACAAAAATACGGAATGGGACAAGGTCTGTCCCCATCCACAGGGTTATCCCCAGAATTGTGGATAACCCTGTGGAAAAGTGGATAACTTTTTATGAGAAAACCCTTATATTACATGAAAAAACCCTTAATTTACACCAAAATTACAGTTATATTACAATTAGAAAAAAAGTCTTGCCAAAAAGTTTACCTCCTGATATCATAAGTCATGCAAAGTAAATCTGTACGTTCTGTCCGTTCCTGACAAACGGGCGAAGGAGAGCCGGCGGCGAAGAAGGAATCCTCATGGAATGGGGAGAGGGGACTGACGGACCCAAAGGAGCTGCTTCAATCGGGCGGCAGAAACGACAGAGGCACAGAGCGAAATGCGCTTCGTTGTATAATTATAAAACGAACACAGAACGAAAAACAAAATTTTAAAAGGAGGAATGAACCCATGAAAAAATTTCTTTCCATGGTAATGGCTGCGGCTATGGTCGTATCTCTGGTTCCTGCAACAGCATTTGCAGCAGCTGGCGACTTCAAAGCAACAGCTAAAGTGGTTGACGCCAAAAACTTCGCAGTTGATGAAATCGAATCTGGCGATTCTGTTGGTGGCTCTGAACTGCAGCTGACACTGACAACAGCTGACACACTGAAAGGCAAAGACAGCCTGAAATTCACACTGAATTTCGACAACGTAGTAGATTTCGACGGTGATGAACTCAACAAAAACGAAATCTATGTAAAAGATGGCAGCGATGTTGTAACAAATAAATTCGATATCACTGTTGACAAAACAGATGATACTGAATTCGAAGTTACAGTTGCAGAAAAAGATACAAATGTGGACGCTTATGCAAGAGGCCAGGTAATTGGTATCCCTCTGAACAACGTATGCATGGACAAAGTTTCCAAAGGCAAAACAGCTACAGTATCCGTTGATTCCGACGATGCAACAATCACAAACGGCGATGACCTGGTATTTGCTTCCGTAGAAAGCAAAGGCATCAAAGCTTCTGTTAAAGATACAGTTGATGTAGCTACAGAAGAAGTTGCTGAAATCAAAGAACTGAAAATCGAACCCGCAGTTGGTGATACTCTGGGTGCAGTTGCTAAAAACGGCACAGACATCAGACTGAAACTGAACAGCGGCTTTGAATTCGTAAAATCTGACCTGACACTGTCTACAAATAAAGGCACACCTGTTCCCGATGTTGCATGGGACGACGATGAAGTAACATTCGAAAATATCGGTGACGGTATCACAGGTGCAGAATGGTTCAAAATTGCTGGTCTGAAAGTGGAAGCTACTTCCGCTAAATCTGGTTCTACAGCTACTATCAAAGTATATGTTGATGGTAACGACACAGTTTCTGTAGAAGTTGCTAAAGTAGTTGATTACACAGTATCCATGTCCGTTGATGAAGACGAAGACGTACCTGTAATCTACAGCGGCGTTAACGTTGAAAACAAAGGTATCACAGACGACAGCGATCATGAATCTCTGGAAGTAACAATCGAAGAATCCTTCGCTGGCGCTTGGAACAACAGCAAAGACTTCACACTGTCCGTTCCTGAAGGCGTATACATCGTTGATGTAGATGCTGATGCAGAAAACAACGGCAAAGAAGGCGAAGAAAAAGCTTGGTTCGAAGCTGCTTATGATGAAGGTGACTATGTTGACCTGACATTCAAGAGAAGACTCTGGGATGAAACAGATCCTAACAAGAGCGATGACAAAATCAAAGTTACATTCACACTGACACTGGTTGCTGACCCTAACTTCGAAGGCGACGTTGTTCTGAAACTGACAGGCGACGCTGTTGACGAACAGGAAGTAACAGTTGCTAAATTCGTAAAACCTTTCGTAGTTGAAGCTCAGCAGAACGACATGCAGATCGACTACAGAAACACAGAAATCCCTACATCCGTAGTGATCAAAGAAGCAGAAGCTGGTCTGTGGGACAAAGGTACAACATTTGAACTGTCTCTGGATAAGATTGACTTCGACGACGAAGGCAAACTGGCAGTAGACGAAAAATCCGGTCTGGAAGTAAAAGACGATGAAGTAAAAGGTTTTGACGGTAAAAAAGACGGCAACGATGGCGTATACTTCACAGTAGACTCCAGAAGTGACGACGAACCCGCAGTAGTTACAATCTCCGGTCTGCAGCTGTACATGGACAGAAGCCTGCCCGCAGGTGCTTATGACCTGAAAGTTGTTTCTCCTGAAATGAACAAACCTTACGAAGAAACAGTAGTACTGAACGGTACTAAAGACAAAGTTGATGGCAAAACAGACAGAAAAGTTGCTAACATCAACGACGATTTCGTAAGCTACACAGCTAAAGCTGGTTTCGTTAACATCGTAACAGCTGGTCGTGAAGATACAGATTCCTTCACAACTAAAGTTGTAGTTCCCGTTGGTGAAAAATACGTTATCTCCGGTGAAACAAAACAGGAAATCCCTGTACCCGCATACATCAACGCTGATGGTTACACAATGCTGCCTCTGAGAGCTGTATCCGTAGCTCTGGGCATCAACTCCAACAACGTTCTGTGGGATCAGGCTACAAGAACAGCTACAGTAATGTACGGCTCCAAGATCATCTCCATGACATATGGTCAGAAAGTTGTATATGTAAACGCTGCTCCTATCCCCGCATCCACATCCGTTGAAATCAAAGAAAACAGAATGTTCCTGGGCCTGAGAGATCTGGGCAACGCTCTGGGCGTAACAGATATCACATGGGATGCAGCTACAAAGACAGCTACACTGAACGGCAACAAATAATTTGTTCATAAGCAAATTCTTTGCTTAGGTGTAAAACCTTTGTGAGAACAAGAGACCTCCTCTTTTGAGGAGGTCTTTTTTTATTGTTTTTTCTGTGCTATCATATACTTTCCGTAAGTCAGCGCTTCTTTATTAAGAAAACAAAGAAAGCTAAAATCTTTGCAGAAGGCTTCCGGTTTTCTGATTTTACAGGATTTTAGTAAGTATGTTTTCTTCTAAAGAGACCCTTTAAAGAAATTAAAAACAATGTTTTTTAAAGAGGAGACTGCTTTTGATTTTCCTTTTCTTTCTTACGCACATCCTTAGCCACCTTTTTTTCCCTATTTTTTTCCATATATTTCCTATTACATTCGTATACTTATGTATTATATAAGTAAATAATTGTATATTATTAGTGTATTTTTCGGTATACTATGAAGTCGACATGTAGGAAATTCGTAAGATTTTTATAAGACACTCTTTTTGGAAATGACTTAAAAACGTTGATATATCAATGAAAACTCATGTTTTTGTTGCCTTTAAAAATTTGTCAAAAGGTTACAGTTCTGTTACATCCTAAATTTCCTCTTGCCAAAAATGCTTTGCATAAGTATAATGAACTTGCATACGAAATCTGTGCTTTCTCTGTATCTCTTCGGCACAGACGAAGATTGTACCAAGGAATCCGAGGCTCTTTGCGGAATGGGGGAATGAACCGCAGTGCCCAAGGTGCCGTTTTTGCCTGTGGCGGACGGTAGAGAGGCGGTACAGACGAGTGGCAGGTTCGTTGTATAATTATGAAACGAAAAAGAGATGAAAAGACGAGACAAAAGGAGGAATGAACCATGAAGAAGTTTCTTTCCATGGTGATGGCTGCGGCTATGGTCGTATCCCTGGTTCCCGCAACTGCATTTGCGGCTTCCGGCGACGTAAAAGCAACAGCTAAGGTTGTAGGTTCCAAGAACTACACACAGGACGAGATCGAGTCCAGCAAAGTTAACAAAAAAGTATCCGGCCCCGAAGCACAGCTGACATTCACAACAGCTGACTACGCTTCCACTTCCGATACAGCAGTGAAATACACTCTGTCTCTGGATAACGCGGATTTCTACAAATCCGGCAGCGCAATCGCTGACAAGGGCAAACTGTCTATCACACTGAAAGGTGACAAAACAGTAACAAAACAGGCTGGCGAAAGCGACAAAGATGTTGAATTCACAGATGTGTATGACAATGGCAACAAAGTAAAAATCGCATCTGTAAAATTTACAGATAACGACGAAGTAGAAGTTGTAATCGACGGTAAAATGGACAGAGGCTCCGTTCTGGCCTTTGACCTGACTTCCGTTATGGACAAAACAACAAAAGGCAAACAGGCAAAAGTAACTATTGAATCCGATGATATCACAATCTCCAACGGTTCCGATCTGACATACGCTTCCGTTGAAGGCAAAGGCATCAAAGCTTCTGTAAAAGATACTGTTGATGTTGCTCCTGAAGAAATGGTTGAACTGAAAGAACTGAAGATTGAACCCGCTGTTGGCGACAACATTGGCGCGATCATCAAAACAGACGGTAAACTGAAACTGAAACTGAGCAACGGTTTTGAATTCGCAGGCAAAAAGACAGACCTGAAATTCAGCGTAGGTAACCCTACTATCGACAGCTTCGAAGACGATGAAATCGTACTGAACATCGGTGATGTTGTTCGTGGCGCAGACGTTCTGAAAATCACAGGTCTGAAAGTGGAAGCTACTTCCGCTAAAGCAGGCGCAGTTGCTACTCTGAAAGTTTACGCTGACGGCAACGACACAGTTTCCGTAGAAGTAGCTAAAGTAGTTGACTCCGCAGTAGTAATGTCCGTTGATAAAGACGCAGACGTACCCGTAATTTACAGCGGCGTTAACGTGAAAAACACAGGTATCACAAGCAGCAGCGACCACGAAGCTCTGGAAGTAACTGTAAAAGAAACATTCCCCGGCGCTTGGGACGATGCAAAAGACTTCACATTCAAACTGCCTCAGGGCGTTTACATCGCTAGCGTACAGAGCCCTTCCGCTGACAACATGCAGGTAGCTGATGTACAGAAATGGTTTGAAGGCGCTTACGATAAAGGCGACTACGAAGCTCTGACATTCAAGAGAAGAACATGGACTGAAACAGATCCTTCTAAGAAAGACAAAGCTGAACTGAAATTCACACTGGTTCTGGTTGCAGACCCTAACTTCGAAGGCGATGTTGCTCTGACTCTGACAGGCGATGCTCTGAAAGAACAGAAAGTAACAGTTGCAAAATTCGTAAAACCTTTCACTGTAGAAGCAAAACAGAACGACATGCAGATCGATTACAGAAACACTAAAGTTCCTACTGATGTAGTTATCAAAGAAGCAGAAGCTGGTCTGTGGGATAAGAACACAACATTCGCTCTGTCCCTGGATAAAATTGACTTCGATGACGATGCAAAAGTAACAGTAGACAGCAAGAGCGGTCTGAAAGTAAAAGACGTAAAAACAACAAAAGGCGCAGTTACTTTCAAAGTAGACTCTAAGAGCGATGACAAACCCGCAGAAGTAACAATCTCCGGTCTGACACTGTTCATGCAGAGAAACCTGCCCGCAGGTGCTTATGACCTGGATGTATTCTCTCCCGTAATGCTGGGTGTAGACAACGGCAACAGAGAATCCGTTGCAGATCAGAAAGGTACAATCAAAGATACAGGTTTCCTGTCTCAGGATATCCTGGGCACATCCACAACAAAACGTGTGGTTGCTGACATCAACGATGATTTTTACAGCGTAAAAGCAAAAGCTGGCTTTGTAAACATCATCACAGCAGGTCGTGAAGATACAGATTCCTTCACAACAAAAGTAGTAGTTCCCGTAGGTGAAAAATACCTGGTATCCGGTGAAAACAAAGTAGAAATCGACGTTCCCGCATACATCAACGCTGGTGGTTACACAATGCTGCCTCTGAGAGCTGTATCCGTAGCTCTGGGCATCAACTCCAACAACGTTCTGTGGGATCAGTCTACAAGAACAGCTACTATCATGTACGGTTCCAAGATCATCTCCATGACTTCCGGCCAGAAAGTAGTATATGTAAACGCTGCTCCTATCCCTGCTGCTACATCCGTTGAAATCAAAGACGGCAGAATGTTCCTGGGTCTGAGAGATCTGGGCAACGCTCTGGGCGTAACAGATATCACATGGGATCAGGCTACAAAAACAGCAACACTGAACGGCGGCAAATAATTAACCGTTGTATTCCAAACCCTTATGTATAGAAAAGAGGCTCCCGCGGGAGCCTTTTTTCCTTTTGGAAAGAGTGCCTATAAGTTAGGTAGAAATACGATTCCCAGAAAGCAGATTTCATCTGAAAAAGGCTGACATCCTTTGTTTATAAGGATGTCGGCTTTTTCGTTTTTTAGAGATACGCCGAAAGCAGGAACCGTTTTTTTGTTTTTCCCGAAGAAAAGTTTAAGAAATATGAAAGCACCTGTTTTTTTTCTGGATAATATGGTATAATTGGTTTTACTATAAACATATCTTGGGATATTACCCATAGGAGGTTTGAGAGATGAAAAAATATTTTGTCAAAGGAAGAACCGTTGCGGCAACGGCAGTAGCTGCCTTGCTGGTATCTACCACAGCATTTGCGGCAGAACAGCCTCAGGAATCCATCCCCGCTACGGAAATTTTGACCATAGAAGAAGCACAGGCTCTGGAAGCCCAGAAGGAAAAAGAACTCACTTATGAAGAAGCAGTGGAACTGGCTACCAAAAACAGCTCTGACCTGCGTTCTGTGGCGGAAACAGCCGATTATTTGCAGGATCTGAAAGAAGATATCTGGGATATCACAGGATCTTTCTCTGTGCCCACCGTATCTTATCAGCAGTGGGTGGATGATGATATTTATGCCATCTATTCCTCCATCCAGAACATCAGCAGCAGCATGACTAAAAACCGCTACTCTGAAGAACTGACAAAAATTTCCCTGGAAGCAACCGTAAAGAATTACTATACTTCTATTTTCAGCGACCAGAGCTCTCTGGAACTGGCGAAAAAAGATATGGCAGTGAAAAAGACATTGTGGGAACAGGGTCAGCTGAAAAACCAGCTGGGACTGCTCAGTGACTATGATTTGCAGGAACTTCGCTCTGATTATGAACAGGCACAGTATAACGTGACAAAGCTGGAAATGGCTCTGGAACAGGAATATCTGTCCTTCTATAACTTCATCGGTCAGGACAGGGAAAAGGACTATACACTGGTTTATGACGTGGAATATGCCCCTTATGAGCTGCCTCAGCCTATGACACAGTATATTAACAGCAAAATGAATACAGACTATACCATCAAATTGCAGGAACAGGCTTTGGAAGACGCGGAATTCAATAAGAATTACATGTCCATGTCCTCCACAAACGCAACTTCTGCCAACAACAAACATTCCTATGAGGAAGCAAAACGAAGCCTGAAAACCGCCAAGGACAGCAAAGAACTTGCCATCCAGAATGCTTATAATTCCATCCTGTCTTTGGAAAGCCAGTATGATTCCGCACTGACCACACTGGAACAGGCAAAAGCGGCACAGCGAGCAGCAGAAGTAAATTATAAAGCAGGCAATACAACATCCATTACATTAGACCAGGCAGCCCTGGCAGTGGAACAGGCACAGAACGCTGTGACACAGCTGGAATATGCCCATGACATGCAGATTTATCAGTTCGAAAATACAGAACTGCTTTCCAGCGGCACAACAGGAAAAACTTCCGCATAAGCCGAAAATGAGAAAATACTAAGAAAATTATGAGAAAAAAGGACGTTTTTATGAGAAACGTCCTTTTTTTGTAATTTTTAGAAATCCCAGAAAATCAAGGTTTTCTCCACTTATGTTTCAGTAATTTTACATTGAAATTAGAGTTTGGCAAAGTCTATTGTCAATCTTTTTTTTTGCGGATATAATAGCGTTGCAAAGTTCAAACGCACAAAACATGCAGGAAATATGCAGATTTTGCTTTGAAGAATATGGGAAAGAGAGCATGAATTCTGTTTGAAATTATAGGGAACAGAAGCAATGGTCTGGGGGATTTTTCAAGGTATGTATGTCTTTTGTGCGAAAAAATGCATCTTCGTTTTATAACTATGCAACGACATTTTTACAGAAGCAAAAGGAGGAACAGACATGAAGAGATTTATCTCATTAGCCATGGCGTCTGTAATGGCAGCTTCTCTGCTGCCGGCAACAGCATTTGCAGCTACTGGCGACGTGAAAGTCACTGCCAAAGTGGTAGGGGCTGAAAACTACACAGAAGGTGAAATGAACCCAAAAGGTTCTGAAGGCATTATTGCTCAGAAAGACGCACCTGAATTACAGCTGACATTTACCACAGCAGACTATGCAAGCAGCAGCGTACCTGAAGCGGAAATCGAACTGACATTGGATAAAGCAGATTTCCTGCAAAACGACAGTGAAACTGTTGTCAGCAGCAAAACAACAGAAGATGACCTGACAGGTCTGATCTATCTGAAAGACGACGACGGCACATACGCGCTGACAAAAGACACAGACAATGATAATTATGTCTTTGATACAGACAGCAGCGATGAAACCGTAACACCTTTGAAAGACGCTGCCGGCAATACCATCACCATCAGCGATCTGGATGTGTATGACACAGACAACCTGTCCTTCGTACTGACTGGTCAGATGGAACGTGGTTGGGTACTGTCCTATAACCTGACTTCCAAGCTGACAAAAACATCCAAAAACACACAGGCAACTGTAACAGTGGATTCCAGTGACATCATCCTTACAAATGGCGATGATCTGGTATACGCTTCCATCGAATCCAAAGGCATCGACGCTTCCGTTAAAAAACTGAAAGACGTTGCAGTGGAAGAAGTAGTTACCATTGAAGATCTGAAAATCGAACCTTCCGTTGGCGCAAACATGGAAGCAGTGGTAGATGAAGGCGACGAAATCACACTGAAACTGAACAGCGGCTTTGAATTTGCCAACAACGACAACAACAAAATCACCATCAAAGCAGACGGTACTACAATCACACCAGAAGTAGAATACGAAGACGATGAAATCGTGATCACAGTAGATGGCGATATCTCTGCTGACGTTGACACACTGACCATCAGCGGCATCAAGGTAGAAGCAACTTCCGCAAAAGAAGGTGCAACAGCGACTATCAAAGTGTCTGCTTCCGGCAATGACAGCGTGTCCGTAGAAGTAGCGACAGTTGTTGACTATGCAGTATCCATGAGTGTTGATGAAGACGAAGACGTACCCGTAATTTACAGCGGCGTTGACGTAGACAACACAGGTATCACAGACGACAGCGACCACGAATCTCTGGAAGTATCCATCGATGAAACATTCGCAGGCGCTTGGGACAACAGCAAAAAATTCACACTGTCTCTGCCTGAAGGCGTTTACGCAGCAGACGTGGATGTAGTGGTAGACGGCAGCGATCTGGACAGAGAAGATTTCATCGATGCGTATGATAACGGCGAATACGAATACTTCGAATTCGACAAACGTATCTTTGAAGAAAACGACTCCGACAACGATCCTTACGAAATGGATGTAACATTCACACTGGTAGCAGACCCTGACTTTGAAGGCGACGTTGTACTGACACTGTCCGGCGACGCTATGGAAGAACAGGAAGTAACCATTGCGAAATTCGTAAAACCTTACACAGTATCTGCACAGCAGAATGACCTGACTATCGATTACAGAAATACAGAAATTCCTACCGACGTTGTTATCACAGAAGCAGAAGCTGGTCTGTGGGAAAAAGGCACTGAATTTGCTCTGACACTGGACAAAATCGACTTTGACGTTGACGCATCTGTAACAGCAGACGACAAGAGCGGTATGGAAATCAAAGACGTAAAAACAAAAGACGGCGAAATCCGTTTCACTGTTGACAGCGAAAGCGATGACGAACCTGCAACACTGACAGTATCTGACCTGACACTGTACATGGACAGAAACCTGCCCGCAGGTGCTTATGACCTGAACATGTACGCTCTGGATATGCTGGGCGTAGACAGCGCAGAAAAAGCAGAAGACTTCGATGGCAGCGATTATAAGGCAGCAGATAAAGGCTACCTGACTCAGACACTGCTGGCAGATGAAGATACAACTGTATTTGTAGGCGATGAATCCGACGATATCGACTACACAGCAAAAACAGGCTTTGTAAATATCGTAACAGCTGGCAGCGACACAACAGGCTTCACAACAAAACTGACAGTTCCCATCGGCGAAAACTACCTGATCGCTGGTGAAACAAAAGTAGAACTGGATGCACCTGCATACATCAATGCAGAAGGCTACACAATGCTGCCTGTAAGAGCAATCTCCACATCCCTGGGTATCGACAACAACAACGTACTGTGGGATCAGGCAACAAAAACAGTAACAATCCTGTACGGTGATCGTATCATCTCCATGACAGCAGGCGCTTCCGTAATGTATGTAAACGGCAGCTCCATCCCTACAAGCTCTTCCGTGGAAATCGTAAATGACAGAACATTCCTGCCTATGCGTGACCTGGCAACAGCTCTGGGCGTAACAGACCTGACATGGGATACAGATCCTACAACAGGCAAAACAACAACTGTTTACATGAACGCAAACAGATAAGACAAAACATACCTGATTTCTTTTCAAAATTTATCCAAACCGATGTTTTCTGGAGGACGTCCAAAAGGACGCCCTCCTTTTGTGGGCATCTTCATAAGAAAACAAAGAAAGCCAAAATCCTTTGTGATGATAAGGATTTTGGCTTTCTTGCTTTATGAAGATTTTATTTGTTATGTTTTCTTATGAAGACAGCCGTCGCAATTCCCATTAAGAAATCAAAGAAAAGGAAAATCAATGTTTTTTGAATGGGATATTACTTTTTTGCGCCTTTTTGGAAAAAAGGTATAATCTCTCTCCCTTTCAGCAAGACTATACCAAAAAGGCAGGTGAGCGGATTTTGGAAATCGGGAAAAATCTGGCGGCCAATCGGGCTGCCATGAAAGAATTGTTTGCCGACTGCGGAGATATTGTTTTCCGTGATTTTGCGGCAGCAGAAGGCCAGGGACAGCTGTTTCTGGTCTATGTGGATAATATGGTCAATACCACCGCTGTGGAAGATGCCATCATGACCAACATCATGAACTGCTGTCATGACACAGAAACGGAAGAGAGGCTTTTGGGGCTCATGGAAAGCGTCATTGCCAACCGTGATGTGCAGCAGGTGGATACCATTGAAAAAGCCGCTGCTGGGGTACTGGCAGGGGATACAGTGATTTTTATGGAGGGGAGCTCTTTTGCCTTGCAGGCGTCTACCAGGGGCTATCCCAACCGTGGTGTGGGACATACGGAAACAGAAGTAGTGGTACAGGGGCCAAAAGACGCGTTTACAGAGCTTCTGGCATTCAATCTGGTGCTGATCCGCAGAAGGATACAGGATCCCCGGCTGAAAGTGGTGCGTACCAAAGCCGGCAGCCGTACAAAGACGGATGTTGCCCTTATGTATTTTTCTGACCTGGTGCGACCGGAAATTCTGCGGCAGGCAAAACGTCAGCTGGAGCGTCTGCGGACAGATGGCATTCTGGACTGCGGCTCGCTGGAACAGCTTCTGGAAAAACGGCAGTTTTCGCCCTTTCCCCAATTGCAGATGACGGAACGCCCTGATAAAGCGGCAGCGGCACTGCTGGAGGGGCGTGTGGTGCTGGTGGTGGATAATACGCCTTTTGTCATATTGCTGCCAGTGACGCTGAATCTGTTTTTTCAGGCGGCAGAGGACTATTATGACCGCTGGGAAATCATGAGCCTCATCCGCTTTATGCGGTATGTGGCGGCTTTTGTGGCAGTGGCATTGCCGGGGCTGTATCTGGCGCTGACGGTGTATCATCCGGAGCTTTTGCCAACATCTTTGGCGTTGAAAATTGCCACCACCAGACAGAGCATTCCTTTTTCAGTGGCGGTGGAGGTCATTTCCATGGAATTGGCTTTTGAATTGCTGCGGGAAGCAGGGGTGCGGCTGCCATCACCTGTAAGTGCCACCATTGGCATCGTAGGGGGTATCATCATCGGTTCGGCGGCGGTGGACGCGGGGCTGGTGAGTCCGGCAGTGGTCATTATTTCCGCTTTAACGGGGATTTGTTCTTTCGTCATTCCCAATATTTCTGTGGTTTCCGGTCTGCGGCTGAGCAAATATCTGGTGATTTTCCTTTCTGCCACATTGGGGCTCTATGGCTTCTGGGCAGGTATCCTCCTTCTGGTGGTGCATCTGGCTGGGCTTTCTTCTTATGGGATTCCTTATCTCTATCCCTTCTGCTCCGCTTCCGTGAACCATTATCGTGACTTGGAGGACAGCCTGTTCCGTCTGCCTTTGCCATGGCTGAAACGGCAGTCCATTTTCATGAAGAAAGGGGGGAAACGCTGATGTTTTCCGATAACCATAAAATTTCCCTGCGGCAGATGCAGGCGCTGTTCTGTTTTTATTTTCTGGGAACGGCGTCCTTGTTTTTACCTGCGGAATTGGCAGAGGGAAGCGGCAGAGCCTGCTGGCTGGTGATGCTGATCGGTGGGTTGCTGGCGGCGTTTTTCTCTCTGGTACTGACCCTTTTGGGCAAAAAAGAGCCTACATGGACAGTGGTGGAATGGCTCCGAAATACTTTCGGCAGTGTGCTGGGCAGTGTGCTGGCGGTGTTTATCGCCGGAAAAATTGCTGTGGATGCCATGCTGGAAGTCCGTATTTTTACGGAAATCCTTCGCAGTACCATGCTGCCCAATACGCCCCTGTGGCTTATGGTGGGGACGTTGCTGGCGTTATCTGCCTTTGGTGTGGCAAGGGGTATCGAAGGACAGGCAAGGGGAGCGGAAATCCTGTTTTTCTTTGTGTTTCCTCCTTTTGTGCTGTTGTTGTTTGCCGTTGCACTGACGGCAGGGGAGGCATATTTCCTCCCTGTGGAATTGCCGAAGCTGGATGGACTGCGGCGGGGAGCGGCTTTTGTGCAGCCCTTGTTTCAGGCGATGATATTCCTGCTGTTTCTGCCGCCTTTTCTGGAAAAGCCGGAAAAAGGACAGAAAAGCCTTTTTGCTGTTTGTTTGCTGACTACATTTCTGATGACGGCAGCCACATTTCTTTGCCTGACGGTTTATGGGGCAGAGGCTTTGTCCCATAAGATTTTCCCTACGGTACAGGTCATGGAGCGTGTGCGGTTTTCCGGCATTTTTCTGGGCAGACAGGACATCCTTCTGCTGTGGTTCTGGATGGTTTCTGCCTTTCTGTATGTGTCTGGGGCGCTGTTTTTTGGCAGTGTCTGCTGTGTGCGTCTGTGCCGCCAAAGGGGACAGGGACGGCGGTACTGGCTGCTGCTGTGGGTGCCGCTGTTGTTTATCGGTGCCATGATTCCACAGGACTTGGCAGCGGCTTATGATTTCCGCAACAAAATACAACCTATCTTCAGCGCCCTCACAACGGCGCTCCTGCCTCTTTTGGTTTTAGGGGTAAGGATGGTCAAAGAAAGGGGGAAACGTCGTGAGACAGCTTAAATTTGCCCTCATAGCCCTATTGCCGTTGCTTTTGACAGGATGTTGGGATGGCAGAGACCCGGAGGACAGGGCTTACGTTATCACCATGGGCATTGATAAAGGAGAAGATGGCTTGCTGGTGACCTTTGCCCCTGCCAAGACCACCGAAGGAAATGCCCAAAGCGTATATCGGGTAAACGGGGATACCCTGACGGCTGCCGTGGCAGATGCCGACAGCCGCAGTTCCCGGGAGGTCTATCTGGGACAATTACGAACGGTGGTGTTCGGCAAAAGCCTGCTGGCAGACAAAGCAGCCTTTGAAGCGGTTCTAGAAGAATTGGAGCGAGGGAATGCCCTCTCAGAAAAAGTCATGGTGCTGGGTACAGAAAACGCCGCAGATGCCTGTGTGGATGCCATTGCACAGGCGGACAGCTCCACGGGATTGTTTCTCTGGGATTTTTATAAGAATACCGCCCAAGAGGTGGCTGTGACCCGGGGCATGGATTTGGATATGCTCCTGACGGAATTGGGTGAGCAGGGCGGCAGTACGGTTCTGCCTCGCATTGAAAAGACAGAAGAAGGCCTTTCTCTTGGCGGCGGCATTGCTTTGGCGGATGGTGCCTATGCTTTTTCATTGCCTGCGGCGGAAGAACAGGCCCATTTGCTGTTGCTGGGGGAAGGCAGCGGCGCTGTCATCGAAGGAAACTGGAATGGCTCGGTATTGCCTTTGGAAATCCGAAAGGACAAAGTTTCTTTTGACTTTGCCAAAACAGAAGAAGGGCTTTCCTGTCAGGTCAATGTGCAGGTTTCCGGCGCTCTCACAGGCAGCGGCGGACAATCCCTGTTGGATGGAAATATCAGACGAGAACTGGAAAATTTCTTCGGGGACATCATAAAAACAGATTTGGAAAATACAATAAAAAGAGCCCAGGAAACTACCGCCGGGGATGTGTTTGGTCTTTGGGTGGAATGTCAGCGGCAGGCGCCGGACTTGGCCAAGATAGGCGAAAACTGGCAGGATTTACAGGTTTTGGTGGATTGTGAAGTGAAATTGCAGGATACGGGACGCACGAGATAAAGGGAAGGTATAAAATTCCAAAAATGGGGTCATACTCTCCCCATCAAAAGAGAAAAAGGGTGGGAGAGTATGAAAACATTGGTTTTGTGGGCTTTGCGCATGAAAGCCTTTTGGAAAAAAGAATGGAAATATGGGATGACAGCCCTTGCGGGGGGTGTTTTGGTCTGTGTCCTCTGGTCTGGGGTCTATGCGGCAAATATCCAGCGGGGCATTGCCGATGGTGTGGTGCGGTTTCATGTGCTGGCAAACAGCGACACTACCGCAGACCAGAATTTGAAGCTGGATGTGCGGGATGTGGTGTTGTCTGCTTTTGGCGAAAAGCTGGAGAGCTGTTCTTCCAAAGGAGAGAGCATGGCACTTTTGGCAGCATACAAAGAGGAAATCCGCCAGACAGCGGCAGTGGAAATCGCCAGACAGGGGTATAATTATCCCGTTTCTGTGTCATTGGTACGGGAGGATTTCCCCGAAAAGACCTATGGCAATCTGGTGTTCCCCGCTGGGGTTTATGATGCGGTGCGCATTGAGATTGGCAAAGCCCAGGGGCATAACTGGTGGTGCGTGCTCTATCCTCAGATGTGCTATGTGGATGCCGCATGGGGAGAACCGACGGAAGAAGGGCGGGAAAGATTGCAGGAAAACCTGACGGCAGAGGAATATGCAGTGGTTTCCGCGGCGGAGCAGACGAACAAGGCACCGAAAATCAAGCTGAAAATCGTGGAAATGTGGCAGGGGGACTAAAAAAGGGAAGGAGCGCAGGCAATGGGGCGAAAAGGCAGGAGAAAATGTGTTTTGGTATGTTTGCTGGCACTGACAGTGCTGGCGTGGGGCATGGTGGAGAAGGCAAGCCAGCCGGAGGCAGTGGCTGTGACCCAATTGGTTTCCTGGGGCACCCGTGGGGATTTGGTGAAACAGACCCAGGAGAAACTCCGCCAGTTGGGGTATTATCCTGATACACCAGACGGTATTTACGGCACCAAAACATATGAAGCCATTCGTCAGTTTCAAGCGGATAACGGCTTGAAGGTGGACGGCATTGCCGGCAGTGATACCTTGTCCCGTCTGGGCATTTCCATTGGTACTGGCACCAGTGGTGTAGGGGAAACAGGCACCAGTGATTATGATGAGGATTTGTATTTACTGGCGTCTATCATCCATGGAGAAGCCCGTGGGGAGCCTTACGAAGGTCAGGTGGCAGTTGGCGCGGTGGTGTTGAACCGGGTGGCAAGTCCCGATTTTCCCAATACCATTGCAGAGGTCATTTACCAACCCGGTGCCTTCGATGCCGTTGCAGATAAGCAGTTTTATCTGACACCCAACGAAACGGCGCTGAATGCCGCCAGAGATGCCCTCAATGGTTGGGATCCTACCAATGGTGCCCTGTATTACTGGAATCCCGTCACAGCCACCAGCCGCTGGATTTGGAGCATTCCCATCACCACTACCATCGGCAGACATGTTTTTGGCGTAAAATAAAAAAAGCACGGTATCTTCCCGAAAGAGAAGTACCGTGTAAGGGGCATCCTCATAAGAAAACAAAGAAAGCTGAAATTCTTATAAAAGAATTTCAGCTTTTTTATTTTTATAAAAGTTTTATCTGGTATGTTTTCTTATGAGGAATCAGCTTTTGTGTTTTCATGCTGTAAAGGCAAAACTGCTCATAAGCAGCCAGCACAGGAAAATGTGCATGAGGGCTGTCAGACCGTAAGCTACATAAAAAGAAATATGTTTTGTTTTGTGGTGTTGGGTGAACATGCCAACAAAGCCCCCGATGCTGCCGCCTAAAATCGCCATCAGGAACAATGTTTTTTCAGGCACCCGCCGTCTGCCGCGAATGGCACGTTTTTTATCCAGCGCCATGGCACAGAACAGCACGATATTGATGATGAGGTAATACCCTGTGATGATCCAGAAGGGTACAGGATGAAAGGTGAACTGCATGTTATCTCACCACATTTCTCCAGTCCAGATCGCCTCTGTCCAGCGCCAGCAACAGCACTTCCGCTGTTGCCAGATTGGTAGCAGCGGGAATGTTGTGGGTGTCGCACAGGCGGAACAGGTTGCTGTATTCTTCATAAGACTGGTGAGAAGCAGGGTCACGCAGGAAGATCATCATATCCAAATCGTTGTTGATGATCTGCGCACCAAGCTGTTCGGAGCCCCCCAGCTGCCCAGCCAGATATTTATGCACATTCAAATTTGCAGCTTCCCCAACCAGACGGCCTGTGGTAGCTGTTGCGTAAAGCTCGTGCTTGCACAGGATATGGCGGTAAGCGATGCAAAGGTTTTCCATTAGTTTTTTCTTATTGTCGTCCGCAATCAATGCGATATTCATAATAAACCCCCCTCGAATAATGATCTGGTTTCTTTTTTTCGAATATTCAGTACCAGTCCAAGTGCCACCATGTTTGTCCACATGGAGCTGCCCCCGTAGCTGACAAAGGGCAGGGACATGCCGGTATTGGGCACGATGCCCGTCGCAACGCCGGCGTTAACGAAGGTCTGGAAGGCAAACATGCCTGCCACACCCACTACAATGAGCTGGCTGAATGTATCTCTCGTAGATAATGCTATAATGATACAACGAAATACCACAAAGAGCAATAGCCCTAATGTAAATATACAACCCAAAAATCCAAATTCCTCCCCAATTACAGAAAAAATAAAATCATTATGGGGTTCCGGCAGATAACTGAGCTGGTTCAAAGTGCCTTGGAACAGCCCTTTACCTGTGAGCTGACCGGAGCCGATGGCATTGATGGATTTTTCTGTCTGGTAATAGAGGTCAGGGTTCGCTGTGGGGTCTACAAAGGACAGGATACGGTTGAACTGGTGGGGTTCAAAGATCTTGTCCATAATCAGGGGATTTTCCCGGCTGACGTCGAACAGAATAAAAGCGATGAGCGGTACAGCCACAATGGCTACATTCCGCACCCAGATGATGTCGATGCCTGCCACGAACACCAGAATACAGAAGATGGCCACCAGTACCAGACTGGCGGAAAGGGCAGGCTGCTTCAGTACCAGCAGGATGGGGATGCCGCTGATGACGCACAGCTTCAGGAAGAAATCCAGCCGTGTCATTTTTGACTGATGCAGGGAAATGAACTTGGCTAAGAAGAAAATCATCATCACTTTGGCAAACTCCGACGGCTGGATGGTCAAAGGCCCAATGGCGATCCAACGTGTAGCGCCTTTGGATTCGTTCCCCAGTACAAATACCGCCAACAGCAGTACAATGTTGATGAAATAAATGGGGATATAGTATTGTGAAAAATATTCGTAGTCTACATTGGCAGCCACCACCATCAGTCCAAGACCGATGACGAAAAAGACGATCTGCTTATAGACTTCGGAAGTTCCTTCTCCCAGATTGAAGTGCAGGGCGCTGGCGATGCAGATGATGCCGAAAACGGCAAGGATGCATACGGCGCCGATGAGATACCAATCCAGGTTTTGGAGCCATTTTTTGCTTTGCATAGGCTACCTCCAGAGGTTGGTTTTATAATACAGCAAAGCCGGTTGAAGCATGAGTCTGGCTCAGGTTCCCCGGCTTTGTTTTTTTGTGTTTGTTTCAATTAGTCCTGGTTGACTTTGCGCATGCTCTTAATGGGAATATTGGCATACAGTACAGGAACGGTACCGTTCTTGTCATCAGATTCGGTCTGGGTGATCTGGATATCCAGTTCTTCATCGTCGATTTCCATGTAGTTGGAGATAACTTTGATGATGTCTGTTTTGAGCATTTCCAGTACCTGAGAGGAGCAGTTGACGCGGTCGTGTACCAGCACCAGTTTCAGTCTGTCTTTTGCCACACTGCCAGAAGGCGGTGCGGATTTTTTCTTAAAAAAGCTAAAGAAATCCATCGTGACACTCCTTTCCAAACCTGGGGATTAACGGCGGAACAGCTTTTTCAGCTTGTCCATAAATGTTTCCGGTTCTTCCTCGAAGGTCATCAGAGGTACATCTTCACCCATGATGCGGCGTACGATGTTACGGTAAGCCTGTCCTGCGCGGGATTCTTCGCTGCTGACAGCGGGTTCCCCTTTGTTGGTTGCGATAACGATGGTTTCGTCATCGGGAACCACGCCCAGAATATCAACGGCAAGGATCTCTGTTACATCTTCAATGTTCATCATTTCGCCGCGTTTTACCAGGTCAATACGCAGACGGTTCACGATGAGGGTAGGATTGTTCAGACCGTTTGCTTCCAACAGGCCGATGATACGGTCTGCGTCACGAACAGCGGATACTTCCGGTGTGGTGACTACAACAGCACGGTCAGCGCCGGCAATAGCGTTTTTGAACCCCTGTTCGATGCCGGCAGGGCAGTCGATGAGGATATAGTCAAATCCTTCTTCTTTCAGGTTTTCACACAGTTTCTGCATCTGTTCGGGAGAAACCGCGTCTTTGTCCCGTGTCTGCGCCGCAGGCAGCAGGAACAGACCTTCATAACGTTTATCTTTGATGAGCGCCTGTTTCAGACGGCAGTTGCCTTCTACCACATCTACCAGATCGTATACAATGCGGTTTTCCAGCCCCATGACAACGTCCAGATTACGCAGACCGATATCTGCGTCTACCAAAGCGACCTTTTTGCCCTGAATGGCAAGACCGCAGCCAAGGTTTGCACTGGTGGTGGTTTTCCCAACGCCGCCTTTGCCGCTGGTGATTACAATTACTTCACTCATGGATCATATCCCCCTAGTTTTTTACTTAAATCGAATATCGTTCCTGTCTGAGCGACAGGGACAGGCAAAAGAGCCTAAGATCTCTTTGCCTAAGCGAAAATATCATATATATCTGTATTTTAACAAATATATCCTGAATTTGCACGAAAATTTTTTAGCAAAAAGCAATTTGTTTTCCCAAATTACGACAAAGCCATGACGAAAATCTGACCGTCTTTGACGAAAGCGTATTCGGGCGGCTTCGGGCCGTGTTTGTTTTCTTCAGGAAAACGTGTGATGATGTCCGCAATGCGCAGCTGTACCGGCGCCATGTAAACAGCGGTGACAAAAGCGTCTGTCATGCCCTTGCAGCCGGCATGTGCCATGCCTTTGAGCTGACCCAGGATGATGATGTTGCCTGTTGCCTTGATTTCCGCACCGGGATTCACATCACCCACAACCACAACGCTGCCGTCGAATTCGATTTTCTGACCGTTGCGCAGAGAGCCTCTGTGGAATTTGGTCAGGTTGAATGCGCGGATGTCTTTTTCCAGCAGTTCAGAGATCTGCTTCAGTTCGTTGTTTTCTGTTTTGACGAATGTGATGCGCATGGTGGTGCGTTCTGCAATGATCTGAAGCAGTTTTTCTTCTTCCTCCTCGGTGAAGCTTCTGCCTTTGAACGCCAGTGATGTTTTCACATTATCGAAGAATTTCCCTGCTTCTTCTACTTTCTGTTCCAATTGTGTGCAAAGTTCCTCAAAAGGAACGTCCGGCTGAAACAGTACCGTTACGCCGTCCTTGGTTCCTTTGAAGATGACATAGTTTTCCTGATTCATAGTTCCCCTCCTGAAAATATTACTGATCCAATACGGTTTCCATATTGGTGTTTGTTGGTGTGTAGTCCAGTCCCAGATATTCCGTGATGATGGCGGATGCTACCTTTGGCGCGGGAGAACCGTAGTTCTCGGCAAAGGGGATCATGACGGTGATGGCGATCTGAGGGTCTTCGTAAGGTGCGAAGCAGACCAGCCAGGTATGGGAGCTGCGGGACAGGTCTTCCTGAGCGGTACCTGTCTTTGCTGCCACAGTGACGGGCAGGTCTTTGAAGGCGGTACGCATGGTACCTTTGGAGCCGTTGGCAACCAGATACATCCCTTCGTAAACGGCTGCCAGATTTTCTTCCTTCAGATCCATCTGGTTTTCGATGACTTCGTCTTTTTCTTCGTGTATGGTGCCGTCAGGATTGACCACTTTGTCCACCAGATGATACTGGTACAATGTGCCGCCGTTTGCCAGTGTGGCGATGTAGCGGTTCATCTGCGCCGGTGTGTAGCTGTTGATGGACTGGCCGATGAAGGCACGGATGGTATCCCCGTCTGTCCAGCGCGTCTGGCTGCTGGTAGCGTCGGGGTTGTATGTTTTGATGGTACGTTCCTTGTAGTAAGGAGATGCCATGGTAGGGCCGTATTCTTCCAGTTCAATGCCGGTGACAGAGTTCAGACCGAAGCCTGCCATATATTCGTTCAGTGTGGCAATGGACTGTTCTGTGGTGCCGTTATCCGCGTTGCCCATGCGGTAACCCAGTTCATAGAAGAAGTAGTTACAGGATACTTCCAGCGCATGAGAAACGTTGACAGCACCGTGGGTACCGCCATTGTTGCTGTAAATCCAGCAGCGGGCGTAAGGAGTACCGGCGTCTTTGAATATCCCTTTGTCTGCAATGACAGTGGAAGGGGTGATGGTGCCGGTTTCCAGACCTGCAATGGCGGAAATCATTTTGAATGTGGAACCGGGCGCTTTTTTCTGTTTCAGCGGACGGTTAACCAAAGGTGTGTTGGTATCTTCCAGCAGCTGGTTATAGTAGCTGTTGTTGAATGTGTTGACCAGCTGGTTGTTGTCGTAAGACGGGTAAGTTACCAGCGCCAGCACCTGACCGCTGTCTACTTCGGAAACCACCACAGACCCGGTAGAGGGGTCAAGGGCTGTATCAGCGGGGCTCATTTCGCCGCTTTCCAACTTACGGATGACGAAAGAGGAAGGCGCCAGAGAGCCGTTTTTCACAGCTTCGATTTCTTCCGGTGTGGCAGGAACTCTTTCCTGCTCGATCATGCACAGCAGCAGTTCCTGTGCGGAAACATTGCCGTTTGTCAGACCGTCTGTCAGGAAGGTCTGGAGGATTTCCACTGCGTTTTCCGCATCCACTGAGAAATCAGGGACGGTAGCTTTGCAGCGGTCTACCAGTGTTTTCTGTACGGTTCCTTCCTGTGCGGAAAGCATCAGGGCAGAAGAAATATGGTTGGCATTGACCATGGTGGAGAAAAGCTCCGTGGTGGAAATGCCGTATTTTCCGCCGGAAGTAAGGCGGTTAAGCAGTACATCCCGCAAAGCGTTTTCCAATGCGGTGTAGGCAATGGATTGCAGTTCGCTGTCAATGGTCAGGTAAACGTCCTTGCCGGGGATGGGATCTGTGGAGCTGATGACGCTCATACGACGGCCTTCTTTGTCGACTTCGATGGTGATTTTGCCGTCGGTGCCGTTCAGATCCTGTTCATAAAGTTTTTCGATACCAGCCTGACCGACAATGTCTGTGGAGCTATAAACAGGATTGCCTTCTGCGTCGACAATATCCTGATACAAAGCAATGTCAGACTCGGTCATCTGGCGGATATAGCCAATGATCTGTGAAAAATGTTCCCCGTTGGGATATTCTCTCAGGGAAACGGTGCTGATGACCACATTGGGGAAAACATCCTGATTTTCTTCTACATAAGCCAGTGTTTTGTCACTGATTTCCGTGGCGATGGTTACAGACTGATATTTCTGATACCGCACTTCGTAAAGGGAATTACGGATGCCAACGGCTTTTCTCACCAGGTCGTCGGGCAGGTATTCGGGGAAGCCGAAGAAGTCCCGCAGATAATCCAGTGTTTCCAGTGAATCATAGGAAAGCTGTTCGTCTTCCATGAGGAAGGAAAGCTTCCAGTTTTCTTCTTTGGTTTTGCTGCCGCCGAACTGGAAGGAATAAGGATATTCCGTATCCAGAGGAATGCTGTCAATGATGGTTTCGCCGAATTCCGTCAGTTTCTGCGCCAGTGTCAGACACATGAGGCTCTTGTCGGAAAGAGTCAGGTCATAGTAGACATACATGCGTTTTTGCGCTGTGTTGTAGTCTTCGGGCGCCTCATATTTTTCGTAGAGATAATTCAGACATTCGTCAGCGGTATAATCCATTTGTTTCCGATCCAGACCGATTTCTGTTTTCCATTTTTCCTCAGCCTGTTCCCGTTCTTTTTCATCCCCTTCAAAGGTGAATGCAGCGGGGGAAGATTTGGAAATGGGCAGGGCGTCATTTGCCTCTGTGCCGGAAGCGAACAGGGTATCCAGCAGATCCCGAATCAGGTCTGCACGATAAGCCGTCAGATCTGGTGTGACGCTGTCGTCAATCTGTACGGAATAAGCCGCTTTGTTTTCCGCCAGTGGTCTGCCGTAGCGGTCATAGATGTTGCCGCGAGGTGCGGGCACATTGACCTCCTTGGATACGCTGGTGAGCAGTGACTCATTGTATTCCTTCCCGTTGACGATCTGCAAAAGAAACAGACGGATGAGCAATATGAAAAAAAGCAGACAAATCCCGCACAATACGACAAATATTCTGCTTTTGCATAAATCTAAAAAATGTTCCCAATATTTACGCATAGGAACCTCCTTCATGGCAGGCAGGTTTTGTTAAAACAGCCGATACTTGTATTTTTCCTTTAACTCCAGCCATTCGTTGATGCCAAAGAGCAGACGGTAAATGGGAATGGTGACAACCGCTGTGTAAACGGCTTCCGGCAGTGCCAGACGCACCAGAAAATACAGCACCGTGGTATTTCCCTGGAGGAAAAAACCGGTGATGAAAATAATGCTTTCATATACGATGGCTGCCAGTGAACAAATGATGATGGGCAGCAGATAATTTTCACGGTAGAAATCCTTTTGGCTCCGTCCGATCAAAAGACCGGCAAGGAGGAACAGCAAAGTGTAGTACCCAAAGGATGTACCGAAGAAAATATCAATGGGCAGACCGCTGAAAAAGCCCACAATGGCGCCTTCCGTGCTGCCCCGGAGCAGAGCATAGGAAACCACGATGATCAGCGCCGTATTAGGCAGAATGCCCCCAATGGAAATATACGGGAGCAATGTGGTCTGCAGTATGAAGTTGACGAAAATAAGAATACCTGTCAATAAAATTCTCAATTTGTGTCAGCCTCCGAATTGCTGTTTGTCTGTGTTTCTTCATCCGGTGTATCGCCGGAGGGAGTGGTTTGGGTTTCGTCCGTTTCGGTGAGGGGGTCTTCTTCTGTTTCCGGCTGAGTTGCAGGAATATCTGTGGGAACAGACAGGTCACCGGGAGAAACGGTACGAGTATTTATTTTGTCAATGACCAGCAGGGTATCCAGATGTTTCAGGTCTACTGCCGGTTCGATGATGGCATAACGAGTCAGACCGTTGGTGTCGTTTTTGATTTCTTTCACACGGCCGATGGTCAGTCCCGGCGGATAAACATCACTCAGATGGGAAGTGACGATTTCATCTCCTACGGCGATTTCCGCTTCTGCGTCGATATATTCCATTTTACACAGGCCATTGTTCATGAGAGTGTAATCGCCTTTCACAACGCCTAAGTCCCCTGTACGGGCGCTCATGGCAGGCACAGAGCTGCGGCTGTCCAGAATGGACTGGCCTTTGGCGTAAGTAGCGCCGCTTTCGATGATCTTGCCCACCAGACCTTCCGGCGCAGCCAGTACCATGTTGGCTTCCACGCCGTCGGAAGTGCCTTTGTCTACGGTGAATACGTCATACCAGCTGCCGGGGTTCTTGGCAATGATGGTAGTGCCGAAGGTGTTGTATTCGGGATATTTCTGAGCGATCTTCAGCAGTGCGGAAAGTTTTGCGTTTTCCGCTTCATACAGGGAAAGACGGGTGTTATCAGACTGAAGAGATGCCACCTGTTCCCGCAGGGCTTCGTTTTCTGCCAGAATTTCTTCCTGCTCCCGGCGTTCTGAGGTGGTGTTTTCCACCCATCTGCCGATGCCGGAAGTAATATCCTGGAAGGGCGTTACAACAAAGCCGAGGGCACTTTCAAATATGGTGGCATTCAGCTTTTTTCCGCTTGTCACCAGCGCCAATACTGTCAGAAGCAGTATGGCACCAGTGAATATGAACTTTTTGTATTTTTCAAAAAAGGAAAACAATTGAAACGCTCCTTCACGATGATTTCGGATTCTTAGAACAATGCTTTTCTAGGGGAGATCAATACGTTTTTCAGTGTATCGATGTGTTCCAGCACCAGACCAGTACCCATAGCAACGCAGTTCAGTGGTTCGTTTGCCACATGAACGGGCATGTCTGTTTCGGATGTGATGAGTTCATCCAGACCGCGCAGCAGTGCGCCGCCGCCTGTGAGAGTGATGCCGTATTCCATAACGTCAGCAGCCAGTTCGGGAGGAGTTGCTTCCAGAGTCTGTTTGATGGTTTCGATGATGGAAGATACGGGTTCGCTCAGTGCTTCGCGAATGTGTACGGAATTGACTTCAATGGTCTTAGGCAGACCGGAAAGCAGGTCACGACCACGGATTTCCATTTTTTCTTCCTGTTCCAGAGGGTAAGCGGAACCGATGGTGATTTTGATTTCTTCCGCGGTTCTGTCACCGATAGCCAGGTTAAATTCACGTTTGATGTAGTTGACGATGGCGCTGTCCAGAGCATCACCGGCTACACGCAGGGATGTGCTGGTAACGATGCCGCCCAGGGAAATGACTGCCACTTCGCTGGTACCGCCGCCGATGTCAACGACCATGCTGCCGGTAGGTTCCGCAACGGGCAGACCTGCGCCGATGGATGCAGCCATGGGTTCTTCAATGAGGTAAGTGTCTTTATCTTTGGAGCCGGCAGCGATGGCTGCTTCCAGTACAGCTCTTTTTTCTACTTCTGTTACGCCAGAGGGTACGCAGATAACGATGCGGGGCTTAGGGCCAAACATGGAACGAACATAAGCCTTATTGATGAAGTAGCGCAGCATTGCCTGTGTTACGTCGAAGTCTGCGATCACGCCGTCTTTCATGGGACGGATGGCAACGATGTTGCCGGGTGTACGTCCGATCATTTCTTTTGCTTCGTTGCCCACAGCCAGCACTTCTTTTGTCTGTACGTTGATGGCTACAACGGAAGGCTCGTTTACGATGATGCCTTTTTCACGCATATAAACCAGTGTATTGGCGGTACCCAAGTCGATACCCATATCTTTGGAAAACATAAATTCAATTAACCCCTTTCTATCATAAAAACCAGAATGGATTTTTCTTCTCCTGAAAAAGCCTTACATTTTATAATACCTTTTTTTTGCGGAATTTTCAATAAAAAAGCCATTGGAATTAGGAAAAACAAGAAAATTTCCACGCAAAAAACGACAGAAAAAAACCGTCCTTCCCGTGGAATTTCCCCGAAACAGACGGCTGGATCTGTTTAAATTTTGCGATAAATAAAAAAAGCAAGGACGATACCCAGAATACCGGCGATGGTAAAACGTACCGTAAAAGCGAATTGCAGTGTCAGCACGCCCAAATCCAACACCAAAGGAGAGGTAAGCCCGAAGCTTTTGCCATAACCGAGCCAACTCAAGGCAGGGTAACCGCTCAGAAGCTGTGCCAAAAATCCGCCCAGCACAACGCCAGCCAGCAGCAGCAGTATCAAAACCCAAATGTTTTGTGAACGTCCTTTCATGTGATTGTCCTCCTGTGTTATTTCCAAAAGTATATCATATTTTGACAAGGGGGTAAAGGGAACAAAACATAAAAAAACAGGGAGGAAACCTTTGATTTCCTTGAGAAAATGACGAAAGACGGCGCTTTTTGGCAAAGGAGGGGGAAAGGGAGGAAACAGCAATCAAGGAAGGTCAAAGGGGGAATGTTTCCCGTAAAGTTTTGGGAGAGAGAAAAAAAGCCGGAGTCCTCTGTGTTAAGGGTTCCGGCTTTCTTAATTGGAAATGTCAGTGAGCATAAAAAAACGGTGAAGCCGATGGCTTCACCGTTTTGCTGTTTTGGATTATTCAGCGGGTTTTTCTTCTGCTTTAGGTGCTTCAGCAGCAGGAGCTTCTGCTTTGGGAGCAGCAGCGGGAGCAGCAGGTCTCTTACCTGTGATAACGCCTTTCGGGCATTTGTTTGCACAGATACCGCAAGATTTACATTTGCTGTAATCGATTACTGCCACGTTGTCGATAACATGGATTGCATCGAAAGGACAGTTCTTTTCACAGATCTTACATGCGATACAACCTGTGGAGCAAACCTGCATTACATTCTTACCAACATCTTTGGAAGAGCACTGTACTTTTACTTTCTTCTTAGCAGGCAGCAGTTCGATGATGTGTTTCGGGCAAGCAGATACGCATTTACCACAAGCTACACATTTATCTTTATCTACTACTGCAACGCCATCGATGATTTCGATTGCACCGAAAGCACAAGCTTTTTTACAGCTGCCCAGACCCAGACAGCCATATGTGCAGCTCTTAGCGCCGCCGCCAGCCAGCTGTACAGCCATGTTACAGTCGTCAATACCAAAGTAGTCGTATTTCATTTTTGCTGTTTCACAAGTACCACCGCATTTTACGAATGCAGCTACGGGTTCGGAAGCTGTTGCTTCGATACCCATGATGGCACCTACTTTTTCTGCTACAGCAGCGCCGCCAACGGGGCAGGCATTTACAGGAGCAGAACCAGCAGCGATTGCAGCAGCACAACCGCCGCAACCAGGGAAGCCACAGCCACCGCAGTTCGCGCCGGGCAGTACTTCCAAAATTTCACCGATCTTGGGATCTTCGTCTACTTTGAAGACCTCGCCGGCAATGCCAAGGCCTGCACCAAAAACAACACCAAGGCCACCGATACTCAGGATCGGATATACAATATTCATAATGTCCATTTTTGTCACACTCCTTGCATTACAGTTTGATCAGACCGGAGAATCCCAGGAAAGCGATAGACATCAGACCAGCGGTTACCAGAGCCATGGGGAAACCGTCGAAAGCCTTAGGTGTATCGTTGTCTGCGATTCTTTCACGGATACCAGCGAACAGTACGATTGCCAGTGCGAAACCAGCAGCACCACCGATACCGTTGAAGATGGATTCGATGAAGGAATAACCCTTCTGCATGTTCAGTACGGCAACACCCAGTACTGCACAGTTTGTTGTGATCAGGGGCAGGAATACGCCCAGTGCCTGATACAAAGCAGGAGCTGCTTTTTTCAGGAACATTTCTACAAACTGTACCAGGGATGCGATAACCAGAATGAACGCGATGTTATACAGGTATTCGATGTGCAGAGGAACCAGGATCAGGTTATAAACCAACCAGGAAGCTGCACTGGCCAATACGATAACGAAGATTACGGCCATACCCATGCCGGCTGCGGTGTCTACTTTTTTAGAAACGCCGAGGAATGGGCAGATGCCTAAGAACTGGGACAAAACGTAGTTGTTTACGAAGATCCCGGCCAATAATAATAAAATCAGATACATTCTCTACCCCTCCTTATGCTTTTTTCTTGTTTCTGAAATAATTCAGTGCAGCCATCAGGCAAGCCAGTGTGAAGAACGCACCGGGAGCCATAACGAACAGCAGAGTTCTGGGGAATGCTTCAGGCAGTACTGTGATATCGAACAGAGTACCTGCGCCGATGAATTCACGCACCAGACCCAGAACACCCAGAGCGATTGTGAAACCAAGACCCATGCCGATACCGTCGAAGATGGAAGCGATGGGGCCGTTTTTGGAAGCGAATGCTTCTGCTCTGGCCAGAATGATACAGTTAACAACGATCAGAGGGATATAAAGACCCAGAGATGCGTTCAAAGCAGGAAGATATGCTTTCAGCATAAATTCGATGATTGTAACGAATGTTGCGATAACAACGATGAAGCAAGGGATTCTTACTTTATCGGGAATTACTTTTCTCAGCAGGGATACGAACAAGTTCGCAAAAATCAGTACTGCTGTTGTGGAAAGACCCATACCGATACCGTTGATCGCGGAGCTTGTAACAGCCAGTGTAGGACACATACCGATAACCTGTACGAAGGTAGGGTTTTCATTGATAATACCATTTTTCAGGATTTTGATAGGGTTAGCCATTAGTTAGCACCTCCGTTCGCTGCGACCCAGTCCAAAGCTTCCTGTGCACCAGCACAAACAGCTCTGGAAGTAATGGTGGAGCTTGTGATGGGCACGATTTCACCGCCGTCTTTTGTAACAGCTACGCTGCCGGATTTGCCAGCAAACTGTTCATAGAATTCGGGTTCTGTGGATTTTGCGCCCAGACCGGGTGTTTCGGAGTGGCCAGTTACACGCAGACCAGTGATCACACCGTCAGCGTCAATGCCAACCATTGTTTTTACAGCGCCGCCAAAGCCGCCGGGTTCTGTTGTCAGAACGTAGCCGCCGTTGTCAGCCTGGTAAACGGCAGTGATTGTGCCTGTCAGTTCTGTATCTGTCAGCTGTTCAAAGCTGGATGCTTCAGGCATAACTGCTTTCATGGATTCGTTCAATGTTTTTTCGTTCTGCAGTGCGATGGGTTCTTTTGTTACTTCAGAAACCACACCCAGGCAAGCCGCAGCAACTGCGGAAATAAGCAGAAGCACAACTGCGGGTTTTACAACTTCTTTTGTGTTCATGCTTTTTTCGCCTCCTTCACTTTGGGCAGTGCACCGAAGATCTTAGGTTCTGTGAATCTTTCGATCAGAGGTACAGCCAGGTTCATAATCAGAATAGAGTAGGATACACCTTCGGGGTAACCGCCGAAAATTCTGATCAGTGTGGTGATGATACCACAGCCGATGGCAAAGATAACTTGGCCTTTCGGTGTAACGGGGGAAGATGCATAGTCAGTTGCCATGAAGAAAGCACCCAGCATCAGACCGCCGGTGAAGATTTCATAAACAGGTACACGCAGACCTTTTCTGCCGATAGCAGCGGTCAGTACGAATACTGTCAGGATGTACAGTACAGGAATCTTCCAGCTGATAACATGTTTCACCAGCAGGTAGATACCACCGATGATCAGTGCGATTGCACATGTTTCACCGATACAGCCGCCGATGTTACCGAAGATAACATCCTGCAGGCTTGCGTCGGGCATAACGCCTGTTTTCAGTGTAGCCAGAGGTGTTGCAACTGCTGCTGCGTCAGCGCCGCTAAAACCAACGGGTGCTGTCCAGGATGTCATTTCTGTGGGATAAGAAGCCAACAGGAATGCTCTACCAGCCAGTGCAGGGTTGATGAAGTTCTGACCCAGACCACCAAAGAGCTGTTTTGCAAAAATGATAGCGAATGCTGCACCAACGATAGGCACCCAGATAGGAGCGCTTGCGGGCAGGTTCATTGCCAGCAGCAGACCTGTTACAACTGCGGACAGGTCACTGATGGTTACAGGTTTTTTCAGCAGTTTCTGATACAGCCATTCGAAGAATACGCTGGCTACGATGGAAACTGCGATTAGGATCAATGCAGGAATACCGAAGAAATAGATACCCATCGCTGTTGCAGGAATCAGCGCGATGATAACGTCACGCATGATGCTCTGAATGGATTCTTTAGAACGCACATGAGGGGTACCGGATACTACAAAATTAGCCATTCTTTACTCTCCCCCCTTCTCAGTTCTTTTCAGCTTTGGCTTTTGCTTCAGCTTCCGCTTTTGCTCTTGCAGCAGCGGCTGCGGCAGCTTTTTTGCCTGCTTCGATTTTCTTAGTTGCGCGGATGGACTGTGCCAGCTGGCGTTTTGCGGGACATTCGTAAGAACAAGAACCACATTCGATACAATCCAGACCGTGATGTTTTACGAAACCTTCGCCGTCACCTTTCAGTGCGCATGCGTTCAGCAGGAAAGGCTGAAGGCCCATAGGGCAATGTTCTACGCATTTACCGCAACGGATACAGTTTCTTTCTTCGGGAATGAAAGCTTCTTCCTGTGTGAAGCACAGCAGACCAGAAGTGGTCTTAACGGAAGCAACATCCAGAGTGTACAGGGTAGGGCCCATCATAGGACCGCCGGCAATCAGTTTTACAGGTGCGTTAGCGCCTTCGTTGAAACCGCCGA
>ULVY01000433.1_pt1 | contig 40958 bp, 38 predicted proteins | sample 1959861 | NCBI WGS metagenome assembly ULVY01 (sample SAMEA4835798, study PRJEB28245) | human gut metagenome | biome: gut microbiome; material: fecal sample | place: Denmark | collected 2008
ATTTTTTCCTCCGCTCAAAATAGACTAATTTCGTCTATTATATCATTATAGACGAAATTAGTCTATAACTTTTAAATAAGAGTCTATTCTTATCATCAAAATAAAAAATCCGTTCTCTGCAAAAACAGAAAACAGATTTTTTATTATCTTCCATATAAAATATTCCGCAGGGGCAGCATTTCTTCATACCACATCTGCTGTTCCCGATCATAAAACTTCGTATCGGAATTGACTGCAAAGGGGATGCCTGCTTCATCCAGACTTTCTGTCATGTACGCCGCAAATACACACTGTTCCCCAATAGAATAATTATCACCATCATTATAATCCCCCGGCATCCACGCGCCTACCCAGACAGGAATGCCTGTTTCCGCCTGCCACTGAAGTGCCAGCTGAATCTTGTCCTGAATCAACTGCTTCTCCTCTGCTGTCCCTGTTGTCCATAACTTCTTTTCATTGGTCTTGCTGGGGCCTGCGGCGTAAAAATGCCATTCAGCCATGAGGTACCCGTTATGGTCTTTGGGAATTTCCAGTTCATGGAGATATGCCGCATCAGAACGGAGGCGTGGTGAAATCATGATAATTCTTTCGGGATTGGTTTTTCGGATTTCTGTCACAGCTTCCGCAAAGTAATCATTGAGCCGTTCAGAGTCCTTATTCAGCTCATCCGTAGCTTCAATGAGCAAATCAAAAGAAAGCAGATAAGATGTATCCTCAAAATGCTCTGCCATTTCCTTCCACCACTTCACTACTTTTTTCATATTTTTATCACTGGGATCATTTTTGAAATCATCCGCCTGATAGGCGATGATGGGAATGATGCCATATTCCAAGCAATCCTCCACCTGTTTATCCAGACTTTCCAACAGTTCCGGTGTAATCTCATCGGCAATGCGAATACGCACATGGTCTACCCCTGCTGCTGCAAAATCAGCCGCTGTTTTTTCTGTATAGTATTCTCTGCCCTGATTGGTCTTGCTCCAGTCCACATCCATGCCATGGCCCAGCATATCCTGATATACCCCAGGTGCAATGGGTGTCTGACCGGAAACATCTGCTGTTGTCACAGAAATTTTATTAGCAACGTCATCCCATGCCACAGAAAAGCCCAAGGCATCTGCCAAATCACGCAATTTGAAATAAGTATAACCTTCTATGCGATATGTGTCGAAGGTTTCACTTTCTCCTGAGAGAAGTACTGGTGTTTTTGTTTCTACCGCTTCCTGCGTTATTTGATTGATCTTCGGTACAGAGCCAGAATACGCCTTTCCCTTTTCCAGAAGAATGGTCTGGGCAGATGCATCCCAACCCACATCAAAGGGCATTTCCTTTGACATGAGAGATGCCAATTCCCGAAGCTGAAAATAGGTATTTCCCCCAATATTGCAGACACTTTGCAATGTCTGGTCTGTTCCTTTGATTTCCAAGGACACCTTTGCCGGCTGCGCCGCTGCGCCATATGCCATGGTAGGCATTGCCATCACAAGGCTCAGTCCTGCCAATATTCCTTTGCAATGTTTCATTGCTTTTCCTCCTCTTTTGTCTTTCCCATATTCAGACACCGATTTTGCGAAAAAGTTCTGCTTTTTCCATAAAATAGAAGCCAGAATGCGCACATTCTGACTTCTGTTCTGATCCTATACAATTACTGTTCTTTGATAATACCATTCTGGTATGCATAGAGAAGTTTTTCCAGTTCATCAATGCTTTCCTGGAGTTTCTTACCGATGTCTGTATCTCTAACACGGATACGATCCTGGGTATACTGCAAAGCAACCGTAGAGGACAGGATGTCCTTTTCTTCCGCAATAGCAACTTCGGTGGATACGAAAGGTTCATGACTAACCAACACCATACCGTGAGAGTTGTAAATGAGGGTATAGCCTGCGATACCTGTTACCTTCTGATATGCTTTGGCGAAACCGCCGTCAATAACAAACAGTTTACCGTTAGCTTTGATGGGGCTTTCCCCTTTTACTACTTTGACAGGCACATGACCATTAACGATGTGAGAAGTATCCGGGTCAAGTCCGAAGGATTCCAGCACATAACGGCAGATGCTTTCTTCATTCCGCAGGGTATAGTAAGGGTTGCTGACTTCCTTATGGGTGGTCTTATCATCAATGAAATACCGTTCGAAGGTTGTCATTTTCTTTTTGCCGAACAAAGGAGAATCTTCCCCACACCACAGATACCACATGATATCCATACACTGACGTTTTGCTTCGGAATGAGGTTTGTTGAAATATGCTTCTCTGGCTGTCCGTTCTACGGCATCCAGATAATCTTTGCCTTTATATCTCTTTCCGCGGAATGTAACGGTTTTCAGTGTACCATCGTCATTCATTGGAATACCGCCGTGGAACAGCAGGTTGGAGTTGAAAATATTATACATGGCACCTTTGCTGTACAGCACGCGGATATGTTCCTGCAATTTTTCACTGTTTACAAAGGAAGATTTGACTTTGTCCATGACTTCCTGTTCTTCTTCTGTCAGGGCATAGGGATCTTTGGGATCTACGGTGGGGAAATTCATGTCGTTCATTTCATATTCCACACCTTCGATATTGATAGTGCCTTTTTCAAAGTCGATCTTATCCAGCAGCAGTCTGTTTTCCATATGGAATTCGGGATGACGTTTGATGATCTGGGCTTCCATTTTCCACTGCAAAATAGAAATGGCTTTATGCATTTTGGCAATGAGCTGGAAGTCCTTATCACTCAATGCGCCTTCTGTACCTTTGGGTGCAAATTGTGTGCAAGGATCATCAGCGTAACAATCCATAGCAAAGGTTGCCAGAGGAATCAAGTTGATACCGTAATCTTCTTCGATGGTATCCAAGTTTGCATAACGGGTCTGGATACGCAGTACATTACAAATGAGCGCCTGGCATCCTGCCGCTGCCCCCATCCAAGCGATGTCGTGGTTCCCCCACTGGATATCCACAGAATGATAATGTTCCAGAATATCCATAATGGCTGCCGCGTTAGGGCCTCTGTCGTAAATATCCCCAATGACATGAAGGGTATCAATGGCAAGACGCTGAATCAGGTGGCACAGGGCTGTGATGAAGCGGTCTGCCTGATCCAGATCGATGATGGTGCTGATGATTTCATTATAATACATTTCTTTATCTCTGCTCACATTATCCTCATGGAGCAATTCTTCCAGTATGTAAGCAAATTCCTTAGGCAGTGCTTTTCTGACTTTGGAACGGGTATATTTGGAAGAAACCACTTTGCAGATGGTAACCAGACGGTGCAGGGTGATTTTATACCAATCGTTCATGTCGTCTTCTGTTTCCGCCATCTGTTCCAGTTTCTTTTCGGGATAATAAATCAGCGTTGCCAGAGATTTCTTTTCGCTTTCCCGCAGACTTGCGCCAAAAATGGCACTGATCTGGTTTTTGATAACGCCAGAAGCGTTGCGGAGTACATGGCTGAAGGATTCTACTTCTCCATGAATATCCGAAACAAAGTGCTCTGTCCCTTTCGGCAGGTTCAAAATCGCCTTTAGGTTCATAACCTCTGTGGCTGCGCTGTTGATATTTTTATACTGTTTGGATAATAACTGTAAATACTTCAGTTCTTCTGCTGTAAATCCGTCTTTCCCGGAATACATAAATGCCCCACCTGCCATTTCTTAGATTTGGTTGTTGTTATAAGCCGATTATACCACAGGGACTTGGAAAAATCCACTGCGTGTGACGGAAAATGTCCCACTAAAATTCATGGTTGGAAATCCCATTTTTCCTGTCTATTGTATACAAAAAAGCAGAAAATCCCATAAAAAATAATAGCCAGAATCCTTTTGTTTCAAGAATTCTGGCTGTCTCTTTTTTCTTATGAATCAATTCTATTCTGTTTTTTCTTCTTCTGCCTCCTGCACTTCTTCTGGTTCCTGCAAGGAAGACATTCCAAAGAGTCCGGATTCACGGTTCAAAAACAAGATCGCTGTTGCACTGACCACAAAGCCCTGAGTCAAATATGTGATGCAGGTATAAAGGCAGTTAACAGCGAAATTGTCAGGGAACAGCATAAAAATCAATGATAAAACGGAATTCCAGCAGTAAGAAATTGCTGCTAGTATAATCAAAAATCCGAATGTCCGCCACCATCTGCTGCGAACCAGTACACGGCTATGTCCCAGTGCGTCAACACTCCGTCTGCCGCCCAGCGCGATACAGTACAGGTAAAGACACCATACAACGCCCAGATAAATAGCAGGAATCACCAGCAGTGTTCCCAGCAAAAACAGGATCATATAAACAATGCCCACTTTCACCACAATGGGTTCCAATGTCATTGCTTCCACAAAAGCCTTGCTGGCAGAAAAACGTCTGCCTTCCATCCGCCATTTGGCAGCCTTTGCCACACCAATGACGAATATAGGCTCCAAAAATACTGTCACCGCCATGAGCAGTACATTATTTGTCATCATCTGCTGCATCAGCGTCACTGATTCTTGGGGAGATAATGTGATGCTCTCCAATGACACCTGCTGAAAAAGTTCCATCAGGCTCAATACCCTGCCTTGAATCAGTGTCAGCAAAATACTGAGGGGCAGACCAATGACCAGCGTCCCAGCAGCAATCACTTTTATGTTTTCCAGAAACAGTCGCATGGCAATGATCATGATTTCATTCCATCGCAATTCCCGGCTGTACACCAGCCGCTTAATCTCTTCCATAATATAAAATTCCTTCCATAATGATATAAGAAGTATTATACATGGTTTCTTTTCATTTGTCAGCAGATTTCCTCCTTGTAAAGATTAAAGTTTTCCTATAAAATGACTATTATAATGCGCAAAAAAGGATCGTGATTGAAATGGATTTTACAAATAAAACCGTACTGGTTACCGGCTCCTCCCGGGGCATTGGCAAAGCCATTGCCGTTGCCTTTGGACGAGCAGGCGCACGGGTGGTGCTGAATGCTTCCCGCAGCAAAGATCAGCTGGAAGAAACAAAAAAAGAAATGGAAGAAATGGGTGTTTCCTGTATGGCAGTTCTGGCAGACGTATCCGACTACAACGCCTGCAAGGACATGTTCCTGCAAATTCAGGATGCCTTTGGCCCTGTCGATATTCTGGTAAACAACGCCGGTATTTCTCATATTGGCTTATTCACAGACATGACCCCAGAACAGTGGCAGCATGTGCTGAATGTAAACCTTGGTTCTGTACTGAACTGCACCCATTTGGCAGTGCCTGCCATGGTACACAACAAAACAGGCGTGATCCTGAACATCTCCTCCATGTGGGGAGAAGCCGGGGCTTCCTGTGAAGCTGTTTACTCCGCTTCTAAAGGCGGTATCAACGCCTTCACCAAAGCCATGGCAAAAGAACTTGGCCCTTCCGGCATTCGGGTCAACGCCATTGCCTGCGGTGTCATTGACACAGAAATGAATGCCTGCTTTTCCGAAGAAGAACGGGCAGAACTGGCAGATGAAATCGCCCTCATGCGCTTTGGTAAGCCAGAAGAAGTGGGCAGATTCGCCCTTACCCTTGCCAGCGAAAGCGCTTCTTTCCTGACAGGGCAAATCATCACATTGGATGGAGGAATGTTATGAGCCAGAAAACATATAAAGCATTATTTTTCGATGCAGACAAAACACTGCTGGACTTTGTCGCCGCTGAAAAAAAAGGGCTGGAGCGTGTTTTTGAAAAAAACGGCATTGCCCTTACAGACGAAATCCGCAGCTATTATCTGGAAATGAACGGACAGCTTTGGGAAAGCTATGAACGAGGCGAAATTTCCAGAGATACGGTGCTCTATACCCGTTTTGACAGAGTATTTGAGCGCTTTGGCATTGACGCTGATGGTATTGCCTTTGAGCATGATTACCGAAAAGAACTGGACGAAGGACACGACCTCATGGAAGGTGCCATGGAGCTGGTACAGACCCTTGCGCCTCTTTATGAGTTATACATCGTTACCAACGGCACCACAGAAACCCAGTACAAACGTCTGGGGGATTCCGGACTTTCCCCCTATTTCAAGGACATTTTCATTTCCGGAGAAATCGGCAGCCGCAAGCCTATGAAAGCCTTTTTCGACCACTGTTTTGAAAAAGCCCCACACCTTTCTCCAGAGGATGTACTCATCATCGGGGATTCTCTTTCCTCCGACATTCAAGGCGGGAATAATGCAGGTATCGACGCCTGCTGGATGAACGCAGAAAACAAAATCAACGACACCTCTGCCGTACCTACATACGAAATTCATAAACTGGCAGAATTATATGATATTTTAGGTGTCCCTAAAAAATAAAAACAAAAGGCAGAAATCCAAAAGGATTTCTGCCTTTTTCAATTCTCACTTAGGAAAGCTTCTGTCCACATCCAGAACAGAAACGATCGCCTGCATTGACTTTCGCGCCGCAGGACGGGCAAAAAGCTGCCACTTCCAATTTCTGTCCGCAACCGGAACAGAATTTATCACCAGCCTGTACTGCCGCACCACAGGAAGGACAATGCTTTCCTCCTGCTGGCTGCTGGGTAGGCTGCTGCATGTTCTGCATCATCTGCTGTGCCATCTGCATGCCTGCTGCCATACCAAAGCCCATGCCAGCTGTACTGCCGGCAGCGCCGCCGGGCTGATCCAAGCCATCTGCCAGTTTCCCCTGCTGATAGCGGTTCATATCCCCCACCATCTGATAACCTGCCGCAGCGTTGATCTTTTCCTGGATTTCCTGAGGATAGCTGAAGCTGGAAATCTGTACACCTGTCACAGTCATCCCCATTTTCAGCAGTTCCATGTCCAAATCTTCCTGCATGCCTTTGCCGATGTCATAGGCACTTGCCTGCAAGTGGAACATATCCTTGCCTTCTCTGCCGATCCACTTCATCAGAAGCTGATCCAAGATGCTCAATACTCTTGTTTTCACATCATCCACAGAGTATGTATCTTTTACCCCTGCAATGGTGTCGATGAGGCGCACATAGTCTGAAACCTTCATCTGGAAAGTACCAAAAGCGCGGATAGGCAATCCGCCGGGCAGACCTGCGCAGGGCAGCATCACAGCATTTTTGGTGCCCCATTTCACGGTAAATTCCTTTGTATTGACAAAGAGCACTTCCGCACGGATGCCGCTGTTAAAGCCAAAGGAAAAACCTTTGAGGGTGCTCAGGAAAGGAATGATCTGAGATTCAATGTCAAAAGAGCCTTCATCCTGAAAAATCCCTTCAATCTTCCCGTTATACAGGAAAATGGCGTCCTGCCCCGGGCGGATGATAAGGCGGCTGCCTTTTTTGATCTCGTCATTATGCCATTTATGAAAAATCACGGTGTCGTCGCTTTCCTGCCACTCCACCACATTTCGAAATTCATTGCCGAAAAGTCCCATCGGTCACATTCCCCCCATCATTTCCCCAGCTTTGCCTTCAGGGCTGCCAATTCGTCTTCTACGCCGCTGTCCTGTACTGCCCCTGCATCGTCATATTTTGCCATGAGGTCAGCCATATCGTCTTTCTTGGTGTTCAGTTCCGCAGCTGCTTCCGCTTCGTCCAGCTTCCGGTTCAGCTTTTCTTCCAGTGCGTCAAAGGCTGTCAGAGAACTGCCGCCCAAATCGGACTTGATTTCATTTGCTTTCTGCCGGGATTTCACCATAGCCGCTTTGGCACGGATGGCCGCTTTTCTCTCTTCCACCTGTTTCAGCTGTTCGGTCAGTTTATCATGCATTTCACGCATTTTTGCCGCATTGGCTGCCGCCAGATCCCATGCGCCTTTCAGACTTTCCAGATTGGCTGCCTTTGCCGCTTTTTCAGACAGGAAAACCTTTGCGTCAGCATCATTGCCAGCCAGAACGGCTTTTTCCGCGTAACGCTGGAGTTTTTCCACTTCTGCCACACCTTCATCATAAGCACGTTTGGCACGTTTTTCTTCTGCCATGACAGAAACGGTTTCCGCCTTCACTTCCCCCAGATCTTTTTCCAGATCTCTGGCAAGCTGGTCTGCCATTTTTACAGGGTCTTCCGCTTTATCCAACAATGCGTTGATGTTTGCTTCCATAATTGTTTTAAATCTGCTCAAAATACCTGCCATGTTTCTTCCTCCTTGATAATAAAAAAGTTATCATGCTTTGTCGAAACAACGCCCCTTTTGAAACAAAAACTTATCTTTCCCCTAATTTCAGACCGGGATTTGCGTTCAGGTCGAAGCCATCCCGCACCCCTGCCATATATTCATAATAGGCTGCACAACCAATCATTGCCGCATTATCGGTGCAAAGAATGGGAGAAGGGATGCTCAGATAGAACCCTTCTTTCTCACAGGCTTTCCGCATAGTTTCCCGCAGAGCGGAGTTGGATGCAACGCCCCCTGCCATGGCAATCTGCTTCACGCCTCTTTCCTTCGCCGCATGGATGGTTTTTTCCACCAGCACTTCCACCACAGCCTGCTGGAAGCTGGCAGCAATGTCTTCCGGCACAATGGGCTCGCCCATCATTTTCTGTTTATTGACATAGTTCAGTACGGCAGATTTCAGACCGCTAAAGCTGAAGTCATAGCTGTCTTCCTCCAGAAATACACGGGGGAATTTCACAGCATTGGGATTGCCTTTTTTGGCTGCTGCATCGATTTTCGGGCCGCCGGGATAACCCATACCGATGGCACGGGCAACTTTGTCATAAGCCTCACCAGCGGCGTCATCTCTGGTTCTGCCCAGAATTTCGTATTTGCCATAATCGGACACATACACCAGATGAGAATGACCGCCGGAAACCACCAGCGCCATATAAGGCGGTTCAAAATCCTTATTTTCAATGTAGTTTGCACAGATATGTCCTTCGATGTGATGGACACCCACAAGGGGTTTATTTGCCGCAAAAGCAAGGGCCTTGGCTTCTGCCAGACCTACCAGCAGCGCCCCCACCAGACCTGGGCCATAAGTCACACCGATGGCGTCAATGTCCTCCAATGTGACGCCTGCTTCCTGCAAAGCCTGTGTGATAACACCATCAATGGCTTCGATATGTTTCCGGGATGCGATTTCCGGCACTACGCCGCCATAGAGAGTATGCAGTGCAATCTGTGACGAAATAATATTGGAAAGCACCTCTCTGCCGTTTTTCACAACGGCGGCGGCAGTTTCGTCGCAGGAGCTTTCCACTGCTAAAATCAATATATCTTTTTCCATATTTTATCCTTCCTTCGGGAAATACAATGTTGTCATTTTCCGTTCTTCACCCAACAGGGTATTGGGGAAAATATCTGTGGCATTCTGCAAAAACTCCGCTGGTTCCTGCAAAGCCGGGCTGAAATGGGTCAGCCAAAGTTCTTCCGCTTCGGCAAACTTCGCCAGTCTTGCCGCCTCGGAAAAGAGCATATGCTTATGTTCCAAAGCCTTCGGTTTCTTTTCTTCTTCCCCATACATGCCTTCGCAGATGAAAAGCTGCACGCCTTTGGCAAAATGCGCCAGTCTGTCTACGGGACGGCTGTCTGTGCAGTATGCCATGGCAATGCCTGGACGTTCCGCCCCCAGCACCATATCCGGTGTATAGGTTTTGCCTTCAAATTCCACAGCGCCTTCCTTCTGCAGTTTGCCCCACAGCGGTCTGGGCAGACCCAGCGCTTCCGCTTTTTTCGGGTCAAATTTTCCGCGGCGTTTTACGTCGATACGGTAAGCATAGCAGCGTACCATATGATCCGCCTGACAGAAAGAAACTTCAAATTCTCCCAAACGCAGAGGATTTGGCGTATCTTTTCCCAATTCAATCAATTCCAAGGGGAAAGGCAGTTCCGGCGCAATCCGCCGCAGGCCTTCCACCACATAAGCCAGCCCCTGAGGGCCTACTAACTTCAAAGGCTCCGTTCTGCCTGCATTGCCAATGGTCAGCAGCAGACCGGGAAGCCCGGAGATATGATCCGCATGAAAATGGGTAAAGCAAATGGCGTCAATATTCTTGAAACCCCATCCCTGCATTTTCATGGTTACCTGTGTGCCTTCGCCACAGTCAATGAGCATCATACGCCCATTGAGCCGCGCCGCAAGGGACGTGAGAAAACGCCCCGGCATGGGCATCATGCCGCCTGTTCCCAATAAGCAAATATCTAACATTCCCGTTCTCCTTTGTATTTTCTATTCAAACAAACTTACTCATGGTATATGATACCGCAAAGTGCTGAAAAACACAAGAGAAGCGCCCGCCTGCCCTCTGCTTTTGGATTTAAAAAAAGCGGAAGACCTGCCCCTTGCAAACCTTCCGCCATTTCATTGCTGATTATTTGTTAGATGCTTCTACCAAAAATTCACCATACGCTACATAAGTGGTAGGAGTATCTTTGCTGTACGCCTTCGTCTGTTCCAGATTAAAGAATGTCATATCCTCGCCTTTGCCTTCCTGATACTGATAAGGCACTGCCACACGGTATTTTCCGGGGGTCATGCTCTTTTCCCACTGCCAGAAGGTGAACTTTTTATCACGTTTGCCATCTGTGGGGCCGCCTGTGGGAATGCTGTAAGTATCTGTGCTCACATAGGCTTTGGAATCAGGTTCTACCTTTGTCCAGTTATGTCCATCCCATTTTTCCAGCCAAAACTCATCGGATGCATAGAATACGGCATTTTCCTCGTTTTTCCACTGCATTTGCAGGCTCATGGTTTCTTTGTCGAAGCTGCCTTTCGGCTGAAGGGAAACATTGGGCATTCTGGCAGAAGTCAGTTTCACATAGTCCTTCTGGCCATCGGTGCTCCATTCCACATCCAGATTCATGGATTCCGCCAGTTCCCGCAAAGGCAGATATGCCCGATTATTTACCACCAGCGGTTTTGTTTCCAAAAGCAGTTCATGGGTGCCCATAAGGGTCAGATAATTGGAATCCAGTCCCAAAGAAACCTGCCATACCAACGGCTGATTATCCGCATCCAGCACTGTTTTCATCTGTTTTTTCACCAAAGCTGTACGGGTGCTTGTATCGTATGTCACATCCGCTCCCAGTACATCCGCCATGGCGCGCACCGGAAGCATCATGCGTCCATCTTCATAGACGATGTCTTCTTTTAGTACCACATTTCTTTTGTCCAATTTGATAACTACGTCGTTCTGGGCACCAAAAGCTGTCGCATTACAGCCCAACGCCAGCAGAACCGCCGCAATTACTGTTTTTCGCATCATTCAGATTCCCTCCTTCAAAATGGGTGCAGATTCTTGTTTACAGTATATCACCAATCAAAAACAGTTTTATTAGAATTCCTTTAATTTTTTCTTACGTTTCTGCTTTTTTCTCTGTACAAAACCGTGGGGACTTTTCCAGGAAAAAAATATTTTAAAAAAAGGGCGTTTTTTCTTGCAAAATCAAAAGTTTTCTGCTAGAATAACTTTGTTGTGTCACATACAAGCAATGAAGGAGGTGCAGGCAATGGCTAGATGTGAAATTTGTGAAAAAGGCCAGATCAAAGGTCATAGAATCAGCATTAACCGTAGTCAGGTTAGTAGACGTGCGAACAGAAAATGGAAACCCAATGTAAAGAAAATCAAAATCGTGGAAGATAACGGCAATGTAAAATCTATCTACGTTTGCACAAGATGCATGCGTTCCAACAAAATCACTCGTGCGATCTGATTTCAGCATAAAAAGAGCCTTCGTTTCGAAGGCTTTTTTGCGTTATATGGGTATTAAAAAAGAGAATTCCAAAAAGCAACTTCCCCTTAAGAAAACATAACAAATAAAATTTTAATAAAATAAGAAATCTAAAATCCTTTGTCATGATAAGGATTTTAGATTTCTTTGTTTTCTTATGAAGATGCCCCTAAGGAATTCTCTTTTTTTGTGTCCAGATTTTTACAGCATGGTCTGCAATGTTTTATCATAAGCCGCCGCAATGAAAGGCACGGAAATCTTCTTTTCTCTTGCCAATCTAACCGCATTGCCCACGATCTGCTCCAATTCATTCTGGGGCACACCATCTTTGATGTCCCGATAAAGAGAAGATGTGGAATTCAGGGGCATTGCCGCAAATTCCTGAAGATACCGTTCACGAATATCTTCCGGCAGATGTACCCCTGCCCCTTCCGCCAAGCGGTACAAATCGTCATAAGTTCCTTTCAGAAAAGCCATCCGCTGAGAATCTTCCAGAATACCGCCGGAAGGACAATCATAATACAGGAAGGCGCAGCTATTGCCACAAATCATCATAAACTTCGCCCAGATGGGTTCCAGAATATCCGCTGTATAAATGGTAGGCAGTCCCCCTGCCTGCATCATCGCCGCCAACTGCTCAGCTCTTTCGTTTTTCCGTCCGTCAGGGAAACCAAAACCTGCACGCAGCAGTGTGCCCACATTGACAACTTTCCCTTTTTCTACAATTTTAGACAGGCAATAAATGAAGCCATGGGCAATCTGACCTTTTCCCAATGCTTCCTGTGCCTGCTGAGCCGCCATAAAGCCATTCTGCAAAGGAATGACCAGTGTATCATCCCGGACGATACTGCTGTATCTGTCACATACGTCTTTCAAGGAATAGCTTTTGCATGCCAGTACCAGCACATCCACTGTACCGATTTCTGCCGGATCATCGCTGACCAGCGCTGGATGGATGATCTGATCTCCCAAAACTTCGGATTCCAGAATCCAGCCTCTTTTCAAAACATTTTCCTTTGTTTCTCCTCTGGCGATCAATACGATCTCCGCGTTTTTATCTTTCACAACGGCACCAGCTACGGTGGCACCGACGCCGCCAGCGCCCAAAATACCAATTCTCATATATTTACCTTCTCTCTTTATTCACGAATCTGTCCATCACCGTAAATGATATATTTTGTGGTAGTCAATTCTGTCAGACCCATAGGCCCACGGGCATGGAGTTTCTGGGTACTGATGCCGATTTCCGCACCAAAGCCAAACTGTCCGCCGTCTGTGAATCGAGTGGATGCATTCACATAAACTGCCGCCGCGTCCACTTCATTGAGGAACCGCTGGGCATTTGTGTAGTTTTCTGTAACAATGGCTTCGGAATGACCTGTGGAATAACGGCGGATGTGGCTGATAGCTTCATCCAAATCCTTCACCACTCTTGTGGAAATGATATAATCTTCGTATTCTGTTGCCCAATCTTCTTCCGTTGCCGCTACGGCACCGGGCACTCTGGCACAGGTGTCTTTATCCCCACGGATTTCCACCTGTTTTTCCTGCAACGCCTTACCAATCATAGGCAGGAAGGTATCTTTCAGACTTTCATGCACCAGCAGGCTTTCGCAGGCATTGCAAACACCGGGACGCTGTGTTTTGGCATTGATGACAATGCGCACTGCTTTTTCCAAATCCGCGCTTTCATCCACATAAACGTGGCAGTTACCCACACCCGTTTGGATAACAGGAACGGTGCTATTCTGCACCACATTCTGAATGAGTCCTGCGCCGCCTCTGGGAATGAGCAAATCCAGATAGCCATTGAGGCGCATCATTTCATTTGCTGTTTCCCGATTGGTATCCTGCACAATCTGTACGCAAGCACCGGGCAGACCTTCTTCTTCCAATGCTTTCTGGAATACAGAAACTACTTTTTTGTTAGTGCCAATGGCTTCCTTACCGCCGCGGAGAATGACCGCACTGCCGGCTTTCAGACAAAGACCAAAAGCATCCGCTGTTACATTGGGGCGGGCTTCAAAAATGATGCCGATAACGCCCATGGGCACACGTTTCTGCCCAATAATCAAACCGTTATCCAATGTTTTCATGGACAATACCTTGCCTACGGGATCATCCAGAGATGCCACCTGTCTTAAGCCGTCTGCCATTTCTTCCAGTCGTTTTTCTGTCAGTGTCAGACGGTCAATGAATGCACCTTTGATGCCTGCTTCTACTGCCGCTTCCACATCTGCCTTGTTGGCTGCCAAAATTTCATCCTTTGCTGCCAGCAAAGCATCTGCCGCATGACAAAGGGCTTTATTTTTTCTGGGTGTGGGAAGCACAGAAAGAACCACTGCCGCTTCTTTCGCCTGTTTTCCCATTTCTGTCAACATACTCATAAATATAACTGCCTCCTTAATCAAAAAAGCCGTTTCTTTCCATTATACTTGTACCCCATGGAAAAAAACAGCTTTTTTTCGATTCTCTATGAAATTCTTTGCACAATTGTTGCCACCACAAATACAGTGAAAAGTCCTCCCGCCAATGACAAAGGAAAACAAGGAAATTTCTTTCCTGCTGTCATCGTACGCAATATGAGAAACCAGAAGCAGCCATAAAAACAGACAACCCCCACTGCTGACACAAGGGCAACAAGGAAATACGGCAAAATCCCCAGCCATACCAGCAGACCATAAGCTACCGCCGCCAGCAGCAGACCTATCTGCTCTCCTGTGTTTTTATAAACAGGGTTTATATTTTCTTTGGCAGGAGAAAAATTTGCTGCCAGCAAAAACAGCCCCGGCAGTCCGTATCCAGCCAATGCCCCCGTCAACACACGGAGCAAATTGTTGCTCTGCCAAAAACCCAGATAACTGCCCACACCATCAATGGCAATTGGCAGGAAAGACAAAGCTGCCAGCACCATACCAGAGGGTGAAAACGGGCGATTTCCGTCTTTTCTCCCCGCCAGCCATAAGAATATCACACCAAGTACAATACCGCCTTCAATGGCTGTACAACGGGCACAGAGCGGACTTTGACAGCTTCCCCAGAAAAAACTGCGCTCTGCCATCTGGTGACAGACAGCAGAGCCAAAAAAATCAAATACATTCATGATTCTCAGAAGTTATAACTTACAGAATAAGGTACAGCTGCCAAACCAGATAGACCGCCAATGATGCAGCAGATCAGGCTCAGGCCCAGCATAACAGCACTGATGATGGTAATCAGTTTACCAAACTTCTGATTATCTTCCACGGGACTCTTCATCAGAGCAATACCGGCAATAAGACCGGCAATGGCACCAATACCGCCTACCAGAATAATCAGCACGATAACAATGACTTTCAGGGCAGGATGGATTCCCTGTTCATTGACAGGCTTATATTCTGTGTTGGTACCGCCGCTTGCCCATGTGCCGCCGCTAGTATTTTCTGTGCTTTCAAATTTCTGATAAGTGCCTTTGGCATCCTCTACGGTAAAAGAATTCACCTTTTCCGCAGGCTGGTCATCAGCCTGTGTTGTTTCGGGACGGGTATTTTCTTTTACACCGCAAATAGGACAGCCCAAACTTTCATCTATAATTTCTCTTCCACATTTCGGACAAAAACTCATCGTTCATCTCTCCTTTTGATTCCTTCTCCAAAGCAAGTTCCTACATCTTCGCCAGCCAAAATCCGATGGATTACCGTAGGGTCTTCCCCATGGGCAATGGCCATGGCTGTTCCGGCTTTCTCACAGATTTTTGCCGCTTCCAGTTTTGTCTGCATACCGCCTACACTGAAAGCAGAACCTTTTCCGCTTGCCATCTGTTCGATTTCCGGCGTTACTTTTTCCACATAAGAAATCCGCTTCGCGTCTGCGTGCTCTCTGGGATTTTTGTCATACAGAGCGTCAATATCTGTCAACAATACCAGCAGATCTGCGCCTGTCACCTCCGCCACCATGGCAGAAAGGCGATCGTTATCGGAAAATTCGATTTCGTATGTAGAAATGGTGTCATTGGCATTGACAATGGGAATGATGCCCATTTCAAACAATGTTTCAAATGTATTATGGGTGTTGGTATATCTTTCTTCTGTGCCCATTTCTTCTTTTGTCAGCAAAATCTGGGCAACTGTCTGATTATACCGATCAAAAAAGTTATGATAGATCTGCATCAGCATTGCCTGACCAACTGCCGCCGCTGCCTGTTTTTCCCTGGTAACAGTGGGACGGGAAGGCATTGACATACGCACAGCGCCTACGCCAATGGCACCACTGGTGACCAACGCCACATCCATGCCCCGGTTGCGCAGGTCTGTCAGCACCCATGCCAGTTCTTCGATCCGTTTCAAATTCAATCTGCCATTGGGATAGGTAATGGTTGCGGTACCTACCTTAATGACAATTCTTTTACAGTTTTTCAGCGTTTGACGCATACGCAATAACCCCCTCCTTCACTTCCATACTGTGAGTATACACTATTTTCCTTTTGGAAAAAAGCAATTTTTCCAATCTCAATAAAATTGTAATATTGTCTGAAGAAGACATAAAAAAACAGAGAGACTTCCCTTGCGGGAAATCTCTCCATTTGATCAGGCAACGCCTGTTTTTATTTCATTTTGAAATCCTGTGAAACCTGATTACTGGTTAGCCAGTCTTTTGTAGTTTTCCAGTCTTTCTTTTGCGTTCTTTTCGGACTGTTCGAACAGTTCTTCCGCTACTTCGGGGAATGTTCTCTGCAGTGCGCTGTAACGAACTTCGCTCAGCAGGAAGTCTCTGAAGCTTGCTGTGGGTTCTTTAGAATCCAGAGTGAAGGGGTTCTTGCCTTCTTCTTTCAGAGTAGGGTTGAATCTGAACATATGCCAGTAACCTGCTTCAACTGCACGTTTGATTTCGTTCTGAGCGCCGCTCATGCCGCCTTTCAGACCGTGGTTGATACAAGGAGCGTAAGCGATGATCAGGGAAGGACCATGGTAGCTTTCAGCTTCCAGCAGAGCTTTTACCAGCTGGTTCTTGTCTGCGCCCATTGCAACCTGTGCAACGTAAACGTAGCCATAGCTCATAGCCATCATACCCAGGTCTTTTTTCTTAACTCTCTTACCGGAAGCAGCGAACTGAGCAACTGCACCAGCAGGAGTAGCTTTGGAAGCCTGACCGCCTGTGTTGGAGTAAACTTCTGTATCGAATACCAGAACGTTTACATCTTCGCCGGAAGCCAGTACGTGGTCCAGACCGCCGTAACCGATATCGTAAGCCCAGCCGTCACCACCAAAGATCCACTGAGATTTTTTAACCAGCTGATCTTTGTTTTCCAGTACGTAGGAAACGATGTTCTTAGCTTCTGCATCTGTGCCAGCATAGCCTTCCAGTGCAGCTACCAGAGCGTCGGATGCTTCTCTGGATTTTTCACCATCGAACATTGTTTCAACCCAAGCATCAACAACACCTGCAACGGAAGCGTCGATTGCTTTCAGGTTTTCCAGTTTTTCTTTCAGACCGTTTCTCATCTGTTTAACAGCGGAAGCCATACCCAGACCATATTCTGCGTTGTCTTCGAACAGGGAGTTAGCCCAAGCGGGACCACGGCCATCTTTATTTGTTGTGTAAGGCATAGAAGGTGCGGAACCACCCCAGATGGAGGAGCAGCCTGTTGCGTTTGCAACGTACATTCTATCACCAAACAGCTGTGTTACCAGTTTTGCGTAAGGTGTTTCGCCACAGCCTGCGCATGCGCCGGAGAATTCCAGCAGAGGCTGTTCGAACTGAGAACCTTTCACGGAACCTTTGCCCATAGGGTTAGCTTTAGGAGCAACTTCGTCGATTGCGTAATCCCAGTTAGCAACTTCAGCTTCCTGTGTAGCCAGAGGTTTCATAACCAGAGCTTTGTTAGGAGCAGGGCATACTACTGCACAGCTACCGCAGCCCAGGCAGTCCAGAGCGGAAACCTGCATTCTGTATTTCAGACCAGCAAATGCAGCGCCGCCTTTAGCGTCTACTGCTTTGAATGTAGCAGGAGCTTTTGCAGCTTCTTCTTCTGTCAGCAGTACGGGACGGATTGAAGCGTGAGGACATACATAAGAGCACTGGTTACACTGGATACAGTTTTCAGCGTTCCATTCGGGTACGTCAACAGCAACACCACGTTTTTCGTAAGCAGCTGTACCGCAAGGGAATGTACCGTCTTCTCTGCCGGAGAATGCGGATACGGGCAGTTTGTCGCCTTCCTGTGCGTTCATAGGAGCTACAACTTTATCAACGAATTCTGTGGATTTTCTAGCAGCTGCTGCTTCTGCATCTTCTGCAGTTGCCCAGGAAGCAGGGATTTCAACTTTCACTGCACCGTCTACACCACGGTCAACAGCAGCGTAGTTCATGTTCAGGATTGTGTCACCCTTCTTACCATAGGATTTTGTGATAGCAGCTTTCATGTATTCAACAGCCTGGTCAATGGGGATGATGTTTGCCAGTTTGAAGAATGCAGCCTGCAGTACAGTGTTGATTCTGTTGCCCAGACCGATTTCTTTAGCAATTTCTGTACCATTGATGATGTAGAAGTTTGCTTTCTTAGCAACCAGCTGTCTTTTCAGTTTAGCGGGCAGGTGCTGTTCCAGTTCTTCTACTGTCCAAGTTGTGTTCAGCAGGAATGTACCGCCTTCGTTCAGTTCTGTAACCATGTCGTACAGATTTACATATTCCTGTTTGTGACAAGCAACGAAGTCTGCTGTCTTAACCAGGTATGTGGAGCGGATAGGTTTGTGACCGAAACGCAGGTGGCTCTGTGTGATACCGCCGGACTTTTTGGAGTCGTAGCTGAAGTAAGCCTGTGCGTACATGTCTGTGTGGTCACCGATGATTTTGATGGAGTTTTTGTTAGCACCAACAGTACCGTCAGCGCCCAGACCCCAGAATTTGCAGCTGATTGTGCCGTCATCACCTGTAACGTTAACTTCTTCGCCAACTTCCAGAGAGTGGTTGGTTACGTCGTCCACGATACCGATTGTGAAGTGGTTTTTGGGTTTGTCCAGAGACAGGTTAGCATATACAGCGATGAACTGTGCAGGTGTAACGTCTTTGGAACCCAGACCATAACGGCCGCCAACAACAACAGGAGCGTTTTCTACTTCGAACATTGCTGTGCAAACGTCCATGTACAGAGGTTCGCCCTGTGCGCCGGGTTCTTTTGTTCTATCCAGAACAGCGATTTTCTTAACTGTTTTAGGGATAGCTTCCAGCAGTTTTTCAGCAACGAAAGGTCTGAACAGGTGAACTTTAACCAGACCAACTTTTTCGCCTTTAGCTGCCAGGTAGTCGATTGTTTCTTCAATAGCTTCACAAGCGGAGCCCATAGCGATGATGATTCTTTCAGCATCGGGAGCACCATAGTAGTTGAACAGTTTGTAATCTCTGCCTGTGATTCTGTTGATTTCACCCATGTATTCTTCTACTACTGCAGGCAGAGCATCATAGAATTTGTTTGCTGCTTCACGAGCCTGGAAGTAGATGTCAGGGTTCTGAGCTGTACCTCTGATAACGGGATGTTCAGGGTTCAGCGCGTTTCTCTTGAATGCGTTAACTGCATCCATGTCGATGATTTTAGCCAGTTCATCATAGTCGATGCATTCGATTTTCTGGATTTCGTGGGATGTACGGAAACCATCAAAGAAATGCAGGAAAGGTACACGGCCTTTGATTGCGGACAGATGTGCTACGCAAGCCAGATCCATAACTTCCTGTACGCTGTTGGAAACCAGCAGAGCGAAACCTGTCTGACGACAAGCCATAACGTCGGAGTGGTCACCAAAGATAGACAGAGCGTGAGCTGCCAGCGCACGAGCTGTTACATGGAATACACCGGGAAGCAGTTCGCCGGAGATTTTGTACATGTTGGGGATCATCAGCAGCAGACCCTGAGATGCTGTATAAGTTGTTGTCAGAGCGCCAGCTGCCAGGGAACCGTGTACGGTACCGGAAGCGCCTGCTTCAGACTGCATTTCTACTACTTTAACAGTCTGACCAAAAAGGTTTTTCTTGCCATTTGCTGCCCAATCGTCTGTTTTTTCAGCCATTGGGGAGGAAGGTGTGATGGGGAAAATACCAGCTACTTCTGTAAACGCATAGGAAGCGTATGCAGCAGCTTCGTTACCGTCCATCGTTTTCATTACTTTAGACATTTTTTGTTCTCCTCCTTATTTTGTAAATCTTCTGTATTTTACAAAACTTTGCTTTCGGGAAATCCCTAGGTCTGCACGGAAAGCCGTGCATGCCGTGCTGCCTGCCCGGTGTAGATACATCTGCAAAGACACTCTTGTCATACAACGTACCCCTTTTGCCTGACCGCAGCACTGCTTCAAGTTCCTGTTTATTATACAATCAAATTCTGACGATTTCAACCGCAAAATGGAAATAAAACCGTTATGTTTCTAACAAAAGACCCTTTGTGCGAATTGACGGTGCCTGTCATGTATAAAAAAATATTTTTATGCAATTTATAGACCTTTTCTCGATGTATCTGCAAAAATGCGGCGCTTATATGTCAGACAAAGCCTTTTTTCTTTGTGATATTTTGTACTTGAATCTATACACTCCGTTTCAGATTGATATGAAAATATCAAACATGAAAAAAATATATTGTATACATAAAAGCACCCCTATGAAAGTTTCATAGAGGTGCTTTGAAACATCTATTTATGCAATTAAAAACTTGTATTTGTCCTTCCAAACACTCTGTGCCATTTCCGCAGGTACGGAAACTGCCTGATATGTGCCGTTTTCTTCGTCATTGGAAAGCAAAATCCATTCTTTGTCCGCGGAAATGTAATAATTTTCCGGATCTACGTCCTCCGCATAGACATGAAGTTCTGTTTCAATGTCTCTGCTGACTGTCAAATCGAAAATATTTACATATTTTTGTCCTTGCAGGTCAATATTGACACCTTGACTGGACAATTTACCGTCTACATCCACTTCCCAATAGAAGGAAAGGAAGTCCACACCCATATAGCCTTTCACAAAACCAAGGCGTACATGATCGGGTTTGGGCATGTCCGCAGTTTCTTCTGCCCCTTCTTCCTGTTCCGCATTTGCTTCTGGTTCCGCATTGGTCTCTGTTTCTGCATTTGCTTCCCCTTCAGCCTGGGCATCTGCTTCTCCTTCGCCAGACTGTTCTACCGCTTCTGCTTCTTCCGCCGCTTCTTTGGCTTCTTCCGCAGGAACTACATTAGGGAAAGATGCCAGCTGTTCCAGTGCAAAAGATTCAAAAGCATCATTCAGACTTTTTTCATAACTGATATCGTTCAGACCAACCACAACTGGAATTTCCGCAGAGTAATTTCTCTCTCCGTCTACGCCTTCCAGCATACGTCCCGCAATGACAGGTTTTGTATTATCACCTGTTTTGATGGTCACCAGCTGCTGACTGCTGTCCCAGATAACTTCTGTGGCGAAATAATCAGAAAACACATCGGAAGATACATACAGACAGCCATTGATGGCTTCCACTTCCCGATCCAGTGTAATTTCATAACCATTGAGCTGGGCATCTCTGCTGCCGCGGTTCAAAAGCAATTTCTTTCCATAAAAAGAAATCTCTGTGGCTTTTTTCTCACGATCCCAGGCAACACTGCCGCCCAGACCTTCCACCACATTTCTGACAGGCAGAAGCAGAACTTCTTCATCATCGTAATAGATCGGCATATTTTCCATATCTGCCAGTGTTGTGGTATCACCTGCCTGCGGAGGCTGCGGTTTTTCGTCTGCCACTTCCATTTCCAGTTCCTGCTGTCTGGTCAGGTACATGGAAAGGGACAGTGCGCCGCCTACCAGCGCTGCCGCTGCCACAACAATGACCGTTAATTTTTTCCATCCCATATTTTTCCCTCTTTCTTTGGGTTTTTCCCGAGCATCATACCACAATGACGAGGAAAAATCAACAAAACCACTGAAAAATTAGTATAATTGACAGATTTTTTAAGAAATCCCAAAATATGATTCCCAAGAAGCCATAGAAAAAGCCCGTATGACGAAATCATGCAGGCTTTGTTTCTCATTATTATGCGGAGAGTTCTACCGCCAGATTTCTGCGGATCAATACGCGATTCAACCAGCTTGGCTCCTTGGCATCAGAAAGAACAATATCTTCTGTCTGCGCATTCCAGGAAATATCTGTTTCTGTCATCACAGCCAGATCCCGCAGCTTATAATATGTTTTTCCTTCATAAATACAATAGGATACTTCTGTTGTTTTCCCTTGGTATGTGATCTTGGAAGTTCCCATGGCGCGGGTGGTATCAGCAGGAGAAACAGGCAGAGAAATGGTTTTGCCCAACTGCGCAAATACTCTGCTGGCATCATCTGCTGTCAGATAATAAGTACCGCCGCCATAAAAAGCGTCCACAGCAAAACTGCTTCTGGGGCTTTTGACATTGATGCTTTCCATCCTGGCATGGTCTGGCAGAACTTTATGCCAAGGGTTTGCGGGATCAGGGTCTGTTGGATCCCAGCCTCTCAGCTTTGTATCATTGACATTCAGCTTCTGGGGCTGTTCCGGCTGGATGGGCAAAGGATTGTTGTTCTTCACCATACGGATGGTAGTACCCGCAGGACAGTTATCATAAATCCATTTTGCGTTTTCCACAGTCAGACGCACACATCCCATGGAAGCAGATGTCCCCAATTTGTTATATTCCAGATATTCCAGAGAGCCTTTATCGTACATAGTATAATAAGGTACGGAATGGAACAGGATGCTGCCGGTGATACGTGTGGCATACTGTCCGTAAACATTGCCGAACAGGGCACGCCATACATATTTATCTGTTGTACGGAATGTACCGGTGGGTGTAGCAGGGCCTACGGAGCAGACAAAGGCGCGGTCAGGCACCGTATACTTCCCAGCGGCATCTTTTTTATAAACAGTAACCACATTCTGTGTCAGATTGACTTCTACCTCATACGGATATTCTGCTGCCTGCGCCATCTGCGGTACGCCCATAAACAGAAAAAGCGCCATAAACAACAATGATAATTTCTTTCTCATGTAAATCCCCCTTTTTTCGCATAAAATTATCCAAAAAAACGCAGAAGAAATCTTCTGCGCAATTTTTGGAACAAATCGAGATAAAATCCCCTTTTGCCGCTTCATACAGCAAAGTTTATTTTGTTCTCAGAATGGAGCCAAAGGGGAAGACGTCGAACTCGGCGGCCTCCCCTTTAACAAAAGGGTCAATCACCAAGTCGCCCAGCTCTCCCCAGCTTATCTCCGTCCTGTCCTCGGAGTAGAAGAACGTCGCCACCAGCTTGTCGTCGTATAAATATATCTTATCGACGAAATACTCCATCACCGCGTCCCGGGTCTGCGGGTTGTCGAAGTCCGCGCGCATGAACTTGTCGAAGTACGCCTTGATGCTGTGCTCGTCCTCGAACAGCGCGGCGCGCACGTGCTCGGCCTTGATGGCTTCGTCCAGCGCGGCCTTCTGCTCCTCGAGCTGCATCAGCCTGTCGGTCACGGCGTCGCTCAGGACGCCCTTCTCGATGACCTTCAGCAGGTTCGCCGTGGACTTCTCGACTTCCCGGCGCTTGGCCTCCAAGCCGTCGAGGTAATGCGTATTGCGATAATTATCGCGATAGTACGCAGCGGCGTCCACCGCCAGCGACGCGAGGTTCTCGGGGTTCTCCAACAGCCCCCGCAGCAGTATCGTCACCAGCTCCTCGACCTGCTCCTTGCGCATCTTCCTCTTGTCGCACTGCTTGGCACGCTGCGCCTTGCAGTAGTAGTAATAGTATTTTCGCCCCGTCTTGCTCGTGCCGTGCACGCCCTGCATGCTCGCGCCGCACTTGCCGCAGAACAGCTTGCCCGTCAGCCAGTAGCGCGGAGCCTCGCCGTCGTCCATCCCCCGTGCACGCTGGGAACCTTTGCGTTTATTCAACGCGAACCGCGCCTGCACCTCGTTGAACGTCTTCACGTCGACCAGCGCCGGCATCCCGTCCGAGACCACGATGTCGCCATGGTGATACTCGCCTATGTAGGCTCGATTTTGGAGCATCTTGTTCATGGTCTTGACGCCGAACTCGGCGCCCCGGGTCGTGCGCAGCCCCTGCGCGTTGAACTCGTCGCATATCTCCTGCATGGCCTTGCCGGCCGCGTACTCCGCGAACATCCGCTGCACGAACGGAGCCGTGTCCTCGTCCACGACGTATTTCTTGGTCTCCCTGTCCACGCCGTATCCCCACACCTTGTGCCCGTTGAACAGGGCGTGCTGGGCGTTGTAGTCCATCCCCCGCTGTATGTTCTGGGAGAGCTGGCGGCTGTAATACTCCGCCATGGCGTCCATCAATCCCTCGACGAGGATTCCCTCGGGTCCCTCCGTCGGGATGTTCTCCGCCAGCAGGTGTATCTCGCATCCCGCGTCGCGGATTTCCTTCTTCGCCATCGCCAGCACGTACTTGTCGCGACCCAGCCGGTCGGTCTTCCACATGATGAGAGTGCTCGGACGGATTTTCGCGACCTCCGACAGCATCAGCTGGAATCCCGGTCGGTCCTCCTTGGTGCCGGATATGGCCGCGTCCTCGTACTCCCTCACGATGGTCAGCCCGTGGGCGTCCGCCCACGCATGGGCGAGCTCCCTCTGCTGGTCGATGCTCGCCTCGTTCTGCGAATGCGACGAGAAACGATAGTACGCGATGGCGAGGTTGTTGTCGTTCCGCTTGAATTTCTTGCTTCTAGCCAACTACTCGCCACCCGCCTTTCTCTCCCAAATGACCTCGCCCGTCCGATTGTCGACGACCTTCTCGACGTCGGACAGCGGAATCGGCTCCTCGCACACGTACCATGAGCCGTAATGCTCGCCGTGCGAGGTGAAAAGCCTGTATTGCTTCTTCTTCATGCGGTTGCGCTTCTGCCAGTCAAGCCACCACTCGTACTTATCGTTCCATGGAACGACGAACTTGACCTCCATCTTGTTCACAGCGGCAATATGCCCCGTGTCCAATCCGAGTGCGACCGCGTCCTTCGCCGCATCCGCCCCGAGCTCTTCCTTCGTGAGCCACACGACCGGCTTGACGTCGTCGGTGTCGCTCACGATGCTGTAGCCGCCGCCCTCGTCAGCTCTCCGCCAGTATCGCTTGGGCTCCACCAGATTGCTCGGTGTCAGCTTCAGAAAGCCCGCCTCGAGGATTTTCGGCAGGTGGTGAAAACTCGTGTAGTGGTATAGATATTCAGGGTGTTGCATGCTGTTCCTCCTCTCAGTTAATCATTTAATCAATTGTACATGGCATTGCGCCGAAACAAAGCCCGCCGATGAAACGACGGGCTTTCAATGTCACCTACTGCGCGCCCTTTTTCAGGTTGCAGTCGCGGCAGAGCATCTGACAATTATCCGGCGTCGAATGCCCGCCCTTGCTCCACGCGGTGATGTGGTCGCCGTGCATCTGCTCGAACTCGAACTCCTCGCCGCATATCGCGCACTTGTGGCCCTGCTTCTCGTATGCAGCGAGCTGCACGCGTCGGTCGAATGCGCGGATGCTCAGCTTGCGCTCGTCGCCCGTCAGCAGGTACTCGTAAATGCCGGACTTCTTCGTCACGTCCTCATCGCCCATGAGACGCTGAATCTCGGATTCCAATGCCTTCGGGTCGAGGTCGCGCCGCGCGTGGTGCTCGTTGTAGAACAGACCCCACGGCAGGCCCTTCATCTCCTTGCGCACCTTCGGGAACACGGACTGCACCCATTCGATAACGCTGCGGAAGTAGCTCCACAGCTCCTGCGCCCTCGGGTCGTGCTGGTGCTCGGCCATATAGCCCTCGACGGTCTTTCCCTCGGCGGCAGCGGCCCACTTGATGGCCGTCTCGAGGTATTCCTGACGGATGCTCGACCCTTTCAGGTAATCGTCCGCCAGCGTGGACGCGGCGCATCCCGTCTTCGAGAAGTAGCGCTTCGCGTCAGAAACCCACGAGCCCGCGTACACCGCGTTTCGCAGCTCCTGCTCGGTCAACTGCTCGCCGGCAATGTTGATGATGCGGAACCATTCCAGCTTCTCGGAATCCGTGCCCTCGCACACGTACACGAACAGCTCGTAATCGAGAATCTTGTCCTGTATGTCGACTGGAAGATTGAAAAATCCCTTATCGTCAACGGAGAAGTTCCCCTCCACGTACTCGCAGATGGAAATCGTGCGCTGCTGGCCGTCCAGAACCTCGTACCTCGGCTCCTCCGGGTCGTCTTCGTACTGCTCGCCGCGGTCCACCCAGTACATCACGTTCAGGGGCAGGCCCTTCATGATGGTGCGAATGACCTCATCGCGCTGCGCGTCCTTGTAGACGAACTCGCGCTGATACTTCGGACGGATGTCCAACTGCTCGTCATAGCCGACGACGCCCTCCTCGGCATCGTTGAAATATCCTTCGGTAATCTCGCGAACGGTTACCTTGCGTTCTTCAATATGCATGACTAATGCACCTCCTTCGGTTTTTCAGGGTGTTTGTTACGGATAAGAATGCGGGCGTATGGAACCATCAAATATCCGTCTACGTTGTCAGCTGAATAATAAACTTGACCAACCGGCTGTTCCTCCACAGCATATGCCAAATCGCTATTCACGCTTTCACCTGACACAATTGTGCCATCTTTACGATGCTTCTTTGGGTTTATGTATGTCTTGGTCGGCGTAAAATTGTCTTTCAAATGGCCCAAGGCAACAATTTCAAACTGGTCAGGGCTGTACTTATCCAAGAATGTAATCGGAACACCCATAATGCCGTCATAATCGCACGGAATATCAGCGGTTTTATCCACATTGATAGCGTCGTAATTATCGTACATATGGTATTTCTCCGGCGCATACCGTTTTGCAAGAATCAGCTCATCATGTCGCTGTCTGAAATCCAAATTTGTATACCAGCGAACACCCTTGACGCGTATGAACTTACGACCGTCCGCATCAACACCGCAACCAGCGGCATTCAACGGATAATCATCCGGAACATAAAACGCACGGTCGCCAGAATGAATGCTTGCGCCAATCCACATCTCATCGCGTTTGAGCAACGGAAAAATCTCTTTATATGTGATTGCATTTACATTTCCAATGATAATGAAATGCTTCTTGCGCTCCACAAGTGTGGCAACGTAGTCCCGGAACAGCGAGAACGGCGGATTTGTGACCACAATGTCGGCCTCGTCGAGCAACGCCAAGCATTCCTCGGAACGAAAATCACCGTCACCCTCAAGCTCCGTCAACTCGTTCTCGTGCTGCCTGAAAAGTTCCGCCACGTCGAACATGTCGACGCCGCCGTCGCCGGTCGTGTCATAAACCTTCGTGACAACAGCCTTATAAGGTTTGTTTTCAACCGGTCCGTCGCTTTCAACAACATCGAACAGCGACAGCTGCTGATTCGCGATAGGGGACGTCGCATAGCACGTCGCAATCAACTTCTTCAATCCGAGACGGTTGAAGTTCAACACGAAATACTTGAAGAAGTTGGACTCGAACGGGTCGTCGCAGTTGCAGAACACCGTCTTGCCCTTGAAGTGCTTGCGGTAGTACCGCATCTCCTTCTCGATGTCGGTGAGTTGTGTGTAAAACTCATCTTTCTTTGCAGCCTTGGCTGCGCCCAAATCGGCTCGTTTCGCCATTACCCATCCACCTCCTCGGAATGCTCCGCAATCCATCCGTGGATAAGGGCGGCAATCGTCGTATCCTGCTCCATCGCCATCATCTTGAGCTTCTTCTTATCGCTCACGGTCAGCGACAGCGAAAGGGTGGTGCGCTTCTCCTCGACGGCGGGCTCTGCGGCGTCATCGGCGACAGAAACCGTCTTCTCTATCTTCTTCTGCTCGGCCTCGCGGTCGGCAGCGTACTTCTCGAACATATTTCCCATAGAGAAACCTCCTTAATCATTTAATCATTTAATCATTTAATCATTTACACAATTATACAATATGCACACAAAAAAGTCGAGAGGCAAAATGCCCCTCGACCTGCGTATTTCCTACTTCTCGGGATGCTTGTTGCGGATAAGGATACGTCCATATGTCCGCATATAACAATGACCGTCATCGACCGTGTAATACGTGACCTCAGACGACGCCCCATCTAAGCGAATCTGCGGCGTTCCATCATTCATCTTGCCAACAGTATGCACCCTGCCGTTCTTATCATGCTGCATTTGCTTAGCCGGATATTTACGTGTAATCAAATCGGATTGACCATTCCACCCTCCAGCAAATCCAACAATCTCGAACTGGTCAGGGCTGTACTTATCCAAGAACGTAATCGGAACGCCCATCACGCCCGCGTAATCGAGCGGAATGTTCACGACCTTCGACACCTCGATAGCATCGTAGTTGTCGTACTTCGGATACTCATCCTCATGGCCCGCGTACTTCTTCACGAGAATCAGCTCCTCGTGACGCTTGCGGATATCGAGGTTCGTGAACCAGCAAATGTTCCCGAACTTCTTAATCTCGCCGTTGCGCTGCACGAACTCCTTCGGATGCGTCACGCCGGGCCACACCTCGTCATTCTTCAAAAGAGGGAAGAACTCCTTGTACGTGATGGCGTTCTGGCTTCCAATGGCGATGAACTTCTTCCCGTATTCCATCAACGTCGCGACGTACTCCCGGAACAACGAGAAGGGCGGGTTCGTGACCACGACGTCGGCCTCCTCGAGCAACGCAAGGCATTCCTCGGAACGGAAATCACCGTCGCCCTCGAGCTCCGTCAACTCGTTCTCGCCGGACTCGAACAGGTTCCGGACGTCATCCATCGTGACGCCCCCGTCGCCGGTCGTGTCGTGCACAACCGTGACGACGGCCTTGTACGGCTTCGCCTTGCCGTCACGGTACTCGGCGACCGCCGACCCCTCGTAGCACGTCGCAATCAGCTTCTTCAATCCGAGATGGTTGAAGTTCAACACGAAATACTTGAAGAAGTTGGACTCGAACGGGTCGTCGCAATTGCACAGCACCGTTTTCCCGCGGAAATGCTTCTTGTAGTTCCGAAGTTCCTTCTCGATATCCGTTAGCTGCGTGTAGAACTCATCGTTCTTAGCGCGTTTCGCCGCGCTCAAATTACTGTTTGCCATAATTTCATGTCTCCTCTCGTCAATCAGACGGAGGAGCCACGAAAAAGAGCGGCGTCCGAAAACACCTATCCCGTTTCACATGGATAGCTGCTTTCGTTCACCGCTCGTCACATTTGTGCGATTCCGTTCCGCTCGCCGGTCGTGTGCACCTCGGGGATGCGCAGGCGACGCTCGCGGTCACGGTCAGACGCTGTACCCGTCCCCGATACGCTCGTCACAGTCGTATGGGTTCCGAAGGTCTTATGGGCTCATGCTCGTGCCTTCATAGGGTTTCTACTCGTGAACTCCGTCATTCAATTTTAATCAATTACTTAATTACTCAATCATTCCATCGGGAACCCTGCGGCCTCCCGCACCGTGTTCACCAGCTCCACGGTCGCCTGCGCCGCCTTCCCGCGCTTGTCGTACTCGACCACGGACTTCTCGGCGGCACCGGCTTGCACGAACGCCTCGGACTGGGGCAGCGTGACCACGGTCTGCACGCCGGCCAAGCCGTCGAACCACTCCATGAAGTCGCGGGACGCCTTGAATCGGTTCCAGCCGTTCATCACGTACACGATTTTCGCCCTGCTGTGCTTGAACACGGCCTTTCGCATGCGCATCAGCGGCTCGATGTCCCTCGACGTCGTGCGGGTGGGGATAACCACCACGTCCGCCTCCTTCAGCCAGTCGGCCAAGGCCTCCTGCAAGGCTCCCGGCGTGTCCACCACGGCGACCTCGGCCCCGTCGACCTCATGCGTCTGATGCAGGGTTCCACCCTGCGCGTCCAAATCGTAGAAACTCACGGGGACGCCGGAGCGCTCGAACGAGAACGCAATCTCGTCGGCGATGAGGGACTTTCCCACGCCGCCTTTCTGGTTGCATACCAGTATCGTCTTCATATCGCTCACCTCATTCATCTTTTAATCATTTAATCAATTATACAATTATTCAATTTATATTTCAACTGGCCTTTCGTGACCATTTATTGACCCTGAAATGGTCAAAAACTGGTCAATTTTTGCCCACCGCTGGCCACTTGGGCGAAACCCAAATCGGCTAAAAAATTACTTCCGCTCGAAAATGAGCAGAAGTCAATTTTCATGAATTTTCACGCTCGGACTGCTGGCCATTTCGTGGCCGATTTTTGGTCATTTCAAGCCCACGTCTGACCATTTTTCGAACTGCTTGTGACCAGTTGAGAAAAGGCGGCTCCCGAGACGGGGACCGCCTTCCCAAACCTACCAATCGCCCAGCGACTTGTCGTCGTCGGAACGTCCGTAGCCCTCCGTGATTCGCTTGAGGCTTTCCGGCAGCTCATGCGGCTTGTAGCCAATCTCGCCGCGCTTGAGCTCGTTCTTGAGCGCCTTCTCGGCGTCCCACATCGCCTTGCGCCGCTCATAGAGCTTGCGCTCGGCCTCCTCGCGCTTGGCCTGCATCATCTGCTGGAACATCATGGCGTACATGTCCGCCATCATGCGAGCCATAGGGCTCTGCGACTTGCGGTTCACGGCTCGGAATATCGCCATGCCGACTGCGAAGTCCTTGCGCTGCTGCTTCACGGCGTCCAGCTCGGCCTTGGTCCGATAGAACTCCTCGCGAGCCCTCGCCACCTCGGCATGCAGCTCAAGCCATGCGTCATGCGGGTCGGCCTGCACGCTCACGAACCGATGGTACGTGTCGTCCATGTAGCTCTGACCCTTGCCCTCGCAGTGACGCACATAGGCGCGTCGCAAATCGCCCGCCATATCCGAAACGTCGTCGGCGCTCGGCTCGTACACGTGGAAATCCTCTTGCGGCGTATCGGGCTCGGGTACCGCGGGAATCGGTTCGGGTTCCGGCGACTGGTGCGTCTGAACGTCCTGCGGAACATCCTCAGGCACGGCAGCTACCACCTCTGGCTCCGTAGGCGCCTTCTGGGCTTGCTCCTCGGCTTGCGCTTGCTTCTCTTCGAAATAGGCCTCGATGCCATCCTTCGTGAAGTCGTCGCACAGATTCGACGCGCGACGCTTGCGCGAACGACGCTTCGGACCCCAGACGTCAATCGTGCGATACGACCATCCAGTCGTGACCTCGCCGGTCTTCTTATTGACCTTGCTCGTCTCGTTCAGCGCGACGCCCGCATACTCAAGGTTCCGCTTGAAGGATTCCATCGACGACGAGATGTCACGCGCATTCGCGATTTTATCTCCAAGATGACGGTCGAACGAATCCACGGGGAACGACATGCGCCGTTCCGACCACGTCTCTTTCACCTCGGTTTTCGATTTCGCAGGCCCGAGCACTTCGAAGTTGTACGCAAGGCTCAGCTCGTCGTTCACGGCTCGCACGCGGGGAGAGTACAAGCTCGTGTCGCCTTTGTTAATCGCAAGCCCCGTGCGCACATCATGGTTCGCGATGGTCACATGCGCATGCACGCATTCGCCCTCGCCATCCGTGTGCATCGTGACCCAGCACGGGGAATCAGGTGCGAGCTCATGACTGAGCAAATAGGAATACTCCATGGCTCGCTGCACATCGTCCGGCTCGTTCGGATTGAGCTCATCCGGCGACCACGAGATGCGCAACTCGAATCCCTCGTTGACGGCATTCGGGTGGCGATACTTATTGCATTCGCAATAGGTGATAAAGTCAGCACGAGACGGCATGTCGCCGAACTCGGAAACGATACGGTTCGTGCCGTTCGCGATGTGCTCGCGTCGCTTGTCGCCTTCGCCGTATTCGGTGTACGACATACGACCTCGCACGTTCGTCAACGGTTGCACATTAGTCGTCGACATCAAGCATCACCTCCTCAAGATGAATATCATCGAGATGCAAATCATCGACCATCGACAACGCATCACGCGGCTGCATTTCCTCACGCAAATCGTCCATGGTCGCTCGCATCTTTTCGATGTTCGCCTTGCACTCATCGAGCATCGCAATGTCGTTTTTCAAACTGCGGTATTCCATCATCTGCGATACGGAATTCATGCGCCGCTTTGCAAGCTGAGAGTTCAGCACGCGTGCCATCTGATTGACGTTCACACCGATGCGATTCAATTCCATCACGACGCTATCCAGCTGGGGCATTTCGACCCTCGTCGTTTCGGTAATATTTCGCTTATCATGCAACGCACCGCGAAGAAAATTCGAACGTGAACGCGAACCACGTTTCGCATCCAGCAGTGTCAATTCTTCTTCGTTCATGCGTACCTGAACGACCGTTTCGCGACGGTCTTTTTTATAGTGCTGCCGCGTCGCTTTCGCACTTCTTTTTTCCATCGTATCCACTGCGTGAACACCTCCTTTGCTAATCCACGAACTGCCACTTGCAGTGGACAGTTCAAAAAACTTCGTTTTCTTAAATTTGCTGCAAAGGGGGCTGGAGCAAGCAATGACTTCATATAGACAAAAATGCGCATGCGCGATTTTTGCTATATTTCGTCAGCTTGCGAGGGGGCTGCTTCGCGCCCCCTTCGAACCCCCGTTTTGTCCCTTATGATTCAGCATGTTCTGTCGGACAGAACCACGCGACCGCATGTCGGACACGGGGACGACTCCCCATGTCCGCCCACGGTTCGCGTTTTAATCAAAGGGACGGTGCGCAGGGGAGGCATCCTGTGCACCTTGGGAACCCTGATAGCCGTCCGACGACTCGGCGGCATTCACGGGTTCGCGCACGACTGCGGTCTGCGTAGCGGAAGTGTTCGCTCCGGTGTCTGCTTGTCCGGTGCTTTTGCGCAACGTCTTGACGAACGCAAGCACCTCATCGGCAGAACCCATGTCCTTCACTTCCGGGAACACGGTCACGAGTGCATCGGCATACGCCTTCACCTTCGCAGCCTGCTTTTCACGACGCAACTTCTTGGCTTGAGCCTCGAGTTCGCGTGCCTTCTTATCAATATCATCAAATCGCTTAGTAGCCATTTTCAATCACTCCTTATCGTTCATGAGCTCTTAGTTCATGTCTCTTATTCGTCGTCATGAGCTCCGACGTGACGACGGTGAAAACCGACCACCACATCGGACGTCATGTTCCATTTATTCGCTAATTACCAAGGTCCTCGATGGTCACCTGACCGCCGTTATCGCCAAAATAATGTCCGATGTTGGAACCGCCATCGCCGTTCGAGTTTTTGAGCGCTTGCACGAACGAACCGAAGTCAAAACCACCCGACGCTTTGAACCCGCTCGCTTCCAATTCCTCGCTGAGACTCATGAGCCCCGCTTCGTCTTCGCAAGCACGCACCTCATCCAAAAACCTTGTCCACTCATCGAACGACCAGCTTCCGCCTTGCTGCCTGTACATCATGTACTCAGCTTTCTGTTCGTCTTCATCGGACAAGTCGTCGTACGACCCGCCGAAATCATTCACTGATTCGAGCGGCGATGATTGCCATACGCCAGAACCCGGCTCGAAGGTCTTGTTCACCAAATTCGATACGGCGGCACCGCCGAAACGGAAACCGATTCCGACGACCACGAGCACGACGACCGCTTTCCGAACCTTCAGGAACACGCCGTGCCAATCAAACTCAGACTTCTCTCGCTTGCGCTTACGGTTCTTGTAGGCGTTCTCCTCAGGGTCCCACTTGCCCTCGGCTTGCTGCTGCCGAAGATACTCGGAATAAAGAACGCGCTCGTCTTCCGTCAGCGCATTATGTTTCGCCTTCATGCGCAAACGCGAGATATCATCAGATGACAAATCGCTGTACACCGGAGACGCGTCCTCTGTCACGTTCACGACGACACGCGCGCGATTCTTCGCATAACGCTCGGCACGCAACGCGGCCTGCTTAGCCTTCTCGGCGGCCTCCGCTTCCAGCATGCACGCGGTCGCAGAGTCACCACCCTTGAGCGCAAGGAACGCCAGCGCGATTTCAATCCAGTACGGAATCGTCACCAGCACGAACCGAATGATTTGCGTCACGACCCTAGGCAAGCCGATATCCAAAACGGTGAACGTAATATCGAACATAATCTCATCGACCGATTCTCGGAACAGTGCGACAAACGCATGCCCGGACTTGAAATAGAACCAATGCCATGCGCCCGCGCACACCAAGAACACGAGGCCCAACGCGCAGTTCCACAAGGCTTTGGCGTTATCTCGCTTGACGCCGTTAATCGTCGCCGGCGCCAGCGAAACGATGCTCGTCACATAAAGCAGCAAGAGCACCATATTGAAAATCGTCACCATAACTTAAACCTCTCCTTTATCTTTCGAAATCCATTTATTCGTTACCATCCGGCGTCACACCGGTGCCCGATGCCGCATCCGCCGCGAGGGCAGCAGCGACGCTCGGGTCGCGGACCAGTCCGCGATAACGTGGCTTCGGGTCGACCGTCGCCAACTTCGCAGGGTCTTGGCCCTTATACGTCTTGTTCATCCAAGACTTGACGTCGTATTCGATAATCAGCATCTCAGGCTTATCCATACGATTGCCCGGCCTCATTGCGTTATCAGTCACCGACCACTCGGGAAAATCCGCGAGAACGCTCTCAACTCGACTCTTAAACGTCTTCAATCCCTCGGGACGGCTCTGCTTGTATGAGCGTTCCATCCAGCATGTATAAAGGTCATGCAAGAATCCCCAGGGGAGCAAATCCCATACGCACTCAGACAAGAACGTCTCACAGAACTCGCGAACCGGGTCATTGAACACGCGATACTGATTCAACATATCGACGCACACATCAGGAACGCTCAGCTCGTAATAGTTCGTATCGTGCAAGAGATGGAACAGCACGTATTCGAGAACATCCTGACGATACAGATAATCGCCCTTGATGTATTTGCGCTCACAGCCCTCAAATCGCTTCTCGAATGGCACGACCAGAAGACGACGGTACATGGATTCCGAACGGTCTTTCAGGCGCGGCAATTCGTTCACGCACTGCACCATGAACCCACGGAACACCATCGTACGCGGGTCTTTGAACTTGCGATTGAGCAAGAACGGGTCGCCCGTGATAATCGACTTGAGAACGGCCGCATCGTCCACATACGTGCCCGTGTCGTTCTCATCGGTGATAACGGCAGACACGCGCATGAGCGGCTCCAACATGAAATCCTTGCTGAACATCTTCAACGGAATGGACGCCCACGCTCCCGCACCGCAAAGATTGCGCATCAGAGTGCACAACGTCCCCTTGCCGTTGTTTCCGAGCGTCGAATAGAACCACACCGTCTTGTTCCAAGGAACATTCGTGCGAATCATGGCGCCCATAATCTCCCAGAGAAGATTGACCACCCCAGGTTCATCCGACAGCTCGTTCATCCACGAGACCACGTCCCAATCGGTACCGTCGTCGTCGTTGCTAATCACAGGATTCGCCGCGTTCTCAACGTAGTTCACACGGCACTTGTTCGTAAACACGAACTCAGGGCTGAAATCCATCAGAACCTTGTTCTTGTAATCATAGATTCCGTTGTTCACAGCCACATAGTCGGGATTGTCCGTGCACGTGACGCGTTCGCATTCCCCGCGAAGTGCGTACATGACCTCGTAAGCATCACGGCTCGTTATCGTGCGATGATACTGTCGCACCAATGTTTCGAACGCATCCTGCGACGTATCATACGTGCCACGCTTCGCGCCCTCGCGCTGATAGATTCCGATATCGTAATTGCCTTCATCGTCTTTACCAGTCCAGCAAATACTCACCGCGTGATGCAGTTCCTTGATAACGCGGGCAATCTGCCAAGGCGTGAGCGTGCGCAACTTGCGGATACGCTCGCCGGGAGGTTTCTGGTCCGGATACGCTTCCTTAATCGGAGCGCCCGGCGGAGCACTCGGGTCGCGCGGGCCCAGATTGTACGATTCGATAGCGCTGTTCGTCTCCTGCAAAAGCTGCGACTCCACTTCGGCAGGGGACGGCGGCATATCCACGTCAATGCCGAACAAATAGTTATCCGTGACGAACTTCAACAGCCCGTTATAAGTCAAACTTTCAAAATCTTCTTGAATATCAAGAGATACTGTGCTATAATCATCACAGTGATTGTTGCAAGCATCGCTTGTAGTTACCGTCCCATTTGTCGCGAGTGGGGCGGTTTTCTTTTTATCCGGCATACGCTTACACCTCCTCCTCGTCGTCATCATCGTCATCGTCGAAATCCGACGGCACGTTATGCGTCATCAGGTAACGCTCGAACGATTCGCGGTGAATCTTGCGACGGCGCTTTCCGCCGGCAGTCGTCGTGAAATCGCAATCCGGCTCATTCATGAGCGACATCACGCGGCCGATGCCGATATCGAACAGAGTCGACGCCTCATTCGCCGTCAGGAACGGCTTGATGCGCAACACTTTCAGATAAGACGCGTATTCGTCCATCGTCAGCTCGTTGCCTCCGATGATTTGCTTCTTGAACCCCATGTTCGGGTTTACTGTCATAAGAAATTCCTCCTTTTCATCCGTCAAAATATCCGTAAACGCAAAAAAGCGGCGAACCAGTCACAGCTGTAAAGCTGAAAACTGATTCGCCGCTCGTCACTTCTGTGCGATTCACCGTCGAAGACGGCTTAGATGCTGTTCCCATCCCGCACGGGCTTATCAGACCCGGACAGTCTCGAAGGGCGGTGCCCTCCATCGGTTTCCTCGCGAGCTTTCGCTCGGTCATCGGCAGTCATGTCGCGAAAACAAATATCTTCAATTTACCATCATTATATAATAGATATTCATGCTTTTCAATACTTATTTTCGCATCACCGCAGGTCAGAGCCCCGTTTTGACCCTATTTCTCCTCATTTATGAGCGGAAATACACCCAAAAATATTTTCAAAACGGGTGCAAAACACACCGTGAATCGTGATGGCACATGACCGTGGCACATAATGGCACATTTTTTATGTGCCAGCGAATTTCCCTAGATTCAGGGGGGTTCAGCCCGATTGCCGTTTTTCGTGGCACAGGGCGTTTTTCTTTCTGTGCCAGCATTTTTCCCTAGATTCAGGGTCGCGTGACGCGTTGGCACAGAAACACACGAAAATCCGAACCCCTATATAAAACAAATCAGCAGTACATGGAAAAGAGGGATATATATAATATTTTTTCCCTGCGTAACTTAAAACTTTATGTGTTTCTGTGCCAACAAGAGAAAAACCCTCATAAATCAAGGTTTTTATTTCTAATTCTGGCACATAACCGCAAAATGGTTTTGTGCCACGAAAATGTGCCATCGCCCGAAAAGCCCCTGATTTCAGGGAAAAATGCTGGCACATAATCAAAATGAGTTTTTGTGCCAAAAACATCAAATCCACCCTCACCTCAATTTGACGGGGGCCCCTTGAAGGTTTTCGAGCGGTTTCGCGAGCGACACCCGAAGAAAAACCCACCAACATCCACCCCTTTCCATGTACCCCGGTCGATAACCCCCGACCGCATCGAGCGATAGCGAGATGCACACTTGCCCATCCCAAATCGCCTCACAACCCCACAGAACGCGTTTTAAGGCGCGAAAAAGCCCGAATGGTACACAAGTACCTCTTCGGGCTTAAAACCGCTTAAAACGCAAAATAAAGCGTTCTGACGCATATAGCGAAAAGGGGAGCGCCTAGGCGTTCCCCAATCTATAGATAAGCGCGAACTCATTCCTGAAGAATAAGAGTTCGACGCTTCCGTTTTTGGTGGAGATGAGGGGAGTCGAACCCCTGTCCGAAAACCCATCTGTAAGAACTTCTCCCATCACAGTCAGTCTTTTAGAATTCCCTCAGACCATCGCCGAATGACAGGCTATGTTCCTTGGTAGCTTCATGAGTCTTTTTCCGCCGCAAAGCTTAAGCGAAAAAGTGCCCCGCCAAGTCGATGCCAAGCTCCCCGGCGGCAGGAATCCGGGGGTTGACAGCTGCCGCAATTAGGCAGCGTATGCTAATTTATTGTTGTCGTTTCTTTTTAGAAAAGTTTCCGGCTTGATGACGCAGTTCACCGGCCTGCGGATGGCTATCCCTACTTTCAAGACTCCCGTCGAAACCATTACATCCCCGTGTGTCTTATAAAGTAAGATTACGAATCTTAAACTCTTTTTCCGCCTGACGACGCATGTCGTTTTTGGCAATGGTCTCACGCTTGTCATAGAGTTTTTTACCTTTTGCCAGCGCGATATCCACTTTTACCAGACTGCGGTCGAAGTAGACCTTCAAAGGTACCACCGTATATCCGGCAGCCTGCACCTGTGCGGCGATCTTGCGGATTTCGTTTTTGTGCAGCAGCAAACGTCTGGTGCGCAGAGGATCTTTATTGAAGATATTCCCCTGTTCATAAGGACTAATATGCATGTTCATAATGAAAGCCTGCCCATTTTCAATGCGGATAAAGCTTTCCTTCAGACTGCATTTGCCAGCCCGCAGACTTTTCACTTCTGTGCCAACGAGAGAAATGCCTGCCTGATACACGTCTTCGATAAAATAATCATGATATGCTTTTTTATTCTGTGCGATCAGCTTTGTGCCGTTTCCCTTTGCCATTGGTTCACTTCCGTTCTGTCTGCTTTTTGCGTTTTCTTCTGCATGATAGATTATATCACAGATTCCAAAAAAATCAAATGACGTTTCTGTTACAAATTTCGAAAGAAATATGACAGCTTTCGCAAATCTCGAAATACATTTCTTCCATATATTCTGCCAAAGAAGCAACCTCCATACAGGAAAAATCTCCGTCAAAAGCTGAAATCATCATCGGATTCCAGCTTTTGACCAGATAATCATTTAAAATTCAAAGGCTTCTTCCGCGAATACAAAATCAATGGTTCCCAATTCTTTGGATACTTTTGCCACAGTCACCTGCACAGCATCGCCAAGGCGATAAATCTTTCCACCTCTCTTGCCTACTACCTGCATGTTTCTGTCGTCAAATTCATAATAGTCATCATCCAGCTGATTCAGAGCAACCATACCTTCCACGGTGTTTGCCAGTTCCACATAAATACCCCAGTTGGTAACGCCGGAAATGATGCCTTCATAAGTTTCACCGATTTTATCCAGCATGAATTCTACTTTCTTCAGTGCATCTGTATCCCGTTCGGCGTCCTCTGCCACACGTTCACGCTTGGAACAATGCTGGGCAATGTCCGGCATTTTCTTCCGATAAGACTGTTCCCGTTTGCCGCTCATTTCTCCTGCCAATGTGAGTTTGATGAGACGATGGATTTCCAAGTCAGGATAACGGCGTATGGGTGATGTGAAGTGGCAGTAATATTTTGCCGCCAGACCAAAATGTCCCTGATTATCCGCTGTGTATCTTGCCTGCATCATGCTGCGCAGCACCATGCGAGTGATGATACGTTCTTCCGGCTTGCCTTCCGCTTCTGCCAGCACCCGCTGGATTTCTCTGGGATGGATTTCTCCGTCTTTCTTCTTCACACGATAGCCAAAGCCACGGATGAACTGTTCCATTTTTTCTGTTTTTTCTTCGTCAGGCTCCTGATGGGAGCGGAACACAAAAGGAATTTCCTGCCAGAAGAAGTTTTCCGCAACAGTTTCGTTGCAGACCAACATAAATTCCTCAATGAGGTTTGTGGCAATATTCCGATCATAGGGCTTGATGTCAATGGGTTTGCCCTGCTCGTCCAAAATGATTTTGGATTCCGGCAGGTCAAAGTTTACAGAACCGCGTTTTTTCCGTTTTGCCACCAGAATTTCTCTGAGTTCATTCATTTCTTCCAACATGGGAACGATTTCCGCATATTTTTCCAAAAGTTCCGGTGTCTTGTCCTCCAGAATCACCCTTACGGCTGTGTAGGTCATGCGGTAATCAGAATAAATCACAGAGTTGACTACACGGTGGTTCACCACATACCCTCTGTGGTCGATTTCCATGATGCAACTCAGTGCAAGGCGATCTTCATGAGGATTCAGGGAACAAATGCCGTTGCTCAGCTTATGGGGCAGCATAGGAATCACCCGATCTACCAGATACACACTGGTACCTCTTTCGTAAGCCTCTTTGTCCAAGGCTGTATGTTCCTGCACATAATGGGAAACGTCCGCAATATGCACACCCAGTTCATAATTTCCGTTATCCAGTTTTGTCAGGGAAACAGCGTCGTCCAAGTCTTTGGAATCTTCCCCATCGATGGTGATGGTCAGTACATTGCGCAAATCTTCTCTGCCCATCATTTCTTTTTCATTGATTTCCAATTCCACATTTTCGATTTCCTGATACACTTCATCAGGGAATTCCACAGGCAGTTCATATCTGCGGATTACAGAAAGAATGTCCACACCGGGGTCGTTGATGTGCCCCAGAATCTCAATGATCTTCCCTTCTGGATTCCGTCTGTCTTCACCGTAGTCTGTGATTTCTACCACAACTTTATGCCCAGTCACTGCACCCATGGTATTTTCTCTGGAAATGAAAATATCTTTTGCGACCTTTTTGTCGTCTGCTGTGACAAAGCCGAAGCCTTTCACCTGTTCAAAAAGACCAACCAGACGGGTCATGCCTCTTTCCAGCACGCGAATAATGGTACCTTCTGCTTTTCTGCCGCTGCCGCCGCCACCGGTCACTTTATACAGCACTCTGTCTTTCTGCAAAGCACCGTTGGTTTCTGACGCGGGAATGAAAATATCCGCACCGCCTTCATCTGGTGTTACAAAACCAAAGCCCTTTGCATGACTGATGAATGTTCCTGTTGCCATCTGCAAAGCTTCCGGTACAGCCAATTTTCCTCTTTTTGTTTCAAATATTTTCCCTTCATCGATGAGTTCTGCGATGATTTGTTCAAAATATGTCCGATCTTCTTCCGGCACACCCAACAACACACGCATGTCTTTTCGTTTCATGGGTACATATGCCGGACTTTTCATACATTCCAGAATGCGTTCTTTTCTTTCCTGTAATTGTTCTTTCTCCATAGTTCCTCCTTTTCTCCTTTCTTTCTACAAAAAAAGGGACGCATTTCTGCATCCCTCGCTCGTTCTTATCCAATCAGATTGATTACCAGTGCAATAATCATGAACAGAGCGCCGCCGATTTTTGTGTATCTTTCCAAAGCGCCTTCCATGGAACTGCCTTTATTTTTGCTCCAGTATGTGTCGCCGCTGCCGCCGCCGCCAATTGCGCCCAGACCAGCAGAACGTTTGGACTGTAACAGAATGATAATGCACAGTAATACAGACAGAATAATCATTACAACGGATAATACTAAACCAAGTGTTGCCATGTGTCAAAACCTCCCAATATTATTTGTAATGGTCACAAAAAACCATTCTCATTTTCAAACAGTAAAAGTATTGTATCATACTACCGCTCTGCCTGCAAGTCTTTTTCCAAAAAAGTCAGGCTTTCAAAGGGATTTTAAGAAAAATATCATTTTTCCGACAAATCAAAACCACCCGTTGAACGGGTGGTTTGACCAGACC
>ULVY01046196.1_pt1 | contig 40561 bp, 66 predicted proteins | sample 1959861 | NCBI WGS metagenome assembly ULVY01 (sample SAMEA4835798, study PRJEB28245) | human gut metagenome | biome: gut microbiome; material: fecal sample | place: Denmark | collected 2008
TGATTTTCTGATATTGGATGAGCCTTTCCGCGGATTGGATGATAAAACAAAAGAAATTGCCATAAAATTGGTATTGGAAGAGGCGAAAGGACGTACGATTTTACTGTCTACACATGATGCTGAAGAAGCAAAAATGATGAAGGGAAAAATACTGAATTTAGATGCATTTTTTGGGTGAAAATTTGGAAGATTTTACCTTTAATCTTCCTGGGAATTGCTTGCATGCGAACAAATTTTATGTTAAAATGAGTGACGTATAGGGAAAAAATGGAATGTGTGTACAAAGAGGTCACTTAGGAAAAAGTGTCTCTTTTATGACGAATACAAATGTATACAGTGTGCTATATCGAATTTGCTCCAATGAGATTGGAAAAAAATTTGGAAAAGAGGTAACGCAGTATGATTAATAATTTTGAAAGCAACGTGCAATACATCAAGTACTTGGTAAACAAGGAAGTAGCAAAACGATTTTTCTTAGGAAATCTGGATAATTCCATTGATTCTGTCAGAGAAATCGCAGAGGAGATTATTCCTGGCCCCAAAGCCCTGTTCCGCTGCTGTATTTATAAAGAACGCCATATCATTGAAGATCGTGTGCGTCTGGTAATGGAACCCACAAAGGATAATCGTGTCATCAATGTGTTGGATTCCGCATGTGATGAATGTCCCATTGACCGTTTTGTTGTAACAGAAGCCTGCCGTGGCTGTCTGGGACATAAATGTAAGGAAGTATGCCCCAGAGGCGCAATTACCATTGTAAATCATCGTTCTTACATCAATCAGGAACTTTGTATCGAATGTGGCCGCTGCAAACAGGTTTGTCCTTTCAACGCTATCAGTGAAGTAAAACGTCCTTGTATCCGTTCCTGCTCCGTAGGCGCGGTGAAAATGGATGAAAACAGAAAAGCAGTCATCGACCATGATAAATGTATTTCCTGCGGCGCATGTATTTATCAGTGTCCTTTTGGTGCCATTGTAGATAAATCTTTCGTTGTGGATGTACTGAATCTGCTGAAAAACTCCTGGAACAACACAAGCTATCATGTATATGCAGTTGTTGCGCCGGCAGTTTCCAGCCAGTTCCAGGGCGTAAAGACGGAACAGGTTTACGCAGGCATCAAAGAACTTGGTTTCTATGATGTGGTAGAAGCAGCCATCGGTGCAGATATGGTATCTGCTTTTGAAGCAAAAGAATTGGCAGAAACCGTGGAAGAAAAAGGCTGGAAAACATCTTCCTGCTGCCCTGCATTTGTAGATTATGTAGAAAAGAACTATCCTCAGTTTGTAGATCATATTTCCACTGCTGTTTCTCCTATGATTGCCACAGCCCGTGCCATCAAGGCAAAAGATAAGAAAGCTCGTGTGGTATTTGTAGGGCCTTGCACAGCGAAAAAAGTAGAAATGAAACGAGAATCCCTGAAAGATGCAGTAGATATTGTTATCACATTTGAAGAATTACAGGCGATTTTCGATGCCAGAGAAATTGAACTGACCAGTCTGGAACCCAGAATGGCAGGGGAAGCATCTTCCTTCGGTCGTAACTTCGCAAGAACAGGCGGCGTAACAGAAAGTGTTGCCCATACACTGGAATTGAGTGGTCTGGATCTGGATGTGAAAGCAGTACGCTGCAATGGTATTGATGAATGTATCAAAGCAATGAAAATGGCATCTTTTGGCAAACTGGATGCAAACTTCATCGAAGGTATGGCATGTAAACATGGCTGTACCGGTGGAGCTGCTTCTTTGCTCCATGATGCAAAAGGCATTGAAATGATCAATCGCTATGGTAAAGAATCCAAAACAGATAATCCGCTGGAAATTTTGGAAAAATATCCCATTGACAACATCAATATGGAACGTTTCAATCACGAAGATTAAAAATCAGAAAGCCCTTACGGTTGGGGGGGCATCTTCATAAGAAAACAAAAAAAGCCGAAATCCTTTGTATAATAAGGATTTCGGCTTTTTTGATTTATAAAAATTTTTTTTGATAGGTTTTCTTCTGAAGACAGCTGTCGCAACTTCCCTTAAGAAATCAAGAACAAGAAAAAACAATGTTTTCTTAAGAGAAAGTTGCTTTCACGTAAGGGCTTTTTTTAAGATTTGTTTTGATTACGCAAATGCATGTAAACGGTATTTTTGGAGATTCCCAAATGATTTGCGATGGTGACAACAGAATCTTTCAAATTGAAAATACCTTTTTGCGCTAATAAATAAATGATTTCCTTATTTTTATTGGAAGAGGTGATAGTGGGGTTGGCATAAACGGTTTTCTTGGCGTTTTCCAATGCATCTAGCATCAGTTCTTCCGTATTTTCCACAAAAGTTTCGGATATGTTTTCGTGATCCGAGTGAGACTGCGGATAAAATGACTGCATAAAGGACAGCAGAGAAATATTCAGATAAAAATTGATGCAGAACAGACCAATGATGCGATTGTTTTCTCCCAGAATGGCAGAAGTAAAAGCTTTAAATGTTTCTCCCCGTTTGTTTTTGGCAAAATAATTGATGTGGCGCAGACTTGGATCTGCCAGCATCTGATTCAAAAAGGAGAGGGTCAGCTCTGAAATGGGAGCGCCTGCCTGACGTCCGGAATGATATCCGTTGACGATCATCATAACTGAGGCATCCAGCCGTTCCAGATTATGGATAATGATCTCGCAGTTTTCGCCCCAAAATTCAGCCATACCTGTTGCAACAGTGCAGTAAGAGTTGAGAATGCGACGGTCTTCTGTTGTGAGTGTGATATTATAGTGCTCCATGTGATGATTCCCTCCATTTGTACTGTTTTCAGTATACTTGGTTTTGGAGGCTATTTCAATAGAAGAACCGTATTTTGTCTGACAGAAAAAACAAAAGCCTTTGTCAAAAGACAAAGGCTTTTTTCAATGAGTCACTCGGGACTCGAACCCGAGACACCTGGATTAAAAGTCCAGTGCTCTACCAACTGAGCTAGTGACCCGCACCAACGAAAATAAGTATACATAAAAGAAGGGATTTTGTCAATGAAAATTTTTGTATTTCTTTTCAAACAAGAAAGGCAGCCTGGGATTGACTGCCTTTTTGTTGCTTCAAATCAATATTATTTCTTTTCCGGAACGATTTCCAGCCAGTAATTGTCAGGGTCGTTGATGAAATAGATGCCCATTTCTGGATTCTCAAAACAGATGCAGCCCATTTCTTTGTGTTTTTCATGAGCGGCATCGTAATCTGCAACGGTGAAAGCCAGATGGAATTCGTTTTCACCCAGGTTATAAGGCTCTTTTCTGTCACGAAGCCATGTCAGTTCCAGCTGAAAATCTGTTACGCCGTCTCCCAGATAAACCAGTTTCCAGCTGCCGTCAGGCGCTTCTTTCCGGCGTACTTCCTTCAGACCCAGAGCTGCTTCGTAGAAAGCCATGCTTTTTTCCAGATCCAGAACGTTATAATTATAGTGATTGAATACAAATTTCATGTTTTTCCTCCTTTGTATCAGTGGTGGTCATGATGGTGGTCATGTCCGCAACCACAGTCATGATCGTGGTGATGATGTTCGTGGTGGTCATGTCCACAACCACAATCATAGTCATGGTGATGATGTTCGTGGTCGTGTCCGCATCCGCAGTCGTGATCGTGATGATGTTCATGAGCGTGTTCTGTCAGGGACTGATAATGGTTATCCTGGAATACCATACCCACTTTGTCTACGATCAGTGCTTTCTGTTCCAGAGAAGAAGCGGAGTCGATGGCGTTTGTAACCATTTCCATGACTTCAGATACACTGTAAATAGGAGGCAGTGCGCCCATCAAAGTCTGCATTGCGATTTTTCTTGTCTGCACAGGCAGTGTTTCCAGAGAACTGCGTGTTTTCTGGATAAAATCAGCAAAGAGTTCTTTCTTTTCTTCTTCTGTTGCCACGGGCAGATCTTCCGGCAGATGGAACTGGAATAATTCGTCATTGAGATCGCCGAAGAAGCATTCCCGAATGAAATCTTCTGTCATGAGGACTTTCTGGGTGTCTTCTGCGAAGTCAGCAAATGTATTCACCTTCTGCAAAAGTTCGTATTCTTCTTTGCCAATGGCGTTTGCTTTGTCAATAACAGGTTCTACGGCCTGTTCCAGCTGTTCGTTCAGAGTATCCAGATAAGCTTCCCGTTCGGTTTCATCCAGTTCGCCTGTCAAAAATTCGCAGACGGTATGATACAGGTCGCTGTATGTAGCGTTGCTTTCTGTCAGGTCTGTAAAGCTGTATGTCAGGTAGAACAGCAGAATCAGAGAGTTCAAGTCATGAAGGATACAGGAGAAATATTCTTCCACATCCTGCAAACTTTCCAGAACCACTTTCAAATCTTCGTAAAGATTGCTCAGTTCCTCATCTTCCATTTTATGAGGCATGAGCATGCGTTTTTCGCCCAGCCATGTGGCAACTTCGCCGAAGTATTTGCCATACAGGGGATTGGTTTCGGGGCAGCAGAAGCCTTCAAAAGCGCGAAGGGATTTTTCAATAAATTCTTTGCTTTCACCTGCAAAGGCTGCTTCCAGACTCTGGGTGATGGTGTCGTAATATTTATCACGCGCCATATGCAAAGGCAGGCATTTCAAAATCTGGCCCATGTAGTTTTTCTGTTCCAGCAGGTTGTTGCCGCTTTCCATAAAAGCGTGGCAGTCCGCAAAGAACAAAGACCAGTCGATTTTTTCTACTTCAATGCCTTCTTCTTTATATTTGCGCAGGGCAACCTGATCGCTGACCAGTGTGGAATAGAGATTCCACTGGGAGAAGTAGCTGTAAACGGTTTCATAGATGGATAACAGTTCTTCTTTTTTTGCCATGCAGGCTTCCAAAGCAGCTGCCCGGTCTTCCTGTTCGCCTTCCAGAATATCTTCCAGAGACAGAAGGTAGGAACGGATGTCTTTTTTGATAGCCAGCAAATCTTCATGTATGGTGTAAGGCAAAGGCGCATCGCCTTTTTCCACATCTTCCATGGCGCTCATGAGCATCAGCAGTAAACTGCCGACTGCCTGTTCATAAATATAATCTGCGGAAAGTTGTTTGATTTTTTCTTCCAAAGCTGTTGTCTGCAAAGGGCAGGACTCCTTTCTTTTCATATCGCATTTCATTATAAAGGAAAATAAAAAAATAGTCAAAACTATTGAAAAATCAATACTTTTCAAATATAAAGTTGCAAAATAGTTGCATCACTGCAAAAAAGCATGTTCAAAATATTTATTTATGGTATCTGTTACTTCCTGATCTTTATCTTCCATAATATGCTGATATACTCGTTTGAGCATGTCATCTGAACTATGTCCCATGCGTTTCATTGCGTATTTTGTTGGAACATTGTTGGCCAGCATCATTGATGCGTAGTAGTGTCGCAGGGAATGAAAAGTGTTATGCTCAATGCCAGTTTTTTTTACGAGCAATCCATATTTAATTGAGATAAGAGATGGATTTAATGATACAAGAAAACTATTTTGTGATTTACCTTTCATAGCGTCCTTCAAATCAGGAATGAGAAAGTCCGGTAAAGGAATGGTTCTTCTGCCAGATTTTGTTTTTGGGGATTTAATTACCCATTTTTTATCTGGTGTAAATACCATGCTATGTTTAATTTCCACAATATTTTTTTGAAAATCAAAATCTGAAATTTTCAATGCGGAAATTTCGCTGCGTCGAAGTCCCAAGCCCAGGGCAAGTTTAATGGCGAGGGAAAGTTCGGCGTTGTTACTGTTTTTTAATAAGATTTTAATTGCTTCTTCAGTTGGGATAGAGATTTCCTCCGAATCATCCTGTGGATAAGATAGTTTTAACCGGAAATCTGGTGCAAAAACCTTCAAAACAGAAGAAAGAAAAGCATAAGTTGTTTTTAATGATGATGCAGCATATTGTGTGGACTGCATGTTGACTTCTTTTTGTATATCATTATTTGTCAGTTTATTGATCTGAATCTTTCGGATCAATGGAAAATGATGTTCGTAATTTGACCAATAACCACATAATGTTGCAGGAGAGAGTATATCCTTTTTCATTTCGATATAGTTCTCCATGGCTTTTTCTACCGTAAGGGTGGTGGTTTTGCCTTTACGATTGGCCTTGAAATCTTCCGCCATCCGGACGACTTCTGACTTTTTGTCAGCGGTAAACCTTTCGTAGATCCTTTTCTCCTTTCCATCAATGGTTTCCGTGTGACTATATACCAGTATAGTCCAGGTTCCGGCTTTTGTTTTCTTTGCTTGAGCCATAAAAAAAGACCTCCTTTATTCTATACAAACAAGGCGGTCTATGATATAATACGATAAGACGAGGTTGTATTATATATATGACCGCCGATCCTCGTTCCTGCGCCAACAGGGACGGGGATCATTTTTTTTATTTTACCATTAGAACGTTTGTTCTGTAAATCAATAAAGGATACAAAAAAAGTTGCATTTTTTGTGCAGGTTGTTATGTTATTTTTTTGTCGGATCCCATCTATGTGCGTGTCGGAATCCTCTTGATACAGCATCTTCAACGGTTGCAACGTAAAGGTCACCGTGTTTTGGTTTGATAAACATTCTATCATATAGTTGGTCAAAAGGCAGATGATAAATTTTTTCGCCAGTTGCGGAAACATTACATTTTACCTTTGGATATTCTTCAAGAGGAAATTCCTCAAAAATTTCTATATTTAAAGCTTTTGCCTCTTTTTTCGCTTCTTCACTAACTTTGGTAGTGGTATATAAAATTCCCTTCACCTGTTTGGCTGAAAATTTTTTCTGTGCAAGTCCCACAGAGCCGTGAAGCGCTCGGATTGTGGCATCTCCGATGATTGCATTTTTGTTCCAGCGTTTGCATTGTATGATAAGAGCTTCTTTGCTATTGAGCGCATACAGATCAATGCCCTTATCTTTGAATTTATTTAACGCACCATGATACCGAACTTCGTAGCCTTTTATTTCGTAAAGATACCCAATAAAGCGTTCATAAGCTAATCCGACTTCGGTTGGTGTTTTATTCATTTTATTGTAGTTGTCAAGTGCCATTTGATTCCTGACTGTGACAGAGTGCGAATAAAAGTCTGATTCTGAAATATAAGGACGCAGCGTTTTATATTCCTCCAGACAGAGATCTTCTTCATATTTTTTTATTGTTTCTTGTGCCGATTTTTTGATTTTTTCATATTGAGAACGATATTCTTTTCGTTTGCTTTGCAAAGACACTTCCATACAGTAGATATTTAATACAAATAGAAATTTTTGCAGATAAATTTGTTTTTCTAGTTCACACATTTGCTGGTGTACAAGATCCTCGTAATTTTGAACTCCAACAAAGGGAGAATATTTTTTTTGTAGTTTTTGTATTTGGTTCAAACAACTTTGCAGTTCATTTTCTAAGGTGTCTTTTTCGGAAGTAATATCATCAATTTCTTGAAAAAGCTGAATGATTTGTTGATTCATTATTTCAACAATATCATTTTTCCTTTTTTCTAAGCTATTTATTTTGTCAGTTAAAAGTTGATTGAGAAACTCCTGATCGTTTGCTTTTTTCAAACATTCTGTATGAGCTGTTTCTACAGCTTGCAGATGGATTGTCTGTGTTTGAATAAAAGTATCTTTATCATGTATGGCAGAGCGTAGTTTTTCACACTCAAAGAAAGTTTGCCTTAATTGGTTTTCTTTATCGGACAAAATTTGATTTTGTCTCTGAATCTGTTGTTCATAAACGGAAATTTGATTTTTTGATTCATTTATTTCACTTTCTTGTTTTATAATGGTTTGTTTTAATTCATTTATTTCACTTTCTTGTTTTGCAATAGTCTGTTTTAATTGTGTGTTAAATTTGTCGAAAAAACCCATAAACTCACCCATGTTGAGTGTAGCACAAGGGGGCGAAAATGTGATGTGGATAAGTGAAAAAAGGGGAAAAACGGAAGAACAAACAAAAATGATGCTTCATAATTGGTGAAAACGTACATGGAAAAGAGCGTGGAAAAGTGATATATTGAGAAAAACACGAACATACGTTCTTATTTTGATAAGATAAAAATTCCGCAGGGGAGGATATAACAGAATGAGCGAGGACATCAGAAAACAAATCGTGAAAAAACTAGAATCCATTCAAGATACACAAATCCTGTGGATGATTTATGATTTTATCAAACGGTTCTAAAAAAGCGGTCATAAGACCGCTTTTTTTTTACAAATATTCTTTTACATTTTTCATTATTTTTTTTATCACTTTTTTTTCATCATCACTTAATTTCAAATATTCAATGATAAATTGTTTAGAAAAATCATCATCAGTCTGTACCAGATCGGCGATCAGCTCGACTAATTCATTCCCTTTTCCCATTGGAGGTCGTTCTATATCTCCATGACCAAAACGCAACCAATCTTCATTTATTGAAAAAATTCTGCAAATGTCTTGAACAGTTCGTTCCGTGATAGATACTCTGCCAGATTCAATATTAGCTACATTGGCACGGGAAATATTTAGTTTTTTTGAAAATTCGTCCTGTGTTAGATGAAGAAAATCTTTTCTTAAATATTTTACTCTATCATAGATTTCCAAAATAATCACCTCCATTCGTGAAAAATTATATCACAATAAAAAATGTTTGTAAAGCACATAAAAAACTATAAAATGATTGACAAGCACAAAATATAGTGTTAGAATGTGCTTAACAAACGGAAATAAAAACAAAGGGGGTGTCAGTATGAACAACCTGAATATGGACGAAAGAACAAAAATCATTGTAGACGATGCGGTAGACGCAGTAAAGCTGTTCGGGACTTTGGGTGACAAAGAGAAAGAATGTCTTTTGATTTTCTTGAAAGGCTGGGACGCCCGTAAGAACATGGAGGAACTGCTGAATGACAAGAGTGCATGACAAAAAAGCAAGCTAAAGTCATAGGACATTGTATAGAAAGGAAAGGAGAATCAACATGGAAAAGCAGGGAAAGGAGCAGACAACAGTCCGCCTGCCTGTGGAGTTAAAGAAGGCAATAGAAAAAGAAGCTGACAAGTATTCTGTCAGCTTGAATGAAATGATAAACCGTTTACTGTATGAGGGGCTTCGAGTTATTCATCGGAAGGGATAGGGATTTCTCCATGTTCTTTTTCGTAGTCGGAAACAATCTCACGCATCCTAAATTCAATTTCTTTATTTACAGAACGACCATTGAGAGCAGCGATTACTTTAAATTTTTGCATGATCTGTTTATCAACCCTTAAAGGATATGGATTTGCCTGAATAGCCATGGTAACACCTCCTTGATATCAACAATATATCAAAAAGATTTCATTGTAAAGTATTCAAAAAGATATCAAAAAGGTATTGACAAAAACATTGCAAGGTGATACTTTTTAGATATCATAGATATCAAAAAATGAGGTGATGGATATATATCAAATGGTTTTAAGATTTCCGACGGAACTAAAAGAAGCATTAAAGGCTTCGGCGGAAGAAAGAGGACAGACGTTAACGGGATTGATTAAACAGATTTTATGGGAATGGGTAAAAAGAGAGGAGAATCAACATGATCATTGAAAGACAGGTAGAAGCAAAAATGAAGGACGATGAAGATTTCGCTTACTTCGTAACGGAATCTCTTTTGAAATTTTTTGAAAAGGACTGGGGGGACACGGCGGCTTATGACGTGGAAGGACCGGAGCCGGAAGACCCATACAGAACGGGAGCGTTTTACTACCATGACGGGGATTGGATCAAAATCCTGTGCAAGGGCAGGGAAACGAAAGTGACATTTGCCAGAGGGGAGGCAAAAAGCCCCAGCAAGCGCCAGCAGTTAAACGAGCTGCTCTATCAACATTCGATGGAATCACAGGTTTTCTACATGGACTTGCTGATGCTTTTGCATAAAGAAGCGGAAGAAAATCACACCTGGTGAACAGAGAGAAGGAGAATCAACATGGAAGAATCAAAGGAAAGACACCTGATTTTTGAAAATGAAATCCTTCGCAGCAGAGCGGAGGATGGTTTCAGAATGTACGAGAATGCACAAAGGCAGGAGCAGAGATGGAAAAAAATCTGCGGATATGCGGTGGCGGCGTGTGTGAATTGTGTCGTTTTAGCATGGATTGCGGCATGGAATTACCATAGAAAGAAATGAGAAGCCCGAAGGGAAAAGAATCAATGGACTTAGTCCAGAGGTTTGATATGGTGAGCAATGAAATAAAGAATACATTCACGTGTATTCTGAGCCTTCAGATGCAGCCAAGCACAGTTTTCAGAGCAATTTTTCTGTGTGATTGGACAAATTTTATCAAAAATTCTTTCCCTGCACCCCGAAGAGAAACGGGGACGGCGCGGCCGGCTTTGCAAAGCAAAGTGCTTGACCATGAAAATCACCTCCTTTCGGTTGTGATTTTCGGGCTTCTCTTTCTGATTATATCAAAAACCATGGAAAGAGCGAAAGGTTAAAAAGGAATGATGTGAAATGCCAAAACTGCGGGAGCGACCAGACCAAAAGGTCTACAACAATTTAACACTAAAATTAAAAAGTGGGATGCTCCTACGGGGGCTGAACCACAAAGAAACGGCCAGCAAATGCCGCATGAGCTACTCCACCTTCAATGTGCGACTGGCGAAACCGGAAACATGGACGGTGGGGGAGCTGGTGAAGATCAGCGAAGTGCTGGGGCTGCCGTTGAATGAATTGTTTTGATAAAGAGCAGGGGCGTAAATCTTTTGTGCAATAGTCAACGAACACCTTCCTTAAAACATCAAAATAAAGAACTGTAACCCTGCACCCCGAAGAGAAACGGGGACGCCATAGGCGGCTTTGCGAAGCAAAGTGCTTGACCTCCGCCCCTGCTTTTTATATATGTAGTCAGTAAAAATCAAAAGGAGGAATGATTTATGAATTTATTTGAACTTGCTGGCGGCGCTGTTATGGAACAGGTTCAAGCAGCGGCAAAACGAGTGTTTGAAAACATTTATGACCCAAACACAGAGGCGAAGAAGCCTAGAAAATTGGTGATCGAGCTTGTTTTCAAGCCGAATGAAAACGACCGTACAGACGTTGACGTTTCTGCTGTTGTCAAAACGACGCTGCTGCCTCGTAGAGCAATCCACACAAAAATGATTGTGGAGGCGGACAACAAAGGAACAATCATGGCGGATGAATACCGTTCCGCAATGCGTGGCCAGATGGAACTGGAAAATGAAAATGAAGGCAAGGTACTTGACCTGCAGAAAAGAAAGGTGGAATAAAAAATGTTGAAATCGTTGTTTGAGTATGTGGTTGGTTTGTCTAAGGCAAATATGGTTAATATCGACGGAACAATTTTCACAGATAAGCCTTTGCATCTTCCGGAAATGCCTGCCATTGAAACACTGCGCACGGATAACCTGTCCAGCATTGTCAATTTTATCAAGAATGCCGGTGACGCTGATTTGAATTATTTGGATGATACTGTTCAGAAAATCATCCATGTAGAGGATGCCGGAAAAGTAAATCTGTATTCTTCTGTTTGCAACGAATATATGGACAGGCAGAAATTTATGACGGCTGAATGGGCAGGAAACAAATTCCCATTCGGTCAGTTTATGGATGCTGAAAAATTCAACATCCTGCTGCAGACCTGCTTCATGGAAACGGATGATTTGAAGGTGATCCAGCAGGTCGTTGGCAATCTGCGGGATGAAGCAGTCCAGAACTACGGGGACGATGGTGTTTCCCAGTCGGTGACAATCAGAACGGGAATCGCTACTGTTGGACAGGTTCGTGTACCCAGTCCGGCAAAACTGCGCCCTTATCGTACATTTTTGGAAGTGGAACAGCCGGCAAGCCTTTTCATCCTCCGCATGAGAGAAGGCGGGCAGTGTGCTTTATTTGAAGCGGACGGCGGTCTGTGGAGAGAAACCGCAAGAAAAAACATCCGCAACTATTTTGAGTTTGAACTGGAAAAAATGGTGAGTGAACACAAGGTGGTTATTCTGTGATGAAAAAATTCAATGAAAATTTCACCCGAGCCGATGCGGAGGCTATGGGGCTTATGGTGGGAAGTAAGATACAGTACATCAAGCCGATGGAAAACAACCAGAACAGAAAAATCATAAAAAATGGGACTGTGTACCAGCTCTGGAAAAGTCATTTTATCGTCATTTGGGACAAGGGTGGATGGAAAGAAACTTTTCCTTATGAGCTTATTGAAAGTGGAAAAATCAAAATCAAGGGGTGATCCTATGAGTTTTGGAATAGTGTTTATGTGTTTATTGATTATGGTGCTTGCGTTGATGTGCATCTTTCTTTTGAGCGAAAGAGAGCGTTACAGACGGCACTTGGAACAAAACAGAGGCATGATCCGAAAATACAGAGGGTGACCGGCAGCCGCGGGAAATCCCCGCGGCTTTTTTTGAAGGAGGGAAAACAGATGACAGCACTGGCATTACCGAAGAAAAAGAAATACGGAAAGATAGACACAAGCGGTCTGGCGTTTCCGAAAACGAAGCAGAAAAAAGCCCGCCAGAGCCACGGGAAAAGTATTTTGCAGAATGGTAAATACTGCTATTTGACCGGATATGAAGGGGAAAACCTACATAAACACCATATTTTCTTTGGTGCTGGACAAAGAGAGATTTCCGAAAAAATGGGATTCTGGGTATATCTGCGGCATGATTGGCACGAGGCAGAATACGGGGTACATGGTCGTGACGGTCACGAGTTAGATTTACGGCTGAAAAGAGAATGCCAGAGAGAATATGAAACAACCCACAGCAGAGAAGAATTTATGGCATTGATAGGGAGGAACTACCTTTGAGCAAACTATCAGAACTATCATGCAAGGACTGCAAGGAACGGTATGTAAACTGTCACGCGTCTTGCATTAAATACTCACAGTGGAAAGAGGAATGGGAGCGACATAAGGACTGGCAACGAAAGGAGCTGGCGCCTCGATTCGAGGCATTTAACCGGAGAAGGATAGCTATTGAAAACGCTATCAGAAAGAACCGTTAAGATCGGCATTGTGACGGGCGAAAGGCCCGAAAACTCATATCTTTATTCATACAAACAGGGTGACAGGCGGCACGGTCCAGGTGCCGCCCGTCCGTCAGAGTGCCGAAGGGAGGAATGCAAATGGCTAAAGAGAAGGTTGGGAAATATGGAAAAAGTAAAGCGTGCTTTGCTGGGCGACAGGAAGGCACAAGCGGAGCTGACCAGGCAAGGCCGCAAGCTGCCATGTCATGTGTGCGGGAAAAAGGCAGAGATCATGTTTCGAGAAGGGCTATTCGTCATTATGTGTTCTGACGAATACTGTAACTGCCTTTGTGTGGCGGAGCCTGTCCGGTCGATGGCAATCAGGAAATGGAACGAGCGGGCGGAGATACTGACCGAAAGGGAAATGGATAAATTGGAGGTAAGATGATGGGAAAATCAGTGGAAGAACTGGCATTGCTGGGAGATATTGCGTCACAGAACGAAGTGTCAGAGAAAGGAAAATTGCTTCCCTGTCCATTTTGTGGAGGAAAAGCAGAACTACATAACTTTTCAACCATCTTTGGGACTGCACTGTATGTAAGATGTGAGCGCTGCTGGGCAAAAACAGTGCTTTACGGGGACAGAGAAAAAATCATTAGAGAATGGAACCGGCGTCACATGGTTCTGACGCCGGAGGAAATGGAGGGATTGTAATGTTAAGAATGACCAGCAAAAAGCCATGGAAGGAAGTCGAGGGTAATCTGAGAGAAGAAATGGGTTACAGCCATATTTGGCAAAGACTGGCTATGATCGAAGATGTTCTGGGCGATGAATACAACATTTTTGAGCTGAAAGGCATGATCAAAAGAGAAAAAAAGGCATCTGGCATGACAGAATATAGAAGAAAAGAGCGATTGACCAAAGTGATTGCTGCCAATGGGCAACAAAGCGTGATTGGGTATGTTTTTGGAAGAAATAAAGTAGCAACGCCGGAAAAACTTGGAAAAGTTGATATTTGCGACCTTTTATTCCGGCTTTCGGAGATTGAGGATATTATATCCGATGAAGATGGTACGTATGATCTGGAAAAGCTGGAAAGAATGGTGCATCAGGACAAGGGAAACAGTGATCTGGAAGCACTTGAAAAGAAAGTAAGGGAACAGGAAAAAGAGATAGAAGATTTGGAGAAAAAGTCGAAGTTTTGGGAACTTGCGTTTTTGCTTGCGTAGAAAATGGGTGGTTTTATGAGTTTGGATATTAAGCGGGTTTGTGACAGATGCAGGAAAGAGATTCCGGAGTGTGACAAATATTTCCATATGGAAGTTAGTTTACGGATAAACAATCTCAAAAGAGAAAGGGGAATGTGTGAAGTTGATCTTTCACGTCAGGAAAATTTAGATATATGTGAAAAGTGCAAAAATGAACTGAATGTATTTATTTATGGGGTGATGGAAACAGAATGAAGGTACAGAGAAGATGCTACAAATGCGGAAAACAATTTGGATTTTATAACGAAAGTTTATTTATGCTGCTGTCAGATGTTAATACTGCGAATAAAAAGAGAAAAACTTTTTATCTTTGCCCAGAGTGCAGAGAGGCGTTTGAAACATACATGGAAGAAATTGACAAAGTGCAGTTATCCTATCTTACAACTTCCGTTCCGGCAGATCAATTTATCGCAGAAAGTGTAGACGTTGAACGGGTTACAGAGATTATTCAAAGAGTAAAGGCCCGGTATGATGAAATTTTGAATCAGGAAGAAAACAGGGCTGATATGAAATACTTGAAACACGTTCTGGAAGATACGGCTTACAGAGATCAGAAAATGGATTTTGTAGTAAATCCATTCTGGCCATTATCAAAGTTTTACCCGGAGAACTACTGCAAAGAAAAGGGAAATGTGATGGTGGCTGGCGTGATCCTCTGCGAAAACTGCAAATACAGAGACACTTGTGGGAGAAAGGTTTCTGTCCAATGTGGAAAGACTGATGATGGACAGCCGATTTGGAAAGAAAAAGAACTGGATTTTTGCAGTATGGGTGAAGGTGTGGAAGATGGACAACTGCTGAAAACAGGGGACAAAGTTGTTTTTGCAGGTGATAAAGAAAAGAAAATCTATACCATCGCAAAAGAGCCATTTATATGGAAGGGGCTTTATGTGGTCACATTGTGGGAACAACTTACCCGTCCAGTGAAGGTAAGCAGTTTAAGAAAGGTGGAAACAGAATGATTTGGAAAAAGCTGAAACAGCGATTTTGCAAGCATGAATGGGTTGAAATCAATGTCGTTTTCGTTAATAGAGGTCTGGTAGAAAAAACTGTCTGGTGCCAGAAGTGCGGGAAGATTCGCAAGTAAGGGGTGGATGTTATGAGAAATAATTATACAAAATCAAAAAAAGAAATGGAGACGTTTGTTTCCCTGTGCGACACTGTGTTACAGTCCGGTTTGCTGGACGGGGAAAAGAAGTATCTGGTCGAAGCTGTTATGTTTTTTGCAAAAGAAGCACTGAAACACATAAAAAATGGCGAAAGCGCGGAAAAGCATGATAGACCAAAAGAAGAAATCGACAACATTTATAAAAAGTGCGGATATTGTATGTTGGCTGCGACTGCACTCTATAAGAGTTTGTGATGGGGTGATATATATGGATGCCGTACAAAAGGTAGATGGTTTGCCAAAAACCAATATATATACCGAAGTGACGCCAAGACTTAGAACGGCGATAATGGGAAGATGCGCCGAAGGTACCCCATGGGCTGCAAGAGATAAAGAAACTGGGATGGTATTTTTCTATGCACAAAGACCAACATTGTGTGGAACGAGATTTGAACAAACTGTTTTTGAGTGGAATGTAGGTACATCAGAATCACCAATATATAACTTTATAACATTTGAAAATTCACCCATAGATCTTTTGTATTTGATAATTTCAGAATCTGAATGAAGGAGGGAAAATCATTGAATTTCAAGGAAGAATACAGCGAAGAATTTGACGAACTGAGGAAAAACAGGGTCAAAACCAGTTTTTACAAATACGGCTCTGCAAAAGAAAATTTTGGAAAGGGTTATGTGGATGCCTTGGGAAGTTTGGAAAAATGCCTTGCAAAATACCGAGAAACAGGAAATACAGAGTATCTTTTGGATGCGGGGAATTATGCCATGTTTGAATATATGTATCCCCAACAAGAAAAAGCCCACTTCCGGGCGACGGACAGCAGCGAGAGCGCCGGTATCGTTGGTTTAAGTGTTGGAGAGGCTAGGAGGTTTGAGGAATGAACAAAGTTATTTTAATGGGGCGGCTGACAAAGGACCCGGAAATCAGATATACAGGCAAAGGGGAACCAATCGCGATCGCCAGATATACCATTGCGGTGAGCCGGCCATATAAGAAAGACGGGCAGACGCAGGCGGATTTTATCAACGTTGTAAGCTACCGGAAGGCTGCGGAGTTCATCGAAAAATATTTCAAAAAAGGTCAGATGATAGCCATTGTTGGGCGGCTGCAGGTGCGAAGCTGGGACGATTCCGAAGGCAAAAGACACTGGTCAACGGAAGTCATCACGGACGAAATCCATTTTGCAGGCGGAAAAAATGAAGCACCACAGGCGGCGCCACAGTCTGGGGTATATCCGCCTGCCGACGATGGATTCTATCCCGTTGATCCCAGTATTGAGGATGATGACTTACCGTTCTAGGAGGTGTGAAAAATGCGTAGTTTGATTTTAGCTTTGGGCGAAATGGCGAAGCTGGAACAGGAGCGGGCGGCGGAGGTACATCCGCCCTTTGCATCTGCCCATGAAGGCTATGCACATATCCAAGAGGAAAAAGAAGAAGCAAAAGCCGAACTGGACTACATAGAAGTGCAAACGGGTCTTTTATGGGGAGAAATCAAAAGAAAAGGTATCGGGCTGGAAGCTGTTGACCGGATAGAGGATGCGGCACTGCGGGGCGCTGCGGAGCTGGTGCAGCTGGCGGGGGTATGCCAGAAGTACAAAGAGAGTGCGGAAGAGTTTCCAAAACCGGAACGGCCAAGGGAAATAGACGAAAGTATTATAAAAAGATTGATTAGAACGGGTCAGATTTGATGATAAAGAAAGGGGAAAATCAACATGGACTTAAAATCATATCAGGCTGAATGGGGTGTGAGCTAATGGAAGGATTGAACACTTTTTTTTACTATGCCTCTGCCATTGGTATTGCTGGTACTGTTTGTTTTTTAGTTTGCCTATATCTTTTAAAGAAATCCATTGAAAGGAACAGAGATGCAAACCAAAAGATCTCATACTATGTAGTGGAAAATATAAGGTTACAGGCTGAAAATATAAGATTGAGGACATTCAGCAAACAGCCGCATATAAAAACAGTATATTCCGGAGGAAACAAGGAAGTGTTTTTCTGTGGACTGGAAGGACAGGCACGGAAGGACAGATATAAACAGCTTGTGAAGCTGCTGCATCCAGACAACGGCGGGGACAAGCAGTTATTTCAAAAAATGCTGGAAGAATACGGAAGGTAGTGAGCATTTTGGAAAACAACATCAGGAAATGGAGGAAAAAGCGTAACATTACCCTGGAAAAAATGGGGAAGATACTGGGAATTTGCGGTGATACTGTAAGATACATGGAGCTTTTCACCAAAAAGAAACCGCAACAGTACAGACTGGAAAAGATGGCGGAAGTTCTGCGGGTTTCCGTGGATGATCTTTGGAAGGAGTGACAAAATATGATGGAAGTTTTTACAAAAGTTGAAAGAGGATACTGGCAGGACGAGTTTATTCTCGAATTGACACCGGAACAGAAGTTTTTCTATCTGTATTTGATGACAAATAACAAGGTGAATACGTTGGGGGCTTATGTTTTTCCGTTGACCATGTCAACAGTGGAGCTGGGTTACAACAAAGAAACCGTATTGAAGCTGTTAGACCATTTTGCGCAGGCAGGCAAAATCATCTGGGACGAAACCACGAAAGAAGTATTCCTTCTAAACTGGCCAAAGAGAAACTGGAACAGAAAAACAGCGACGCTGCGGGCATTGAAAAAGGATTTTGACGCACTGAAAAGCCCGGTATTACGGGAAACAGTTGCGCTTTTGTTTAATGATTTTTCTTCTGAAAAAGTACAGAAACAATCAGGAGCAATCGGGAACAATGAGGAACAAAAAGGAACAAATGGGAACAATGAGGACATTTTGGACGGGAGAATAGAGAATAGAGAAAAGAGAATAGAGAATAGAGAAAAGAAAAAAGAAAATGAGGACGTGGGAACAGAGTTCGACGCTGCCGCGGCTTTTGAAATCTTTTATAAGGCATACCCAAACAAGAAAAATGTGAAAACTGCCCGTACTCGTTGGGAGAAAATGAAAGTGACGCCGGAATTATTCGCGGCTATCATGGCCGGGCTGGAAAGAGCCAAAAACAGCCAGGAATGGACAAAGGACGACAGCAGATATATTCCATACCCTGCCACATGGCTTAACGCGGAAGGCTGGGCGAATGACTATAAACCATTGCGACAGGCAGGCGCACCAAAGGCACCTGCCGGAAATATGCCTGATCCACTGGCGGAACGTCGGCGGATGATGGGAGGCGGCGCGGTATGATTTATTCAGCGGCAACAGAACGGGCGCTCTTATGCTGTATGCTCATGGACGTGGAAACGGCCAGAAATGCGGCTGGTATGCTACTTGAGGATGATTTTTATTTATCCCAAAACAGGGACGTTTTCCGTGCCATTGCGGCACTGGTAGAAAAAAACATGGTTCCTGATTTGCCTATGATTTCGGCGGAGCTGAACCGGCAAGGGACGGCGGAAAGAGTGGGCATGGATACCCTGTCACAGATTGCCACGGCAGAGGGTACCACCATCAACGCAAATAAATACATAGCAGACTTACAGGAAATGGGCTGGATGCGGCGCTGCGGTGCCAAAGGACAGGCGCTCACGGAGGCGGCGAACAAGGGAAACGCGGAAGCTATATACAGTCTTTTGGACGAGCTGAAAGGCGATAACGTCAAAGGGGATGTACCCCAAAACGCGGCGGAAATCATGGCCGGATATGTGCGGGAGTTAGACGAAAACAGGAAGAACGGAAACAAGCTGAACGGGCTTTCCAGTGGGTTTGTTGACGTTGACATGTATCTTGGTGGGTTGTGCAAGGGGGATTTGCTGATCCTTGCCGCCCGTCCTTCCATGGGGAAAACAGCCCTTGCCGGGGATTTCCTGCGGAACGTGGCAAGGAAGCTGCCGGAAAATGCGGTATGCGTGTTTTTCTCGTTGGAAATGGACAAAAAACGCATTGTTTCCCGTCTGTACTGCGGTGACACGGGGGCAAACAACGTGGTTTTTTCCATCCATGGCGGCAACAACGTGGAATGGGCTGATTTTCTGGAAAACCTGTCCAAAGAGGGCAGCAGGTTTGAGAAAATGGCAGAAAAAATCATCATAGACGACCGACCGGGGCTGGCGGTTATGGAAATGCGGAAGGGACTGCATGGGCTGAAAAGCCGGGGAAAGGAAATTGCCCTTGTGGTCATTGACTATATCCAGCTGATTACAGCCACAGGAGAGAGCCGGACGCAGGAATTAAGTAAGGTTTCATCCGGACTAAAAAACATTGCCAGAGAATTTGAGTGTCCTGTTTTGGCACTGTCCCAGTTGTCCCGTGCCTGCGAAAGCCGGGCAGACCACAGACCGATGCTGTCAGACCTGCGGGAATCCGGCGCCATTGAGCAAGACGCCGATGTGGTTATGTTTTTATACCGGGATGAATACTATAACCCCGATTCGGAAAGGAAAGGACAGGCGGAGCTGATACTGGCGAAGAACCGCAACGGCCCGACGGGTACCGTCGATTTGGTATGGCGGAAAGAATGTACCAGCTTTCGGAGTTTTTCGAAGTGGAACGAAACGAAAGAGAAAGGACCGTGGGAATGATGCTGCAGGAATTGGCAGAAAAAATGAAACAGGAAGAACAGCCGGAGCCTATCGCAGAACTGCGGAGGATGCGGGCTTTCGTGAACGCGCACCCTCACGAGGAAATGAACCAGCGTTATGCAGAGGCAGCCGAGGCAGAAAAGAACATCCGCACGGCGGCGGATCGGTATGAGTGGTTGAAAACCATGGCAGCCATTAACCGAGATGCAACACTTTTGAATCTGTACCGAAACTGTTTACGACTGGCAGAACAGGAAGAACGCAAAGAGGCCGGCGGCGGCGCTGTCTTTTACGAAAAATACAGGGGTGGCATTGAGCGGGTTGAGAGAGAGGCCAGAGAAAAATGTGAAAAGCTGTATGGTTATCAGCTGACGCTGGATGCCATGGGCGTTTAGGAGGTGTTTGGGACTTTGGACAGAAAAGAGATGGAACAGACGGTGCGGCGTGCCTTGGGTCATGCCGCAAAAATGGTGGAAGAACAGGAGCGCCTGCGGATGCTGCGGGACCAGTTGGAAAATATCAAGGTGGGCGGCGGCATGGGAGAGGGCCACGGAGGCGGCGTATCTGACAAGGTGGCGGGAGAGGCTGCGAGGCGTGAAGAAATCAGGCATGAAATGGCCATGTGTGAAAAGCAGATACAGCGCCACTGGAAAGAGTGCTTTCGTGTTCATCGGCTCTTGTTTGATGTGTTGCCAGAGGACGAACGGCGGCTGGTCATGCTGCGGTGTGGGCAGGGTTTAAGCTGGACGCAAATCGTTTTCAAATGCAAATACAGCCGTGCCCAGTGCTTCCGGAAATATCGGCGCGCCATGGACAAGATCGGGAAGCACTGGGAGGAAGTAACTGCAAGCTAGACTGTGAGATATATTCTCGTGAAGTGAGGTAGAGCCTCGAAAAAGAAAAAGCCCCGAAGGGGCTTTTTCTTATCAAAAATCAAGGGAAAAATCGGGGAAAATTCTTCTCATATCTTCGTTGAACATCTGTTTTTTGTGATTTGCTGCACACTTTTGGGACAGCTGTTCTTCGGTTTCTTCAAACATGATGCGGATTTCTCCGTTTTTGGCATCGATCCAGATGCAGTGAAAAGCGTTGTCCCGATATACAGCAAGGGCATTTTCTGGGCTTTGGTTGTTTTCTGCCCACAGTTCAGATTCTCCCCAGTCCTGCTGAAAAAAGCGGGAAAGGGAATGGAAAACGAAGAAATGGAAAGCCGGATCGCGCTGCATTCTGAGTGTGACATCATAGTCGATTGTCATTTTGATTGCTCCTTTCTCAATATTCCAACCAGTAACCGGTGCCGTCGTAAAATGTGAGGTATACGCCGTATTCGGTGGCCTTGATGCCTGCCACCTGATCCATGTGGATGATGTCGGCGGATTCGTTGATGGCTGCGGGCTGTTCTTCTCCTGCGCCCAGAAGAGAAACGGGGACGCCGGAGGCGGCTTTGCGAGGCAAAGTGCTTGACCCTTTTGCGTAGGCTGCGCCGCAGGCCAGGAAGCCCACGGCATAGCCGATAACAAAAACGGTTGCAAAGATAGTTGTTTTGATAGATTTTCTCATGTTGATTGCTCCTTTCTTTAGTTCCATTTTTCTTTCAGGTATTCCACAGAGTGCATCAGGATAAAGTTTGCAAGCTCCGCACGAAGTCCTTTTATGGCTTGGAACAGATCGCTTTTGCAGGTTGCATCCTCGTTGCACTGATAGATATAAAAATCCAGATGTTTCAGCATTTCAAAATGCCACTGCTGGACGGCTGCTGTATGATACTGGTCATTGATGACCATTCTTTTGGTGATGGTTTCTGTCAGGTCGCAAGGGGGATACTGGAAGGTTTCCGCCTCGTTGTATCTGCCTTGGTACGCCTGCTGGTTCATCTCGCACAGTCTGGCATAGATTTTGCAGGCGTCAAAATGCCCAGATGTTTGACAATCAAGCAATTCAAAATAAAGCTCCTCGTTTGCGCAGAAACCGAAAAAATCATAACCCATGTTCAGAAGTTTTTCGGAAAAATTGGAAATCTTGGAAATGGTTTCGGGGGATGTAAGTAAACAAGACATTTTTTATTCTCCTTTCATGGTGGGGCGGGATGCCCGCCCCGGTGGTTTATTTATGCTGTGATTTGTTCAGCTGTTTTTGTCTGGTATGTTTCGCTGCCGAATTTGTCCCGGATCTGGTCCATGGTGTATTTGCCGCGGCTGCGGGTGGCGTCCTCCTCGTTACGCCAGTACCACATTTTTTTCTTTGATGCCCAGCGGAAGCCCAAAGCCTTAAACTGTTCTTTGTACTCTTTGGTGTTGCCGGATACCCAAACCCAAGCGCCGCAGAGTTCAATGGTGATTCCTTCAAAGAAAATGATCTGGTTGATGATTTCCATAAACTGGCCGGAGGTTTCGTGCATTTCTTTTTTGCCTTCGGCTTTGGCTGTTTCGTTGTGAATGTCTTTCAATCTGTCGAAGGCCTTTTCGTATTCGGCATTGATGGTTTTCATGACTTCCAGGCTGCCGCCGTTGTCGGGGTGGTTCTGGACTACCAGGCGTCTATATTCTTTTTTCAATTCTTCGATGGATTTGCAGTTTTCAAAGTATTTCATGTTGTTTGCTCCTTTCGGGATGTTGTTCACTTGTTATGTACATATCATATCAGGTTATGTACATAACTTCAATATGCAGAATAAACAAAAAGTTATGTACATAATTGTTAAAGTTTGATATGTACATAATAAAGACATGGATATATAATAAGAAATAGAATGGAGGTGTGGTATTTTGGCAATGACAGAAGAAAGAAAAGAATATTTATATCAATATCAAAAAGAGAAGTTAAAAAGAGTTCCACTTGATTTAAAAAAGAGTGACTATGAAAAGGTGGCATCTGCCGCCAATGAAAAGGGAATGAGCGTCAACGGTTATATTAAAGAGGCAATCAATGAAAAAATAGAACGGGAGGCGTTGAAACATGAGTAACAGAGAATACGCACATTTATTATTAGACAGAGTACCGGAAAGCAAAATTTATTATATTATGGGTATTTTGGAGGGCGCCGCAATCCCGGAAATGGAAGAAATGGAGCCGGATCAATGGGATTTGGACATGATGGCGCAAGCCCAAAAAGACAATGACGGAACAACGCTTACACTGGATGAAATGTTGAAAAAGGAAGGTTTGACCTATGCAGATTTACAGGATTGAATTTGAAAAAGCGGCTCAAAAATTCCTTGAGAAACAGGACAAGGCGCGGCGTTTACAGTTGTACAAGGCGATTTACAAGCTGCCGAGCGGAACGGATATAAAGAAAATGAAGGGGTATGATTTATACCGTCTGCGTGTTGGAAATTACAGGATACTATATCGTGTGGATGAGGTTGTAAAAATCATTACGATCGAAAACATTGACAATCGTGGAGATGTGTATAAAAGATACTAAAAAAGCAAAAATGAGACTTTTTGAGACTTTTTTGGTGCTATAATAAAAGCGTCAGAAAATGACTGTTGATTTTCCATCATGAAAAAAGGGTGATCTGTTTTAAAATGCAGATTGCCCTTTTTTCTTGCATGGAATTTCTTCAAAAACGCCTCTATTTGACATTTTTAGAAAATGTTAAATAAAAGGATAGGCGAAAGAAAAATATCCTTATAAGGGGCAAAATTTTGGAAATTAACACAATGTATGTTTTTGTAAACTAAAAACAAAAAAACTGAAAAGGGCGGCAGGGCTTGAGAAATCAAGTTTTTTGCCGTCCTTTTTTATTTATGCGTCGTTATACGGGGGTAAAAAGGGGTTAGCACTTTTTTAGCCCCATTTGCTAAGTTTTGCATACGAAATAATGACGAAAAAACAGCTAAAAAACATTGATATTTCAACGAAAATCGGCACTTTGAACAAATTCTCAAAAATGAGAAAAAGTTTCTTGTGAGTAGAAAAATGGGGTAAAAAGTAGCACTTTAGCACTTTTTTGTCCGCTGTGCTACGCTAAAGCGTCCGGGAAGGTGGTGAAACGGTGACAACAGAAGAAAAAATTTTGAGCAACGCCAAGAGCGTGGAAGAATGGATTTTGGGAGGTCTGCCCGAAAGAGAAGTTGCCGCCGCCCTGGGGATCGGGTACAGCACTTTCCGAAAAGCGAAAAGAGAAAATAACCTGATTCGAGATTTAGTCAATGGCGCAAGTCAGAGGTACAAGAAGGAACAGGAAAAGATACAGTCAGAGAAGATCGCTCAAGTAAGGGGGAGCTTGTTCCAGCGGTGTTTGGGGTATGATGTGGACATGCCGAAACACTACAAGGTTAAGAGAGTTGCCAGGGATGCAGACGGGGAAGTCCTGCTGGATGCCGGAGGAAAGCCCATCATGGAAGATGTGCTGGAACAGGTCATGGAGAAACAGCATGTACCCGCAGACGTGACGGCCATCAAATTTTTCCTGATGAATCAGGATAGCAAGGAATGGCAGTCAGACCCCGAACGGCTGAAGCTGGACAGAAAAAGAGTGGCCAACGACACCAAAAGGACGAAGCTGGCGGAAGCTGCTGCCGGATCAGGCGAAACGGCGGGGAAATCTTTGGAAGATATTCTGGCCGAGGCGGAAGGGGATGTATATTAAGTGGGATATTCCGTTTTGACAGACCCGAAAAGATATATTGAAAGTTTTTTAAAAATCAAAACAAAGGAAGGGAAAATAGTTCCTTTCAAATTGAATGAAAGTCAGGAAAAGCTATACAGGGCAATCATGGAGCAGGTGGAGGCGGGAAAGCCTGTCAGAATCATTATCCTAAAAGCCCGCCAGATGGGCTTTTCTACGTTGACAGAAGGGCTTATCTTCCATGATACCGCGACGCATTTCTTACATAATGCAATGATTATCACGCATAAAGACGAGGCGACAACGAACCTTTTCAACATGTCGAAACTGTTTTTTGAAGGATTGCCGGAGCGCATGCGTCCTATGATGAAAGCCAGCAATGCAAAAGAATTGATTTTTGAGAATCCAACCAAAGACCCGAAGAAAAAAGAAAAGCGGCCGGGGCTGCGCAGTAAAATAAAATGCACTACCGCAGGCGGGAAAGGTGTGGGACGTTCTGACACCTTGACTACGCTGCACGCTTCTGAGGTAGCCTTTTGGCCGGGAGATATTTTGGACACATTGGCTGGTATTTTGCAGGCTGTTCCATCACTGCCGGGAACGATGGTGATATATGAGAGTACCGCCAACGGGTTTAACGCTTTCAAACAGTTGTGGGATGATGCTGTATCAGGCAAAACAGACTTTGTACCACTGTTTTTCCCATGGTATGAAATGCAGACTTACCGCAAGCCCTACCACGGCGAGGAGCTGACAGCGGAAGAAAAAGACATCATGGAGCGTTTCCAGCTGGATCATGAACAGATCATGTGGCGGCGGTGGTGTATGGCTAATAACTGCAATAACGATACGAATAAATTTCGGCAGGAATATCCATCAACACCAGAGGAAGCATTTATAGCCACTGGTGAGAGTGTCTTTGATACGGAGGCAATCAGTAAACGGCTGTATTATCTGCTGGAAAATTCGTCAGTGGTAAAGCGTGGCTGTTTTACTTACGAAAAGACCGTGAAGGACAGCCAGGCGGGACCGTTTATCCTGCTGAAAAACAGAGAATTTGTTGAAAAAGAAAATGGGGAAATCGAGATATACAAGGAGCCTGAGGACGGCGTGCCTTATGTGATAGGCGGGGACACTGCCGGGGACGGTTCCGACCGGTTTACCCTGCATGTGCTGGACAACCGCACCGGGGAACAGGTCGCAAGGCTTATGAGGACTTATGACGAGGACGAGTACACAGAGCAGGCCTACTGCTTGGGTATGTACTATAATACGGCATTGATTGCCATTGAAACCAATTTTTCTACGCATCCGAACAAAGTATTGGAGTGGCTGCGGTATCCCCGTATCTACGAAAGGGAAGTACCTGACAATTACACAGGAGCCATGCAGAAAACATACGGTTTCCGCACGACAACGGTTACACGTCCGCTGATTGTGGCGGGACTGGTGACATATTTTCGGGATTTTCTCCATTATGTGCATGATGTGGAAACGCTGCGGGAGGCGCTGACCTTTATTCGTAACGAAAAAGGAAAGGCGGAGGCGGAACAGGGCGCCCATGATGACTTACTCATGGGGTTAGGTATTGCCCTGCAAAGCCGGACACAGCACCGGATGGAGGCAGAAAGAACGCCCAAGAAGAAAGTTAAATGGACTGCGGACATGTGGGAGGACTACCGGAACGCAGATACGAAAACAAAGGCGTATTTGCGGGAAAGATGGGGAGAGCCTACACGATAAGGGGGTGAGGATATGCGTTTTGTTATGCCAATCACGGACAAGAGAGCCGTTACGGATATAGCCGAGTATTTGTACGAGAAAAACGAGAGGGATTACGTTCTTTTTATGACTGGCATTTACCTGGGGCGGCGCATTTCTGACCTTTTGGAGTACCGTGTGCGGGATTTACGGGGAAAGGACTATGTGGAAATACCGGAGAAAAAGACCGGGGACACCATACGCCTGACCATCAACCCACATTTGCAGAAGATTTTTAAACATTTTTTCCAAGGCAAAAAAGATTATGAATATGTATTTCGCAGAAGCAGAGGAAAGGAAAACCGCCCTATCAGCAGGGTGAGGGCTTGGCAAATATTGAACGAGGCGGCGGAGGCTGTCAGCTATAATGACCATGTGAGCTGTCACACCATGCGAAAGACCTTTGCATACTGGCTATACAAGGACAGTGGCGGGGACATATCCATGGTACAGGATATACTGGGGCATGATGACCCCAGTATCACAAGAAGATATATTGGTATTGACCAGCAAAGGAAGGATGCAGCCATAAACGGGCTGCATTTTTAATGGAAATTTGACGGAAAGGAGGAAAAGACCATGGAAAAAGGACAGCAAAACCGGCTGAAAAAGTGGCAAGACCGGATGCAGCGAAACCTTACCGCATATCAGCCGATTTTGGACGAAATGGACAAAATGAATAGCCTATACATGGGGAGCCGTGAAATCCAGCCAAAGGTTGGGACAGTGCAGACTGGACCCGTTGAAGATGCATCAATGGTAAGAAACATTGTGGCTGAATTGGTGGAAGCACAGGTGGACAGCTCCATCCCCATGCCAAAGGTAACAGCCAGAAATGAGGCAGATGAACCACTGGCAACGACCATTGAAGATTTCCTGCGGAATGAAACAGACCGTTTGCCATTTGAAAAAATGAACGATCTTGACGAGCGTACCACACCCGTACAGGGCGGGGATTTCTACTTAGTGGAATGGGACGCCGACAGACATACACAGACCACCATGGGTGAGTTGTCTGTGACGCTTCTGCATCCAAAACAGGTGATCCCACAGGCAGGCGTCAATGAGATTGAGGACATGGACTATATTTTCATCAGAATGGCTATGACCAAAGACCATGTCAAGGAACAGTATGGCATTGACGTTTCAACCGAAGGGGAGGAAAGCCCCGAGAGCCGCGGCGGCACCACCACTGCGGATGACGTTGTAACGGTTAATTTTGCATATTTCCGAAACAAAAAGGGCGGTATCGGCCGGTATGTATGGGTCAATGACGTGGAATTGGAATATCTGGAAGATTATCAGGCGCGCATGCTGACAAGATGCTCCAAGTGTGGGGAGGTCATGGAAGGCGATACTTGCGAATACTGCGGAAGCAAGAAGTATGAGAGAAAAGCAGAGGACACATTTGCACTCTTTGAGGACATTGAACGCAGTGACGGCAGTATCATTCCTGCATATACCACAGAATACCAGCTGCCCATGGAGGGGATGCAGGAAATCATCATTGATCCCTTTACGGGAGAGGCAATGGAGGCAATCCCCGAAGAAGTTTCCGTACAAACAAAAATCCCATACTACAAGCCGGATTGTTACCCCATTGTATTACGGCGCAATGTGTCCAGCTGGGGGAAGGTCTTGGGTGATTCTGACGTGTCTAAAATCCAAGACCAGCAAAATGCTATCAAAAAATGTGATACCCGCGTACAGGAGAAGCTGGACAAAGGCGGCAGTATCCTGATTAAAAGTGAAAGTACCAAGCTGGAACAGTCAGACAGACAGTTAAAAGTCGTAAACGTAGAAAAACCGTCAGAGGCAAATATGGTGCGGGTGGTAAATCTGCAGGTAGACACCAGTGGAGATATGGCAGTGGCGGAACAGAGCTACCAGGCGGCGCAAAGGCTGTTAGGTATCACAGATTCTTACATGGGCAGACAGGACAGGACGGCCACCAGCGGTACGGCAAAACAGATAGCCGTTGCCCAGTCTGCCGGAAGATTGGAAAGCAAACGCATCATGAAAAATTCTATGTTTGCGGACTTGTATCAGGTCATGTTTAAATTCCTGCTTGCCTACACAGACGAGCAGCGGATAGTGCGGCATGATAAACTGGACGGCACCACAGAGTACAGTACCTTCAACAAATATGATTTTCTGGCGCAAGATGACGCCGGGGAATGGTATTGGAAGGATGATTTTCTTTTCAGCGTTGACACGTCATCGGCTCTGGCTTCCAACAGGGAGGCAATGTGGCAGGAAACACGCCAGAATTTCCAGAACGGTACATTCGGTGATCCTGCGAATATACAAACATTGCTGCTTTTCTGGTCTATGATGGCAAAACTGCATTATCCCATGGCAGAAGAAACCAAGAAACAGCTGGAAGAAATGCAGGAACAGCAGATGCGTCAGCAAATGGAAATGCAGCAAGCAATGATGCAGCAGCAAATGAACCCTGCGGGAATTGCTCCACAGCCGATGCAGATGGAACAGCCCATGGGAGGTGTGACAGGTGAAATGTAGCGCATGTGGCGTAGATGCCTATATCGACAGTACAGAGGTGGTATTTGAGGGGGATGAAAGCCCCGATACTGAAACCAAAGCATATTATAATCAGCATTTTGTGTGCAGAAACCCTGCCTGTCCAAACAACGGCAAGGAAATTGGCACACTGTTAATACCTATCAAGTAAGGACAGACCGGAAGGGATGTCCTTTTTTCGTGGAAGGAGGTGAAAGGCATGAAACGTAGTGCAAGCGCAAATCTGAACATTGGTCACCATGGGGCACAGGAAGTGAAGGCTATCAAAGCCAACACAGGCGGCAAAAAGCCCCAGAAACAGACAGGTACAGACCTGAGAAGTGGCAAGTAAGGAGGAAAACAGCATGGACATGGAACTGGACAACATGGGGGCACAGGAACCCCAGGAAACCCATGACGATGGGGAATTTGATGAAATGTTAAAAGACCTTTGGGGCGACGATTACACCACAGAGGACGACGAGGGCGCCGACCCTGCACCCCGAAGAGAAACGGGGACGCCGGAGGCGGCTTTGCAAAGCAAAGTGCTTGACCCTGCACCCCGAAGAGAAACGGGGACGCCGGAGGCGGCTTTGCAAAGCAAAGTGCTTGACCCTGCAAACGGCGGAGGTGATCCAGCATCTACGGAGGAAGATGTTCCCCCGGAAACCAAAGAAGAACCGGCACCGCCCCAGACATTCACCATGGAACAGGTGCAGGCAAGAATCGCCCAGGAGAAACAGCAGGCGGTCAATGAGTTTATAGCAAAGCAGTTTGCCGGACAGGTTGACCCCTACACGGGAAAACCCATCACAACGGCGGCAGAGCTGGAAGCGTACCAGACAAGATACGCCGAAGAGCAGCTGAAAAGTCAGCTGGAAGGGGCAGGACTGGACAAAAGCGTCATTGACAAGCTCATTGCAGAGCATCCGGCAGTAAAAGAAGCTCAAAGAGCCACTGCGCAGGCAGAGGCATACCGTCAGCAGCAGGAAGCCATGGAAACGGAAAATTTTACACGGGATTCCTTGCAGAGGTTGAACGCGAAACACCCTGACTGCGGTGTGAAATCGCTTGCTGATTTGGGCAAAACAGCCGAAGGCAGACAGGCACTTGAATACTGGCGTCGTGGCGTGCCTTTGGAGCAGGCATACAGCGCGGCATTTGCCGACAGTATCGCCACTAATCGTGTGAAAGCTGCAAAACAGCAGGCACATAATGAGGCGGTAAACAAAAGCCACCTGTCACAGCCAAAAGGCGGTGCAAGCAGTGAAAAAATGATGGACGCGGAAGAACTTGCCGCATATAAGGCGTTTTTCCCCAATATGTCCGATGCACAGCTGCAGGAAATGTGGCGAAAGAATCAGTAAAAAGGAGGGATAAAGCATGTTTAAAGTATTTGATGCAAATGTGGCAGATACGGAAGTAATTGAACATCTGCCCGGAAAAAATTTGGAAGCAATTACACTAGGCGAGGCATTGACAATCAGTGACCAGGGTTTGACCAAGTGTGCGGCAACAGACAGACCACAGTATATTTGCCGTGGCCCTGTAAACGAAGATGGACTGTATCCCGTCGGTTCAGTCATGGAAAGTACCAGATACGAAGTGCCTTATCAGGCAAAGCCTGCTGTGGGTACAAAAGTTACGCTGCATACTGACGCTTTGCAGGTAACAGCCACAGCGACAAACGGCGTATTCCTGGTGGAACGTGTGGACGAAGTCAAAGGAACTGCCATTGGGCGCTTCGTTTGGAGCTTCAAAGACCCCGCAGGCGGTCCCTAATGTGAGCAGATAAACAGACAAGACGAGAAAAGACGAGATGAGAAAGAGGAGATGAGAATATGAGCGGTATTATTTTTTCCGAAGGCAGTGGACTGAATAATGGTTTGATCGGCAAAAGACTTGCCCCCATCAAAGCAATTATCAACTCCAACGTGGAAGCCTTCCAGCAGAAAAGTCTTATCGACAAGATTTATTACATGGACACATCCAAAAACTGGGCAGAAAACTATACCATTGAAACTGCCCTGGGTAACTTCCAGGATGTGGGCGAAGGCGGTGCAACGCCCCAGAGTGAAATGCAGGAGGGCTTTGACAAGACCATTGCTCCCCGCGTATGGAAAAACAAATTTGTTGTCACAAAAGAAATGATGGACGACATGAAGATTGGCAAGATCAAGAGCAAAGCCAACCAGTTCACCACCAGTTATGGCAGAGGCCGTGAGTCTTATGCTGCCCGTATGCTGTCCGGTGCGACACAGGCAAAAGTCACATTTGCTGGCAAAACATACGATGCCACTTGTGCAGATGGCAAGCCTCTGTTTTCTGTGGAACATCCTTCCAAAACACAGGGCGCAAAATTTAAACAGTCCAATATGTTCAAGGCAGAATTCAGCCAGTCTATTCTGGATCAGCTGCAGGAAAAAATGCAGGACTTCTGCGATGATGACGGTAACCTGCTGAATGTGGCGCCTGACACTATCATCATTCCCAACAGCGCGAAACTGAAAAGAGCGGTATTCGCTGCAGTTGGCAGTGAGCTGGACCCCGAAAGCAACAAAAATGCTATGAACTTCCAGCTTGGTCTGTGGAATATCCTGATTTGGCCTTACATGGACAAGCAGATTGGTGGCAAGGACTATGTGATTCTGGCAGACAGTAAATTCCTGCAGGACTACATGTGTCTGCCTTTCATCGACAGGGTTCCTCTAACCGTGACAAGATACACAGACCAGAACACAGACGACGAAGTATTCAAGGGCTATGCTCGTTATGGTCTGGGATTCAACAACTGGCGCGGTCTGTGCATCTGCGGCAATGGTATTTCTTCCGGTACACCTTTGACAGCGTGAGGTGATGGGCATGAGCATGACGTGGGAAGAACTGCAAGTAATTACACTGCAAAAAATGTTTGAACTGCAGGGAGCTGACTTAGTGGTGGATGACAGCACAGGGCCTTACATCAATGCCATGCCAGGTGCAGTCAATGAAGCGCTCACGTTGCTTTGTACACAGGCTTACTACTTCAAAAAAACCGGTGAAATCGTACAAGGGGGCGACCATCCAACGGCGCCCACCTTTTCCGCCGGTCAGTATAACGCCTATGACCTTTCCAGTGTTTTTGATGACTTCTATACCATGTATGGCGGCTATATCACCTACACAGATGGGGAAAGTTACGGCATCGCTCGTAATATTCAGACGGAGGGCAGTAAAATACTGCTGATTCCCAAGGATATCACAGGAACATGGCGTGTGACTTACAGTGCGTATCCGATGGAAATCACCAAGGACACACCGAAAGAAACTGTCATTGACCTGCCGCCAGACGTGACAAACAAAATTGCTGTTTACATGGCTGGACAGCTGTACAAAGAGGATGATATTTCTCTTGCACAGATCTACATGAATGAATTTTTGACATGGCTGTCCATGCTGAAAGAAAGCAGCAGTAAAGCGGACAGCTTCGGAAGTACCGGTACATGGACTTCTACAACGGGGTGGTGTTGATTATGGCATTTGATGTACCAAGTCCGGCACCGCGAGGCGTTGAGATCATCGAAGAATTTCGCGGGGTTGACTTGAACAGCTCGCCTACTGTGGTGAGCAAGTACCGCAGCCCAGAAGCACCAAACATGATGCGGGACATTCCTGGCAAGGTGCGGAAGCGGCAGGGGTACGAAAAGCTGAAACACTACGATGGACAGATCAACGGCGTTTTCCGGCTCAATGACAGAATCATCATCCATGCTGGTGATAAGCTGTTTTTGCAGAATTTATCCGGTGACGATACACAGTTGTATGAAGGTATGGCAGATACTAGAAGTGTCGGCAGGCAGTTTAATGGGAAATTATTTATTTTCGACGGGAAAAAAGCCATTTGTTATGGTGAGTTCGAAAAGGACGGTCAAACGCCCGCAGAAGGTGAGGAGCCGGAGAAAGAATGGAAGGTGGTGACGTTGGAGGAAAAAGCCTACGTTCCCACCATCATCATTTCCCGAAAGCCTACCGGCGGCGGTACTACACTGGAACCCATCAACCTGATTGGGAAGAAATTCAAGGAAAGTTTTCTCGGTACCGCAGAGGATAAAATCTATCAGATGACCACGGATAACCTGGACGAAGAAAAGCTGAAAATACGTCAGCTGGTGAAAGACGGGGAATGGAAAGACCTGGAAGAAGGGAAAGACTTCTCCGTGGACAGAAAGGCAGGAAAGGTCACATTCAATACCGCCCCTGGGGAAAGTCCAGTAAAAGGGATGGACAACGTGGAAATCACAGCGGCGAAAACAAGAAAGGGCTATGCTGACAAAATCAACAAGTGCAATATTATGACGCTTTTTGGCGTCAACGGTGCAATCGACAGGATGTTTGTCAGCGGAAATCCAGATTTCGTAAATCAGGACTGGTACTGCCAGATCAACGATGGTTTCTATTTTGGGGATCTGTGGTATTCGGTGCTTGGACAGGACGGCAGCGCTATTGTGGGGTACAGCGTTATCAATGACAGACTGGCAGCTCATAAAAGTGAAGCAGAAGAAGGGAGAAACATCATTCTCCGCAAGGGCGAACTGGTGGAGGATAAACCCACTTTCCCGGTCATTGGTTCCCTCATTGGCCGCGGGGCGTTAGGAAAATTCGGTTTCGGGTATCTGGGAAGTGATCCACTATTCCTGACGGACTTAGGCGTCATGGCCATTACGGCTGCGGACATTACAGGCGAAAAATACTCCCAGAACAGAAGTTTTTACATCAACGAGGCGTTGACAGCGGAAGAAAAGCTGGCAGACGCCTTTGCCTTTGTTTGGCGTGATTTCTACTTGCTTTCTATGGGGACAGGCAGGGTATATCTTCTGGACGGTCTGCAAAAGTCCTACGAGCGGAACACGCCTTACAGTTCGTACCAGTATGAGTGTTACTACTGGGAAAATGTGCCTGCCCGTGTCATGTGGGAGGACGTGGAAGGACGGCTTTGCTTTGGTACCGTCGGCGGAGATATTTTCCGATTCTACGATAATGTGACGAGCCAGAAAAGCTATAACGACGTAGGGGCGCCCATCAAGGCAAGATGGGATATTCCAGACCTTTCCGGTGATCGTTTTTACGAAAATAAAACTTTCCGGTATTTTTCTGTGGTGCTGGCGGCGGCAATTGCTACCAGAGTAGAAGTGTGGGTACAGCGAAAGGGCATTTGGTCCCTGCTCTTTGACAGTGGTGCAAAGGCTTGCTACTTCGATTTTACCTACATCAACTGGGAGCGCATCAACTTTTCCAGTGATAACACGCCAAGGACCGTAGGAAAGAAAATCAAGGTCAAAAAGGTAGACAAAGCCAGATTTTCCCTACGAAACGAGGCATACAATGAGCCTTTTGGCATTTACAAAGTAGCTCTGGAATACACCGAGAGCGGAAAGTATAAGGGGTGAGGAATATTGGACGTTGATAAGTATAAAATCACGGAAAAGGACATGGCAGGCAAGGGGGTTTCTCCCCAGTCGAACCCCATGGAGCTGCCGGAAGCCGAGGCCAAAGCTGTTTTTGACCAGTTGGTAAAAGAGGTCGTTGTACCTTTTTTCAATAAGTTTGTGGAGGCATTTGCAAACGTGGATTTGACCAGTGACGCGGACAAGCCCATTTCTATTGCCACACAGGCGGCGCTGGACAAAAAGGTGGACAAGGCATACAAGACAGGCAGTCAAAGTGAGTACAAAGTCCTTTCTGACAACAACTTTGATGACAACAGCAAAGAAAATCTGGCACTGGCTACCCGTGACAGACATACCCATGCCAACAAATCGTTGCTGGACAAATTTACGCAGGATTTTGTCAACAACATCCTGTTCAAAGACAATACAGAAGAATATTTCCCCACAAACAAATTCAATCCGGCTACTGTGGACTATGTAGACAGAAAGGTAATCGCCATTGGGGCAGCGGACATGCAGAAGTCCATATATGACCCAAATGGTAAGGAAACAGACATTTTTGCCTATGTAGACAATGCAGTATTGATCACAGATTCCAGCACCGGGAAAAAGTATTTCTGGGGCATTGACAGTGGCGGTCTGTTTTGGCAGGAGTTTGACGAAGCGGCTCTTGTGGCAAGGCATAATGCGGACGCGGCCGCCCATGATGAAATGGTGATTGACGGAAACGCGATTCCAGCTTTCGGTGGGGAAACACTGGCAGAACACGAAGTCAATCCAGATGCCCATAGAAATTTGAGCATTGACGGAAACAGATAAGGTGGTGAAGAAATGGATATTCAATTCAAGAGAGGGCAACAGGAAGGTGTCAAACGACTTGTGCTGAAAGAAGGCGAACCGGCTGTTGCTTTGGACACTGGCAACCTATATATCGGTACATCCTCTGGCGTTGTTCATGTCAACCCGCCCGGTGGTACAGCTGATACAGCAAACAAGCTGAAAAATCCACAAAAGTTTTCCATCACTGGTGACGTAACGGCGCCGGAAGTTCCTTTCGATGGCAGTGCTGCGGTGGTGCTGAATACGACACTGCCAAACCTGCCGGGTGTTGGCGGAGAGTATACGAAGGTGCAGGTCAACAACAAAGGACAGGTGACAGGCGGCGGTAAACTTGGATTTTCTGACCTGCCACCTATTACTGCGGATCAGGTGGGCGCGATCCCAATGACGCAAAAAGGAACTGCGGATGGTGTGGCTTCTCTGGATAGCAGCGGGAAAGTGCCTGCTGCACAGCTTCCTGGATTTGTTGACGATGTACAGGAATATGATAACAGAGCAGCATTTCCTCCCACCGGCGAAAGCAGCATCATTTACATTGCGAAAGACAAAAACAAGACATACCGTTGGGGCGGCAGTGATTATGTTCCTGTTGGTTCTGATTTGGCACTGGGGGAAACATCTTCCACGGCGTACCCTGGTGACAAAGGTAAGGCAGCATACGACCATAGCCAGGTCAAGACAGGCAACCCCCACGGTACCACGGCAACAGATGTTGGGGCGGCTCCTGCGGCACATATGGAAATGAAAGCCAGCGGCACACAACTTGGACACATCAAACCAGGTACAGGGATGAATGTAGACGAAAACGGCGCCTTGCAGATCACTGCTATTGACGGCGGCACATTCTAAGGCGGTGGTCTTATGAAAATGCAAGTAAAAAGAGGCGCGAAAAGCAATCTGCCTGCATTATCTACTGGCGAGTTTGCATTTACCACGGATTCCGAAGAAGTATTCATCGGCGGAAGCAGTGAAAATAAGCAGATTCCAGTGCTGAAAGATGGGAAAATCCCGGAGGGGATGCTTCCGGCACCTGTGGTAAAGATCGTATCGGATGACGGGACACAAACGTTTATCCTGGGTGTAGATGATGTGGGGCTATATTTATTGGAGGTGCAAAATGGGTGAAAAAGTATATGTAGCAAGGCAGGACACGCTGCTGGAAAAGATGGCGGAAGTGCTGACGAAAATAACGGGGATTGATGGGAAGATTGGGAGAACAGATGATAAAGGAGGGAGTAATTCATCTGGTTCTGTAAATGCCAAGTTAAATGTATTGATAAACAACTTCCAAGGCGGTATAAAAGAATTTACCAATAGTGGTACATTTGAATTTACTGTACCAGATGGTATTTTTAACATTCTTGTAACAGCAGCAGGTGCAGGTGGTGGAGCAGGGAAAACAGTAAAAATAAAAACACCAAAGATGATATACTTTCATCAAGGTGGAGCAGGTGGTTCGGGGGACTGCATTGTAGATAAATCTTACGCAGTTACTCCTGGTCAGGTAATCACTATACAGATTGGTAAGGGTGGAAAGACACCACCTACTCAAATTTTAAATGCTGCTAGTACAGGAAGCACTAAAGGTGAAGATGGCCAAGCTACTGTTGTAGGTGACTTAGTTACCTTGCCCGGTGGTTACGGTGGAGAAGGCGGATTAAAAACTGCTACGCAAGAAGTGTATGCTGCTGGCGGACTTAAAGGCGGCCCTAATGGTACAGATGGTGAAAAAGGTGGGTACGCATACAAAGGAACTCCATATCCTATGAGTTCCAACATTTTTCAAGCAAAAGGTGGTACAAATCAAACGGGATACGGTACGGGTGGTAGACCTACTTGGACGCATGACTACGAGCCTGATAGTGACATTCCAAACAACAATGGGGTAGATGGTACAAGTGGTTATGTTTGTATAAAATGGGGGGTGTAATTATGAGGTATGCAATGATTGTAAACAGCCGGGTAGTAGATATTGTTGTTTCCGAAACTTTACCCAACTATCCAAAGACACCTGATGGTAAACAGGTTATTGCTGTCAAGTGTGGAGAAGAAGTAAAGATAGGAATGTATTACAATGCAGTTGATAATACATTTTCTATCGAATTTCCAGAGCCGGAGCCTACACAGCTTGATCGCATGGAGGCACAGCTGAATAAAAGTCAGGATGAATTTCGGCAGGAGGGGGCGGACATGATGATGTCGGAACTGGTGAAACGGGGGTTGATGGTATGAAAAAAGCCGTGGAAATTTTTTTGGACTACTACAAAAAGAGATACCAGAAAGGCGAATTGACAGAGGAACAGCTTTCACAGATGGTGTCAAAGGGCGCACTGGATGAAGAAGAAAAAACCTATATCATGGGCGGCGGTTCTAGTGAGCTGGAAGGGCTGCGGACATTTCACAGTGAAGTGATGGGCTTGATTGGAGGGGAATGACATGGACTATAAAGCGGATGCGGAAAAGGTGAAGAAACATTTTTCCTCCATGGTGGAGGCAGGCGGAGCGCTGCTGGACATGGCAGGGGCATACAATCCCATTTGGGCAGTGTTCCAAGACGGTGCAGATGTATGGGTGCCTGACAATGGCAATCAGGCAGCGAAAACATACGTTACATACGAAGGTGTTTTCTACTATGTACCAACGGCGATTCAGAGATTCCCTCATTATAAACCGACGGATACCCCGAACAACTACTGGCCTATTCCCAGACCTGTTGCCGGGGTATTTCCATATCTTCCCGGCATGATGGTGGTGAAGGATATGGTTGTGAAAGACCCCAACGGGAAGGAATATGTTTGTACGCTGCCAAGCGGAGAGTACAAATTGGTGAATCCGCCCAGCGCAGCCACCAGCATTTTTACAGAGAAGAAATGAGGTGGGCGGCATGGACTGGCTGGAAGTTTTGAGAGATTTTGTCACGCCTGTTTCTGTTGGCCTGTTCATGCTGTATATCAATAAGCGTGACGCGAAGAACGCGGAAGCAGAAAACTCAAAAGATCAGATGCTTTTTCAAATTATCAGCAGTGTTGATGCCTGTATGAGTTTGAGCCTGACATTGGCAGAAATCATTCGGGAAAATCATGACTGCGGGGACAATGAAGAATTGATGGAAAAGTATCAGCGAGTAAAAAAGGCAAGACGGCAGAAACAGGAGTTTATGGAAAAAAAGGCGGCAGAGAAGATTTTGTAAGGAGGACACTATGAATTTTGCGGAAATTTTGGCTTACATGAAGCAGGGCGGCAAGGTAAAACGTCCCCACTGGGGCGGCTTTTGGGAAATGCAGAAAGGCTACCCGGATGGTATCCCCTGCAATAAACAGACAGCGGATGCCTGGGGAATGGAGGAAGGCGAGCTGTTCAAGTGTGAGCCTTATATGCAGATCAATACCGTGCATGGTTCTCATTCCATGTGGGTGCCTTCCATTACAGACTTGTTTGCAGCAGATTGGGTAGTAAAAAAGGAGGAAGAAAGATGAAACAGAGTGATTTGAAATCCGGTATTACAAGTGCATGGCTGGAAAGAGCGAAAAGTGTTTCCGCGGCTACCATTGGTCATGAAGTATGGCTGGAAGATGGGTACTGGCATGAAAAAATGAAGGACGGTACCGAAGTCAAGTATTCCAAAGAGGAAGCCTATGTAAAAATGTATCAAAAAGCAAAAGACGATGAGCGTCTGCCGGAATATATGAGAATCAATGGTATGTGGCTGAATATCCATGGTTATTGGGTGGCACCCATGGTGCTTCTGGGTTATACATCCAACAGCACCAGCACCAGTCATGTGATCTGGTCTGAAAGACTGACAAATGAGGACGATACAGACATTCCGGAAGGTAAACACGATACATACACAGAAACGCTGATTGTGGGCTATGACAGAAAGCTGAAAGTCCATGTAGTACGAAACAGATTCAATGAAGATGGTACAAGGGATGAAGCACACTGCTGGTCTGAATTTGTGGATATGTAAAGGAGTGAGAATTATGAATAAAGACAGATTCAAAAATCCTTGGTTTTGGGTTGGTGTTATCGGTGTTGTCCTGACAGCCACCGGAATGGATCCTGAAATGTTCACCAGTTGGGGAGCATTGTGTGACGCTGTGCTGGATGTGCTGAAGAATCCTTTTCTGCTTGGTACTGCGGCACTGGCAGTGCTGGGGGTTTTTGTGGAACCGACCACAAAGGGACTGAAAGATAGAAAGGATGATAAATGATGCAGAAATTGTTTATTTCTCAGCCCATGAAGGGCAAAACAGAAGAAGAAATCAAGAGGGAAAGAGAAGATGCGCTGAAATTCGCAAAAGAGGTTCTGCAGGAGGATGTGGAACTCATTGACAGTTATATTGCCGGAGATTCTCCGAAAAATGCAGACATGGCACTTTGGTGTCTGGGACGCTCTTTGGCAATGATGTCCGAAGCGGATATTGTCTGCTTTGCCAAAGGATGGGACGAGGCTAGAGGATGCAAAATTGAGCACGCTTGCGCCGTTGCCTACGGAAAGCCTTACTTTGCGGACTGTGGGGAAGAAATGGAAATTTCCATCCCCGGCGTAGAAACAGAATGAAGGTGAGCGTATGAAAATTGCCATTGATGACGGTCACGGTATGGAAACGGCAGGGAAAAGAACCCCTGCCTTTTCTGACGGTTCTGTGATGCGGGAGAACGAATTTAACCGGGCGGTTGTTGCTTATCTCCATGATGAACTGATCCGCAACGGTTTTTCTGTGGTGCTGACTTCGCCGGAGGACACAGATACAGCATATGCCACAAGAGTACAGAGAGCCAATGAAGCACATGCTGACTATTTCGTCAGTGTCCATGCTAATGCTTTTGGTAGTGGTTGGAACGATGCCAATGGCGTGGAATCTTTCGTGTATGCGCTGAACGACGCTAAAACAACAAGTCTGGCAAGATTTATCCAGCATGAGCTGATACAGGCAACTGGGCTTCGCGATAGAGGGGTGAAGGAAAATCCTACTCTGTATGTGCTGCGGAAAACGACCATGCCAGCCGTGCTTTGCGAGTGCGGCTTTATGACCAACGAAAGAGAGGCAAAGCTGCTCAAAAGCGACGCCTACCGGAAGAAATGCGCCGCCAGCATCTGTAAGGGCATTTGTGCCTTTGTTGGCAAGGTGTATCAGGAAGAAAAAAGTCCGGTAGTCCATGGTCCGGTCATCATTGAAAACCGGACAGAGGATGTGGACTTGATCTTGTGGGAGGGAAGAAACTACCTTTCTGCAAGGGACGTGGGGGAAATGTTCGGATATGACGTTTCCTTCAGGGGAAGTACCCCGATTTTCACGAAAAAGAAATAAAGTGCATGAGAGCCACTTCGGCGGATAAATCCGCAGGAGTGGCTTTTTTCTTTGAAAGGAGGAATGAACGTGGCAGGTGGATTTGATAAAAATAAGGACTACGCTGCGGCCATTAAGAATGAAAAGGATCCCGGCAAAAGAAATCAGCTGATTTCTGAAAGACAGAATAAACTGAACTGGATGAACAGTACAGGCCAGAACAAAAATGGTTACAGCAATTCCATCTATGGAAGCAAATACAGCACGATTTCCGAAAAAGGCGGCAGCTCCGGCGGCGGTAGCCGCGGCGGGGG
>ULVY01064451.1_pt1 | contig 40272 bp, 39 predicted proteins | sample 1959861 | NCBI WGS metagenome assembly ULVY01 (sample SAMEA4835798, study PRJEB28245) | human gut metagenome | biome: gut microbiome; material: fecal sample | place: Denmark | collected 2008
TTGCTTAAGATTTAAGACCCAAACAAATCCGCCGGTTTCCGTTACTCGGAAGCCGGCTTATCCTTCCCTTCACAAAGTTTACTCTCCAAAATATAATTTTGCGGCGTATCAAACTTCATCTGCTCCTGTTCAACTTCTCTGCGCCAGTGTTCCACTTTCTCTTTCATATCATTAAGATAAGCTTCGTTAAGCTCCCGCGCCGCATCGTCCGCCGATTCGCCCGGTCCGACAACGCGCACGCCAATCCTGTCAAACTGCCCGACGGCCGCTTTTTTAAACTCCGGCAGAAAATAGTCCAACGCCTCAATATAAATTTGCATATGTGTCTTCTCATGGCGCAGAGCCACTTCATACAGGCAAGTACCTTTCTGTAAATCCTTCAAAATATAAATTGTCGGAACATAATACCCCAAATGCGCATTAATTTCCTGCGGATAAAGGCACGAATACCCGTGGCTGATTTCTATATGTCCCACCGTCATGTTAAAGTCAAACCCGTCCCTGACTTTAGTCAAACCGACCGGTACCAGGTCTTGCGGCATCTGCTGCCCCGATTCCTGATATTTTCTCTCCGTTTCCCGGCGCAGATAAGCTCCGTCTTTGTCAAAATTATATTTCAGTTTTCCGTAAGATGACGTAACCATAACCGTTGGCCGTCCAATAACGGAGAGGCATTCCTCAACATACCTTTCCCTCCCGTCATCTCCCTGCGCAGAATTAACACCCGCCAGCCCTAAAATTAATGCAAAAAAAACTTTTTTCATCTATAATACTCCCCAGATAAACATCTTTGGCACGGAGGCTCCCCATGAACTATCTGTATATTATCTGTCTGGCCTTGTCCAGCCTTTTTACATATAAGCCTTTATCTGCGGAAACCCACCCTTTGCAATATGCTTTTTTTATCCCGGGAGGTGCCTTTCAGCAAAATACACGTGTCCAGGATATCCGTTTAATGAAACCCAGATATGCCAAACCGGACGAAGAGTCAGAATCCTCCGCCGCCGTTTCATTCTCCAAACGTCGCAGCACAGCTGATTTTTCTTCCAATTCCGTCTCTTCTTCCGATTCTATTCCATCTTCCGCTGCCGCCAAAACTTTCGCGGAAAGTCCTTCTGTAACATCATCTTCTGCACTCTCTGCCCCTAAGGCATCTGAACCGCAATACACCTTGCCCATTGTCGAAAAGAAAATTGTTACCATCAAAAAAATCTCCGCCAATCCTGTTGCAAAAGCCGATATGCCAAACTCATCTCCGGCAAAAAACAAAACCGCTGCGGATACCCGGTTTCCCTCTCCCGACAGCACCGAAATTGCATCTAAACTGCAAAAATATAAACTTGATGAAAATATAACGGTTCAGGCAGCAACGCCCGAACCTGCCGTTGCTGCCGCACCAGACGCATCACCGCTGGAGCAGTTGCACCGCAAAAGCCTGAATGAACTGCTTCAGGCAATTCCATATCCGGACGCCAAACTGCCAAAATTTAAACAACGATACGCTCTCTACGGCCTGGAAATGCGCGTTCTTCAACGCCGAGGCAAATTTCCGGCCAATCCCGAACAGGAAGAAGCACTAGCCAAAGCCGACTCACTGCGACGTTTTGAAGTAAAATAAACATCTTTAAATAAACATTTTTGTCTGCGCTGAATTTTCTTCTGACTGCCAGGCGACTGTCCGACGCCCCGGCAAAAGGCAGCCGAACACGCTTTATTCGCCCGAAACATTGCCCACGGACACATTCCAAATATGCAACGGGGATTCCGCTTTGATAAGTTGCCCTTTACGAGGGCAGAACATTAGTCATCGCCGATTCGCAACGCTTCAATAAACGCCGACTGCGGCACCTCCACCTTGCCAAACTGGCGCATTCTTTGCTTGCCTTTCTTTTGCTTGTCCAGCAACTTGCGTTTACGGGTAACATCGCCGCCATAACATTTCGCCGTAACATCCTTGCGCATGGCCGAAATCGTCTCCCGCGCCACAACGCGCCCGCCGATAGCCGCTTGTATCGGAATCTTAAACAAATGCCTCGGAATTAAATCTTTCAAACGCTCGCAAATCTGCCGTCCCCTCGATTCCGCCTCGCTTCTGTGGCATAAAAATGCCAGCGCGTCAACAGGCTCTTCATTAATTAAAATCTGAACCTTGACCAAATCTGACTGTTCATATCCTATCAGTTCATAGTCAAAACTCGCATATCCGCTCGTAATGGATTTCAACCGGTCATAAAAATCAAACACGATTTCATTAAGCGGAATCTGATACACAACCATTGCCCGCGACCCGACATAGGTCAATTCCTGCTGTACGCCGCGACGCTCCGTGCAAAGTTTCAACACGGCACCAAGATAAGTATCCGGCACCAGAATTGTCGCCCTGACCATCGGTTCCTCAATTGAAGCTACCGTCGACAAGTCAGGCATATCCGCCGGGTTATGCAGCATTATCGTTTCACCTTTGGTCAAATTGATTTTATACGCCACGGACGGTGCCGTTGTAATAATGTCCAAATCAAATTCGCGCCCGATTCGCTCCTGTATGATTTCCATATGCAGCAATCCGAGGAACCCACAGCGAAAGCCGAGTCCCAACGCTGCCGAATTTTCATTTTGATAGTCTATGCTCGCATCATTGAGTTTTAACTTTGCCAGAGCGTCTTTCAACGCTTCGTACTGGCTGCTGTCTACCGGAAAGATTGAACAGAAGACAACCGGAATAGAAGGTTTAAATCCGGGAAGAGCTTCTGTGCAAGGACGCTTGTTATCCGTAATCGTATCGCCGACCCGGCAATCGCCGACGCTTTTAATGCTGGCGGTAATATAGCCGACTTCCCCGGCAGACAATTCTTCAACTTCTTGCATTTTAGGCGTAAACACGCCGATTCGGTCAACCGTATAAACAGCATTGCTGCTCATCATCCGGATAGCCTGTTTTTTGCGCAAAGTCCCATCCTTAATCCTGACAAGGATAACCACCCCCAAATACGAGTCATACCAGCTGTCAATCAGCAGGGCTTTCAACGGTGCACCGGCATCTCCCTGCGGTGCCAGCAGCTGATGCACGATTGCCTCCAACAACTCGCTTATTCCCTGTCCTGTTTTACCCGAAGTTTCCACCGCACCGCTTGCATCAATCCCGATGACGTCTTCAATCTGAGCTTTAACTTTTTCCACATCTGCCGACGGCAAATCCACCTTATTAAGCGCCGGTACAATCTCATGGTTATTGTCAATCGCCAGATAAACGTTGGCCAGCGTCTGCGCTTCCACTCCCTGCGTTGCATCCACAACCAGAACCGATCCTTCGCAGGCCGCCAAAGAACGCGAAACCTCATAAGAAAAATCCACATGTCCCGGCGTATCAATCAGGTTCAACAGATATTCCTGCCCGTCCCGCGCCTTGTATTTAAGCCGCACCGTTTGCGCCTTAATCGTTATTCCCCGTTCGCGCTCAATATCCATCGAATCCAAAACCTGTTCCGACATCTCCCGGCGTTCAAGTCCGCCGCAGGTTTCGATAATACGGTCGGCAATCGTCGATTTGCCGTGGTCAATATGGGCAATAATCGCAAAATTTCTGATTTTGGCCAAATCCTGCATCTATTTAACTTTCCTTATAACATTTTCCAGACTTATTACTTCCGAACCGATTAACCGCACGCCGGACAAATTTGACCGCCGACCCAACCTGCCTCACGACATGTCAGACATACCTTCCCCTCCATTACGGCGGGCACACATCCTACATAAACGAATTTTTGCCGGAACGCAACAGATTTTATACTTTCCTGTTGCAACTCTTATAAAACTGTGCTTAAATATAAGGCATAAAATTATTTTGCTCATTACGGAGGCTGTTATGATTAAGTTTATTGATGTCGAATTCGGCTCCGGCCGTTATCAGGAACTGTTGGATTTGCGCTACAGAATTCTGCTGCAGCCCCTCGGGTTAAAATTTCTTGACTCTTTCCGCGAACAAGAAGCAGGCTTTCTCCACATCGGATGCATAGATTCCGTCAGCGACAAGCTCATTGGCGGCTTGATTATGGTTCCGGTCGACAATGAAGAAATCCGCATCATGCAGGTTGCCGTGGATGATACGCGCCAAGGCGAAGGCATCGGCAAAAAACTGATTGAATATGCCGAAAAGACAGCCAAAGAAATCGGCTATTCCCGTATGGTTATGCACGCCATGCTCTCCGTCGTCGGCTTTTACGAAAAGCTTGGCTTCAGACAAGACAGCGATTTGTTTGAAGAAAAAGGCATTAACTTTATCCGTATGGTTAAAAACCTTTAAACCGACAGGTTCCATACACTACCTGCAAAAACACCTGTACAGTTGTCCGTTTTTACTTACACTGCTCGCATATTCGGCTTGCAGACACAGGAAAATGCCGCTCTAGCCGTTTTCCTGCGTCTGCAGAACTGTTTGCATGAATAAAAAGCTTATTACTCCAAATAAAGCGAACTCTGCTTGTAGCGTTTAATCATATTTCTGACCAGAACGCCGATAATCGCCGCAACCGGAACGGCCAGCATCAAACCGAGGAAACCCAGCAAAACACCACCGGCCAACAGGGCAAACATAACCCATACCGGATGCAGCCCGACACTGTCGCCCACCAGTTTCGGCGTCAGAAAATTGCCTTCAAGAAACTGCCCGCTGAGGAAAACCGCCACCACATACATAACGTGTGTCACATCGCCAAACTGGGCAAAAGCCAAAATAATTCCCAGTACAAATCCGGTAATTGACCCGACATACGGGATAAACGAGATAACGCCGGCAATAAAGCCGACCAGCAGCCCCAGTTCCAGCCCGACCAGCTTCAGCCCGATGGAGTAATATAACCCCAAAATCAGGCATACGCTCAGCTGACCGCGGATAAATCCGGCAATAATGGCATTAATTTCTTTCATACTTTCCATAATGCCTTTTTTCGACTTTTTCGGCAGCAGCCCCTCAAACTTACGGACAAAGGTATCCCAGTCCCGCAGCATATAAAAAGTAACGATAGGCGTAATCAAAATCAATGAAATCAGGTTAATAAAAGCAAACCCGTTGGCAATCAGCCCTTTGAGCAGTGCTCCGGCAAACTTGACACCATTGCCGATATTGCCTTTTATCATCTCTTCCAAATTCCCGCCAATCAGTCCGGGGAACCGTTCTGCCAGCCTTTGCAAAGCCGGCCGGGCCTTTTCCAGAACCAGTGCCAGATACTTTGGCGTAGCCTGTACCAAAAGGGTAACTTGGCTTTCAACCATCCCTAAAAATAAAAATATTGCCGGCAGAACGATTAAAATCATCAAAAAGCAGACCAGCACCGTAGCCCATGTCCGTGACATCTTGCACTTTTGCAGTTTCAAAGTCAGCGGATCCAAAAGATACGCCAGCAAAATGCCAGCAACAAAAGGCATCAGCACCGAACGCAACAGATACAGCAAAAAGAAAAACACAAAGAAAATGACAAACCACATATACGGATTAACGTAAAAACGGCTCTGTGCTTTAATAGATGGCATAATACCCTCCTTCTTTCCTCAATTTGTACCCGCTCAGCCCCAAATTGGCCTGAAGTTTCTCAATAACGCCGCTGTAAAGAAAATTAAAGTGCACCTTTCCGTTCGCCATGGAAACGACTTTTACCTCCTTTACCTGAGGGTATCCTTCCAACAGCCGTTTTAATGCCATCCATTGCCCCAATTTCGGGTAAGAATAAACCGCTTCGATTTTTTCTTCGGCAAAAGTTTCCGGCAGTGCTTCCCCGACAGCTTTCTTGACATCTTTAAAAAACGGCAGCACTTTGTCTATAGCAGCCGCAGGTTCCAACCCGGCAACATCTGCCACGCTGACTTCCCGCCCCGGAAAAGACCTGACATAAACCTTGCCGTCTTTCAGCGAATACTTCAAGACATATATCCCCGTAACATTGTTAAAATCCGCCAGTTCATTATATTCGCCGTCAGTCATGTCATAAATCCGATTGGCTTCAACCGCGGTAATATTGCCCAGATTTTTCTCAATATCGCGAATAACCAGATTACCCTTGCGGATATCGCGTCTCTGCTGAAAAGCCTGCCTCCAGATATTTTCATCGCTCCATAAATCCAGCGTCCCGTCTTCTTTTTCCAACAACGGGACTGCCAAGACATCTTGCTCTTCCCCTGCCACCAGCGGCATATTGTTTTCAGCCAGATAAGCCTTCAAAATATCCTCATTCACGCTGATGCGCAAATCTGCAATATAGCGGACATCCGACGATTTTTCCATCAGAACCATAATCCCTGAAACAAAATGCTGCAGCTGGTTATCGTTTAGTTTGTTAATTTCATCAGCACTTTGCGCCGTGCTGATACTCAAAACAACTTCATTCAAACCGTCGCGCACCGCTTTGGCCATTGCCTGCTTTTTGGCTTCCGTAACCGTAGCCGCCGTAACGTCGACGTTAACATCAGCCTCATAACGGGGATCTGCCGCCGCAGGAATTGCAAACAACACCATCGCCGCAAATTTCAAAACCAGTTTTCTCACGTTTGTCAAGCTCCCTGTATCCTCTTTATTTTTCTGTAACCCGGTCATTTTCCGTTCTTATTCCGATTGTTTTCTATTCTTATAACCTAAAAGCACAAAAATCAAACTTTTTTATTGCCTTTTAAATGCTTATGATATTAACTGAAGAAAATTTTTTGATATTGTTTTTTATTTCATATAAAAGGAACTTAAAATGAAAATGACCAAATTTCTTGACAGCCTCTTGGAGCGCGCCTCTAAAGAGCCGAAAACGATAGTATTGCCGGAAGGCGAAGACGAACGTATCCTGCAGGCTGCACACGCCGTTGCCGCAAGAAAAGCCGCAAAGCTCATCATTCTTGGCAATCCGGAAGAAATTAAAGCTTATTTTGCCCAAAATAACTGGGATATGGAAGGCATTGAACTGATACAGCCGGAAACCTCAGAAAAACTGGAATCCTATGCAAACCTTTTATATGAACTGCGCAAAGCCAAAGGTATGACCCCGAATGATGCCCGCAAGCTGGCTTTAAACTACAACTATTTCGGCACATTGATGATAAAGTCCGGCGACGCTGACGGTATGGTGTCTGGAGCCAACCATTCGACGGCGGATACCGTCCGTCCTGCACTGCAGATTATCAAATCTGCCCACAAAGAGCGCAGCGTTTCTTCGGCTCTGATTTTGGTCGCCAATGACAAGCCGTACATTTTTTCCGACTGCGCCATTATCATCAACCCCAGCGAACAGGAACTCGCCGACATGGCGCTGGCAAGCTCCGAAACTGCATTAAAGTTCGGCATTGAACCCAAAGTTGCCATGCTTTCCTATTCAACCCGCGGTTCCGGATCCGGAGGAATGGTCGATAAAGTACGCAACGCGACCAAACTGGCGCAGGAGATGCTTCAATCTGAAGAATACAAAAACCTGCCGATAATGATTGACGGCGAAATGCAGGCTGACGCCGCGTTGGATTCGGTTGTCGCCAGAAAAAAAGCGCCGGATTCGCAAGTCGCCGGTCAGGCAAACGTCCTGATTTTCCCCTGTTTGGAAGTCGGCAACATCAGCTACAAGCTGCTGCAGCGTCTCTGCGGATGCGAAGCCTACGGTCCGATGCTGCAGGGCTTAAATGCACCGGTCAATGACCTTTCCCGCGGCGCCCTGACTGAAGATATCGTCGGAATGATTGCAATTACCGCCATTCAGGCTGCCAAATAACCCGTTTAACTTAAGTAAGGAACTCCACAATGAAAAAAATTCTTGTTTTAAATTCGGGCTCTTCTTCGCTGAAGTACCAGTTGTTTAATGTTGACGGCGACAAATACAACGTTGTAGCCAAAGGCAAGGCTGACCGTATCGGCATTCACGGCTCTTTCGTCGAAATCAAAATTACCAATGGTGAAAAAAGAACCCGCGAAGTAGCTCTGCCGACGCATAACGAAGCAATTGAAGAAGTTACTAAAGAGCTCCTCAACGGTGCCCTCGCCTCAATGGAGGAAATCGACGCCGTCGGCCATCGTATCGTTCAAGGCGGCGATATTTTCAAAAATTCGGTTCTCGTAACCGATACTGTTATCGAACAAATAGAAGAATTGTCCGAACTGGCTCCGTTGCACAACCACGCTCACGTTTTAGGCATTAAAGCCGTTCAGAAACTTTTGCCGAACGTGCCGCAAACTGTTGTTTTCGATACGGCATTCCACCAGACTATGCCCAAAGAGGCATTCCTTTATGCCCTGCCGATGGAACAATACACCAAACATAAAATCCGCCGCTACGGATTTCACGGCACCTCGCACGCCTATGTATCGCAGAAAGCTGCCGAACTGATTGGCAAAAGAGGAAAAATCATAACCTGCCACCTCGGCAACGGCGCATCTATTTCTGCCGTCGATAACGGCATCTGCTTGGATACATCCATGGGATTTACCCCTCTGGCCGGCTTGGTTATGGGCACCCGCTGCGGCGACATTGACCCGTACATTCCGCTCTATATTTGCAAAACCCAAAACAAAACGCCGGACGAAGTCAACGAAATCCTGAACAAAAAAAGCGGTATGTTCGGCCTCTGCGGCTATTCCGATAACCGCGATATTGAAACGCTTTACGGCGTCGAAGAATGTGCTACTGACGCCCTGAATGCCTATATTCACAGCATTATCCGCTTTATCGGCGCCTATATCGCCGTCCTTGGCGGCGTCGACGCTATTGTCTTTACTGCCGGCATCGGCGAAAACGGCTCTCTGGTCAGAAAACTTGTCATCGAGCGCCTTGCCTATCTGGGCATTACCCTTGATGAAGAGGCCAACAGCAAACGCGGTGACATTACCGAAATCTCAACCAAAGATTCCAAAGTTCGCGTCTTCGTTATCCCTACCGATGAAGAATATATGATTGCCAAAGACACGATGAACATCGTTTTTGGCGCATAAAGGCTAAAGCCACATTGCTGAAATTCTGACATTTTATTGCTAAAAACAAGCAAAATGCAGTTATAAAAATCCCCCGGAATATAATTCCGGGGGATTTTTATACCACGAACAGCCCAACTGGCAGAAAGGCTGTCCTTCTGTCTGCCAACTTACTGCCTGTTAATCAGGACAATCTCAACGCGGCGGTTCTGTTCTCTGCCGGCCGCTGTCGCATTGGACGCAATCGGATTTGAAGAACCATAACCGTTTGAAACGATTCTGTTACCGTTAACACCCCTTAAACGCAGATAATTCGAAATAGAGTTTGCACGCATCAGCGACAATGAATTATTTGTTGCCGCACTGCCGGTGCTGTCCGTATAGCCGTTAACCTGAACCATCGTCTTGCTGTATTCGTTAATCACTTTGGCAATCGAATTCAAAACCGGCTGAAAAGCTGGCTTAATATTGGCATCGTTACTGTCAAACGTAATATTTCCCGGCATAATCAGATAAATCTGCCCGTTAGCTTCCTGAACCTGAACGCCCGTATTCAACAGCTCCTGTCTCAGTTTGCGTGCCTGCACATCCATATACGCCCCTGTTCCGGCGCCTGCTGCAGCACCGACGCCCGCTCCGATTAAAGCGCCTTTTTCACCGCCGGCCAGCGCTCCGATTCCCGCTCCGGCCAACGCTCCGATTCCCGTTCCCCATGCCGTTTTGGAAACCTTGCTTTCCCCTGTATAGGGATCCGTCGCACACGCTGTCAGCATAGAAACGGCTAACAAGCTGCAAATAAATGTTTTTTTCATAAAATCACCTCATGTCAAAAAGTTATTTTCTTTTTGATTATATAGGCGCGACTGCTTAAAATACTCTTAACGTTTAATCAGCTTTTTGACCACATACCGGATAATAAGCAGCAGATACAAAGCTCCAAGCCCCCAAATCAGCCAAGTCTTCAATTCCCTGTCGCTGATAGCTTTGGTGATTTCATTCACATTCAAAGCGCTTCCCGCAACTTTAATGCCGTCCGTCGGTTTTTCGTGCAAAATATTAACCACATACTGATAATCCGGATTCAAAAAATCAAAATTAAGAATCAAATCTTTTCCATACGGCACAACTTTTGCCGTTATGGCATTAGTCGTTTCATCATTGTCAAGATTATAATGTTGCATAAGCGCCTCTTTCGGAACTTCAATCCGGATAGGATCATGCCCGATATGAGAAACGTCAGTTCCTGACAAGGCCTGTTCTCCCTGATTATACAAATAGACCTTTGTCAAATACAGGTCTTTGTATTTTTTTCCCTTTACGTCAACAGCATATTCATTGGTATTGCTGGAAGAAATCAGTTTGACCGTATTGGTTTCATAACGCAAAATCGGCCGGCTGATATAAAACTGGTAATACCCCAAGGCAATCGCCGAAACGGCAAGGATAAACGCCCCGGTCGGGCTGGTCCAAAAATTCCAGATGCTCTCAAACGTATCCCTGAAAAAACGGCGTTCCTTAACTTTCTCCTGATGCGTAAACATAAAGCCTCCTTCCATACATCTCCACAAATATATGCTCAAAACCGCATATTTAAAGCACCGGAAGCCCGCTTTCGCTGCCCCTGGCATCAACCGGCCTATCCAACCGCCGTTAGCTGATACTGATGCCGCCGACAAAAACAATGCCGCTTTCTCTATAGAAAGCGGCATTGTTACCTGCACAATAGAATATTACAAAGCTTCGTTCCGGGAACGCTTGCGCAAAATCGGATCCAGAATCTTTTTGCGCAACCGCAGCGACTTCGGTGTAACTTCAAGCAGTTCGTCCTGCTGAATATAAGATAACGCCTGCTCCAGAGAAAGTTTCCGCGGCGGAATCAAGTCAATCGCCTCATCCTTCCCCGCCGCCCGAATATTCGTCAGCTGTTTCGACTTGGTCGGATTAACTTCCAAATCATTGGACTTCGTATGCTCGCCGATAATCATACCGACATAAACCGGGCTGTTGTGCTCAATAAACATCGGTCCGCGATCTTGCAGTTTCCACAGAGAATAGGCTACGGCCGTACCGTTTTCGCTCGAAATTAAAACACCGTTGCGATGGCTTTCAATCTCGCCTTTATACGGTTCATACGCAAAGAAAATCCTGTTCATGACGCCGGTACCCCGCGTATCTGTCAAAAACTCGGAATGATAGCCGATAAGCCCTCTTGACGGCGCATGAAAAATCAAACGCGTTTTATTGCCGACCTGCGACGGAATCATTTCCAAAAGTTCCGCTTTACGCTGGCTCAGTTTTTCGACCACCGTGCCGGAAAACTCATCATCAACGTCAATAACGACTTCTTCAACCGGCTCCAGCAGATTGCCGCTTTCATCTTTATGAAACAGAACTTTCGGCCGGGAAATAGACAATTCAAACCCTTCACGGCGCATTGTTTCAATCAAAACGCCGAGCTGTAACTCGCCGCGCCCGGCTACTTCAAATGCGTCGGTGGTTTCCGTACGAGAAATTTTCAGCGCAATATTGCACTCTGCTTCTTTCTGCAGTCTATCCCAAATCATACGCGACGTAACCTTGTCGCCCTCGCGCCCGGCCAGCGGCGAATCATTAACCGAAAAAGTCATTGCCAGCGTCGGCGGGTCAATCGGCTGCGCCTCAATCGCTTCCGTAACTTCCGGCGCGCAAATCGTATCGGCAACGGTGCCTTTGACAATGCCGGCCACCGCCACGATATCACCTGCATGCGCTTCGTTCAAAGCAACTCTCTCCAGCCCCTTATAAGCCATAATCTTCGTAATACGTGTTCTTTCGACCTCGCCGCTATCGTTAATAACCTTAACCGCATCATTAACTTTCAAAATGCCGCTGTGAATCTTACCTGTCAGAATACGTCCCACAAACTTGTCCGCCTCCAGTGTCGTCGCAAGCATTGAAAACGGCTTGTCTTTTTCACAGACCGGCTCGGGCACATAAGACAAAATCAGTTCAAACAACGGCGTCAGGTCTTTTTTCTCGTCGCTCAGTTCTTTTACCGCCCAGCCGTTGCGCCCCGATGCATACAATACCGGAAAATCAAGCTGCGCATCATTCGCATCCAAACTGACAAACAAATCAAAAATTTCATCCAAGACTTCATCGGGACGCGCATCTTGTTTATCCGCCTTATTAATGACGACAATCGGCTTCAACCCGATTTTCAGAGCTTTTCCCAAAACAAATTTCGTTTGCGGCATCGGCCCTTCCGAAGCGTCAACCAACAGAACAACCCCATCCACCATCGACAGGATACGCTCGACCTCGCCGCCGAAATCCGCGTGTCCGGGAGTATCGACAATGTTAATATGCGTTCCGTTCCAATCCACGGCCGTACATTTAGAAAGGATGGTAATTCCTCTTTCCCTTTCCAAATCATTGCTGTCCATAACGCAGTCTGCAACTTTCTGATTGTCCCGGAATGTCCCGCTCTGGCGCAATAGCCCGTCAACAAGCGTCGTCTTGCCATGGTCAACGTGGGCAATAATGGCAATATTTCTAATATTCATGCTCTGTTTGTTCCTTAAAAAAAGCCCCTAAAACAAGCTTAAAGGCAAATTCTTGCTATAAATTTCCCTCTTTATAGCAAAAAAAATTTAAATAGCAACCCCCTGACGCAAAAAAACTGTCGCAGATTGCCTCTGTCGATACGCATCGTCCCATTGCCTTTGTCAATATGCATCGTCTCAATCTCCCCCTGTCAGAAACGCCCATCATATCTCTGGTACTTATGCCCGTCTTCTATCCTACATTTCCTCCCGCAACAGCCGTATCGGCACATCAACGGTTAAGGTTTTCTTCCCCGTCATAGTAAAATATGTCGCCTATGTCTGCGTTTTTCTTCGTTTCAGCAATATTTCCCGCCGAATATAACATTGTCTGTACCCCTTTTTCCCTGATTTTCCGGACATTCTCCGCATGGGTGCGGGCAAACTCCAAATTCATCGTTACCAGCCTGTAACCCTTTTCCAAAACCAGTTCAAAATCTTTGTTATTTTGAATATTATATGCAATATAAGGAAATCCTTCCTTCTCCGCCTGACTATATTTTTCCGGAGAAAACACTTCCACCACCATACGATTTTTCACAGGAGCAAACATCTTCGCCAAAAGCCCAAAATCATCAATTTTATCCGTAACCAGATAAACTCCAGGGTGTTTAGCAAAAAAAGCAAGAATATCCATATCTGCCAAAAAAGTATGAATACCCCCCCCGGTATATAAGGACGATATACTGCTTAAATCCAGCTTAGACAATCCCGGATTTGGACTTGCCCCGGCCAATTCTGCCAGACGAAACCAGTCATGAGCGGCAACAATTCTGTCATCAGCCGTCTTCAGCAAATCCAACTCTATATATTTATATCCTCTCTCTACCGAAGCGGTTATCGCCTCAAGAGTGTTAAGATAACGTTCTCCTTTAACTTTTCCCCCTGCGTGCGCAATCAGCTTTTCCCGCAGCGGCACCTTAAGCAGGCTCAGCCCGTTGCTGAAAGGCGACGGCAACATTTTCTCTTTCTGCCACAATTTCTGATAAAAGCGGTCTATTTTGGAAAACGTTTCTTCCTGCTGTTCATAAGTCTGCCTTTCGGCCAAAGTCTTGTCTGTCCCGAACAATGACGTTCCCATCCCCGCTTTTCGCCGCGGCAAATCAAAACCGGCTATTTCCAGCACCGTCGGAAATACATCCGTCTGATTAAAGCTTCTATTTAAATTTATGCCGTTCAGCAAATGTGTCGGAAGGTTAAAAAACGCATTATACAACCCGCCGCCTGCCTCCACCCCGGCTCCCATCCGCTTATGGTCAGCCAAAATTACCAGCGTGGTATTGTCATAAAAGTCCTGTTTTTTAAACCATGCAATAAAATCGTTGATATTGGCAACCGTCGCTTCCCTGATTTCGGCATCGTCCCGATAAAAAGGATTATCTCCGCGATGTAAATCAAGCGTAAACATCACCGCCAAAAATGGAGTTCCCTTATCCAGTCCGGCAATTTTTTCCTTAAACAGTTCAAATACCGGCTTATCGTTCACGCCCCACCAATACTTTCCCCGTTCATACGCAGGCGTACCCTTGAATGCGTCCAAATCATAAACGTTTTCTTTCTTAAAGCCATGTTCATACAAAAACTTTGCCGTTCCCGAAAAATCCAGTCCGCCGCCTTGGACAAACAAATTTTGATAACCGTTTTCTGCCGTCATATCGCCTAAAAAGCGTATATTCGGCGTCAAAAAATCAAAATCCTGCCCGGCATAATTTGAAATCATTAATATCCGGTCTTTCTTTTCGTTATATTTCAGCTTGTCAAACAAAGCATAGCGGAAAAAGTCAGACAAATAATGAATATGCGTCCCCGTAAATGCGGAAAACAAGGCGCCCTGCGTCCATCGCTGAGCATACCCTTCCGTAAAATCTGCAAATTTAACCGCATCTTTATCGTCAATATATACCCCCCCCTGTACACCAGGTGTTACAAACTTTTTTTCCAGCGATTCTCCGAAAACGATAATCACGTTCCGCCTCTTTTCCGGTTTCAATTCAGGATTGCCGACATAGACATATTCCCGGGCATAAAAATCCGTTTCCTGAAAATCAAAGCCGGACATAACCAGCCGTTCACACCCGTTAACGCGAATAACGATAAAGACCACCGGCAAAAATAACAGCAGCGTAAAAGTAACCGCCGCGCGGCTGAAATTGCGCCACTGGTTCAGCAGATAAAAAGCAAACAAGATAATATAAAGGACATACTGTTCATCGGTTTTTAACGGCAGGCAGTAATTGATAACGCCCCATAATCCTGCCAGATATAGCGCAAAAAATAACCGGTTGCAAAACAGCACTTTCGCTTTGGCATATTTCTTAACCGCATACAGCAGCAGCCAGGTTAAAGCAATGGGCAGCGCAAGGCAATATCCGACAATTTCAAATATCAGCCTTTGCTCAATTCCGTCGGCTGTCCCCGACTGCGCAAAAAATATCAGTTGCGGAAGACTGACCGTTCCCCAGGTATGTTTGGTATACAGACAGCAACTGATAACAAAAAGAACCGCCCAAAGAAACACTGCATTAAAAACCGCCCCTAGGGCATTGCCGCTTTTACGCATATAGTCCAGCAGTTTCATACCGTTTTAAGCCCTCTTTCCGTACTGTACCAATTTATTGCGGACAAATCCGCGCAGGGAAACTTCCGGCCTTGCACCGTAGTGCCCGATAATCTCCGATGCGGCAATGCTGCCGATAATGGCACACGTTCCCAGGCTTCGTCCTTTGGACATCCCGTACAGAAAACCTGCCGCATATAAATCCCCGGCTCCCGTCGAATCAACAACCTCATCGATTTTTTCCGCCTCGACAAATATCTTTATACGGTTCTTGACGATGACGGAACCGCGGGAATCCCGCGTAATAGCAGAAAGCTCCACAATATCCTTCAACTGCTCCAACGTCTTCATAAAATCAGTCTGATTAAACAGGGTCAATATCTCCTCCTCATTTGCAAAAAGGATATCGACATGAGTTTTAACCATGTCCATCAATTCCTCCCGGTGTCGTTTGACACACGCCACGTCAGACAGGGTAAATGCTACCTGCCGGTTATAGCGGTGCGCAATATCCGCCGCTTTTTTTACCGCCTCTTTCGACTGTTCGTCATCCCACAAATACCCCTCAATAAAAATAACGTTTGCCGAACGGATTAAACTCTCGTCAATATCATCAACCGTCAGCCGGCTGGAGGCTCCGAGGTAAGTAAACATGGAACGCGTTGCATCCGGCGTTACCAGAACAATGCTGCGCCCTGTCGCCGGCCCTTCAAACAACGGTTCCGTAAAATAATCGATTCCCGCCGCAGCCACCTGACGTTTGAAAACCTGTCCCAGTTCATCGTCATGCACCTTGCCGATAAAAGCACAATCCGCCCCCAGCGAAGCCAGACCGGCAACTGTATTTGCCGCAGAACCGCCGGAAACTTCCCCTTCGGGAATAATGTCCCGGTATATTTCGCCCGCTTCCCTTGCGCCCAACAGCGTCATGCTGCCTTTGTTCAAACCCCGCTCCGTCAAAAAACCGTCGCCGACTTTTGCCAGCACATCGACAATTGCATTCCCAATTCCCAGAACATCATAAATAATTTCATCTTTTTGCATAATTTCCTCTGTCGCATATTTTCCCTGTTACACGTTTTTCTGCCGCGCGTTTTCATGCCGTACCGGCAAATTTCGATATATTATAACAAATATTTCTTACAAATGCCTTAAAGTTTTAAGGCTACTCCTAAAACGGCCGCAAGAATAATATAAAAAATCGGGCTTCTCTTATAAAAATAAACCATCGCAAAAAACACCGCCGCAAAAACCCCGGAAACATAATTCGTAACGCTGAGTTTAAACAGTTCCGCCCCTGCCAGCAAAATCAAAGCTACAACAGCCGGACGTATTGCCGCCATAATTTCGCAAACCAGCGGATTCTGTGCACAGCGCTTCAAAAGTTTGGAAATCCAGATAACAATGACCATAGAGGGCAGCGCCAAACCAAACGTGGCTATAATGCCGCCCCAAACGCCCGCGGCCTGGAACCCCGCATACGTAGCCATATTGACGCCGACCGGCCCCGGCGTCGACTGGGAAACAGCTATCATGTTCGTCAGTTCTTCTGCCGTAAACCAATCAAACTTTCTCGTCAGGTCAAATAAAAACGGAATGGTAACCATCCCTCCGCCGACGGCAAACAGGCCAATCTTAAAAAACTCCCAAAAAAGCACACCGTATGTCAACATTTGCTCCTCCGGTATTTCAGTATGCCGGCACCTGCCGCCAGCAGCACAACTGCAACGGCAGAAAGGTGCAGCCAAAACAGCAGCGCCAAAACCGCAACAAAAATAACTGCCTGAAACTGCGTTGCCACCGCTTTTCTGAAAAGCAGGACAACCTCATTCAGGATTAACGCGATAACACCGATTCTAATTCCCGCAAAAGCATGAGACACTATCTGATTCTCAGACAAGGTATTTAAAATCCCCGCCAATGCCATAATAATCACCAGCGACGGCAGATTAACCGCCAGCGTTGCGGCAATCGCTCCGCTGACACCCTGAACTTTATACCCGGTAAACGTCGCCACGTTAATGGCAATAACACCGGGAAGACACTGCCCGACCGAATAATAGTCTATCAGTTCGTTTTCGCTGATGTAACCGCGGCGTTCGATGAGTTCTCTTCTGAACAAAGGCATCATCGCATACCCGCCGCCAAAGGTGAACAGGCCGATTTTAAAAAACGAAACAAAAATTTTCCCGCATTCTGACATTGATATTCTTTTGCTGCTAGTTATATATCAAACCGATAATAATGTATAATTTCTTAAAATAAAGGTTTTTTTATGATTATCGGCTCAATAAAAGAACAAAATGCTGACGAAACCAGAGTTGCCCTCGTTCCTTCCGTCGTAAAAAAACTGACGGCAGGCGGTTTCACCGTATTGCTCGAAAACGGATTCGGGCAAAAAGCCGGATTTACCGACAAGGAATATATTTCCGCTGGAGCAAATATACGCAGCACCCCCAGAGAAATATATGCCGAAAGCCTGTTGTTGTTGCAAATTCGGCCTCCATCGGCCGATTTTCTTGCCATGCTCACCCCAAAACAGCTGATTGCCGCCGATTTTCGCAATGCCGAACTTTCAGAACTGCCGCAAAATATAACCATTCTGCGTTTGGAGCGTGTACCACGGACATCAGTTGCCCAAAGTATTGATATTCTCAGTGCCCAGAACACCGTCCGCGGATACGCTGCCGCCTTATACGCTCTGGCACATTCCTCGCGTATCGCCCCGCAGCTTATGACGGCAGCAGCCTCGCTCAAAGCGGCTTCGGCACTTGTCATCGGTGCCGGCGTAACCGGCCTGCAAGCCGCCTCCGTATTCAAACGCCAAGGCTGTCGTGTCACAATCCTGGACATAAGCCCCCATGCCGAAGAGCTCGCCAAATCCGTCGGAGCTGGTTTCTCCATGGCTCAAAGCCGGGACGAGCTTGCTGCCCTTTTAAATGGCAAAAGTTTCATCCTTGCCGCAGCCGCAGCACCGGACGGAAATTCGCCGCAAATTATTTCCAAAGACCTGCTTCCATCGCTGCAATCCGGAACCGTCATTGTAGACACCACTGAAAACAATGTAGAAATTCAGGAAAATCGCAAAACAACCGCAGCATACCGTTTTTATCGCAATCCCCTGGCCGAACGTCTGATGCCTCTTACCGCTTCTGAATTATGGGCCAATAATATGTATAACCTGATTAGCACCATCGCCACACCGGGAGATTCTTTCAGCCTTAATGCCGATTATATCGTTCCGATGCTCGACCAGTCCTTGCCGACAGCCCGTTCCGATTCAGGCAAGGACGCTCGTCGAGCTTCGCCTCAAATCCAAACGCCGGTTGGCATCTCCGCCGTGCAGACATCAGATAAAACGGCCAACATCCCCGCCGGGTTATAGGAGAAAAACAATGTACCTGCTTGATATCCTCGTTCTGTCATGTTTCATCGGTTATTTCGCCATCTGGCATGTTACCCCCGTTTTGCATTCGCCGCTGATGAGCGTCACCAATGCCGTATCGGGAATTGTAATTGTCGGAGCTTTCCAAGCGCTGCGCGACATTGTCCATCCCGCCGAACCATATATTCTGTTTCTCGCCGTCTTTCTTGCATCAGTCAACATTTTCGGCGGATTTTACGTTTCCGCCCGTATGCTGAATATGTTTAAACAAAAGGGCAAAAAACATGATTAGCTTTTTGGAAATAATTATTTACTCGCTGTTCATTCTTTCTGTCAACAGCCTGTCTGAACCCAAAAAAGCATACCGGGGAAACCTGATGGCCATAGCGGCAATGGCTGCAGCCGTAACTATCGGCTTATGGGGGCTGGAAACAAAATATCTGATTCTTGCCTTTTCCGCTTTAGGATTGGGAGCAATAACGGGAATCATCGCCGCCCGTAAAATCAATATGCCGGACTTGCCGCAGATGGTTGCCCTCCTGAATGGCTTCGGCGGTATGGCCTCCGGGCTCATTGGCATTGCCGAAACCACAAGCACAACTCACCCTCCGTTACTGTTAATATGCATTATCGGCATAGGTTTCATGACTTTCAGCGGGTCTTGCGCAGCGTTTCTGAAACTGGCCGGTTCCCGGCTGTTCTCCGACCGTGAAACGATAAGAGCCGTAAGCTTGATTATCTTCATCACGGCAATAATCAGCGGATTTTATGCCTACAGCGGCGGTTTTGAATATGTTTTGGGGTTTGCTCTGTTAATGTGCTTATGGGGGTTCTTCTTTACTCTGCCGATAGGCGGTGCCGATATGCCGATAATCATCTCCGTGTTGAATTCCCTGTCAGGATGGTGCACGGTTTTAGTTGGTTTCAGCCGCGACAATACTCTGCTGATTATCGTCGGAACACTGGTCGGCGCCAGCGGAACAATCCTCTCATATATTATGACCAAGGCGATGAACCGTAATCTGCTTAAAGTAATTTTTACTCCGCCCGAAAATACCGCCGAAGATGCAGAAAAATCTGTCAGAGCCATCCATCAGGGAACTGCCCGCGACGCCGCGTTTCTCATGGAAAATGCTGCCAAAGTCATCATCGTCCCTGGATACGGCATGGCCGCGGCTGGCGCTCAACACGAACTGGCCAACATGGCAAAAATATTAAAAATAAAATATCAGGTTGATGTAAAGTTTGCAATACACCCCGTTGCCGGACGCATGCCGGGGCACATGAATGTGCTGCTGGCTGAAGCTGACGTCAACCCTGATGATGTTTTTGAACTCAAAGACATTAACCAGGAATTCCAAACCGCCGACGTTGCTTATGTCATCGGCGCCAACGACACAACCAACCCGCTGGCAAAAACCAAAACCGACAGCCCGATTTATCAGATGCCGATTTTGGAAGTCGGACAGGCCAAAAAAGTCCTGTTTGTAAAAAGGTCGCTGGCTCCGGGATATGCCGGTATAGACAATCCCCTGTTTTATGCTGATAATACCATTATGCTGTTAGGCGACGCCAAAGATGTAACCAAACAAATAGTCGCAGACTTGGAATAAAGCCGCCTCTCCCGGATACTAATCTTTTCCCAAGTACGAAAGTCCGGCAAGATAAGTGTTAAACAAGACGCGCATCACATATTTTTTTTCCAGCCGGGCAAAGTCTTTTTCCGTCGTCAACAGGGAACTGAGGGCAAATACGGTTATGAACAAAACCTCCGCCGAAACTTTTCGTTCTTTGTCAGGAACATCGGCAAAAAGCTTATGCAGATTGTTTTCCAGCAATTGGACAATTTTAATAATACGCCTCAAATAAAAAACCTCATACGTTTCTATCGTATTCTGAAAATGGGCATTATAAAGCGTAAACCACAGATTTTTATTGCCCAAAACATAATCCACAAATTTTTCCAGGAGCTTATTCAGATTTTTATAAGCATCAGATCCCATATCTGCAGTTGTCAGCGCACCGTACAGCCCATCCAATGTCTGACAGTTCTCCCAGACAATCAGGTTATCCATACTTTTAAACTGATTATAAATTGTTCCCACCGAGTATCCGGAATAATCGGAAAGTTTTCGCGCCGTCAAAAAATCAAGTCCCTTGTCTACAAGCAACTCCCTTGCCTTGACAATCAAATCAACTCTTATTTCCTCTTTTGTCTTCGCCATTTCAACCCGTCTGTTATAAAATTCAGTTCATTGCCGTAAAATCCGCTTCATTCGCAGTAAAGCCGTACACCGGCATTTTACTACATTTTAACTGTTAACAGAATAACCCATTTTTGAACACTGTTCAAGCACTTTTTTATACAAAAGTTAACCTTTCCGCTTTAAAATCGTTTCAAACAACAAACGCACCCGCAAGGATGCCCTCTTTTCATAAGGACGAAAAATATGGCAAAAGTAGGTTTTTGCGCCGTTTCCGGCAGCGGCATGAGCGCATTGGCGCAGATTTCAAAATATATGGGAAACGACGTTTACGGTTCCGACCGCAGCTTTGACCAGGGCAAAGACCAACACAATAAGCTGGCGCTCGAAAACGTCGGCATAAAAATCTTTCCGCAGGACGGTTCCATGCTGGATAGCGATTTTAACGTTCTTTATGCATCTACGGCCGTAGAAGACACCATTCCCGACATAAAAAAAGCCCGCGAATTAAATATCCCCGTTAAGCGCCGCTCCGACCTGCTGGCCGAAATTTTTGCCTCCTATCCTCACAACATTGCCGTCGGCGGAACCAGCGGGAAATCCACCGTAACCGCCATGATTGGCTATATTCTTGACTGCGCCGGAAAAAATCCCCTTGTTATCAACGGCGCTTTGTTAAAAAACTACGAAAAGCGTCCCGGAATTCCTAACGTTGTTCTGAACAACGGCCGCTGCTGCGTTATTGAAGCTGATGAAAGCGATGGTTCCATTGAAAAATATACGCCGTACATTGCCGTCATAAACAACATTTCTCTGGACCATAAGCCCATCAATGAATTGCAGACACTTTTCGGAGATTTTGCCCGCCGTGCCGTCAAAGGAGCCATCATCAACCTGGATAATATAAACAGTCGGAATCTTCCGGGACTTGCCCCCAAAACTGTTACTTTCGGCATAACAGACCCGAACGCCGATTTATTTGCCGAAAATATCACCGCCGTATCCGACGGAACCGCCTACGTCTTCCGCGGTAAAAATTACAAATTAAACCTGATTGGCACATTCAATGTCGCCAACGCCATGTGCGCCGCCGCCGCCTGCTCGCTGCTTGACATTCAACCTGAAGTTTCCTGCAAAATCCTTGAAGGTTTCCTAGGCACCAAACGCCGCCTTGAAGTCTTAGGACAGGCCAGTAACATTACGGTTATTGACGATTTTGCTCACAATCCGGACAAAGTCAACGCTTCCATGTCCGCCCTGAAAAGTTATTCCGGGCGTCTCCTGATTATGTTCCAGCCGCACGGTTTCTCGCCGATGCGTATGATGGGCAAGGAAATCATGGACGCTTTTGCAAGCCATATGGATAAAGAAGACATACTCATGCTTCCGGAAATTTTCTTTGCGGGAGGAACTGTCAAACGCGACATCTCTTCATTAGACTTGGTAAAATATGCTCAAACTGCCGGAGCCGGCGCATTATACTTTTCAACCCGGTCAGAGCTGAAAGAACACCTGTTAAAAAGCGCCCGCCCCGGAGACCGCATCGTTCTTATGGGCGCCCGGGACAATTCCATAACTGATTTAGGGTACGAAATTTTGGAGAAATTAAAATGAGCTTATTGCAACCGGGAGACACCGTCGGTTTTGTCGCCACCTCTTCAGGACTTGAAGGCCGGGATATCGCGCCAGCCGTAAACTACTTTGAACAAAAACTGCATCTTAAGGTCAAACTGGCACCGAACTTGTCATACGCATACCGCTATATGGCCGGAACCGACGTAGAACGCGGAAAGTGTCTTACCGAAATGTACCGCAACCCTGAAGTCAAAGCCCTCTTTGCCATTCGCGGTGCCGGAGGATCTTCCCGCATGCTGAATTTTTTGGATTATGATATCATTGCCCGGCATTCAAAACCCCTGTTCGGTTTAAGTGACGTTACCGCGGTACAAAATGCCCTGGTTGCCCGTGCATCAACACCTGCATACACCGGTTTTCTGCCTGTTTACGATATAAAAAACGATTCCCTTAACTCGGGACTGGAAACCTCGCTCAAAAACATCCTTTTCGCTCCGGTTCACTGTTTGAAAAGCGGAACATCACTGTATCCGGGCAAAGCAGAAGGACAAATCATCGGCGGTTGTCTGACGTCCTTCCTTTATCTGGCCGGAACAAACTATATGCCTGACCTTGCCGGGAAAATCCTTCTTATCGAAGATACCGATGAAAAGACCTATAAGCTTGATTTGATGTTCAGCCAGTTAAAACAGTTGAAAAATTTTGATAAATTGCACGGCATCATCCTCGGCGCTTTTTCCGATTGCATTGTTATTGACAGTTTTGACGGTGATGTCGATACCTGTATCAAGGACTTTACTGAAGGGCTGAACATTCCTGTCATCTCCGGTTTCAATTACGGGCACATACCTGACCGCAGCATTGTACCCTTAGGCATCCCCGTCAAAATGACTTCTGCCGCAGCCGGCTGCTCCATAAATTGGTAATCCCGTCTCCTGTCTGCTTCGCCCCTAAGACTGTAAATCATATGTATGCCCCGCCAACATCAACCAATGAAATAGCTCATAATTTCGGTAATATTTCGCATGTTCAGCTTATAAACTGCCGTAACATATTTTTCAACGCTGAGCCACCCGCCGTTGTTAAAAGCCAGTACTGCCGAACATGCAAACAAATTTGCCCCAGGCAGAAACAGCCAGCAAAACGGAAAACCGACCTCCTGAAAATCCGGTTGCTCCCCATGAATTTGCACCAGAATACTTTCCAGATGATACGCAAAAAAATAACCGAAAACACCGTTAACCATCAGGCTGTCGGGAATTTTGCTTGAAAAAAAGGTAACTGCCAGCATCATAAAAAATAAAAACAACGGAAAAAAATATGGTGCGATTGTAATCAGCCAGTTACCTCTGCCTTTAAATCCCATCGCGCCGCCGGACTCGTCCATATTCAGATGAATATGCACAACCTTATGAAACGTCAGCAGAGCAAAAAAAGTATGCGTCAGCTCATGTGCCAAAATCTGCATGGAAATATTTGACCGAGCCGCCGCAATAATTTTTAGCGCCAAATACAAAAAAGCACCGCCCGCAAAAGCAAAAAAACGCAGATTTCCCAGTTGCAGATAGTGCAGAGCCTGCACCAGTGCCGGCAAAGACAAAACTGCCAGCAGCGCCGCCGGCCATTTAGCCAGCCCCAGCAGCAAATCCATCAGGCGCGCCATTTTGTCCCCTTTCCTTACGCAAAAACAAGACAGGCAGAATACAAAGTGCCCGCTCTGTCTTCCTTTTTTAATAAACTCATCGCTGATTGTAAGGTCTGTATTTATTTTTGCAAACAAAAATTACCCCTACTGGAAAAATGCCGTTCCGTGATTATATAAAAAACACCCTAAAAAGAGGAGAAAACTTACATGTTCATATTTTGGAAAGGTAAAACGATGGTAGATTACAGAGATGACAACGCCAAATACGGCAACGAAGAAACCAATCGCGAAAACGGATATGGCGAAAACAAATACGGCGAAAACGGCCACAACGGCTGCGGTTCAAACTGCGGCTGCGAATGCTGCCAATGCAAAAGAATTTTTATGATGCTGGTTGTTCTGATTCTGGTTTTCATTGCCGGTATCATGGTCGGCAATTGCGGACGCTGCCGCTATGCGGACAATTATTACTACGGTCCGATGTTTGCCCGGCACCATAACAATATGTCCAAACCAAAGAAATTTCACCGTGGAATGCAGGAAATAGCGCCGACAGCAGATAATGTTGCCGCAAAAAACCGCCAGGGAAAACAGCCCGGTGCCAAACGTCAGGGATATCCGGACGGTCAGGCATACCAAAACGGCCAGATGTATCCGAATGGACAGACCTACCCGAATGGGCAGCCTTATCCCGGAAATCAGGCTTATCCGGACGGGCAAATTGGCGGATTTATCATAGAAGTCGACCAAGGATACTAATCCCGCATCATACTTTCGCAGGCAGAAAAATCTGCCTGTTTTTTTATACCCTCTGAGCACCGCTCGCCCCCATTTTAACCGTCTGCGTTATTGACTGCCAGAATATTTTCCTGCGCTTGCTGTTTCGCTCATGTGCACACTTAATAATTATCCACGCATGCTTTTAACGCCTCCTGTTATTAGAGTTCCAAACACCCTGCAATTTTTGCACAAAAAACTCTTGACAAAAAAACAAATATATGACATATTTTGCAAAGTTAAAATTTAAGAATTAGATAAATGGCTGTTTTAATTATACATATTGCCCTGCGTCTGCGCAGATTGACATTGCGACGATGACTTGTCTTTCGCATACAGATAAGTTAGTCGCAAGATTTGAGCTTTCTCAAATCTTTTTTTATTGCAGATTTCAAAAACGCAGAGGTATTTTTAATGAACAAGAAACATTTAATCGTAAAAAAACTGGATGGCAGCAATTTGCAGGACGTCATGAACCTGCAGCAAAAAATTATCAGCGGTTTACACCCCGATGAACAGCATTTCATTTTACACAGAACAGAAGCCGACTATATGAAATCATTAAACGGCCAAAGTTCAAACATGCTGGGCGTCTTTGACGGAGACGAATTGATTGCCCAAACGGTGTACGGCATGCCGCACAACGGCGAAGAAAGAGATATGCCCGAATTTCGGCCGGACCTGCCCAACGAAGACCTCGTTTTATATGAAGCAATTTTGGTCGACCCGGCTTACAGAGGCTCCAGCCTGATGAAAAGAATGCTGGAATACATTGAAGGGCACGCTATCGATAACGGCAGAAAACACGCTATCATCCAAATTGCCGTTGACAACCCTGCCAGCTGGATAAATGCCCTGCACCACGGAATGTCCATCACCAAAGTCGACCAAGATCCTTCCGACGGCGTTAAGGTTTTATATCTGGAAAAAAAGATAACACACAAAAATGAAGAGGATAAATCCCTGCCAGCCTTATCTAAGACCTACAGTCTGTACCTCGGAGAAAACATCCACGCCAGAATTCCCGCTCTGTTTAACAAAATGCAGTACTTAATTCGCAGCGGATATCATGGCGTCAGCCTGAACAAGGAAACGCAAAGCCTGATTTGGCAGAAACAAGATACGCAAAAAACAAATATTCTGAATTTCAGCAACCTGTTGCAACAAAAGAAAGTCAGTTCATTCTGAAACACAATCAAGGCGCCTATAAATGGCGCCGTATTTTTACCCGTCTTTTCATACTGTACGGCTTTATATAGCCGAACCAAGATAATACCACTCTGTTCCTAAATCGGCTTCCAGATTAGGCAGAAGGATATATCCGTCATCAGGTGCATACAAAGCCTCCCCGTCATCATAAACGGCCAGCCTCTCGCCCTTGCTTATTTTATCCAGATGTTTATAAGCACGGCACAATTTTCCCTCACGTTCCTTAATAACAAAACTGTCCATTCTGATACGCTGCTTACGGCATGAAAACGGCAACTCTCCGTCTGTCATGCCAAATGCGGCCAGTGTTCCGACAATCGCACGGTAAGCCAATTCGGCAGCTTCGGGCGCCTTATGATATCCGCACTCCAGCGTTGTCGCTGTTTTTCCATAGGCATGGGCGCAATGCTCCGTCGAATAATTCGTTATCTGCTGCTGCCTGCCGTATATTTCCGGCCATCCTTCCAATACATATTCCACATCAAGCGCATTAATGAGCGTCTGGTTATATTTATCAGGATAATCGCAAAAAGCAAAAGGAACATCGCCGGGACAATGCGTCGAATGCAAATCAAGCGTTACCCGGCTGCGCTTAATTAACGGACAAATTTCATTAGCCAAACGTTGTTCATATGTTTGAGGATTTTCATGAAACGTCATAACCCGGTTCAGATTCTCTTCCACACACCGGACATCTTTGCGATATGCCTCGGGATTGCAAACCGGAACAATGGTCAAAAAGCCTTTTTTAAGTGTAACCATTCCGCTGTTTAATTCTGCCATAAGCCTGTTGCAGGCTTTCGTTCCCGCTGTTTCATTGCCATGCACCGCCGCCAGAATTAAAAGTTTTATCCCTTCCTCCGGCGCTTCAAATTCATATTTCGTAATCAACGACATCAATATCCTCCGTATGTCTGATTATTCCACGATTTCAATAAACTTTTTATACCTTTCGGCATACTGCCCCTCATATTTTCCGGCAATCTCAACCAAAGACTTCTGTTCACGAAAACGGTTTAATAAAACCTCATCTGTTCTTACCGTCAAAATTTCCGCTTTTTCATCATAATCCAGTTTCAGGCGGATAAGCTGAGCCTTCAGCGGAAACGCCGTTATTTCATCATAATAACTCTTAGCCAGTTTAAACCGTACCGCAATATCGGCAGACTCGCCGGACAGGCATCTTGCAACCGTCGTCTGACGAATAAACTCCATAATCAAAATCGGAGAAAACGGAACTGTGTCATTGTTATTGTCCATCACACCCTTCTTTCATCTGCCTAATGCCCGGCAGTTTTTGAAAACACATTAACCACAACTACTCCGGCAATAATTAATGATAATCCAATACACGCGGGGACATCAAGACTTTGCTTAAAAACAAAAAAGCCGACTAATGAAATCAGCACAATACCCAAACCGCTCCATATTGCATATGCAATACCTATCGGCAGCGTCCTTAGCGTAAGCGAAAGAAAATAAAATGCAGCTGCATATCCAGCAGCCATAGCCAACGTCGGCCATAGCCGCGTAAATTGTTCAGACTGTTTCAGACATGAAGTAGCAATAACCTCACAAACAATAGCCAAAAACAAATTCATATATGCCGCAGCCATACAGTCCTCCTAAAATTTAAATACAAATAAGCATATAATTTTCAACAACACTTTGCAATAAAAAACTTTTTCATCAAAAAACAAGAACAGTATTTTTGCCTTCTTTTTCCCGCAAACAATAACTTGCCATATTTATCCAACCATAACAAATGAAGCGACGAACATGTATTGTATTAATCATAGTTGCATTAATAATTTCGAAGAAATACCCAAAATGACATTTTCAAATTTACAACATTAGAACTCAGCTAAGCTCTTGATTTATAAAAGAAAAACAGCAGTTTTATACCTGCCGTTTGAATTGGTGATTCTTACCTCACAGTTTCCGAGCCAAAACTGATAATATCTATAAACCAGATTCCAACCGAATTGGGACTTCAATAATGTTCTTAATCTCATTATATAAATTTACTTCTGTTTCTCCAGCATCGATACTAATAATTAAACTAAACCTTGAAAAAGTATCATTCGCTAATTTTGTCTTTCTAGACTTCCACCAACCAGCCACACTATAAACCGCCACATACTCAGCAGCCGCTAAATCAACTCCTGAAATTTCGAGTACATCTTTATGAACAGAACCATGAGTACGAGAATTAGGACCAAACAACCAATCATACGAATCTGAAGAAGCGACACCTTCTGTTTCTTCTACGGCTATAAGCTTGTTTATCCTACTACGAAATTGTTTTAAAGTTTCCGTTGATCTCTGCAAATCAAACCTCAGATTGTGAGACTGGTAAGCATACTTACTACTATAACCTCTTTCACTAGGATTCGGTTCAATATAGTAAGATAATGTAATTGTTAATTTTATTTTTCTCTGCCCTAATTCATTAGTCAGTAATTCTTTAGGCCAAGGTAGCTTTACGAACAGAATAGTCGAACTTTTTTCTTTCTCTTTTGGTGATAAAGAACCATTTTTGGGAACAAAAACCTGAAAATTATCCTTTTGCGCTATGATAGTTAAAGCACTTGAAGTACTGTATTTTGCTTTTTGTAAGTTTGGTATACCATATCCAAATATGTGTGAAAGTTTATTTATATCACTTTTTTTATAATTAAATGGTAATTTATTCTTCATAGTCTCAGACCATTCTGCTGAATGTACAATTAAACCTCTAATTGTTTCTGGCCAAAATGAAGGATAAGTAGCCATTAATTCACCTATAAAATTTCCAGATAAACCTGTAGATGCACTTGTTGCATTAATGCTAGTAAATGCCTGTTCATTAAAACTACCAGAGCAAGCTACTGGTTCTAAAGCATCATGTTGATAAACATTGTGATCATTATGAACAACTTTATTTCCCCCTTCAAATAAGACTTCTGGTTTTATTGGCCATGCCGTGGAAAATAAACAAGATGTCCTTGAATAAGGAGATATATCTTTAGATAATAATGTATAAGGAACAGCTCCTTCATATCTACATAAATCAGAATTACAGTAATCTGTATATGAGCCAATTGAAAGTGCATTCCAAGATTGGGCAGGGCTCTCTATACATGACGTCCTTTGAAGCTCATCATAATCATTCTCTGAACAAATATTACTAATATTTCCTACCGAGATAGAAAATAGTTTTTTGTTTTGAAATATGATTTTATCTACAGATGCAGACCAAGAAGAAGGTTTTCCATGGTAATATTCACTATACTCTTCAGTTACTGGCATAATATATGCACTGTGTACATTATCTTGAGTTTTTTGAACAGCCTCTTCTGTAATCTTTCCATATAAATCTTTATCATTATTCATACTATCATAGATCTGAACACCTTCAACTGTATGATGAATAAATATATTATCTTTTTCTATAGTTTTCCGAATGTCTCCCAACAATGTCAAGCTAGCCATTTCTGTAGCATGCTCTTGATTATTTTCTAGCGAAAAACTAGTTAATGCCTGTTGGTTTCTTACAATAAACGAAGTAATTAAAGGATGCCGCTTAATAATATTACCATCTAAAACAACTACTCTCGTATTATTATCAGCTGTGCAATCTTGTATTTTTTCTTGTATTTCTGTCGCAAGTCTCTCTTGATCTTCAATATCATAGCCTATAATAGATTGATGTAATTTTTTTGCAATCCTTATTTCAGCTATAAGACTACATTTTTTTATAAAACTTTCCAAAGCGACAACTGAAGATTTTACTAAAAAAACCGTTCTATCTTCAAAAATAATAGGTCTTTCATTAAAATAAATATTATTTTCACGAGCTATTTGTTGAAAATGTTTTACAGATTCTTCAACTTTATTTGTAATCCATATCTCCCACCAAAGGCAATGTGTCAAATCAGTTGGGAACAAACTTTCATCATCAGTAAATAAATCCTGAATTTTTATTTCATTAATATTTTCAATGCTCGCAATATATGGAAGTGGACTTACAGCATCCTTCTCTCTATATTCTTCTAATTTTTTATAAAGTTTTTCAAAAGTTTTTGTTGCGTCAATCCTTACATTAGCGATAGTAATACCATTACTTTCTTTAACTGATAATAATTCCATTTGGAATCCCTGCTTATCCAAATCTTCACATAATAATTCCATATTAGGACGACCGGAAAATTTAATGGTAAAAAAACCTGTATTAGAATGCTTCCGCTCAATTTCCTCCAGTTCTTGCTTTAACTTATTAGCGTGTTCTTGTTTATTGCTTCTAAAAGGTTTGTTATTTCTAGCTCCTCCTGACTTAGGAACAAAAGGAGCTGCCGAAATTTGATCGACAGGTAAAATTATATGTGACAGATTCTGGTCAGGCATTTAATTTACTCCAGATGGCTTTGTTTTTCATCTATCAATGATAACAAAAGTTCAGTATCAATTACAATACCATCTAAGACATTAACTTTTAGTGCATTTTCACTAATTTTTGAAATCTCAGCATAACTTAAACCCTTAGAAGCTGTTATTATTTTAGACCAGTCAATATTTTTCGAAATATAACTACGAGGTATATATTTTTTAAAAGTAATTTCTCTCAAAATTTCATTTGGAACATCATACTTCAAAATATCATCAAACCTTCTAAATAAAGCCGTATCTAAGAGTTCTGGTAAATTTGTAGCAGCTAAAATTAAACTATCTGAACGAGAATTCTCCATAAACTGTAAAAATGAATTCAAAATACGCCGAATTTCTCCAACATCATTATTTGCACCTCGACTACTACCTATTGCATCAAATTCATCAAAAAAATATACTCCACGAATCCGCTTAATATGGTCAAAAATCAATCTGAGTTTCATAGATGCTTCACCCATATATTTGGTAATAATAGCATCCAATTGAATAGTAAACAATGGCAAATTTAGCTGCCCAGCAAGAGCCGATGCTGTCATCGTTTTTCCTGTTCCTGGAGCCCCAATCAACAAAACTTTACTTCTTGGAGCTAAACCATACTCTCTCAATTTTTGCTGTTGATTCTGTTCTTCAACAATTCTTTTTAATTTAACATCTAAATACTCTGGTAAAATCAACTGAGATAATTTTGAATGAGTATATGTTGCTTCAAATAATCCAGCTAATTCACCTCTCGGTTCTATAATAGAAACAGTATTAAGTGAGGAAATCTTATTATCTGTACGTTCAGAAAATTTGGAAATTAACTCATTTAATTCTTTGGATAAAGATGTATTCCCTTTATTTGCTTCATGGGCAGCAATTTGCATTGCAATAGACTTAAATCGTCTATCATCTCCATTTTTATAGCTTTCTAATAAAGCCTTTATCTGTGCTGCTGTTGCCATTTTGATACAATCCCACTAAGATAATAGATAATAAACTTTAAAAGTAAAGAATAACATAGATATAATTAACAAACTATTACCACGAATCATGTTGGTTTATACTAAATACTTGCTGTGTTCCCTCTCAATTTTATACATCTGCACTTTCTCGGCCATGGCTTCATATTCCTTGATGTCGGATTTATCAAAATCAAACCAGGTATTGGTATTTTTGAGATTAACCAGCTTGTCAAAAGGCTTTTGCAATTTATAAATTAGTTTCTGCCCGTCAAGATAACATTCCGCAAGCATAAGGCTTAACAGTTTATTTTTCTGAGTAGGATTCGCTCCTTTCATAATATCGGAAACATTTGCCGCAATATCTAAAACTTCATTAACTGTTATCTGTATGTCTTTGCTTATATCCGCATATTTTTCAGCCGTTTTCTGCAATTCTTCACGCTTGGCGACAATATTAGCTTTTTCTTCCTGCCATTCCTCACGGGTTATATCACCGTCAAAAAATGAGTCCTTAATCCGTCTTTCTCGTGCTGCAAGATTATTTAATTCCGTAGTGATTTTGCGTTTCATGACCATATTTGCGTCGGATTCTTCAATCAATCGCTTTTGCACACATTTCTTCAATGGTTCCAAAATATTGCGGCTGAGTCTTATTTTGCTAAAAACCTCATTATCCAACTGTTGCAATAAAAGGTCTTCACTGACTAATTCCTGATTACAGATTCCTTTAGTATGTCCACAACGTAAATATGTATAGGTTCTGCCGCTTTTCTTTTTATGTGTTTCAGAACTGATTGTACAACCACATTCGGCACATTTTACCAACCCGCGAAATACAAACGGAATTCCAGCATATTCCTGTGTTTTTGTATGTATTTTACCACCGGAAAGCAATTCCTGAACTTTATCATATAATGATTTTGCAATAAGAGGTTCGTAAGCATGCGGCATTTTTTCACCACGGATTACCATTTCACCATAATAAAACGGATTTTTCAGCATGGCATAAATTGTTTCACGTCCGAGAGGTTTATTTGTTTTAGAGTGAGAGGAACATAAATTCATTTCCGTAGCAAAATTATGCAGGCTTTTTATGGAATGTAACCCGGTTGCATACATCTCAAACATCTTTTTAACAAATGGCGCGCGGTCCGGATCAACAATAATATCTTTATTAACATTAAGATACCCAACCGGAGCCTTAGTCTGATATTTACCAATCGACCAGTTGTAATTCATACCTCTGTTAACATTATCACGCAGATTGGCCACATACATTTTACCGGATAGAATACCCATATCCCAACGCATAATATCAGAAGACGGACTGTTTTTAGTAAGAATTAATCCTTCCTTGCAAAAATGCAGGTCTGTCTTATCATCTAATAATAAACTTTCGACTTCAACACATTCATTAAAACGTCTTTGAAAACGGTCAATGCAGTGAACAACAATAGCTGTTTTTTGTTTCTGTTTTCTGACAAAATCTAACATTTCATTAAATTGTACTCGTTTACCATTGGTAGAGCTTTCAATAGCCTTGTATTTCTTAACAATAGGAAGTCCCTTTTTATTACAATAATCTTCCATAGCTTCTTTTTGAGCTTTTAAGGAAGCACCGGGTTCCTGTTCTTTAGTAGACACTCTTGCAAATATCACGGCTTGTTTACAAGGAGCCACCGGTCCATATCTGTATTTCTTAGCCATTTTTAATAATCCTCCTCTTCATCAAAATAGGTATCGTCTTCATCATCAAAATCTTCGTTTTCTGCGTAAAAATCGTCTGCACTCATAGTTTCGATAAAGTTTCCGGTTTGGTTGTCATGGATTTTTACAACAGTCCAAGAAGGATCTGATATGTCAAAATCAACGTTAATATCTTCCGAACCTTCAAAAACTGCCGCACTACGCGAATAAATATCTGAGTATTCTTTTGCAAAATGGTTTTCAATTTCTGATGTTAGCCGACAAACGCAAACCATACCGGAATCAGCGCAAAATTCTTTATGGATAATATAGCTGCCATAAATTTTATTATTCCAATCGCCAAAACCGGTATCACAAACATAAGCCGGAAAACCTGTTAAATCCGTCAAAGCTTTAGAAACAGCTTCATTAAATGCTTTCGGACTGTCATCTAAAAATTTACAGCATTCGTCCCAAGTATCATTATTTAAGATATAGCAAGGGTCTGTAATGACATATTTTACAAGTAGACTCATTTTTGTTACTCCATTGTTTTTACAGTATATTTATTATGTCGTGTTAAAATGGGAATGTACGCAAAAAAATGAGCCCGTTTGTAACTTTTTTACTAATATTTTACTGATTTTTCAAAATGTTAACTTTGATGGTTTCTTGCATTTGAGCTATATATATCTTATCAGCTAAGTCTTGCAATTCTTTCTCAGGTATAACATTGTGATATTTACATTTCAAAATTACCAAATGCAGCCTAACTATTTCAGACATTGGAGTTTGAGAGTTGTATATCAATGCTTCTTTATAAAAATGAAGACTAACTTTTCCTGCTTTAATTAGATTTTCAAATAACTCAATGCATTCTGTATTAAACGGTAAATCCTCAATACTATAAAACACTACATTTATATGTTCGCTTGGGATAGTCGCAATATCTGCAAGTAGATTTTTAATGTAATGTGTATTTTTACGTCTTACACAAATAGAATATTCTTGAATTATAGATAATTTGTTATCACAACAATAGTTTATCAGTTTGTCAATTTTGGTATCAATATTAGAATTTTGAGTGTTTACTCTTGTGAAAATTATAGCATTTGTCATTTTAAATTTTCCTTTTATTATTAAAAACAATTTTGTAATGTCGTGTTTGAAAATAAATGTAAAACAGATTTTGAAAATATTTTTTTATTTATTTTTCAAAGCATTAACCTGATTTACAAAATAAATAAGGTTGAATGTCAACTTCTTTACCTTAAGGGAAACAGGTTGTTTTTTAAGTTTGTGACGTTAACGGCAATTTATTTTCTTGTTCTAAAACAGCCTCAACCGCAATTTTATAAAAGTTTATAAGATTCTCCGTCATTTCGTTTAATTCAATATCCGTAACGTCGGGATAGAGAATTGATAACTCGTCTTTGAGTTGGTTGTATGTATCAGTCATATATTATAGAAGTATATGACTTGGCTTTTTCTACTAAATTTTTTGAGATGAATTTTCCAAATAGTATATTTTTTTGTTTTTTAACTTATGACATAGCGATGTTAAAGGTTATAACATTCTTTCAATAAACCGTCTCAATGTGCTTCTTTGGACGCCGAGGATTTTGGCAATCTGGGATTTGGAAATGCCTTTGGCGAGTAAATTCCGCACTTTTCTGGCATTTTTGGAGAGTTTCAGCTTTTTAGATTCTGCGGAAAACGGACGACCGAGCTTTTTGCCGGAAGCCTTAAGATTGGCAAGAGATGATTTTGTACGTTGAGATATAAGGTTTCTCTCTATTTCCGCAGCCAGACTAAAAGCAAAAGCCAGAACTTTGGATTGTATGTCATTGCCAAGGCGGTAGTTTTCTTTCAAAGTCCAGACCTGGCAGTTTTTATTAAGACAGGTTTCCAAAATCCGCATAACTTCAAGCAAAGACCTGCCTAAACGGGATATTTCACAAGTAATCAGGATGTCATTTTCACCTAAATTCTCTAATAAAGTGCCAAGTTTGCGGTTTTTCAGCGCTTTTCGGGAAGATATTTTTTCTTCAACCCAGTCATCAATATTGAATCCATAATTTTTTGCATACTGTTCAATCTCAAAGCGTTGGTGTGCATAGGTTTGCTTGTCCGTACTCACCCGAATATAACCAATAACAGCCATTGTTTTCTCCTTAAAATTTCTTAAAAATACCGGTCATTTTATTAGAACGATAAAATCAACCAAATTTTGCAAGTTTCACACTTTTTCTTCTTATTAAAAAATCAAGGAAAAATAATAGCTTGTTTTCTTTGACTCTGAACTACACCTGTTTCTTGGCATTCGGTCACAATCGTTGGTTTGTGGTACTGATAAATCCTGAAAAATATAAATTAGAGCATCTTTATTTATATTTCCGGACTTATTATCAGAGAAAATGAAATGACAAAAGATTTTACGATTGTATCTTTTTTTAGCGGTGCTGGCGGATTAGATTTAGGATTCGAAAAAGCAGGTTTCCATACAATATGGGCAAATGAATTTGATAAAACTATATGGGCTACATTTGAACGTAATTTTCCTAATGCAATATTAGATAAACGTAGCATTACAAATATTGATGCATGTGAAGTCCCTGATTCAATAGGTATAATAGGCGGTCCTCCTTGTCAAAGTTGGTCTGAAGCTGGTGCTGGGCGAGGAATAAAAGATGAACGAGGACAATTATTTTATGATTATATCCGTATATTAAAAGTCAAACATCCAAAGTTTTTTTTAGTAGAAAATGTGTCTGGGATTTTACACCCAAAACATTCAGATGCTTTTAACGATTTTTTAAAAGAATTTGAAAATTGCGGTTATAACATATTTTGGAAATTGTTAGATGCTAATGACTATAATGTTCCTGAAAATCGTAAAAGAGTAATTATTGTCGGATATAGAAAAGATTTACATAAAAAATTTGTATTTCCTGCGCCTAAAAAATATAAACCTAAATTACAAGATGCTATTGGTGATTTGCCAGAGCCAATTCCTGCAAAACCTAAAAATAAAACTAATGGAATTTTAGAAGTACCAAACCACGAATATATGATTGGGGGATGGTCTTCAATATTTATGTCTAGAAACCGTGTTCGCTCTTGGAATGAACCATCTTTTACTATTCAGGCAGGAGGAAGGCAAGAACCTTTACATCCAAGTGCACCAATAATGCATAAAATATCAGCAAATAAATTTGAATTCGTTAAAGGCAAAGAACAATTATATAGACGTTTGTCTGTTCGTGAATGTGCTAGGATACAAACATTTCCAGATAATTTTATATTTGAATATACCGATGTAGCTGTTGGATATAAAATGATAGGGAATGCTGTTCCCGTCAATTTAGCTTTTGAAATTGCAAAACAAATTATGGTGGATTTAAATGAATGAGTAAGTCCACCGAACAATCAACAATTATGGGCAAAGCATATGAATTTGCTTGTTTATGTGCAATAGAAAATATTGTATCACTCAAACGACCTGTAGAAATTGTAAAAAACTCTAGTTATGAAATAGCAAAAAAATATTTTGAAAGTCTCTCTAATCAAAATAAAGAAGATATGAGAAAATCGGCAACTGTTGGTATAAAGACAATAATAGAAATGGAGCCTAAAATTGTTGAAGATGGAAGTGATGATTTGACAATATTTTTACAACCAGATAATATTGCAAAAACTGGTGATATACGAGATGTCATCATTATTCGCAGAGATATTAAATGGGAGATAGGAATTTCCGTGAAGCATAATCATGCGGCTCTTAAACATTCAAGATTATCACAACATATTGACTTTGGAAAAGAATGGTTAAATATCCCGTGTTCAAAACAATATTTTGATGAGATTACTCCTATTTTTGACAATTTAACCAAATTAAAAATAGCAAGAACTACATGGTCAGAAATACCAAATAAAGAAGATAATGTATATATCCCATTATTAAATGCATTTATGGCAGAATTAAAAAAATTATTTATTGAGCATAATGATAAGGTTACATCAGGGATAATAACATACTTATTAGGTTCTAATGGTAAAGATTATTATAAATTAATACATCACAACAATCACAAAACAACAGTTATGCCATTCAATATTTGTGGCACATTGAACCAAGACGCAAATAAATCAAAACCAATAATTAAAATCCCTAAGATAAAATTACCCACTAGAATTATTGAATTAACATATAAAAATAATTCTAAAACAACCATTGAATTAACAATGAATAATGGTTGGGCTATATCATTTAGAATACATAATGCTAGCACTTTTGTAGAACCTAGTCTAAAATTCGATATTCAGTTATTGGGACAACCTGCAGATTTATTTTACATAAATGTTGATTGGTAAACTACTATCAAAACTTTAACCCATTTAATTATATTGTTATATTTTAGTCGTTATATGATTGATCAAAATTTGTCCGTTTCTTAACAATCTCGTCCAAATCGTAGCAAAATGTCGTTGGCAAGTTGCATTTTAGGGGCTCGCGGATGGGAAAATATACCGCATAATATAAATAGTTAATGAGCAAAACACTATTTATGAAAGGAAAAAACTATGTGGTATGTAAAACTTAATGATACGATTCTTCCAACACCTTATCAATATTTTAGCGATTGCTTGGCTGAGTGTAAAAGATTGCAGCGGGTTATGGTGGCTGTATTTTCCGAACCAGTCTTGATTGGCTAAATTTTTGATAAAGGAGATTTGTTATGTTGAAGAATTTTGAAAACTGGCTTTTGGAAAATAATTACAGCGCAAGCACCTCAGCCGATTATATGGGAAGAATTGAAAGACTTTGCCGGAAAGAAGAATTTACGCTTGCTTATCTGGTTGAAAATATCGCTTCTATCCTGCCTCAATATGAAATTACCGGTGAAAAATCAAGCTATGGCAAACGTTCGCATACTTCTGTCAGACAAGCCTTAAGAAGATTTAAGATGTTTCTGTCGGCTGAAAAGTTAGTATAAGGTGGATGTTATGACAGATATTAAAAGCTTAAACGATAATTTCAGAAAATCTTTTAACGGCGGAAAGGTTTTGTTGACTACCGGTATAAATGCTAAAAGACAAGAAGAAGTTGCGGAAATTCTAAACCAAGTCAGATGTTTTAACAATTTTACCAAAGCTAACGATCCGTATAACGAACATGATTTTGGAAGTTTTGATTATAAAGGCGAAAAAATATATTGGAAAATCGATTATTATGACAAGAGTTATTGCTATTTATCAGAGAATCCTGTAAATCCAGATATAACAAACAGAGTCTTAACCGTTATGCTTGCAGATGAGTATTAAAAGATAAAACTTCAAAAATCAGCCCGGTTTGATTGATTTCAGGTCGGGCTTATCTTTTACTTCTTTTATCAAATCCGCTTGTTTCTGGGTTGTTTATTGAGCAATGGGATAGGTTTTAGGCTAGTTTATCTCAATATCAACATCATAACTATCATCAATCAGGATATAACGACAATTATTTTGCTTGCATAATTCTAAGTTTTTTATGTTTTCTTCCAACGCTGTTTCTTTGGTAAACCAAGAATCATCAAGACGTTTTTCAATGATATTGGCGTAATTTTTTATATCTGAAAAATGATTTTGTATGTAATTTTGAGTCATAACCAAGCAATAAAACTGTATTTCTTGTAAATATGACGAATCAAAGTCTTTTTTCCAGTCAAAAGGAATATAAGCACCTTCAATAATCAAGCTTTGTTTATTTTCTATGGCTGTTTTTATCATTTCCCTAATAATCGGCCATAAATACTCTTCCAATTTTTCATCATCTTCCGGTGTTAATGATGTATTGCCGCTGCGTATCAATCCCATTTTTAGCAAATCTATTGATAAGATAGGATATTTATACTTTTCTAACAGCTTTTGTGCTAATAAGGTTTTGCCTGTATGTGACGCTCCGGAAATTAAAATAATCATTTTACCTCAAAGAAAGATTATTTATCGATATTATAAATACAACATACTGCCACACAAATATATTTTTCAAGCATTAAAAATCCGATCTCTGCTAAAATTTACATGAGACGCCTCCCTTTAAACATAATAATACCTATTTACAATGTGTTATAACTATCAAAAGGAATCTGATATAAACGTCATGTCGCGATTCTTGGGATTGTAAAACAGTTTTTTTATTATTTTTGATTAAGTGTCATTGATGTCATTAATTCGTAAAATCAACTTCTCGGTAACTTGGAAAAGAAGTTAACTTTTAATATAGCGATGTTAAAGGTTAAAAAAATAATTTGTCGTTAATGTCAAAAACTTTCAAATTCCAAACAAGCAATGCGAAAATATGATTCTGTCACTGTCAAATTTGTTGTTAAAATATATTTTCATCTCTTTTATACAGTAAGTTTGTGTGCAGATTGTGTTGTTATCTATCGGTTTTAACTCTAAGCAATAAAATGGTAACTTTTCTCGTATCGTTGCTTTAAGAATGGCATTTTGCAGCTCCTGTTCGCTAAATCTTTCATGGTTAAACAATATATGAAAATGCCATTCGTCTGATATTCCCAACTCCGCAAAGGCTATAAATGACAAATGATGTTTATTCCAATTATTCATCAAACTCTTTTCAAATGCCTTCATAATGTTTCTTAAGTGTTCCTTCGCATTATCCAAGTTGGCAGATTTTTTATTATCAGGAAGTTGAACCGTTAAAAAATAAGTTGGCTTGAAGGTATCGTTTAGCCATTTGTTAAATTCTTCTTTGATTGGGATAGATACATAAGATTCCATTTTTTGACCGCAGGATTCAGTTGTTTTATTTGATATAGGTGTCTTAAGGTTTTGATGAAATGGTTGTCTGTGCGTCATTTTAGGTATCCCGTTTTAAGTGTTTTGATAAAGGTTAATTCTGAAGAGATACAAAAGACAGACATATATGCGTATAAACTATTTTTGAGACATAGTAATAAAATTTTGAGAGGAGAAGAAAACCGTCATACAAATATTTTTTTATTATCAATCGTAACAATAAGAAGTAACATATCTCTCATACTCTATACATTAAATAATAAGACAATATAACCAAACAGAAGACAAACCCATGATAACCGATGTCGCCTTACTTTTTTGACATATTGACGCGTGAGTTTTATGGATTACTTTTTTCTTCTTTCGCGTCATGGTGTCATTGATAATTTTGGCGACATATACTTCTATCATCTCTCTTCTGCTGCTTGTTATTGGTGATACATCGGGACGCAAGTCTTATTGTATCTGGTTTAACATTGTCTTTATTTGTCATGTATCTTCTGTATTTATCTTTTTTGTATTATTTCTTTTATTTATCTTTATTGTTA
>ULVY01023020.1_pt1 | contig 38010 bp, 30 predicted proteins | sample 1959861 | NCBI WGS metagenome assembly ULVY01 (sample SAMEA4835798, study PRJEB28245) | human gut metagenome | biome: gut microbiome; material: fecal sample | place: Denmark | collected 2008
ATCTCGGTTGACATTTTATGCTTCCCCCTGCACCAGGTTGCGGATCTGCTTTTCCACATTCTGCACTTCCTCATGGAACATGCGGGCGGAAACACGCAGCGCGCCGTGGCCCAGAATGATAATCTGCTCCATGCCGTCGGAAGTAGCCACACGCACCCGCCGCCCCTTGCCGATCTCATGAGTAACGTGCTCGATGAACATATCGGCGGTTTCGGCTTCCTTGGTGTAGACCACATGGATATTGTGGTACTGCTCAATGCTGCCGGGGCTGCCCGGCACACGATAGGCATCGAATACAAGAATAAGATTGCACTTCTGGTAGCCCTGATAGTTGCACAGAATATCCATCAGCTTGTGACGGGCCGCTTCCAGACTGTCCTTTGCAAGGGCGTTCAGCTCATCCCACGCAAAGATGATATTGTAGCCGTCCACCAGCAGATATTCGGGCAGGATTTCCCACTGCTGGGCATCAAAATCCGGGCGTTCCCGCTTTTGCACCGGGCGGAATGCCGCCAGCGGGTCCCGTTTGATGGGGCCATAGGTGCGCTCGAAGATTTTGAGCAGCTCGGCATCCTCTTCCAGTGTTGCGCGGTAAGCCGCTGTCCGGCGCTGGGGCACGGCCTGCGTCTCCTGCTCCGGGCTTTTGCTTTTTCCCCAGCCGCTGTCCACATGCATGTGGCTGCGCACCTGATCCCAAGGCACCACAAAGCCCGCGCCATGGGCACAGAACACCGAATCTGCCGGGTTGTCAAGGTCGTGCTCCGGCTCGTAGCCCACAGCTTCAATGATCTCCGCCGCATTGTGGCAGGGCCGGTAGCCGTCCAGCGTCAGGGTCAGGTGTCCCCGGCCCCGGGTATAGCCCACCACCTCCATGGGGTAGCTGCGCATGGTGGCCACCGGTGCAAAACCGGTGAGCACAGCAGCCTCTTCCCCGCTCTCTGGCGGGTCAAAGCTGCCCTCCATGCGCTGGATATCGGTCATGGCACGGCCAAGGTTCTCCACCGGCACTTCCAGCCGAAAGGCATACCATGGCTCCAGCAGCTGGCTTTTGGCCAGCATCAGGCCCTGCCGCACCGCGCGATAGGTGGCCTGCCGGAAATCTCCGCCCTCCGTGTGTTTGAGATGGGCGCGGCCCGCAATGAGGGTAATTTTCACGTCCGTCAGCGGCGCACCGGTCAGCACGCCAAGGTGCTGCTTTTCTTCCAGATGGGTCAGTACAAGGCGCTGCCAGTTCTTGTCCAGCACTTCTTCCCGGCAGTCGGCGGCAAACTGCATCCCGCTGCCGCGGGGCAGGGGCTCCAGCTTGACATGCACCTCCGCATAGTGGCGCAGCGGCTCGTAGTGGCCCACGCCCTCCATAGGCTCCGTGATGGTCTCCTTGTACAGAATGCCGCCGGGGCCGAACTCCACGTTCAGGCCAAAGCGCTCTGCCAGCAAACTGCGCAGCACTTCCAGCTGCACCTCACCCATGAGCTGCACATGGATCTCGCCCAAAGTCTCATTCCACACCACGTGGAGCTGCGGCTCCTCTTCTTCCAGCCGGTGCAGCTTGCCCAGTGCCGCGTGCACATCAGCCCCCTGCGGCAGCAGCACCTGATAGCTCAGCACCGGTTCCAGAACCGGCACATCGCTGTCGCGTTCCGCGCCAAGACCCTCGCCCGGGCGCGCCTTGGTCAGGCCGGTGACGGCGCACACCTGCCCCGGGCCGATGGCTTCCGCCAGCGTATACTTTACGCCGGAGTACAGCCGCAGCTGGTTTGCCTTTTCCTCCCACGGCTCACCATCTGCTTCGCCGGAGAGCTGGGCCTTTACCTTCAGTTCGCCGCCAGTCACGCGCAGCCATGTCAGGCGCGTGCCCTGCTCATCCTGCGACACCTTAAACACCTTGGCACCAAAGGCATCCAGCGCGGGAGCCGGACGGGTATAGCGGTCGATGCCGCCCAGCAGAGCATCCACGCTTTCCAGTGCATCGTTTTCGGTACGCCGCAGCGCCGAACCGAACCAGCACGGGAACACATGCCGGCGTGCAACGGCCGGGATGAGGTCCGCATCGGTCAACTGCCCGGCATCCAGCATCCGATCCATCAGGTTTTCGTCACACAGGGCCAGTGCTTCGTCCCGGTCAGCCTGCGGCACATCAAAGGCTACAAAGCCCTCGCCCAGACGGTGGTTCAGCTGGGTGAGCAGCTCTTCCCTGCTCTTGCCGGGCAGATCCATCTTGTTCACGAACACAAAGGTGGGCACATGGTAGCGCCGTAGCAGCCGCCAGAGCGTCTCGGTGTGGCTCTGCACGCCGTCGGTGCCGCTTACCACCAGCACAGCATAGTCCAGCACCTGCAGGGTGCGCTCTGTCTCGGTGGAAAAATCCACATGTCCGGGGGTGTCCAGCAATGTGATATCCGTATTGCCCGCTGTTAACAGGGCCTGCTTGGAAAAGATGGTGATGCCGCGCGCTTTTTCAAGCGTGTCGGTATCCAGAAAGGCATCCTTGTGATCCACGCGGCCCAGCTTGCGGATCGCGCCGGAGCGGTAGAGCATGGCTTCCGAAAGGGTGGTCTTGCCGGAGTCTACATGGGCCAGAATACCCAGAACGATATGCTTGTGAATAGTTTCCATCCGCTTCTCCTACAAAAAAGTTTCTTTTTTATTGTAGCACGGTTGCTCTGAAAAAGGAAGGTTCTCAAAGCACAGATACAATTAAAGCATTTATTCTCCTGCCACAAACTTTTCTCAATTTATACCGCTATCATCGTACTTATCTCTTTTTCCGAGATTGCATCTTTCACAGAGAGTGCGTAAATTATCCGGAGTAGTTTTTCCTCCCTTTGAGACCGGAATGATATGGTCGACATGAAGTTTCACACCATCTTCTGCCCCACGTCCACACAGCACACAATGAAATCCATCTCTTTTCATAATGTCATACCGGAGAGAATCAGTCATAATTCTGCGCTGATAAGATTTTGTTTCCTTTTGTTCTCTCTTTTTCTTCGCGTTTAAAATATGTACTGAAAGTTCCTCAAGATTGTATAATTTTCGGTCTTGATAAGAATTTCTTCCCTTTGGGCTTGAGTACTCTGCGTAGCACGCTATATATGGTTCTATCACTGGTTTCTGCACAATGTCATCTATCAGCTTTTCTTCAATTTCTCGATACTTTTTATATGAAATTCTTTTATTATCTATTTGATTTTTTTCCAGTAATCCAGCTATTTCATTGTCCATCTTACTTTGATAGTCCACAAGCAAGTTCCGATTCGCCTTTGCTCTTCTGATGATTTCATTAAACATACTCGGATCATCACTTATTTTGTCCTCAAGAAATGCATCAAAGTTAAATCTGTCCAACTGCGCTTTGCTGTTAACTATTTTGTAAAGGTGATATTCTTCTTGAAGTTCGTAAAAAGGAAATTTCTGATTCAATTTTAGGATATCCTGATACCGTACGCTCGTACTTAAAACATACTCTTTTGCTTTTTCATTTCGTTTTTTCCGTATTTGAAACGCTAGCAATATAGCTACAATTATTGTCAGCCATGCAACTATTACTAGTCCGCAAAGCAATGCGGCTTGTTCATTTTGATTCATTTTTCTTTCCTATCTTATAGTTAGTACTTTTTTCAAACTCCATATTTCAATAATATAGAAAGCAGCGCACCCTCTTTTTACAGAAAGTGCGCTGCTCGGAATTTCTGAGAAAATTACTCCACGATGATGCTCTTGCCGGTCATTTCAGCAGGCACGGGCAGACCGATATACGGCAGCATGGTGGGAGCGATATCTGCCAGACAGCCGCCCTCGCGCAGCTTCACATCGCCGCAGCCAACAGCCACAAAGGGCACCACGTTGGTGGTGTGTGCGGTGAAGGGGGTGCCGTCCGGGTTCATCATCTTCTCGGCGTTGCCGTGGTCGGCGGTGATGAAGGCGCAACCGCCGGCCTTCAGCACAGCGGACACCACCTGATCCACAGCGGTATCCACAGCCTCAACGGCCTTGACCGCAGCATCGAACACGCCGGTGTGGCCCACCATATCGCAGTTTGCGAAGTTCAGGATCACCACATCGTACTTGCCGCTCTCGATGCGCTTGACGCACTCGGCAGCAACCTCGGGGGCGCTCATCTCGGGCTTCAGGTCATAGGTGGCGACCTTCGGGCTGGGGATCACGCAGCGGTCCTCGCCCTCGTAGGGAGCCTCCACGCCGCCGTTGAAGAAGAAGGTGACATGAGCGTACTTCTCGGTCTCGGCAATGCGCAGCTGAGTCTTGCCATTCTCGGACAGGTACTGGCCCAGAACGTTCTTCAGCTCCACAGGCGGATAGGCGACCTCACAGTTGGGCATGGTGGCATCATATTCGGCCATGCAGACATAGTTCACCTGCTTGCGGCCGCCGCGGCGCTCAAAGCCGGTGAACGCATCGTCGCAGAAGATGCGGGTCATCTGGCGGGCACGATCGGGACGGAAGTTCATGAAGATCACAGTGTCGCCATCCTGCACGCGGCCGCCCTCACAGGTGACGCAGGGCAGAACGAACTCGTCGGTCTTGTCTGCTGCATAGGATGCCTCGATTGCCTCGGCAGCGTTGGCGGCATGATTGCCCTCGCCGTAGACAAAGGCAGCGTATGCCTTTTCTTCACGATCCCAGTTGTTATCGCGATCCATGGCGTAGTAACGGCCGGAGACGCTGGCGATCTTGCCGATGCCCAGCTCGTCCAGCTTGGCCTGCAGGTCGGCCAGGAAGCCCTTGCCGGAGTGCGGGTCGGTATCACGGCCATCGGTGATGCAGTGCAGGTAAACGTTCTTTGCACCCAGATGTTTTGCCATTTCCAGCACGCCGAACCAGTGGTCAGCGTGGCTGTGCACGCCGCCGGTGCCCACCAGGCCCATCAGATGGATGGCCTTGCCGGCATCGATGGCAGCCTGCATGTTCTTGACCAGAACAGGGTTCTGGAGCATCTCACCGTCCTTGATGGACTTGGTGATCAGGGTCAGCTGCTGGTACACGATGCGGCCAGCGCCCATGTTGGTGTGGCCAACCTCGGAGTTGCCCATCTGGCCGTCGGGCAGGCCGACTGCCATGCCGGAAGCCTCGATGGTGGTCATGGGGTACTTTTCCATCAGAGCATCCAGATGGGGGGTCTTGGCGGCCACCACGGCGTTGCCGTAGGTCTCGCCCGGCACCCAGCCGAAGCCATCCATGATGCACAGAAGAACAGGTTTCTTTGCCATAAAATTGAATCTCCTTTGAATTTAACAAATCAGCGCCCGGCACAGCGCTGGAAATGCGGCGCAGCCGGGCGCTGAAACAGCTGATTTAAACCGTCGATCAGCCCTTGGTGGCTGCGTTGACGATGACTGCAAAGTCAGGAGCCTTCAGGGATGCGCCGCCGATCAGGCCGCCGTCCACGTCCTTCTTGCTCAGCAGCTCTTCGCAGTTCTTGGCGTTCATGCTGCCGCCGTACTGGACAGTGGTAGCCTCGGCAACTGCCTCACCGTACACCTCGCCGATGACCTTGCGGATCTGGCCGCAGACTTCCTCAGCCTGATCGGCGGTAGCGGTCTTGCCGGTGCCGATGGCCCAGATGGGCTCGTAAGCGATCACGACATTTGCCATCTGCTCAGCGGTCACATCACGCAGAGCGATCTTGGTCTGCATACGCACCAGCTCTTCGGTCACGCCCTCTTCGCGCTGCTGCAGGCTCTCGCCCACGCAGATGATGACCTTCAGACCGGCGTTCAGAGCAGCCAGAGCGCGCTTGTTCACGGTCTGGTCGGTCTCGGCGAAGTACTGGCGGCGCTCAGAGTGGCCCACAATGACATACTCCACGCCCAGATCTACCAGCATGTCAGCGCTGATCTCGCCGGTGAAAGCGCCGGACTTCTCGAAGTGAACATTCTCAGCACCCACATGGATGTTGGTGCCCTTGGTCTTTTCCACAGCGGTGACCAGATCGGTATACGGGGTGCAGATAACCACCTCGCAGCCTGCGTCCTGCACGGCGGGGACCAGCTCATCCACCAGAACAGCAGCCTCGGAGGCAGTCTTGTTCATCTTCCAGTTGCCTGCAATGATAGCCTTACGCTTTGCCTTATCCATGATACTCTATCTCCTTTATTTACCTTCTATCGTGCAGAAAGCTCTGCACAAACAAAAAGATGCGGCGGCGCTAAAGCCGCCGCACCCATTATGATGCCGGGATCAGATTATGCGTTCTGAATGACTGCGATGCCGGGCAGCTCCTTGCCCTCCAGATACTCCAGAGAAGCGCCGCCGCCGGTGGAGATGTGGGTCATCTTGTCGCCCAGACCCATCTGCTGCACAGCTGCTGCGCTGTCGCCGCCGCCGATCACGGTGGTAGCATCGCTCTCAGCCATAGCCTTGGCAACTGCCAGAGTGCCAGCTGCCAGAGTGGGGTTCTCGAACACGCCCATGGGGCCGTTCCACACAACGGTCTTGGATGCCTTGACAGCATCGGCAAACAGCTTCATGGTCTCGGGGCCGATGTCGCAGCCTTCCATGTCAGCCGGGATCGCGGTGACGGGAACAACAGTGGTCTCAACCGGAGCGTCGATGGGATCGGGGAAGTCCTTGATGCAGACAGCATCAACGGGCAGCAGCAGCTTCACGCCCTTCTCCTGAGCCTTGGCCATCATCTCCTTGCAGTAATCCAGCTTGGAATCGTCGCACAGGCTCTTGCCGACCTCGTAGCCCTGAGCCTTGACGAAGGTGTAAGCCATGCCGCCGCCGATGATCAGGGTATCGACCTTCTCCAGCAGGTTGGAGATAACATTCAGCTTGTCTGCGACCTTTGCGCCGCCCAGAATAGCGGTGAAGGGACGAACGGGATCGTTCACAGCGTTGCCCAGATACTTGATTTCCTTCTCCATCAGGTAGCCGACAGCGGTATCCTTGATGAAGTCGGTGACACCTGCAGTGGAGCAGTGTGCACGGTGGCAGCTGCCGAATGCATCGTCAACATATGCATCAGCCAGAGAAGCCAGCTCTTCGCTGAACTCAGGCATGTTCTTGGTCTCTTCCTTGCGGAAACGGGTGTTCTGCAGCAGAACGACATCGCCGTTGTTCATGGCAGCAACAGCAGCCTTTGCGTTCTCGCCCACAACGTTGTCGTCGTCAGCAAACACAACGGTCTTGCCCAGCTTTGCGCTCAGAGCCACAGCAACGGGTGCCAGGCTGAACTTTGCCTCGGGGCCGTTCTTGGGCTTGCCCAGATGGCTGCACAGGATGACCTTTGCGCCATCGTTGACCAGCTTCTGGATGGTGGGCAGAGCTGCATTGATGCGGTTCTCGTTGGTGATCACGCCGTCCTTCATCGGGACGTTGAAATCGCAACGGACAAGCACCTTCTTGCCGCAGTAGTTCTGATCGTCGATTGTCTTCTTACCTAAACCCATGGTAATAAACTCCTCTCAAGTTTTAATTTCTGAACTAGAGTTTCGCTCGCATTCGGGGGATCTTGCCCCGTTACTCTACTATTATAAACAAAAACCGTGCACATTGCAAGGTAGCAAGATAGATAATAGTTTAACAAACATTTGCCGCTGATGCACGGAAATGTGTGTATTTTGACCGAAAGCCGCAGCTTTACCGTGTTTTCCGGCAGAATATTCCGCAAATGCGGTCATACATTCCCCATATGAACTTCTGGTTCCGCTGATCCCGCTCAAAAATTGCTTCCACACCAGCATAGCCGCTCGCCTTATACTTCCTGAAAATATTCTGCTTTCAGAGGATTATTCGACACTTCTTTTTCAAAGAATTCTTTGAAGCCTTCCTCCAATACATCCAGAAAATCCGGAGTCACCCCCCCACATATTCATGGATATCAGATAATTTTTCTGTGACCCAGCAGGTCACTTGTTCCTTGAAATGTGACCTACTGGGTCACATTTTGGCCTCAGAAGCCATCTCTGCTAAAGGGGAAAAAAGAAAATTCTGACTTCTATGTTGGCTGCTCTTTTCGTTCTTCTTGATTCGTTTTTTCATAGGCCAGATGTTCCTTATTGGAATCCACCATATATCCGGCACCTGTGAAGATGCCCGCAAGGAAAGCATGATAGAAGTCTTCCCGATAGTCATGGTAGCTTATGGTGCGCCGGAGCAGAGCATTCATTTCCTTGGTAATGCCTTCGCTGTCACCATTCCAGACTGCATCAAACAAAGCATTTCGATTCCACTTCTTCGTACTGTCATCGAACCATTGATGATTTGTTGATAGACAGTCTTCACTATTCCGTTTCAACTTCCAACACCGAATTGCATCGTCTGTTATTGGACTGCAACGAAACTGAGCAGGAAATCATTATCCGCACGGCGAAGGAGTTAAAGGCCACTCTCGTCAGCCTTGGAATTTAACATCCATCCGTATTAAAATCACAAAATAAAAAGGCCCGCATAAGCCGCAGACGCACCCTCGAATCATCTTGGGTGCTGTCTGTGGTTTATGCGAGCACTTATTATGTTAGCTTATTCTCTTACTATCAAGCAGGCATATTGTTGCTGCGTTCACTCCGCTTCATTCCCATAAAAGGAGGAACAGAAGCACGGCTCAGTCCTTTCTCATGGGCTTTCATCAGCTGGTACTCGTGCGTAGCCACTGCATCAATAAATTCACGCTGCTTCGGTGTTGCATGGTAATAATCTGTTTTAAAGCGTTTGCATACGCCAAATAAAACATTCAAATATTCCATTGTATCATTGCTCATAGGAGCAACCTGCAGCTCAAGTTCTTGATCTTTCATACTGAACCCTCCAATCTTTAAGATAAGTAGGTACTGAAAATTTCTTGTGCGCCTTCATCAGCCAGCATAAGCAGCTTTGGGCCTCCCGAATGTGGCTGAAAAATCGGAACTGCATGAAAATCTTTGATGTAGTGATCATACAGTTCATCTGTTTTTGCTTCAAAGGTTACGATACCACCATGTCCACTATCAATCGACAATTGAATACCATAAGCAATCATCATTCGACCAATGCCTACGTATTTCCGCACGGTGCTAATTGTCGGATTACTCTCAGGATGTGCTTCAATATTCGCAATAAAAACTGATATTCCGTGATCATCTTCTCGATATGCACCCAATGCTACAATTTCGCCAGCATCTGTTTTCGCTGCATACTTTTCCAGCTTCGGGTCGCGGATAAATTCACTCGTCCAATCAGATTGCCACTTTTCCTTTGTAGAGGTCAGGTCTTCGTTGGTTGCCGATTCAATATCGATTTCAATTTGTTTTCCGGTCGCATTTTCTACCACATAGTACTGGAGAACTATTTCCTCCACACTCCCTTCTATAGTTATTGTAGCATGAACCTTTCAAAAACGCAAATATCATTTCTCACTCTGCTTCGTAATTTTTCAATACATCTTCAAATGTAAAACGAATTTTCACGCTTTCATCGTTGAAAACCTCAATGCGGTCAATAAAGGTTTCCACCACATTCTGCGACAAGTGCATCACATCGCCTGCTCCTCCCACAGTATCCATCACGGCTTGCAAATTATCCGTATCCTTCTTCACAGGCTGGAAAGCTTGATCTTTCTCGGTACGAAGTCGTTGAATCTGCTCCATCCGTTCATCTTCCTGTGCTCTATAGGAATCTCTCTGCCGGATGAACTCTTCCTTACTCATATTCCCATCAGCATTTCCCCGACATTTTCACTATGTACATCTCACTACCTGCGTTCGGTTAGAGGATATTATTTATTATCAATACTCTTATCTATTATTATCTCCTGTACAGTTTCATCGTTTTCTTTACAACTTCATCCCAGTTATATTTCTCGCAGATAAAGTCAGCTGCCTGATTCTTCATTTTCATAACCATTTCAGGATGGTCACAAGCCTCTTGCAGTTTTTCTCGCAAGTCCTCTACATCTGACTTTTTGAAAATCAATGCCTTATCTTCCACAACCTCTGCGCATTCCGGAATATCGGAAACCAGACAGCAATTGCCGTAGCTCATTGCCTCCAGTAGACTTAATGGCATTCCTTCCAGATCAGACGGCAGCGTGTAAATGTAAGCATTGCTGTATAGTTCATCCAACATTGCTCCCTGCACAAACCCGGTAAATAGAATCCGATCGTCACCCTTCGCCAGTTCTTTCAATTCCTCCATAAAGGAATCCGTATCGCTGGAGCCACCTGCAATGACCAGTTTTTTTCTGTCTTAACATTCTTGAATGCCTCAACCAGATATCGAATCCCCTTCTCCGGCACCAGACGCCCGAGGAACAATATGTAGGAATCTTTTTCCAGTCCAAAATGATCTGTGATCAGCTTTGCTTCCCGAATCTGCGGCCTATTCACGCCATTAGGGATAAAGTGTGTTTCTCTTCCATAAGTTTCCTTAAAATAGTCCTGCACTCCTTTGCTCAGAACAATGACCTCGTCCGCATATTTCGCAGCATTTTTTTCGCCTTGGTGGATAAACTTAGAACCAAGTCCTGATTGCCATTTCTCGCGCTGCCAATCAATGCCGGCCGATGTCAAGTCTTGGACAACATTTTTCACAAATAAATTTGAAAAAAGCAAAAAAAAAAATAAGCCCTACAAGGTTTTCAGTCAGTATCGAACCGATCTGAGCCTTGTAGGGCTTTACAGTTTACTCTATATGCTTTTTATCTTAGACCGCCTGCAGCGGGGTATTTTCCATCACTTTCTTAAATTCCTCTACTGTCATTCCAGCATCTTCCGCTGCTTCTTCAATCGTCACACGGCCTTTTCTTACCTGTTTAACCAGCATCCGCATCTCACCAATGTTGATGCCTTCTTCTCTGCCTTCGGCCTTTACGCCCTGACTAAGGTTGCACATAACAAGCACCTCCCTTTCCAGTTCTTCGTTCATTGCAACGCCAAATTCTTCTTCAAGAATTTTCTTTTTCTCAGTAGCTGCTCTGGAAGAAGAGAGCAACACATCCATAAATTTCACAATACCTGTATAGTTTTCCGTACCCGGTTCTCCCAGACAAATCGTTACAACACTCATTAAATCGTAGTTTTCCGATTTTTCAACAGCGTTTCCAATCAACTGCTCTGGTCGGATAGAATAACGAATCAGAGTGTTTTGGAACTCCTTGGTTGGGTGTGTACAAACCCAGATAGAGTACACTTTTCGGATTTTCCCATACTCCGAGTTCGTGAATATCGGACCATGCTGTGCGGAGATCATCCTGCTGCAATAATAGATTGCTCGCTTTGTCAACGGGTATCCCGGATTAAAAGCCGTCTGCGCTTCCACATTGATAATAAGACGTATCACATCTTTCCGTGCAGTAGAACCTTCTAACGCCGGTGCAATTGCATCGAACCGGACATCATAATTGACGGTTCCTTCCGTCAACGTAGAATCCTCATTATTGCTTCCGACAATTACGTCAGAAGTTTTTTGGGGTCTGTTTGTATCATCAACATGAACGCCAACCGTGCCCACTTCCGGCGTTCCTTCGATATACTTCTCTGCAATTTCGTCTACGGAACAGGCACTGTACTCATTCACACAGTTCTTCATAATCTGTGCCAGAATCTGTTTGTTGGCAAGCAGCTTCTTGGCAGCCTTATCATAACTCGAATCATATTCCGTCTGCGTTATCGCATGAGCAAGCTGATTTTCCATCGGCATTCACTTCCTTACAGCAGATTCAAGAGGAGAGTATACTTCCCCTATTGTGCTTTCATCTTACCATAAAACACTTTGCATATCAAGCTGACAGATGTAAACTTTTCAGCATAGATTTGTCCATATTGCCCACTCTGGTTTAAATTCAATTCAGCATAATATTTCAATAGAGCAACACCTATATTCAAGATCCTTCCCGCCTTGACTAACATTCCCGTTCATCGTTTTCAAGTGAAATGATAACTGCGTTTTTCTCAGCTTCATATCTTCCTTTAAACTGATGATCCTTTCCTGCGGCTAGTCCATTTGTTTCCAGAAGTGCATGGATGAACTGTATTCCGTTAATCATCATCCGGCACTGGCCATCGGTCAGCAGCCTATCAGGAACCTTAAAGGACATGGGATGTTCAGCGGTGCACGGAGTAATCACAATAGATTTCCGATCTTTTCTCTGCAAAACACAAATATAGGTCGGACTCCCAAGAACACGAATAACATCCTTTCCCACATTCATTCTTCGGCTTTCTGCCGGAATTGTCACCAGCAGATTCATAATTCGTCCAGAACTCATGTCAGCATTCCTTTCTCAACAACCTCACTGCCCGGTCGTTGTACATTTTCAGGCTGTTCCGGCAAATCTGGTAATGGTGTATTTTCTGAGTCTTCACCTTGCGGTATCGGTACTGAAGTAGTGCCTGCTTCCCGTTCAGTCTCATCCAATACTGCAGAGCCCTGATACCCAATAAAATCTTCAAACAGATTCATCTGATGGCCTGCAATGTAATCAGTATAAGATTTCCCGATCCGATCCTTATAGACATCCGGGAAGAATTTTATCTGTTTCTTCTTTGTCTCACCCGTAACAGGGTCTGTGTATTCCTGTGGTTTTGGGGTGAACATGATTGCTTCTTCCAAGTCGAATAACATACAAAGGCCCTGATCTGAGTTCGCCACCCGTCCGAGTATCTTATAGCGGCATTCACGGTTCCAACTCATGATTTTGAAGATATTTTCCACAAATTCCAAAGAGGTAATATCCTTATTCACCCAGTTTTCGTCCTTCTGTCTTGCCCATTCAACAGATGCACTGTCCTCTTCCGGGCACATAATCAACGCAAGCCGCTTCTTGTTTGGATGCAGAATTGGAAGAACATACTTAATTCCTTCAAAAAGCCGGATACAGGCCATATTGAATTTCATAACGCCATATTTTATGCTTACTGCTGGCTTATTCAGCATGGAAAACTGTGTGCGCGGCGGCAGCTCATACCCATCAAATTTTTCGTACTCCAGCTCTCTTTTATACTCTTTTCGTATCTGTGCCAACTCACGAATCAGCGAGATCTCCCGAGCACTCATTTCCTGCTCCCTGCTTTTTTCTTCCATTTCACAAATCCTCCTACATCGACATTAAAAGGTCATCCAGTTCACGTTGAACTTCATTTCTGCTTGGAATTGCACCAATCATGGGGTTTTCTACGACTTGGCCGGATTCCATCACATCACGGGCCGTAATGCTCTGAACCCACTTACGCCGATATAGCCTGCATTCCAGGTTCATCGAGTATCCCTCAGCCTGTTCATAATGATTTTTCCCAATCAAAATCCGGGACTCATCCAACTCAAAGAGCAGGAATTTTGCGTTTTCCCGTTCCTGGCAGATACCACGGCACTGATAGCGGCAATTCCTTCTCCAGTTCAATGTTTGGAAGACCAGTCCAGAAAATGCTCTGGCTGAAAAAGCACTATGAACGTCATTGTCATCTCTCCAGCGCATCGCCGTTGAAGACTTACAATTGTTCTTCCGCAGGATCACGACCTGCAGAATCGGATGATAAAGCAATTCAACATCTTCGCAGTCGTCCAACCGGGTATGGCATGCCTTGCTGAAACGGATTTCATTTTTAGAAATTGTCATAACCGGGCTGCTCTGGTTGATAAAGCAAGTGCCTGAAACCGTCAGATAATCAGATAACAATGCCATATCCGACTTCTTTCCAGACCACATTTCCGTCATATCGTTCAGTTCGACCACTTCTTCCGGCAGATAGGCATTCAGGCAAAGGCTGCGGATGCTTTCGGCATTGATGCCGCTCCAATTCGGATGGATGCCAATAAATCCTTTCAATGCTCCCTGCTGGATTACCACAATATCCTGCACACCGCACTTCTTATTGCTGGATGCCACGAGATGTGCAGCCCGTGCAATCTCCGGCGAAACAATTGCTTGGTGATGTTCTGGAACGTAGGCAGAGCAGCGATTCCCGTTATTCTTTGTGACTTTGCCCAACTTGTAGTCCACCACGATGCTCTTCCGGGCTTCCAGATCACCCCAGCGACGTTCGTTTTTCATGATGTTAGCCACCATCATGCCATTCCACTCCTGCCTGCCGCGCAGGGTGCTGCGCTTCTTCTGCGTCAGGATCATTGCAATCTGCTCATAGTTGTACCCTTGAATAAATGCCAGAAAGATAAAACGTACCGTCTTTGCTTCTTCCGGCTCAATCACAAGCTGTCCATCCTTCGTATGCCGATACCCCATCAGGTCGGCCACCGGGTACTGGCCTGTCATAATACGCTGGTCATACGAAAGGATCATCCGGCGACTCTTGTTGCCCGATTCCCAATCTGCCAGAAGTGCTTGAATGTCCAAACTATATTGGCTGCTTGGATTCAGCGTGTAGATGTTTTCAGTTTCAAAGTACACGCCAATGGGATGTGCCGGGTGCATGGTTTTCAGTGCTGCGATCTGCGTCATACAATCCGAAAAATTTCGCGCAAACCGCGAAATGCTGGCGCAGATAATCAAATCCATCTTCTGGTCTTTGGCATCTCGCATCATTCGCTTAAACGCATCCCGTTTCCGCAGTGAAGTACCCGATTTTCCTTCGTCACTGTAAATATCTTCCAGACTCCAATTCTCTGTTTCCGCTATTTTTTGAGTATAATAGAGGGTTTGGTTCTCAATAGAGGAAATCTGCTCCTCGCTGGATGTACTGACACGGGCATAAACCGCCACACGTTTCAGGTCGCTGTCATAAATCGACGGTGTCGGTTTTGCCGGACGAAAGTAATCTTTTGCCGTTTTCTGGCCCTGTTCTGTCTGCTTATGGATTCTGTCACGAATCTCTGCTTTTCGCCTTTCAGATTCCAGATGTCGGCTCTGCCAGTCTGCTCCACACGGCAGCACGTCCACATCTTCTGCCGGGATATGTTCTACGTTCATTTCTCTCCAGCCTTTGTCATTTCATGTTCCAGTCGGATTCTCCACTCAAGATAATCTTTTCTTCGGATCGATGTATATTTTTCAGCCAATTCTTTCAGGTTCTGACGCTGATTCTCAATATCAAGAATGGTGTCGACTCTTTGGTCGTCATCATCTGTAACAATGTCCACCCGCATCGGCAAATCAAACAGATATTTCAACAGAAAACAGAAATCACAGGTATTCGCTGCAAGGTAGGCCCTTGTCTGTGAAAAAATCAGATTGACGGCACCCTTTTTGCAATCTTTGAGCAGATGCACCATTTCCGGGCGTTTATAAATTTCCTTATTCCCTGTGATGTCAATATAGACACCAACCAGCCTTTTATCTGCATCATCTCTGAACTTTTCAGCATAGTAGGAACTGTGATAGGCTACTGCTGCATCCTTAGAGCGTTCCCACAGTTTTGCAAGTTTCACATAGCCGCCTACTTTATACTTGCGCTCCATTCATAGCACCTTCTTCCAGCTGAACACTCCAATACCATCTCCGCTTCTTCTGGTAGCAGTGGATTCCCATTTCCGTTTTTACCATCCGCGCCACTCGTTTGCTGACACCCTCATTGTCCAGACGGCAATAAATTTCATTTGCGCTCATATCACCTTTTTCAAGGAAATGCTTGATCCAGTAGGCAGCTTTCTGTTGCTCTGTATCAAATTTAGGTTCGGCGTCCGGCTGTTGTTTTTCAAAAAGCTGTGGCCTGCATTCCAGCCATCGAAAGCCCTTGTCGGCAGAAATGGAAAAGCGGATGTCTTCTGCCGTAGGCGCAAGACTGTTCTTGATTTGATGTACGATTCTTATATCAGGATTCTCGGTATCTCGCTCCACCTGCAGGACGCTTCGTGCTGCTGCCACAACATCAATACTACCAAGGCTGCGGTACAGCCCTTTGGAGCCTTCTTTTTTGTTGAGGTGTCCAATCAGAACGATAGCGCAGTCGTAACCAGCAGCCCACATTCCAAGGCGGCGCATGAGTTTCCGCGCTCTGCCTGCGATTTGCAAATCCGAATCGCTGCCAAGATAAGCCTGAATCGGATCGATCACGACCAATCGAGGCCGAAATTCAATGATTGCCTGACGGATGCGCTCATCATCCAATGTAAGGCCGTTATAAACCTCTTCATTGATGAAGGCAATCTTCCGGCAGTCTGCTCCGTAGCGTTCCAGCCGGGGCTTTATTGTGTCTGAAACGCCATCCTCGGAGCATTGATAAATCACCTTTTGCGGCGCACCGATCTTACAGCCATCCGGGGTCTTACCACCCGTTGAAAGTTCTGCAATCAGATTCATCATCATGGTGGATTTCCCATCGCCGGGATCACCCTGCAGCAGTGTGATTTTCCCGATTGCAATAAAGGGATACCACAGCCACCGTACATCCGTTGACTGAACTTCGCTATACAGTGTCAGCAGCCTTTCCATTTCGTTTTCCTCACTTTTTTGCAGTTTGATTTCACGCTTTTATTATACACTTGTCAGATATATTTTTCTGTGAACCAGCAGTTCACTTGTTGCTCAAAATGTGAACTGCTGGTTCACATTTTGGCCTCAGAAGCCATCTCCGCTAGAGGGGAAAAATAAGAATTCTGACTTCTATGCAGATTGCCTCTTTGGTTCCTCTTGATTCATTTCTCCATAAGTCAAATAATTAAAGTATCTTATGCGGGCATTTGAAAGGAAGATCACTATATGTCCGTAAATCGTACTTCTCTAGGAAAACGAATCAGCTTCTACCGTTCAAAATCGAATCTGACGCAAGAAGTTCTTGCCGCAAAAGTCAACTGCAGTCGTGAATACATTGTCCAAATCGAAAATGGCACAAAGGTTCCAAGCCTTTCTGTTCTTGTCAAAATTGCCAACACGTTATCCGTTTCCGCGGATGAGCTTTTGCTCGACTGTCTTGAACATTCTTCCTCTGCAAACTCCGAATTTCACCGCTTGCTGCTGGACTGTAATGAAACTGAACAGACTGTCATTATTCGCATGGCAAAAGAGTTAAAGGCCACTCTTGTCAGCCTTGGAATTTAACACCTATCCGTAAAATCGCAAAATAAAACCCGCATAAGTCGCAGACGCACCCTCGAATCCTCCTGGGTGCTGTCTGTGGTTTATGCGAGCCTTCGTTTGTGGTAGCTGAAATTCGGTATCCACCTTAGATCAAGAAGTCGCTGCAATCACTTTTCTGCATAGCTGCTCAGTAGCTAGTTAAGCCCTTCAATCTATAACTTTCCCATTCCTATGGAATGAAACACCCTCATAGCCGAGAAGATTTACGAATCCTCTCAACTATGAGGGCGTTGTTTTTTATTCATGCAGTTCCAACGGCAACCCATCTGGATCAAAGAAAAATGTCATCTTCTTTTGGGTGTAGCTGTCAAATCGAATCGGTTCGCATCCTATCCCCATCTGTTCCAGTTCTGCTACAGTGGCTTCCGCATCATCCACCCGGAACGCCAAATGCCGCAGTCCGCAGGCTTCCGGTCGATTCACGCGCTTAGGTGGGTTCGGCTCTGCGAAGATCTCCAGCTCAATCGCATCAGCACCCTCACCAACACGCAAATCCAGTCTCCAGTCATTCCGTTCTTCACGGAAGTTTTCTCGTACAATCTCAAATCCCAGCTTATTCACATAGAAGTCTTTCGATTTCTCATAATCTGAAACGATGATTGCCACATGATGAATCGCTGCTAATTTCATTTTCTAGGTTTCCCCTCTCCTTATATGTACCATACTTGCCGAATCGTTGCTGCTGCCAGTTCCAAAAATACCACCACACTGCCGACCACCTGCGGAATCATAAAAATCACAAATCCACCAATCAGCATTTGAAGTGCTTCTATCCCCTGCGATTGTTTCATCAGGAACGAAAGCACTGCTGTTGCCAGCAGCACACTGCCCAGCAGATAGAATATCCATGCCGAACAGCAATGAAGGAACGTCACGAACCATTTCAGTAGCCATACTACGACGAGTAGCGGCAGGGGCAATAAGGTCAATATCAGTTTTGCCAGCTTTCGGGTTATACTCATTTCGTCCTTCTCCTTCCGGTTGGTCTGTTGCCCATATTATAACATACTCTTTGATGTTGTATCATGGGCAACTTCGCCTTTTTGAAATTCATTCTGTGTGTAATGCTCTCACGGCATCCTGTATACTCTGCTCATATTTAAACCGTACTACGATACGCCCACCCTCATGCACATAAACATTTTCAATGAAGGCTGACACCATGCTTGCCGTAAGTCTCGTGCCGTGCAGAAAATTTTCTGCCTGTTCTGCTGCTGCCCGCACCGTCCCTGGAACAACGCTCTTGACAGATTCTTCCGCTTTGAATTGTTCGATTTTGTCCTGCACTTCTGCAATCTTCCTATCGCATTCCAGTTTTTTGCTCTTATAATTGTCCAGGGAGAGCGTTCCTGCCGCGTACTCCTCATACATCCGCATCTTCTCACCTTTCAGATTTTTCAGTTCCTGCTCCATCAAAGTTTTTCGGCGGCTTGCCTTTCTACTGGCTTCTTTTAAGCTCTGTTCTTCCTTTTTAATATCACTATAGAGTGAGTCCAATAGAGAAAGTTCTTTTTTTAATGCCTGAAACACTGCATTTTCAATATCACTGGCCTGATATATTTCCGATGAACATTGGGTCTGACCGATAAGTTCCATTCCCTCTCTGCACCAGAATATGGGAGAAGCCTGTTTGTAGTCATATCCCAGGACTCGTCTGCAATTACCGCATCGAATTTTTCCCTTAAGGGGAAAATCCACGCTTCCCATCACTACTCTATGTCCGTTATTTCTTATGACAAGCTGCGCTTTTTTAAATTCTTCCCGGCTGACGATAGCTTCATGGGTTCCTTCCGTAATGTATTGTTGCCCTTTTGGAACAATGCGAATGATTTTCTTGCCGGAAATCAATCTTTGACTTTTTCCCAGAACCATCGCTCCGGTGTACACATAAGCCGTGAGAATCTTCCAGACGCGAGAACTATCCCAAAGAATCACAGGTGCAATCGTGTAAGTCGTTTCTTTTCCATACGCCTTATGCTCCCGGTTATAAACACTCGGCACAGGAGCATTTTCATCATTCAATGCCATCGCTATTTCTCGCGTTCCCAATCCCAGAATCGCAAGGTCAAAAATGCGACGGACAATTTTTGCCGCTGGAGGGTCAATGATATATGATCCTTTTTTATTCGGGTCGAACTGATAACCAAACGGTGCAGCAGACGCTGTAGAAATACCCTTGCGCCACTTCACTCGATTGGCTGTCCGAAGTTTCTTTCCTGCATCTCGGCAGTACATGGTGTTTACCAGGTTGCTGACAATCAAATCCATCCCCAAGGTTGTACCATTATAATTGCTGCTGTCATAGTTGTCATTGATGGAGATGAGCCTGACACCCAGTAGTGGAAAAATCTGCTCCATGTATTCGCCCACACCAATGTAATCGCGTCCAAAACGAGACAGGTCTTTTACGATAATGGTATCAATCTCGCCACTGCGCACACCATCCATCATTTTCTGAAAGCCCGGTCTGTCGAAATTGCTGCCTGTGTAACCATCATCCACAAAATCCATCACAGGCAGATTTTGCAGGCTCTCTTTGTGGGAAATATACCGCTGGATCAGTTCTTTCTGGTTTTCGATGCTGTTGCTCTTGTCTTTTCCATCTTTACCCAAATCACCGTCTGCCCTTGAAATGCGCTGATATGCTGCAATCATTTTCCCGCACTCTCCTTTCCAAGGTCCACAAACACATCTTGAAATCCAAATACAATGCGAATTCGCTTATCTGCACTCACTTCGATTCTCTGCACAAGGGATTTTACCAGCTGAGCATCAAATCCAAAATCATCCAGATGCTCTTCCAAGTTGGAAGTCATATTCAGATATTCTCTAATCTGTTGTTCTACTTCCACCTTTTTGGCTTCTGCTCTCTGCAGTGCTGCTCGCAGGCCGTCATACTGTTTGGAATAGTCTTCCCGAATCAATTGATAATCTTCAGAATCCACCACGCCTGCCACATAATCTGCATAAAGCTGTTCTCTTTTCTTTGCCATCTGGCCAACTTTATCCGTCAGGCTCATAATCTCACTTTTTGCACGGTAGACAGGATTCTGCATATCTTCGATTTTTCGCAGCTCTTCCAGAACTTTGCGCTTATCACTAAGCCGAACAATAAACAGATGCAGCTGATCCATTACCAGAGCTTTCAACAACTTTTCCGTAATCTGGTGTCCGATGCACTTATCATCCGCCTGCCTTGCTCTGCAAATATAGTAACAAACCTTTTTACTTTCTTCTGCTCCATGCGGAAGCCTATCAAAATCCATCGATCTGCCGCAGTCTGCACAGAACACCATTCCGGCAAGGTCATTCTGATACTCCGTGCGAATCTGTTCCGATTCAGCTCTTACTGTTTTGAACACCTTCTGATTCTTCGTCAGAATCTCCTGCACCTTTTCAAAATCATCCCTTGCAATGATGGCTGGATGTGTATTTTTTGCCACATACCACTGCTCTTTCGACAAGTCACGTTTGTCCTGCCCAGCAAAAAATCTCTGTGTACTTTTATTGTTGATGGTATCTCCCACATAGGTTTGATTTGCCAGCATATGCCGTACCGAGGTTTCGCCCCATTTTTTATAAGTAACGACTTCCTTTCCCTCAACAATTTTCCGATGCCACTCCCGTGGGGTTGGAACCTTCAGCAGGGTCAACCGTCTGGCGATTTCAAAAATCGCTACGCCCATCAGTACCCACTGGAAAATCAACTGTACATAAAAGGCTGTTTCCGGGTCAATCTCATTTCGTTTTGTCACTGGATTCCGAATATATCCAAACGGAGCATCACTTCCGACTGCATAGCCGGCTTCTTTTTTACGCTGCAGGGAAGTCCACACCTTTTTGGAAATGTCTTTCGCATACATGGTGTTGACCATATTCCGAATCGGGAGAGCCAGGCTTTCCATATCCTCTTTGCGCGTACTATCAAAATGATCGGTGACAGCAATCAAGCGAACACCTAGAAATGGAAATACGGTTTCAATATAGTATCCCGCTTCCAGATAGTTACGGCCAAAACGCGATAGGTCTTTTACAACGATACACTTGATTTTTTTCTGCCGCACATCGTTCATCAAACGGGTAAAGGCCGGGCGCTTGAAATTTGTTCCTGTAAATCCATTGTCAAAATACGTATCCACATAATTTAATTCACTGCTACGGTTAATAAAATCCTGCACCAGTGCAATCTGTGTTTCCATGCTTTCGTTATCTTCATCATCTTCCACCGAAAGCCGTCCATAGATTGCAGTTGGTATCTTTTCTTCATCCAATTCCGGGAACTGCACTGAAACCGTTGCCTGTTCCGGTTGGGGCAAATTCTTTCTACTTTTTCGTGCCATTGTCTGTACCCTCCAATTCTATCCGTTCAAGCATCTGCTTCCATTCCTGTGTTTTCATCGTTAGACTGATTTCTGCCTGCCTATCGCCTAAAAATGTAACCACGACCTGCTCAATGTACTTTTTCACAAAATTACGATCCAGTACCTCTGGAGTCTTATATTGTTCCATCTGCTGAATCCACGGATTTCGCAAACTCAATGCCCGTTCCCATACCATTGTATTTTCCATGATTGCCGTAAGCTGTTCATTCAGCTTTCGATGAGCTTCTTCATAATCCAGCACTTCAGCACGATACTGTTCTTCCGTGATTTCATCGGCCATATAGCTTTCATATAACGGTACACGGCGAAACTGTTCCATATTAAGTTCAGCCAGAATGGTCTTCATCTGCATCGAACTATCAGCTCTTACTGCTTCAATTGCTTTTCTGCCAGCTCCCTGCTGAATTGCGGAGTACATCTTTTCTTCTTCCCGATGTTCTCTCTCCATAGCATCTATCACCTTTTTATATACAGATGCAGCCGGTGCTTTCAATTCCTTTCCATTCTCCTTGTGAGCACGGCAGTAGCTGCAATAGAATAGTTCTTCTCCCGTTTTCTTATCCTTATGCCAATAAAGTGGACGTCCACAGGTACAAATGATGCGCTTTGCAAGAGGATTCGGTTTTTTATATTTTTTCCGAGTTGATATTTTGTTTTCACTCTGCTGCATATTGCAAGGAAGCGCATAAAACTGTTCTTTTGTCATGTACGGCTCATGGCAGTTCTCTGCAATAATCTGACGGCTTCCGTTTGCCGTTGCACCCGTATATGTTGGATTTCTGAACAATCCCCTCAGATTATCCGATGTCCACAGATCAGATTCTCCCTCATATGGTTTTCCCTGAATTCTTTTTTTGTGCCTCATCGGTGGTTCGACATTCTGTTCATTCAACCATTTTGCAATATCGCCCATCTTCTGTCCCGATGCATATCTGGAAAAAGCTTCGCTCAGATACGGAGCAACCTCTTCATCCTTTACCATGTTGCTTTCACCATTCCTGCGGATATAACCATACGGAACGGAATTGGTCAGCCGGAATCCTGCACCCTGCTTCTTCCTCCATGCAAACATAATTTCTGCGTGCATCTCGCAGCGTTTCTCCTCAAAATAGTCCTCAACCTCTTTTCGACTGGCAGTTCTGGTGTCCAGTCCTTCTTCCAGAACAATCAGATCCACGCCTGTCTCATAGAGAGTTTCCTTGATTGACTGACGCGCCGCCGGGAAGCCAGGCCCACAGTAATACATAGATGCTACAATGATGCAGTCAAATTTTCGCTCTGCTCCATCATCAATCATTTTGTCAAATGCCGCACTTGCGTTTTCTACACCCTTACGGTCAGAATACTTTTTCTGTAAATCCATTTCTTTATGTTCAGCTAAGTATTCTGCAATACGCTGATTCTGGTCGGCAATCGTCAGTTCGCCTTTATGGTTTTTCCAAGGCATCGTCCGAGTATAGCTTACACATTTCATACTGTACTCCCCTCCGTTTCTGTTGTCGGAACGCTGTTGCAATATTCCAGCACATTGCGGATTTCCTGGTCGAAGCGATATTGGATGTGAATGTGCTCTTTATCATAGACTGTAATGCTTTCCACCAGTTCTACCAGAACACGGCGATTCAAACTCGTTAAGTTTTGATAGGATTTAAAATCTTCGATCCACGGCAAATGTTCCACATCCAAATTGCTCAGGCTATCCAGCTGTCGGTTCATTTCCGTTTTTGCCTTACAGATATTTTCGACTTTTTCGTTAAAGGAACGGCTGAACTCTTTATACTCATCCTTACTGACAATGCCGCTGCTCATATCTTCGTAAAGCTGACGGCGCAGGGTCTGGTATTTCTGTTCTTCCTGTTCAAGCATTTTCATGTGCTCTTCTACCGATTTTAACCTGCGTTGGTTTTTGGGAATCTCGTTGATTTCATCTAGCCGCTGTTCCAGTCCACTGATCTGCTGAATTTTTCCCTGCAATGCAGCCAGCACCACTTCTGCTAATTTACTTTCGCTGATAAGGTGTGAAGAACAGCCCAGGCCGTTATGATTTGTGATGCAGTGCAGATAAACATACTTCTTTCCATTTTTTGATACAGTGCGCCGCACCATATTCTGTCTGCAGCCCCCGCACCGAACCATACCTGAAAAGAGATTGACTGTCTGTTGTCCTTTCGATGCACAGGTGTCCAGCTTCAAAACTTCCTGCACGGTGTCAAACAATTTCTGCGGAATGATAGCCTCGTGCATATTGGGAACTTTGATCCAGCCGGATTCTTCTACGTCACGGATTTTCTTAATCTTGTAATTGATTTTTTGCCGTTTACCCTGCACCATCGTTCCGGTGTAAACTTCATTCTTCAAAATTCGAAGTACCTGAATCGCCTGCCACTTTGCATGAGTTCCGGCCTTGAAGCCGCTGTGATAATTCAATCCACATAGACGCTTGTACTCACTGGGAGCCAGAACCCCCTCGCTGTTCAGCTGTTCCGCAATAGCCTTTGCGCTCATGCCTTCCAATTTTCTGCGGTAGATAGAACGAACAACATCTGCTGCGTACTCATCCACCACCAACCGGCTTTTGTTCCGTTCATCTTTGCAGTAACCGTACATTGCATACCCGCCGATGAACTCTCCCTTGCGCCGCTTAATGTCCAACTGGCTCCGAACCTTAATGGAAATGTCCCTGCAGTAGGAATCGTTCAGCAGATTTTTGAAGGGAACCACGATGCTATCCGAATCACTGCTCTCAGTGTTTGCGTTATCGTAGTTATCATTGATGGCAATGAACCGAATCCCCATCATTGGGAAAATCTGTTCCAGATACTTTCCCATCTCAATGTAGTTACGGCCAAGTCGAGACAAGTCCTTGACTATGATGCAGTTGATTTTGCCGGATTTGATGTCCTCCATCATCTGCGTAAAGCCTGGTCGCTCAAAATTGGTTCCCGTGTAACCATCATCTGCATATTCTCCTACCAAATGCAGTTCTGGTCGTTCTGCAACGAAATCCCGGATTAGTTCTCTCTGGTTTCCGATGCTGTTGCTTTCAGCCTTATCTCCGTCCTCGATAGACAACCTCAGATAGGCTGCTGCTCGTATGTCCTTATTCTTTTCCTTATAAAAAAACAAAGCCATTAAACCTCCTGTCTCCACGCAATTCGCATGGTAAAATCCAGAAAGTTAATGGCTTTTGATTGCACATATTTACTTAACCCGTCTGTATTCTACCAAGCTGCGGCACGAAAATCAAGCTGTAGCGCACAATTTTAAAAAATCTTTTTTTCAGTGTTTCCCCATACTCTGCAAGAGGCAGTCCCACAGTTCACTGCCTTCTGGTCGGAACGATTCATACACGGTGATTCCCTTAATAATGATTTTTCTGTGATGGTCAGGCTCCGTTCGCTCCTGCTTCACTTTTTCGTCCAGTCGCTCTTTCTGCTTCATCGGATCAATCCCCCTTTACTAATAGGAATCCAGAAGGGCATTTTGGAATACAGTTTTTGAAAGAAATTCAAAAAAATCTGGAAAGTGTATTCCAAATAAAGGCTGCGGATTCCTATTTATAGAAGCACTTCTTTTTCTGATGGCAAGGCCTATACTGCAACACCAGGGTTTCCCTGTCTTAGAGCAAGATTCGCCTATGGTAACTCAAAACTCACTTTCGTGATTTTTCATTCCCGGCAATCTTGATGGGGATTCCGTTCCCCATCCCCACGGTACGCACAAAATCTTGGATTTTGGCTATCTGGCTCCACATGAATGTGTTCGCAGCCGAACGCCTACGGCTTATCGGGAGTTGCTTCGCAACTATAAAATGCAGGAGGATCACACTATGGCTCGCCCCAAAAAGGATGAAAGCATCAAACGGACTAAGAATGTAATGGTTCGTTTTACCGATGTGGAGTACGCACTGGTTTCGTGTTCTGCTGAACAGGCTGGCTATCCCGTTGCCGTTTATGTAAGGAAACAGGCCATAACCGAAAAACTTCACGTTCATTACAACATCGTTGCCGACATTGCAGAACTGCGAGATTTTGCAAGGCAGCTCTCTCATATCGGAAACAATCTGAACCAGATTGCAGCCTTCTTTAACAGCGGTGGTATCCAATCTCGCGCTATGTTGGAAGAGATCAATCGTTGCATGACCGACCTCCGCTCCATGCGGAAAGATATTGCTGAATTGGCAGGTGATTATCGTGGCAATCTTAAAACACGTCGCAGGTAAAAGCGCAGACTACGGTGCGGCACTCGACTATTTGAAATATGAGCACGATGAGGTCTTGAAGAAACCTCTGCTGGATGCAAATGGAAACTGGGTGCTCCGCCGGGATATTCTGCTGGATGGCATAAATTGTGAACCGGAACTTTTTGATGTAGAGTGTGAAATGCTCAATGCACAGTACCATAAAAATCAGAATTATGATGAAATCAAGACACATCATTATCTCATCAGCTTCGATCCTGCGGATAAAGATGAATGCGGACTCACAGGAGAACGAGCGCAAGCCATCGGCATGGAATATGTAAAAACAAATTTTCCTGGCCATCAGGCATTGGTCTGTACCCACATGGACGGGCATAACGGCAGCGGCAATATCCATGTACATATCGTAATCAACAGTCTGCGAAAGCTGGATGTTCCGCAAAAAAGCTTTATGGAACGTCCCATCGACTGTAAAGCCGGCTACAAGCACCACCTAACAAAAGATTACTTGAAGCATTTACAGCAGTCTCTTATGAACATCTGCATGAGAGAAAATCTCAATCAAGTTGATTTGCTCTCCCCATCTGTCAACAAAATCACGCAGCAGGAATATTATGCTAGACAGCGCGGGCAGATCAATCTGGACAAATTGAACGCCGAACTTATTGCAGAAGGCTTCACACCCATGCGAACCAAATTTCAAACCGAAAAGGACAAACTGCGGGATTCCATTACTGCAGCAGCAAAGCGTGCAAAATCATTTGAAGAGTTCAGCCGACAGCTTCAAGCTGAATCCGGTATTTCTGTCAAGGATCACCGTGGGCGATTCAGCTATCTTTTACCGAACAGGGAAAAATATATTTCTGCGCGAACATTGGGAACCAGTTTTGACCGCAATCATCTTCTGATGCTTTTTGAAAGCAATGCGCTCACCGCTGAAAGAGAAAAACAGCAATGGAGTGTTGCTGACCCCATTGCCGTTCTCTATATCAAATCGAATCTTCGTTTGGTTGTGAATCTGCAAGACTGCGTAAAGGCCCAGCAGAGCCGCGCCTATGCACAAAAAGTCAAGATTTCCAATTTGCAACAGATGGCAAATACCATCGTCTATATACAGCAGCACGGCTATGACAGCTATGACGAATTGAAAAAGGCGCGGGATGAACTCTCCGCTAAAATGTCAGATGCCCGCAATACCGCAAAGTCAACGGATGCCGATTTGAAACGGTTGAATGAACAGATTCACTATCTGGGGCAGTATCTCTCCACAAAAGCCACATATAAAGAATTTCTACAGGCCAACAATAAGAAGATTTACCGTTCTGAGCATCAAGAGGAAATTGCCAAATATGAGGAAGCCGCTCAATTCTTAAAACGCAGTTCCCCGGATGGCACGATTCCCACTATGAAGGACTTGCGGGCTGAGAAAGAAAAACTGCTTTCCACGCGAGCGGTACAATATGAAAGCTATGCCTATTTCAAGGACTACTACCATGAACTACAAACCGCTTGTCAGAATGTTGATATGATCCTTGATACAGGACATACACAGCAACATAGCCGTACACATCCTAAACGCAGTCACGAACCATCTCTTTAAAAAACTGCATAAAAAGAGCCAGTCACAAGACTTCACTCTGAATGAAAGTCCTGTGGCTGGCTTGCTTTACGGAAACAGATTTTTAGTTTTTAAGGGTTCTCTCCTGCTGTTGCTGCTGTCCCTGTTCTTTCTGCTTTCGATTTTCCAGTTTGATATGCAGCCGATCCAACACTGAAACTCTGTTGCCAATGACACGCGGCTTTTTCGGGTTGTTGTTGACACAACCATCAATCATATTGTAGTTCTGCTCTGTGCCAGACTCCCGCGCCCGTTCATACGTTCCATTCGTCAGGCACTTTTCATGTTCTGTCACATCCTGCTGTTTCCTTTCAGCGCGGCGAACATATTCTGTAATAGTGGCCCGAACATTTTCAAAGCCATTCGGTGCCTCTGTCACAAATACACCTTTACTGTCTACCACGATTGGAGAAACAGCATCTCTGCGTTGCTCATTCCGCATCATAAAGAAGCAGACACCCTCTACAACTTCACTATCATACGGGAGCCATGTTCCTGTTTTTCCATCAACCTGGTAATTGGGAACCATGAGGGCAACAACATTTCCGGCAGAGTCTATATCCGTAAAACCGCCAAACTCAACCAACTCGTCTTTATCGACATAGAAGAATTTTCGCTTTTCTTCTTCATCCCATACCATAACATCACTGACTCCGAACGGACGGCCGATAAATGTATTTGGCCTTTGTTCTTCCAGACGCCCCCGAACTGTAACTGGTGTTTCACTCGGTCCTACCTGCCCCTTATAAGCACTTTGGTAATTCTGATGATGAATCAGAAAACCATCCTCTATCTGCTGTGCATAAGATTTTGCCCTTTGCTTATGATGAATCTCCTTGATTTGGAATACTCTGACCTGTTTATTCATCTGCCACCCTTTCTACTTTCTGATTCGGTTCATCCGGTTTATACCACTCCAGTTCCAGCCCTTTGAACTGCTGCTCGTTCAGCTGCTGCAGCTTCTGGATGCTCTGCTGAACAAGCACAGCCATCTCTGCATCCTCTTCCACAAGCTGCTGAACTTCCGTCAGCGTCTGAATCGTACCTTTGAGCGTTTTCTGCTCAAACATCGCCATCAGCATCAATTCCAGTTCATCAAAGCGTACATTGCTCATAACTCCATCCCTTTCTTTTTCGCTTTCTTCGGCTTATCCTGTTCCTGTGCAGGCTGCTCCTGCTTTTTTGCTTTCAGACTGCGGAGGGCATCCAGAACAGACTTTTTCGTATTGCCGCGTTCCTGCTCCTTACTCTGCTGCCGTGTCGCCATCAGCTTTTCCATATCAGAGATAGCCTGCTGCACCAGCTTATCATCCCTGAAGTAGTTGATGGAGTTGATGTTCTCGCGCTGCACTTTATCGTTCACGACCAGCTCATACATTCCAACAAAGCCACCATCTTCCTCGATGCAGAATCCAATGCACTTGTCGGCGTTCATCCGCTCAGACGGAATCTTGTCGTAGGCTTCCAAGGCTTCTTCCATCGTCAGATGGTCGTGGAACTCTCCCGCAAACGTAAACTCCAAACACTCCGCAACATAAAAGCTGAGCGTTTCTTCCAGCGCAGGTCTTTCTGCAGCGAGTTTTTCTTTCAAACCTTCTGCCTGCTGTTCAGCCGCCGTATCAGCCTGTTCCCGCAGTTCTGCCGCATCCATGACTTTACCCTCTGCCGCATCGCAGCCGAACTCTGTGAGCAGTTCCGTCATAGCCTCCTGCACAGGCTTATCTCCGTCCGTTTCAAGAATGCCGCCATCCTGTTCTGTGAAGTCCTTATTATATAAGGTATAGTCGAAGCCATCGTCACAGGTCTGGATATGGAAATAGGCATCCGGCAATTCGTAGGCCAGTTCCACATCCTGCACGGCTAAGGCCCCCTGCAACGGCTGGACAACATGATTCTGGATATACGGGTTATCCCAGCCCGGAACCGTTTTGTAGTCCTCCACAATGGTGTCAATGCCGTTCCTGCACTGCAAAATATCCAGCGAACCCGGCAGAGGATCAGGATTCTTCTCCACACCCAAGGCTTTCATGCAATGGTTCGGAAGTGCCTGATACTGCGACATTGCATCGTCGAGATTTCCGAACCGCTCAATTTTCAAAGGCGCGGCCTGCAAATTTTCGACCACATAGAACTGCTTTACGAAAGGCCGCTCCTGTTCCAGTTCTTTCTGCGCATCCAGTTCTTCCCGGAACATCGTTGTAAAGCCATCCAGAATAGCCGGGTGGCTGTCAACCACCCAGTCCGTGCGGAAGGTCATGCGGTCTGCATCGTGTTCCGGGGTGCTGACCTGCTCTGCCCATTTCTTATTGCCGGGAGAAAAGCGGCCATCGCAACTTTTATGATGCAGCGTGTTCGCCAGAATGTAGCCCACACGCTCCATGCCGTACTGCCGCACCACCTGATCGACTGCACCATCGCCAAGGTACATCCCGTCATAATTATCCGCAATCGCTTCATGGATTGCCTGCTTGCACTCGCTGTTCAGCCGATAGGATGTACGGTACAAATCCACCTCGTCATTTTCTTTGGCATAGCTGAACGGCTCGTAGTAGACAGGCACATCCGAATAATCCTGTGCGCTGTTGTCCGGCACAGGCACAGACTTTTCAATGATCTCCGATACCACATCTTCTTTTTTCGGCATATTCCATTTTTCAGAGAAATATTTCTGCACGGCCTCCTGAAAATCTTCATCGAAGCCGTTCCACAAATCCTCCGCTACCAACTTGCCCCACTCATTGACTGCAACACAAGCCGCCATGTCGCCGTGTTCCTCATGCTCCAGCAGGAAGAACTTCTCGCCGCCAATCTCCGTTTCATCAATAGCGTACCATGTGCCGATATGCCCCTCGACTGCGATATGGTCGGAATCGCCGTGGATCAGTCCATTGTTTTTCTGCTGCTGTTCCTCCATGAACTCTCGCACGGTCAACTCTGCGCCCGTGAAGTTCAGCCCTTCCTCACCCAGTTCCAGCCGCCCCTCCGCGCCAAGGTCAAGTTCTTCGGCCATCAGAACAGATGCCGCATGGTTCACCACCACAGTTTTCTCCACTGTAATGGGCTGGCCTGGGTCGTAGTCCGAACCGCGCAGATCATAGCGATATAAGCCCTCCGGCACATCTTCATCCCGCAGTCGGCCATTACTGAAAAGACCCGGCTTATCAAAGATTTCGATTTCCTGCAGTTCTTCGTTCAAAAGGTTTTCTTTCTGCAAATCCAGATTCCTTTCCTTGAAAAAATCCGGCAGTTCTGCAAATCCAATGCTGTCCACATAGTAGGCTTTGACTGTACTGCCATCATTGAGTACCACCACGTCGCTGACCGACAGCGAATGACCCGTAAAATCTGCCGGACGCTGGATATTGAACCGTTCATAAATGCCATCCAGCGTGTCCTTTTCCGTAAGCGGCGCGGTATAGATCAGGTCATAATCTGCACGGGAAACCGTTATGCCTTTCTTCTGCACATAGTCCAGCCCCATGAAACGATAGTTATGTTCCGGGTCACGTTCTGTGATCTGATAAATACCGAACTGCTTTTCGCCGCTATTGAGCAGCATATTTTCCTGTTCTGTCATGTTCCGCTCCTGCTCCAAATCTGCTATTGCAATCTGGAAGGTATCACTTCCGCGCTCAATTTCCTCTCGCGCCGTGACAAGAATCGGCCACGGGCTGATGCGGACAAGATAAATCTGCTTACCCTCGTCATACAGTCGTAAAGCCTGTTCACGGTTTATCACTGTCAGCTGAAAATCCAGGCGTGCATACTCGTCCTCTGCATAATCTTCCCGCTGTTCCAATAGAATCGCATCCCATGCGTCTGCCTTAATGCCGAAAATGCCATCGTGCTGCTCGATTTCCTCTTGGCTTACATAATCGCCTGCTGTGCCATCACGAAACAGCGGATAAATCCTCTCACCCAGCCGATGCCATTCCCGTGCGCCCTCTTTCGTCAGCGGCAGCACATCATCTTTCAGGTAGCCATAGTCGTGCATTTCGGAAAGACCAATCATCCCATCCGGGAGATTTTCGATTTTCTCCTGCACATCGTACATCAGGCGGTTGACTTCTTCTTTGTCATCCTCGGCCAGTGCCGCCGCCAGACCGTTCACCAATTCTTCCGTTGCAGCCCGGTCATCCAGCTTGAAAGCAAAATTCACAATGAGGTTGCGCTGCTCATCATCAAAAATCGTTTTTTCCTGCTCCTTATTGGCAATCAGCTTTTCCGCATACTGCATCGCGGTCATGCGCTCTGCGCGCCTTTCCGCGACTGCCGCTTCCAGCTTTTCCAGAAAGTCGGCTGCGGTCAATCGAATCGTATCCATCGAATCTTTCAGTTCCTTCATCTCCTTGCCGCTGGCCCAGCTTGCCACATATGGAAATGAATAATCGGACGTATCAATACCCAGAGCCGAGCAGACCGTAAATGCAATGCTTTCAGCTTCGGTTTCTTTCGTGAGCCTGTCTTTTTCTTCGCCGCGCTGCTTCATGAAATCGCTGTTATGCAGCATCGCATGAGCGACTTCGTGAATCATCGTTTTTATGGTCTGGCTCTCGCCCATGCCGACCTGAATGCAGATTTCTTTGTCTGCATCACTGTAATAGCCTTTGGCATCCCCTTCGATTTCATCAAACCGCATCGGCACAGGCGATACCTGCTCGATTGCCGCCGTAAGCAGCGCATAGTCTTTGACGCTGGCCGTCAGTTCGTTCACTTCCAGCGATGGAATCGGTTCCCCATCGGTCTGTGAAACATCAAAAACCGTCGTCACTCGGAAGCGCGGAACCACATACTCCACACGTTCCATTTCCGGTTCACCGTTTTCGTTCAGCACAGCCAAGCCCGTATCCTTGTCGATTTTCTCGCGTTCTTCCACTTCCTTGATGGGAGCCGGAGCAATGATCTGGATGCCCTTTTCGCCTTTTTTGACGTAACGGTTGAACTTATTCTTCCATGCGTTAAACCCTGCCACCAGTGTGGCATCAGGCCGCTGCATAGCGATCAGCAGCGTATTATTGAAGCTGTAATTGTGGAATTTTGCCATCGTGCGCAGATACGTCGTGTACATTTCCGATGTAAAAATGTCCTTTACGCCCTGCTCCAGCCGTTCCGTGATTTCTTTCATCTGCTGTTTGCGGTCAACTGCCATGCAAGCCCTCCTTTTTCTTGACCCATCGTGTTTTCATCTGGCGCGGATATTGGTCAGCCTGTTTCGGTGCCTTCGCGCCGTTCCATTCCAAGCCTCCGGCTCTGCCCTCACAGGTGTACCCGGCAGCTTTCAGAGATGCTCCATTTTCCGTATCCAGAATGTAGGTGATCACTTTGTTGTAACCCATTGCCCGTGCTGCACGGTACGCCGCCGCATACAGGATGCTGCAAGCGTTCGGTGTTCCATCTGTACACAGACGGTTAACTTCCAGCGTATAGCCATCGTCCAGCCGCCGCGCCACAGGTCTGCCGCAGATAGCAACGCCCACCAGCGCACCATTATCCGATACGCCGATGGAGAACTTATGTCCCCGCGTCGGTTTATGGTGGCGGTGATGCTGCTGCACAAATGCGTTTGCCGTTTTCAAATTGATCGGTGTTAATGTCAGCAAATGCCCTCCTTCAAAAAAAATGCCCCGCCAGACAAAACTGACGGGGCGGCTCTCATTTACAGTTCCATATCGTGACTTTTCCGCTTCTGGGATTTCTGCGGTTCTGCGCTGCGCTCTGCCTGTTTTGCATGAAGCTGCGCCAGCACAGAGGGTTTCCGCACATTGTCCGCAGTGCGCTCTGCAACGCGGCCTGCATAGTTCACAGGCTGGCGCGGCCTGTCTGCAACTTCGGTTTCGGCTGCATCCTCGTCCACTCCCAGCGCATCCTCACTGCCCTTTTCATCCATGTTGAGCAGAGAGTTCAGCTCCGCAAGGCGCGCAGATTTTTCAGCCAGTTCCGCTTCCTGCGCAAAGGGACGTTTGGCTTCTTCCTTTGCCTGCGCCAACTGCTGTTCCAAGGTTTCCAGTCTGCGTTCCACCTGCGGCAGCGTTCTTTCAATGCCTGCCAGCGCATTGGTAACGCGCAGAATGTTACCCTGCGGGTCTTTGCCGACTTCCATCGAATAGTTCCACACGCCTTTGATGGACAGGCGGAACACCTTATCGAAGTTGTCAAACCGGGAATGCAGTTCAAACGCACCGTAGCTGCCGATTCTGCCCTCGGTGCCTGCTGCTTTCAAAGCCTTGCAAGCCTCGATAATGGCTGCACCTGCTTCCTTGCGTTCGCTGTACACCTTACCGCTGATTTCCATAGAGAAGTGGTCTTTGTCCTGCGCCAGAAGCGGTTTTGCCGCTTCCATATCCGTTTTCAGTGCTTCGATTTGACCCTGTGTCGCAGTAATTTCTCGTGGATAGCGACGCGCAATATCGGATTCCAGACTATAAATCTGACTGGTGTGATTGGCTTTCAGCAGCTTCAGTTTGCTGACCTGAATATCCAAGTCCATCTTTTCCTTGATGTAGGGATTGCCGGTTGCCAGTGCCTTAATTTCGGCATAGGACAGCGCGGTGTCGTCCACATCATCGCAGGCACGGACAGGCGATTTAGAAGTCATGATTTGGCTTATAAACTTCTGCTTATTTTCCAGAATTTGCCACATATACGAATCGAACGTATTTTCAGTGACGTAACGATAGATTTTTACCTGCTTATTCCGGTTTCCCTGCCGGAGAATACGTCCCTCCTGCTGTTCCAGATCAGACGGCTTCCACGGGCAATCCAGATGATGCAGGGCAATCAGTCGATCCTGAATATTGGTTCCTGCGCCAAGTTTCGGCGTAGACCCCATCAGGATACGCACCTGTCCGGCGCGCACCTTTGCAAAAAGCTCTGCCTTTTTGGTTTCCGTGTTATACTCGTGAATAAATGCCACTTCTTCACGGGGAACACCTCTCGCCACCAGCTTCTCCCGCACATCATCATAAACGTTGAATGTGCCATCTGCCTTTGGTGTCGATAAATCGCAGAAAATCAACTGTGTTCCTCTATCCAAGGCAGATTCTTCCCAGACCTTGAACGCATTGTCCACGCAGCGATTCACCTTACTCTCCGGCTCATCCGGCAGCATCTCATTCATAAGACGCTGGTCGAGTGCCAATTTCCGACCATCGTTTGTGATTTTGAGCATATTATCGAATCTGGGATTCACATTTCCATTGCGTACGGCCTCGGCACGGTCTGCAAAGGAACTTACCATTTCTTCCTGTGTTTCGCTCGGTTTCAGCACTTCGTTGATGTACTCTGCTTGCGGCACAGGTAGGTTCAGCATGTCCGCCGTCTGCACATCTGCGGATTCTTTGAACAGAGAAATCAGCTCCGGCAAATTGAAGAACCGGGCAAAACGTGTTTTCGCACGGTAGCCGGTTCCTTCCGGGGAAAGCTCGATTGCCGTAACGGTTTCACCAAAGGACGCCGCCCAATCATCGAAATGGCTTAGCCCCATCTTCTGTAGGGTGTCATACTGGAGATACCGCATAATGGTGTATAGCTCCACCATCGAGTTGCTGACCGGGGTTCCGGTTGCAAAGGTCACGCCCTTGCCGCCTGTCAGCTCATCCAAGTACTGACACTTTGCAAACATATCGCTGGACTTCTGTGCATCGGTCTGCGCGATACCTGCGATATTTCGCATTTTTGTGTAGAGGAACATATTTTTATAGAAATGCGACTCGTCCACAAACAGACGATCCACACCCAGTTCCTCAAATGTAACCACATCATCCTTTCTCGTCTGGTCGTTCAGCTTTTGTAGCTTTGCTTCCAGCGTTTTCTTTGTTTTTTCCATCTGCTTGACCGTAAAACTGCGGCTATCCTCACTCCGGGCATCGGCCAGAGACAGCGTAATATCGTCAATCTGACGCTCGATAATAGCCTTCTGCCGTTCCGGGGAGAGCGGCACACGCTCAAACTGCGAATGACCGATCACGATGGCATCGTAATCGCCGGTTGCAATGCGGGAGCAGAACTGCTTACGATTGCTGGGTTCAAAGTCCTTTTTCGTTGCCACCAGTACATTGGCATTGGGATAGAGTCGTAAGAAGTCTGCGCCCCACTGTTCTGTGAGGTGGTTTGGCACCACATAGAGGTTTTTCTGCGATAAGCCCAACCTGCGGCTTTCCATGCCGGCAGCAATCATCTGGAAGGTCTTGCCTGCACCAACGCAATGCGCCAGCAGCGTATTGTTGCCGTACAGAATGTGCGCTACCGCATTTTTCTGGTGCGGCATCAGAGAGATTTCCGGGGTCATGCCCTCAAAGCGGATGTGACTGCCATCGTACTCACGGGGACGAATCGCATTGAAAATCCGGTTATAGGTCGCACACAAATCCTCGCGGCGGTCTAAATCTTTGAAAATCCACTGCTTAAACGCTTCCCGAATGGATTCCTGCGCTTGCTGTGCAAGCATGGTTTCCTGTTTGTTCAGCACACGGTGGTCGCCGTCCGCATCGTGAATCGTATCGTAGATTTTGGTATCCCGGAGATTCAGCGCATCTTCCAGCAGCTTATAGGCATTGACCCGCATTGTTCCGTAGGTATTGGTAACAAGCGGATTGCCGCGATCCAGCGACTTGCCCGAAATGTTCCATGCACCGGAGATTTCGGAATAGGTTGCCTTAATGTCAATCCCGGCATAGTAGCCTGGTGTCTTGAACACTTCCCGCATAAACTGCGTGATGTACTCCGGCTTTACCCAGTTTGCACCCAGCCGCACTTCGATTTCCGAAGCATCCAGGTCTTTGGGCTGTACCCGTTTCAAGTAATCCACATTGATCTGGTACTCTGCATGGTTCACCGCAAAGGTTTCTGCCGTGGCCAGTTTTTCACGAACATTGCCGGACAGGTATTCATCCGAGGTTTCCCACTGCTGTGTCACAGGATTTCGGAAAATCGCACCTGCCAGTTCATCCGTGATCTCGTGTTCCGGTTTACCGCAAAGCTGCACCATAAACGGCACATCCACCTTTGCTTTTTCTCCAATGGAAAGTGCCAGGGCTTCGCTTGGCGTGTCCACTGAGGTAACAGGCTCCGGCTTACGGATGGTACGTTTGGTGAAAATATCGGCCAGCCGTTTGAGATTCTTCTCCTCATCCAGAATTTCCAGAGATGCCAGCAGACAATAGCTGCTGTCCTGTCGGAACGCCCGCTTGTTGGCCGTGCTGTTGATAAGGCCATACTGCGCCTTAAATGCGGTGTACTGCTGTTTCAGTTCATTCTGCAAAAGCTGAACTTCTGCATCCGAACCATCATGCAGCTGACAATCCAACAGCTTCCGGGTGGTTTCCCGCAGAGCGATCATGCCCAGCACCCGCTCTGCAGTTACGGCAGGCAGTTCTACCTTGTTCATAAAGGAGTTTTCACGGTAGTAAATCTGCCCATCCACGTTCGTAAAGCTGAAATTCTTCACACTTGGGTCTGCTGGAATAGGTTCTTCCTGCACATCCAGTTCATCGTCAGAGATTTCCGGCTCCGTGATGGTAGCCTGGATGTTGCCGACCGCCTCTTTTAGCTGCTCGGCAAGGTCTGCGCCCTCGATGGGCTTGACCGTGGTTTCCTGCTTGCCATACTGCGTGCTTTCCGTGGTGATCTCCCCCAGCACCATCTCAGGATGCTGCGCAAAATACTGGTTGATGGAATATCCTTCCGGCGTTTCACCGAGATCCACCCAGTCAGCCCGTTCCACCGCTGCACGGTCACGCTTCTGCAGGAACAGAATGTCAGCAACCACGCCCGTGTTGGCATTGCGCTGGAACGCATTGTTCGGCAGACGAATCGCGCCTACCAGATCGGCGCGGTTGGCAAGATACTCACGGACAGAGGAATCCTTCTTATCCATCGTACCGCTGGACGTTACCACCGCCACCACGCCTCCCGGACGCACAAGATCAAGGCTCTTGGCGATAAAATAATCGTGGATGAGGAAATTGTGGCGGTCATACCGCTTGTCCGGTACTTTGTAATTGCCGAAAGGTACGTTGCCCACAACACAGTCAAAAAAGCTGTCTGGGAACTGCATCGTTTCAAATCCCTGCACAGCAATTTTATTTTTCTGGTACAACTGCTGTGCAATGCGGCCTGAAATGCTGTCCAGCTCCACACCGTACATCCGAATCTTCTCCATGCTGTCCGGCACCAGACCCATGAAATTGCCGACACCACAGGACGGTTCCAGAACATTACCTTTGGACAATCCCATATTGCCCAGAGCTTCATACATTGCCTTGATGACCGTAGGAGAAGTGTAAAATGCATTCAGCGTACTGGCGCGGGCTTCCTTATACTCATCTGCCGTGAGCAGGGACTGCAGTTCGGCATACTCTTTTGACCATTCCGCGTTGTTTTCATCGAACGCCTGCGGAATGCCGCCCCAGCCCACATACCGGGAAAGCATCTCCTGTTCCTCCGCGGTAGCCTGTCGCTGTTCTGCATCCAGTGTTTGCAGCACCCGAATGGCCTCCACGTTGGCTTTATACTTTGTTTTCGGCCCTCCTGCGCCGAGATCATCGTCCGTAATACGGAAGTTCATAGGCTCCTGTTTGAGCTGTGCAGGATGTTCCGTTTCTGCTCCACTGTCCAGTGGAAGGTTGTGCTGCCGCCTTGCATGGTTGACCTCTGCTGGGGTCATAGGCTGCTGCGTCAGCGGTTCAAGGGCTTCCTCTGCCGCTGCGCGGCTAATGGCATCCGTTCGGTTCTGCACATCTGCGATCAACTGCATTTGTTCCGGCGGAAAGTCGGGATTCAGCAGTTCTTCCAACTCGCCACCCGATTCTGCCACCGAATAGATCACATCCATCTGCTCCGGGGA
>ULVY01050708.1_pt1 | contig 35519 bp, 27 predicted proteins | sample 1959861 | NCBI WGS metagenome assembly ULVY01 (sample SAMEA4835798, study PRJEB28245) | human gut metagenome | biome: gut microbiome; material: fecal sample | place: Denmark | collected 2008
GCTTCGACTTATCCTTCGCATCTCCCAGATAGGCCCAGGTTCCCTTTTTTAACAGGCTGTCCTCCTCAATCTTTGCCTGTATCTTTGGAAGCATATTGGATTTTGTACAGTTGGAATCAATTTCAAAATTGCTGTTATTACCCAGCATTTCCAATACGCCGCTGTTATTCAAGGGCGCATGCATATCACAATTGATATTAAACGTATATTTCTGTTCCGAACCGCCTGTACCATTTTTACCTTTCCAGTTAAAAAGCACTCCCGAATTTGGCTGATAGGAAACTTCACACTCCCCACCCGGAACCGGATAACCAATCCAGTTGGCCGTATCACCCTGATCATTATAATGCATCACTCCACCTATCGTCACCGGATCATGCGACTGCCATTTTGCTTTTTTCTGCTTCAGCTTTACAACCTTCACTTCATTCTCTGTATCCTCAATCATGACCGCTGCCATCACCTCTGCATAGGCAGAACGGACATTGGCAAGATCCGTGGCCTCCCGGCTGGCCTCCAGCTGCCTGGTGAAAATAGGAATAGAAATTGCAGCTAAAATGGCAACAATCGCAACGACTACCAAAAGCTCCGCCAGCGTAAAGCCCTTTTTCCTATTCTGTATATGAATTTCCATTCTTATCACCCACCTGTCACCTTTATCCCTTTTTTGTCTTATTCTATCACATGATTCTAAAAAATTCACGCAAAACGTTTTTCATCTGACGCACATTCCCATAAATCGAAAGAAGAGGCCTCCGCCTGCGGTTTTCACCGCAAAGCATCCGCCTCTTCCCCATTTCGCTGCTGTAATCAAATTCCTGCCGTCAATTAAAACAGCGGAACAACCGCTCCATCATACTTCGTCTCGATGAACTCTTTGATATCATCGCTTGTCAGGACTTCCATCAGAGCTTTTGTCTTGTCGCTCTCCTCGTCACCTTCACGGACTGCTACGACATTTCCGTATGTCTGGGCTGCCAGAGAGTCAGAAGACTCTACTGCCAGAGCATCGGTTACCTTTAAACCAGCCTCGATTGCGTAGTTGCCGTTGATAACTGCGATATCCGCATCCTGTAAGGAACGCGGAAGCTGTGCTGCCTCAAGCTCTACGATATCCAGGTTCTTCGGGTTCTCTGTAATATCATTGATGGTTGCGGTCAGACCTGCATCCTCTTTCAGTGTCAGAAGACCCTGATCCTGAAGAAGCAGAAGTGCTCTTGCCTCATTGGTTACATCGTTCGGCACAAGAACCTCTGCGCCGTCAGCCAGCTCATCTAAAGAATCGCTCTTGCCTGCGTAGATGCCGAATGGCTCATAATGGATTGCGCCTGCACTTACCAGATGAGTGCCATTCTCCTCATTAAAGGTATCGAGATATGGTTTGTGCTGGAAGTAGTTTGCATCCAGATCGCCGGACTCCAGTGCGTTGTTCGGCTGTACATAATCAGTATACTCTACGATCTCCAGATCGTAGCCCTTGTCTGCCAGAAGGTCTCTTGCAGCTTCCAGGATCTCAGCGTGCGGTGCCGGGCTTGCGCCTACTACCAGCTTCTCCAGATCGCCGTCTGCCTCTTTAGCCTCTGCGGTGCTCTCCTCTGCTGTCTCTGCAGCGGTCTCAGCAGTTGTCTCATTCGAGCTGGAAGAGCAGCCTGCTAAGGATGCAGCTGCCAGCAGTGCCAGGAATGTGGTTCCTAAGAATGATTTTTTCATAGTGATTTCCTCCTCTTTGTGTGTTTAAATTGTAACTGTTCAGTACCTTCACAGTCACACGCAAAAATCCATTAAAAATTGCCTACGGCAATGGGATTTTTTCCTGCTGGCCCATGTTTTCGTATGGTCAGCGCAGTAAATGCGCAGACCTACTGAACAGTTACTTTAAATTTATATTTCAGAAATGTCCTGCATCTGCCACAGACGATAGGCTGCATTTCATTTCTGTAAATATCTTATTAACGGATTCTCTTATCACTTCTTCTCGAACTCCGCGTAAAGATCTCCTGAATCAGCTGTGCGATAATAACCAGAATCACAACGGTAACCAGCATCATATCTGCCTGATAACGGTGGTATCCATATCGGATCGCCACATCGCCCAGACCGCCGGCGCCGACACAGCCTGCCATCGCGGAATATCCGAGGATTGTCGTGATCGAAATCGCCGCGCCGACTAACAGGGACGGCTTGGACTCCGGAAGCAGCACCTTGAAAATAATCTGCCAGGTTGAAGCGCCCATTGATTTTGCTGCTTCAATCACGCCTGCATCAATTTCCTTTAATGATGCCTCTACCATACGGCTGATGTACGGGAACGCCGCGATTACCAGCGGTACAACTGCCGCATTTGCTCCGATCGTCTTTCCCACGATCGCGCGGGTCAGCGGCATTACCATCGCTAACAGGATGATAAACGGCACCGAACGGAGCAGGTTGACAATCACGCCCGCCACTTTGTTGAACAGCGGCACCGGACGGATGCCGTCTTTATCGGTTACAACCAGCGCCACGCCGAGCGGGATGCCGATCAAGTAAGAAATCAGGGAAGAAAGACCTACCATATATAAGGTTCTCCAGGTCTCTTTTACAAGCATACTGACTGTCTTCGCATCAAATACCATCTTAGCGCACCTCCTCATAGGTCACACCGACCGTTTTTAAATAATTGCAGATACGCCCTGCATCCACCTCGTCCTCCGGGAGCTGCAGAAGCATCTGTCCCATCGCCTTGCCCCCAATATCGTGGGTATCCGCGAGAAGAATATTGACCGGAACCTTGCAGGCTAATACCATATTAGAAATAATTGGCTCCGAAGATTCCCGTCCATTGAAAATAACGCGGATCTGGCGCGCTCTGGCAAAGCTTGTCTTCTGCCCTGCCGTCTCTCCTAGAATCAGCTGCCGCCCAATCTCCGACTTCGGACCGGAGAAAATCTCTGATACCTTGCCAGACTCTGCAATGTGGCTGTGGTCGATGATCGCCACACGATCACAGATAGACTCAATAACTGCCATCTCATGGGTAATCACGATCACAGTAATACCGAGTTCGCGGTTAATCTTCTTAAGAAGCTCCAAAATCGATTTCGTCGTATTCGGGTCGAGCGCACTCGTCGCCTCATCGCAAAGCAGCACCTTCGGGTTCGTGGACATCGCGCGTGCAATCGCCACTCGCTGTTTCTGTCCGCCGGAGAGCTGTGCCGGATATGCCTTCATCCGTTCTTCCAGACCGACTAATTTTAAAAGCTCAGCCGCCCGTATCTTCGCCTCTGCTTTCGGGACACCGGCAATCTCCATCGGAAAGCACACATTCTGGAGTACATTTCTCTGTGCCAGAAGATTGAACTGCTGGAAAATCATCCCCATCGACTGTCTGGCTTTCCGAATCTCTGCCTCCTTCATCATCGACAGGTTCTGTCCCTCAAAAATAACCCGTCCCGCCGTCGGTGTCTCCAGATAATTGATACACCGGACCAGCGTACTCTTTCCTGCACCTGACAGACCGATAATTCCAAAAATCTCGCCCTGCAGGATTTCCAGATTAATATCATCTAACGCGGTCACCGTTCCGTTGGTTGTCTGGAATTGCTTTCCCAGCCCTTCCAGGCAGATGATCGCTTCCTTTCTCTGCTCCATTGTCTTTTCCCCTCTCTTTTTTCGAATATGCAGCATTGATACCCTGTCGCATAAAAGATGCCACTACTGTTTTTCTGTCACAGGAAGCAGTTAGTGCCTTTTTGTGTCATAGGGAATTCCAAGGAATTTCCCATGACACAAAAAAGCCGCGAATCCAGTACGGATCGCGGCTCCCTATGCTATACCTACAGGTCTATCCGACCAGCCCGTTCCGTCTTTCATGCACACAAATATGACAGCACATCATACACATGCCGTTCATCATCATATTCATCTGCATGGCTTTACTCTGACGCATCGGACCTGTCCCCTTTCAGCTTATATTCCCTTATTCCTGATAGGAATTATTTGTTTATGAAGATACACCCATTTTCCGGGTTTGTCAAGTGTTTCCTGAATTTTTAAGAGCTATTTTTTAGAGCTATTTCACTCCTGCTCCGGTTTTTGCACAGCTTCTCTTCTTTTTGATGTCTGGAGTTCCCGTGCTTCTGCACGGCTGCGGCGCAAATTTTCTCCTGGCATCTCCTGTTTCCGGCTGCGCCCTTTCTCACGCTCGCGGATGCGATCCGGCGTGCAGCTCTCAATGATATAGCGCGGGCGGTGCTTCGACTCCAGATAAATCTTTCCGACATACTCTCCGACGATTCCGACCGAGAGAAGAAGCAGTCCGCCGATAAACCAGAGCGATACCATCATGCTCGCCCAGCCGGTGATCGTATTGCCCCGGAAGAAATCAACCACCGCCCAGATAAGAAATCCAATACTGACAAAAAATGCCGCAATTCCCATGAACGTAATCATCCGGATCGGCTTTGTGCTCAGCGAAGTGATGCCCTCGATCGCAAAAGCCAGCATCTTTTTCAGCGGATATTTGCTCTCCCCTGCTGCCCGCTCTTTACGGTCATAATATACCACATCGGACGGATAGCCGATCATCGGGACAATCCCTCGCAGAAACAGATTGACCTCCGAAAATTCCGCCAGCCCTTCCAGTGCCCTCCGGCTCATCAGGCGGTAATCCGCATGATTATACACAGTGTTCGCTCCCAGCGCATTCATAACCTTATAAAATCCCAGCGCAGTTGTACGCTTAAAAAATGTATCCGTCGCCCTGTGGCGGCGCACACCGTACACGATGTCACAGCCAGCCATATACCGCTCGATCATCGCGTCGCATGCGTCCACATCATCCTGCAGATCGGCATCCATCGAGATCGCCGCGTCACACCGCCGTCTCGCCGCCTCAAAAAGCCCGGCTAAAAGCGCGTTCTGATGACCGCGGTTGCGGCTCAGCTTCACACCTGCAAACCGCTCGTCCTTCTCATGGAGTTCCTCGATTAGCTTCCATGTTCTATCCTTCGAACCGTCGTCTACCATCAGCACCCGGCTTCCCGGATGAATCCGGCGTCTGCGGGTTAAATCATCTAATTTTTTACCTAAAAATTCTGCCGTCAATGGCAGAACTTCCTCTTCGTTGTAGCAAGGCACCACGATATAGATAACCGGTGCATTTCTCATACTGTCATCTCCTGCCCGGGTCACTGTCCCTTCTATGCAGACAAGTCCCCTCGTATTTTCAAAAGCAGGTTTCCAGATACAGGTATCTTGCCAGAATCCCCCTGCAGCTGAAATCTGCTTTTTCCGTATTTTCCTATTATATAGGAACTACATTAAAAAGAAAAGTAAATTTTTGACACATCCACCCGATTCCGGTATAATAGAATGGATATTTTTATCACTTTACTATTACTCGCCACCTAAAGAGGTGGGAGTCTTCTCGCCTGAGAAAAAAATCAAAAAAAGCCATCTATCAGGAGGTATTCATATGTCAAAAACCGAAAAAGCAAAGGTATATTTTACAGATTTCCACACCATTGCATTTGGCGACGGTCTCCCTACCAAATTAAAAAAACTGATCCGTAAAGCCGGGATCGGTTCCATCGATATGGATGGTAAATTTGTCGCTATCAAGATGCACTTTGGTGAACTTGGAAATATCAGTTATCTGCGTCCGAATTATGCCAAAGCCGTTGTTGATGTCATTAAAGAGCTGGGCGGCAAACCATTTTTAACAGACTGCAATACGATGTATCCAGGCAGCCGCAAGAATGCGCTCGAGCACCTGGAATGCGCCTGGGAAAACGGATTTACCCCGTTGACTGTTGGATGTCCAATCATCATCGGTGATGGATTAAAGGGCACCGATGACATCGCTGTTCCGGTGGCCGGAGGCGAATACATCAAAGAAGCTAAGATCGGCCGCGCCGTCATGGACGCCGATGTCTTTATCAGCCTGACCCATTTCAAGGGACATGAGATGACCGGCTTCGGCGGTACGATCAAAAATATCGGCATGGGCTGCGGTTCTCGCGCCGGTAAGACCGATCAGCACAGCAGTGGAAAACCACACGTCAAGGAAAAGCTCTGCCGAGGCTGCCGCCGCTGTCAGAAGGAATGTGCCAACGGCGGTCTCGTTTTCGATGAAGCCTCCAGAAAAATGCACGTGGATGCTGAGCACTGCGTCGGCTGCGGACGGTGTCTCGGCGCCTGCAATTTTGACGCAATCGAATTTGACAACAACGCAGCCAACGAGCTGTTAAACTGCCGTATGGCGGAATACACAAAAGCCGTTGTGGATGGACGTCCAAACTTCCATATTTCCCTGGTCGTTGACGTCTCCCCGAACTGCGACTGCCACGGTGAAAATGACGTACCGATCCTTCCAAATCTTGGTATGTTTGCTTCTTTCGATCCGCTGGCACTCGATCAGGCCTGTGTGGACGCCTGTCTGGCCGCTGCTCCGATGCCGGGCAGCCAGCTTGCAAAACATCTTGCTGATCCGGATTTCCACGATCACCATGACCATTTCACAAATTCCACACCAGAATCTGAGTGGAAAAGCTGCCTGGCACACGCGGAGAAGATCGGTCTGGGAAGCCGGGAGTATGAATTGATCACACTATAATAACATCAACCCTATCTGCCAGCTGTGCCGCCGGTCTTTTTGCGGCCGCAGAGCTGTGAAAAACGGAGCCGCCCCGGTCTTTTCTGCCGGTCGGCTCCGTTTTATGCTCTTCTTTATTTCTGAATCCAGACACCATTCGCATCGACTCTATATCCGTCCGGTGTCGTTCCATTGACAAACAATGCTCCGTCAGCACTCACATAATACCAGTATCCATTCGTCTGAATCCAGCGGCTCTTCGCCATAGCCCCGCTTTCGGTATAATAATGCCAGGAGCCGTTTACCATCTGCCAGTCACGCGCCATCCACGCATCTGCATGGAAATAGTATGTCTCCCCCTTGATCAGGAGACTCTCATTTGCCGCGTAGGTTCCGTTTGCTTTCAGGTATTTCCATTCATTTCCAAACTGCTGCCACGCACCGTCGCCCTGAGCAGCTGTATTGCCAGATCCAGAGCTACCCGGTCCACCCTGGCTGCCGGAAGACGAGGTATTTGTACTGGTCGTATTGCCGGACGGCTTGCTGGAATTTGACGTACTGTTATCCGCCGCATTCGATACCGAGGTGTTCGTGCCAGCCGGTGTGCCGGATGCGCTTCCCGCCACCGCAAAACCATAGTCCAGCAGCTTCTTCGTATCGTCATAATGAGTCTGCGAACTCTTTAAAATAACTGCAATCAGGCGCACGCCATTACGCTCTGCACACGTTACCAGCGTGTTGCCTGCCAGGGAGGTATAACCGGTCTTTCCGCCTATGATTCCCTCATAATACTGGGAATTTGCCGGATTGAGCATCTTATGTCCCATCGTAAGCGTCCGCACCGTCGGCACGCTGGCAGTCGCCGGGAAATCGTAATGCAGGGTCGATGCAACCTGACGCACCGTCGCATTATTGAATGCAGCATTTGCAATCAGCGCCATATCATGTGCGGTTGTAAAATGGTTCGCATTGTTCAGACCGTTCGGGTTTGCAAAATGCGTATGCGTGCATCCTAAGGACGCTGCCTTCTCATTCATCTTATCCGCAAACGCGCTGACACTGCCGGACACATGCTCCGCCAGTCCGTTTGCCACCTCATTTGCCGATTTTAAAAGCAGACCATAGAGACAGTCCTTAACCGTAAAGGTATCACCCGCCTTGACCTGCAGCGTCACCGCGCCCGATTCCAGATTCGAAACTGCCGTCTGGGAAAAGGTTACCGTATCACTCAGATTACAGTTTTCCGCTACCAGAAGCGCCGTCATCAGCTTCGTGATGCTGGCTGGATAATACTGCGTATCCGCATTCTTGGAAAACAGGAACTGGTTGTGCGTCGCATCATAGAGCACTGCGCCCTGCGCTGCCACCGTCGGCTGAGCTGCATTCTGTGAAGTAACCGTTGCTCCCGAAGAAACTGCGCCGGAGACCGTGCCTCCTGCCGCCTGTCCCGGACCGGTCGCCCCGTCTGTCGCAGCAAATGCCGTCCATGACACAGACATCATAAGTGCCATTCCCAGGCAGATGGAACGCACGGATTTTTTCCATTTATTCATCGTATATTGTCCTTCCTGTATGTATTTTCGCTTTTCTCCTACCCGCCAGCTCCCGCAAACGTAAAGTTACGTTCACTCATTGCGCGGACTTTAACGGATTTTGCCAGTGCTGCGCAGGTACAAATCATGCAAATCTGTCTTACATTTTACTTCATTTTAAGCGACAATACAAGTTGAAAGGAAAATTTGAAATTATTACAGATACTTCTTCCGCAGATCCGCCCCACTCTCTGCCGACAGATACGCCGGTGCCACATCAAAGACGGTCTTGCAGCCCTTCTGGCCTTCCTGGTTCATCTTGTATGCCGCGCGTGCGTATGCCACGATGATGGAGGAAGTAAATTCCGGGTTGGAATCCAGCTTTAAGCTGTACTCGATGATATGGTGGTTCTCTTTGTTCCAGCCGGTCTTGCCGCTGCGGAGTACGAAACCACCGTGCGGGAGACGGTTGTGATCGCGTTTCAGTTCTTCTTCGGTGATGAAATGAACCGTTGTGTCATAATCAGAAAAGTAGTTCGGCATGGTCTTGATCTCATTCTCGATCTTTGCCTGATCCGCGCCCTCTTCTGCCACAACAAAGCACTCTCTGGTGTGTTTTTCGCGGGTGGTCAGCTCTGGGCTGCTGCCGCTTCTGACTGCCTCCAGTGCACTCTCAACTGGGATTGTGTACTGTCTGGCATCCTTGACGCCCTCGATCCGGCGGATCGCATCGGAATGTCCCTGGCTGACGCCCTTGCCCCAGAATGTATAATTTTCGCCCTCCGGCAGGCATGCAGCTGCATAGAGACGGTTCAGGGAGAACATACCCGGATCCCAGCCAACGGAGATGATGCCAACCTTTCCGGATTTCTGTGCGGACTCATCGACTGCTGCGAAATGCTCTGGAATCTTTGCATGGGTATCGTAGCTGTCCACTACGTTAAACCACTGTGCATATTTCGGGGTCTGGACCGGCAGATCCGTAGCCGAACCGCCGCAGAGAATCAAAACGTCGATCTCGTCTTTCTTCGCCTCTGCCTCATCTACATGATAAACCGGTACGCCCTCGGTCAGGATCTTGACCGTTTCCGGCGCACGCCGTGTAAATACTGCTTTCAGTTCCATATCCGGATTCTGGCGGATCGCACACTCCACGCCGCGTCCCAGATTTCCATATCCTAAAATTCCAACTCGGATACTCATAGATATTCCTCCTAAGGGTACAAAATTTGCCACGGATCCGGCTCTATTTTCCAGCTTACGTGATCCGATTTTACTTAAAAATTTCAAGTGTTCCCATTATACACTAGATCCGCCCGTTTTTCAATATAGGTGAGTTCACGCGTACAGGATACAAATTCTCATTTAATTCTCAACGAAAGCCTTATTCCAGCTCCTTCATTCCGGTATACAGCTCAAAATACCGCCCTTTCTGCGCCAGCAGATCTTCATGGTCGCCGCGCTCAATGATCTGCCCGTGCTCCAGCACCATGATTGCATTGGCGTTGCGGACTGTCGAAAGCCGGTGGGCGATGACAAAGGTCGTCCGGTCCGCCATCAGCCGGTCCATGCCGTGCTCGATGTGCTTCTCCGTCCGCGTATCGACCGAACTCGTCGCCTCATCCAGAATCAGGATCGGTGCTTTAGAAACTGCTGCCCGCGCAATGTTTAATAGCTGGCGCTGTCCCTGGCTTAAGTTTGCACCGTCGCCCTCCAGCATCGTGCCATACCCATCCGGCAGACGCATGATAAAGGAATGCGCCGATGCCGTTTTTGCCGCCTCAACAACTTCTTCATCCGTGGCATCCAGCCGCCCGTATCGAATATTTTCCCGTACCGTGCCGGTAAAAAGATGCGTATCCTGCAGAACCATCGCGATATTTTCCCGCAGCTCCTTCCGGTGCATCCGGCGGACATCGACGCCGTCCACCGTGATCGAGCCGCCCTGTATATCATAAAAACGGTTGATCAGATTCGTGATCGTCGTTTTTCCGGCTCCCGTCGAGCCGACAAAGGCGATCTTCTGTCCCGGCTTCGCATAGAGCGAAATATCCTTCAAAATCACCTGCCCCGGCTCATAGCCGAAAGTCACATGGTCAAGCACCACCTCACCGCGGATCGGCGCGATCGAAACCGCATCCGGCGCATCTGCCGCCTCCGGTTCCGCATCCAGCACTGAAAACACGCGCTCCGCGCCTGCCAGCGCCGAAAATACGTTTCCAACCTGCATGGAAAGCTCGTTGATCGGTCTGGAAAATTGCCGCGAAAAGCCTAAAAATACGGTCAGTCCACCGACATCAAAGTTCCGGAACACACAGAGCAGACCGCCAATGCAGGCTGTCAGTCCATAATTTAACTGGCTTAAATTATTCATGACCGGTCCCATCACACCGCCGAAAAACTGTGCCCGGATCTGTTTTTCTTTCAGATCCGCATTGAGCCATCCAAATTCTTCCTCTGCAATCTCCTCATGGCAGAATACCTTGACGACCTTCTGCCCCTGCACGGTCTCCTCAATATAGCCGTTCATCGCGCCAAGCGCCGCCTGCTGGGCAGAGAAATATTTCTGGCTCCGTCCGGCAACAAATTTACCGGCACGCAGCATCACCGGCATCATGGCAAGCGTAATCACCGTCAGCCACACGTTCGTGTAAATCATCAGGACCAGCGTTCCCACAATACTGAGTGCGCCGGATAAAAGCTGCACCAGCGTACTGCTGAGCATCATGCCGATCGTATCCACATCGTTTGTAAAACGGCTCATCAGATCGCCGTTGCTGCCGGTATCATAAAACCGAAGCGGAAGCGTCTGCATATGGTTAAACAGCTCTTCCCGCAGCCGCTGCAGCGCGTTTTGCGCCACCTGCAGCATGATGCGCGACTGCATATAGGCAGCGGCAACGCTGACTAAATAAACCGCTCCCATCACGCACAGGGAACGGAACAGCCCCGCCACATCGCCCCGGCTTCCATCTAAAGGCACAATATACCGGTTGATGATCGGGCGCAGCATATAGGCGCCCGCCAGATTTGTCACCGTCCCCAGGATCACACAGAAAAAGGCGACTGTCATCGCCATCCGGTCGCGTTTTAAGTATGAAAGCAGGCGCAGCATCGTCTGACCGCCCGCCTTGGGCTTTCCGCCCTTCATGACCGCCATCCGTTCCGGTCCCCGGCGGCGTTTCGGCGCGTCGGCTAGGCGGCTGCCATATCGGCGTTTCAGGCTTTCAATCTGTTTTTCATCCATCATGCCATCACCTCCCCGTCTGCCCGTTTTCCATATTGCGTCTCATAGATCTCCCGGTACGCCTCACAGGATGCCAGCAGCTTCTCCTGCGTTCCCTCTCCGATAATCCTGCCGTCCTCAAGGACGAGAATCCGATCCGCGTATTCCAGCGAACTCAGCCGCTGTGCGATAATAAATTTCGTCGTATCTTTCAAATCTTCCCGGAATGCCGTCCGGATCGCCGCCTCCGTTGCCGTATCGACCGCACTGGTGCTATCGTCGAGAATCAGGATCTTCGGCTTCTTTAAGAGTGCCCTTGCGATGCACAGCCGTTGTTTCTGACCGCCGGATACATTGACGCCGCCCTGTCCCATCTCCGTTTTGTAGCCTTCGGCAAACGAATTCACAAAGGAATCTGCCTGCGCATACACTGCTGCCCGCCGCACTTCTTCCTCCGTCGCCGTCTCATCACCCCAGCGCAGGTTTTCCTCGATCGTGCCGGAAAACAGGACGTTTTTCTGTAAAACCATGCCAACGCCGTCCCGGAGATTTTTCAGGGAATACTCCCGCACATCGATACCATCCACCCTCACACTCCCCTCTGTCACATCATAGAGGCGGGGAATCAGCTGTACCAGCGACGTTTTTCCGCTTCCGGTCGCACCGAGGATGCCGATCGTCTCCCCCGGCTCTGCCGTCAGGCTGATGTGGGATAGAACCGGCTCACCGCCTTCGCGGTAGGAAAAGGAAACATCCTTAAATTCCACGCGTCCTTTCTCAACCTTCCGGTCCTTCTGTGATGCATTTTCATCGCTCAGATCAATCGGCTCATCCAGCACCTCATCGATTCGCCGGATGGACGCCATCGCGCGGGAACTCTGCAAAAATACCATTGAGAGCATCATAAGTGACATCAGAATCTGTACAATGTAGGTCGTAAATGCCGTCAGATCCCCGACCGCCATTCGTCCGCCGATAATCAGGTTTCCGCCGAACCAGACAACTGCCAGTGTCGTCACATTCATCGCGAACATCATGACCGGCATCGTCGCAATTACGATCTTTAGCGCCCGCAGCCCTGCCTCCTTGAGCTCCCGGTTCGTGTCGGCAAACCGCTTTTCCTCGTAGTCTTCCCGCACAAAGGATTTCACCACCCGCACGTTCGTCAGCACCTCCTGGATGCCGCTATTGAGCGTATCCAGCGCTTTCTGCATGGCTGTAAACCGCGGGTAGGCAGTCCGTAGGATCCAGACGATCGCCGCCGTCAGAAGCGGAATCACCACCAGGATGACAGCTGCCAGTTCCGCATTCATCCAGAACGCCATCACAAGCGCCCCCAGGAACATGCCCGGCGCGCGCAGCATCATCCGAAGTCCCATCATAATCAGGTTCTGTACCTGCTGGATATCGTTCGTCAGACGGGTTACCAGCGATCCCGTGCTGAACGTATCGATATTTTTAAATGAAAACTGCTGCACTCTGGCAAATAAGTCGCGGCGCAGATCGCTGGTAAAGGAAATCGACGCCTTCGCTGCAAAATATGCCCCCAGAATGCCGCCTGCCGCCATCAAAAAGGAGGTAATCGCCATCACAAATCCCATTTTGAGAATGTATCCACCGTCTTTCTGCGCCACGCCATGGTTAATAATCATCGACATAAATTTGGGCAGCAGAATCTCACCCAGCACCTCCGTTACCATCATGAGCGGTCCCAGAATAAAGGCGCTCTTATATGGCAGTATATATGATTTGTATCGTTTCCATTGCTTCACGCTTTTTCCTCCTGCCCGTTATTTCTGCAAATTTTTTTATGGATTCTGTTCAAACAGCTCCATCAGTTCATTCTGGCTCAAATCGCCCAGTGAAACCATTCCCTCTGAAACCACCTGCGCCGCCAGCGCAAGTTTCGCATTCTGCAGCTTCAAAAGATTTTCTTCTATCGTATCCTTTAAGATCAGTTTGTATACCGTGACCGGCTTTTCCTGCCCGATCCGGTACGCGCGGTCGGTCGCCTGGTTCTGCGCTGCCACATTCCACCACGGATCGTAATGAATCACGATATCCGCCGCCGTCAGGTTGAGTCCCGTTCCCCCGGCTTTCAGGGAAATAAGGAACACCGAAACCTCATCCGAGGCAAACGCCTGCACCATCCGGCTGCGTTCTTCCTTCGGGGTCGCGCCGACCAGAAGATGGGACGAAATGCCCTCCTGTAAAAGGCGTTCCCGAATCCGCTCCAGCATCGAGGCAAACTGGGAAAAGAGCAGGATCTTATGTCCCGCCGCAGACGCCGATGCGATCAGCGAAACACAGGTCTCCAGCTTCGCCGATTCCCCCGTATAATCTTCAAAACAGAGTGCCGGATCGCAGCAGATCTGGCGCAGCCGCATGAGCTGGGAAAGCACTTCCAATTTTCCATTACCCGACCACGCGCCGCCAGCCAGCGCCTCTTTCAGTTTCAACGCCGACGCCGTATAAAGCTTCTGCTGCCGCCCCGACGCCGCCGAATAAACGATCCTCTCTTCCTTGCCCGGAAGCTCCCGCAGCACATCCTTTTTCAAGCGGCGCAGGACAAACGGTCCCGTCATCCGCCGCAATGCCGTCAATGCTTCCGGATCCTGATTTTTCACGATTGGCAGCTCATACCGCTCACGAAACTTCCGGTAACTGTATAAAAATCCCGGCATCAGGAAATCAAAAATGCTCCAAAGCTCGCTGAGCCGGTTTTCCACCGGCGTTCCCGTCAGGGCGAAACGGGCATTCGCCGAAATCTCCTTTACCGCCTTCGCTCCCTGTGTCTTTGCATTTTTAATGACCTGCGCCTCGTCAATAATCTCATATTCAAACGTGCGTCCCAGATACGCCGCCCGATCCCGTTTCAACAGATCGTAGGACGTGATGATCACCTGCGCCCCCTCAGACGCCTCCATCCGCATCTGCTCCTCCAGCTGTTCCTGCCGTTCTTTCGCCGTCCCGGCAATCAGAAGCACGCGGATCCCCGGCGAAAACCGGGCAAATTCCTGTCCCCAGTTGTAGACGAGCGACGCCGGGCAGACGATCAAAGACGGAAGAGGTAATTCTGACCCACTGCCTTCATTTCCAGCCGCTTTCTGCTCGGTTTTTTCCTGATAAAATGCCGTCAGAAGCGCAATCACCTGCAGCGTTTTTCCCAGTCCCATATCATCTGCCAGAATCCCGCCGAAATGATACCGCGCCAGCGTCCGCATCCACGTATATCCGATCTTCTGGTATTCCCGCAGCGTCTTTTCCAGCACCGCCGGAACCGCATAGCTGACACTCTGCGCCGTTTTTAGATCGCGCACCATCATCCCGTAGGCTTCATCCCGCTGAAACAGTTTCATCCTGCCGTCGCCCGAGAGACTGTCCAGATAAAAAGCACGGTAGGCAGGTATCTTCGCCTCCCCCGCCTGAAATTCACTCTTTGTCAGTCCCAGATCCGCAGTCAGGCTGTCAAGCGCCTGCAGGCCGCCGCCCGAAAGCTGCAAAAATTCGCCATTTTTCATGCGGTAATATTTCTTTTTTTGGCGGTATTCACTGAGTACCTGCAAAAGCTCCGCCGGGTCGATTCCCGCCGTCTCAATCTTCAGATCCAGCCAGCCGCCTCCAAGAGAAACTCCCATCGACACTTCCGGCGGGGGCAGGACGCGCAGATGGCGAACAGACTCTGACAGCCATACCTCGCCCACCTCCTGAAACTGCGGCATTCCCTCGCTCAGAACCTGGTACAGTGCTTCTTCATCCCCGCGGATCACCAGCTCGCCGCTCTCATCCTCCCAGTAAGAGAAGTACCGCGTGATCAGGCGGCTGATATAAAATTCCGCCGGTACATCCCGGCAGATCTCCCGCGGAACATGCTCGTCCGCCAGCGGCGAAAACGTAAAATCTCCATAGGAAAGCGTCGGACGCAGACGCAGCTCGTCCGGCGAATCACTGTCAAACTCAAACCGGGCTTTCAACGCCTCTGGGCGGTATTTCTCCCAATCGATCTCCGTGCTCTGCAAGATCCCAAGTGCCTCCATGCCTTCCAGCACCCGCGCATAAAAGAGCGGAATATCCCGGCTTCCAACCAGCAGCTCCCGCTTCTCTTTCCGGCTTCCGCACTCTCTTCCGCCCTGTTCCATCTGCTCCAGAAAAACGCCCATCGTTTCTGTATACAGTTCACTGCATCCAAACAGATGCAATCCATCTGCCACATACAGACGCTGTTCTCCCCGGAACGAAGTTAGAGCCGATGGAACCGTAACCGCAATTCCATCGCCCCTTGCTTCCACCTCCACCGGGAAACGCGGATCCTTGCGCTCAACCCGGCACACACGTTCAGCACCTTTCTCGTCCTCCGTCTGGACTTCTTTTCCCTCTAAAAGATCAAACAGCCGATCCCTCGCTGCAGATCCCAGCGTTAACGCCCGCATCACCGGAAGCGGCAGCCCCGCATGACCGCGCATCTCCTCATAATGGCGTATGTAGGCGTCCGCCTCCTCCAGCAGAAGATCTAAAAATGGGCGGCTTTCCGGCGCAAAGGCAGACGGGACGTGTTCAAACGCCATGCCTTTTCCGTATTCCACCCGTTTTCCGCTGTGAACCGCCTGTGCAAATTCCAGCAGGTTTTTCACAATATACCGTTTTTCCCGTCCGATCCGTGCCTCCAAAAGCACTTCGCCGCGCCGGATCTGTAAATAGGGATGCAGATAGACCGGTTCCCGCTCTTCCTCGCCCAGAATCCGCGCTACTTCCCGGTTCGTGTACTCCCGGATCATCATCCGGATCTCCGGCGAAGTCGAAACCGGCAGTGTATGCTCGGCTTTCTGCTGGCGGGCAAACGCCTCCTGAAGCGCTTTTGCATGCACGCAGGGACCCCGGAATGAATTTCCCTCCGCACAAGAACAAGAGTAGTCATAGATCTGACTACCCTTGATAAAAATTCTTGTCTGATATACCTTTGTCTCATCCTCAATCTGTCCCTGTACCCGTACTTCGCCCTTCCAGAAGGTATCTACGGACATTTTTATTATTTTCATGAGGATTCCTCCATATTACAGATTACATGTGTTCCGGCGATTCCATTCCAAGCAGATCCATACAGGTATCCAGCACCCGCTTGGTCAGCGTGATCAGGCTGATAAAGGCTGCCTGCTTCGCTGCGTCCTCCTCGGAGAGGATCTTATTTTCCAGATAGAATGCATTGAACGCATCCGCCACTGCCGCCATGTATTGGCAGAGCTTATGCGGCGCCGTCTCGTAGAATGCAGATTCTGTCACCTCGCCGAAACGGCAGAGCGCCATCTGAAGTGCTTTCTCTGTCTCGCTCTCAGCCGGACGGATCGGAACCACTTTAGCATCCGCACCGCGCAGTTCCTTGTATTTCTCCAGAATGGACTTGATGCGGACGATCATATACTGGATATGTGGACCTGTATTTCCCTCAAAGGAAATAAAGCGGTCTACATCGAAAATGTAATCTTTGGTCGCCTGATTCGAAAGATCGGCATATTTAAGTGCCGCCAGACCGACAATCTCCGCCGTGCGTGTCATCTCGTCCGCCGGAACCTTCTGCTTCTCCTGAATCTTCTCATATACCTTCTCATCGATATTCTTGATCAGGTGCTCCAGACGCATAACACCGCCCTCACGTGTCTTGAACGGACCACCGTCCTTGCCGTTCATCGTACCGAAACCCAAGAAGATCATCGGCGTATCTTCTTTGACGATGCCCGCCTTCTTCGCCACACGGAATACCTGGATAAAATGAAGCTCCTGGCGCTTGTCTACGACGTAAATGTAGCGGTCTGGATGGAAATCCTGCTCACGTTCGATGATCGTCGCCAGATCGGAAGTCGCATACAGCGCCGCACCATCGGATTTGCGGACGATACAAGGCGGATATTCCTTCGCATCCCCTTCCTGTGCGATATCGACAACCAGCGCGCCATCGCTCTCATAGGCGAGACCTTTTTTCTGTAAATCCTCGATCAGTCCCGGAATATATGGCTGCGCATCGCTCTCGCCCTTCCAGAGGTCGAACGATACATTTAAATTGCCATAGTTCTTTTTCAGATCCTTCAAGGACACGTTCATGATATGCTTCCAGATCGCATGGAACGGTGCATAGCCACTCTGCAGTTTGAAGGTTGCCTGCTGTGCCCGCTCACGGAATGCCGCATCTACCTTGGATTTCGCGCTCGCTGCCGGATAGATATCCTCCAGCTCGGAAATCGTAAACGGCGGCTCCGACGGATACTCGCCGGTATAATCCGGGTCAAAATATACCAGATCCGGCTGACGGTCATGCAGCTCCTCGATGATCAGTCCCATCTGCAATCCCCAGTCACCCAGATGCACATCGCTGATGACATGGTGTCCCATATAGCGGCTGATGCGCTTGATGCTCTCTCCGATGACCGCGGAACGTAAGTGTCCGACATGCAGTGGTTTTGCTACATTGGCTCCGCCGTAATCGATGATGATCGTCTCCGGCTTCTTAGCTGCGTTGAGACCCAGCTTTTCATCCTCTGCCACCTGCTGTACATAGGATGCCAGGTAGCACGGATTCAGGCGGATATTGATAAATCCAGGCATCACGGCGTTGATCTCAGAAAACATCTTGCTTCCGGCTGTCTTTTCCACCACCTCATTGGCAATATCGATCGGTTTCTTTTTATACGCTTTGGCAGCTGCCATCGCGCCGTTACACTGATACTCGCAGAGATCCGGGCGGTTTGATACCGTCACGCGGATATACTTCTCATCGTACCCGCAGCCGGTAAACGCCGGTTTCAGTTCTTCCACGATCAAATCTAAAATCGTTTTCATACTAGATTCCCTTTCATAATTTATATCGCATATTTTCAAGAATGCCTCTGCATTCTTGCTGCGAGATGCGCGTCATGCAAAGCATGACATACTTCTTTTGCGCATCTTAAGCAATCCTGCCGGAGGCTATATCAGATGGGAGACCCGCTCCCACCACTGATACTAATTTGCTCCTCGCCACCTGAAGAGGTGGGAGTCATCTCTCATCTGATATATCCTTCCGCATTGCCTTTTTCACATCCTTGCGGAACTGCTTCCAGGCATCCTCATGATCCACGAAATACTTCGGGCACGCCTTTCCAGTCACGTCATAATGACGGATCACATCTTTCGGACTTAAATCGAGCTGCTTGCACAGCCATGCAGTCAGTTTTACCAGCGAGTCATACGTCTCGTCTGTGAACTTTCCGTCTGCCGCCGGATGGCAGCACTCAATCGAAACAGTGTCCGCATTCCTCTCATTGGAGGCATATGCCTTCTCCCCGACCGGAACGCACTCGATGATCTCGCCGTCCAGACCGATCACGAAATTGCTGCTGACGGAAACGGTGTTACTGCCGCTCTGATCTTTCAATCCCTCAAAATAATCATGGTTCTGCTGTGCCGTCGTCCCAGGATTTGCCACATAGTGAATCACGATCCCGTTGATGACCGGGATATTCGTCCCCGGTCTGGAATATCGGTTGACCGTGAGAAGCTGCTCATCAACCCAGTTTGGCATCTTGATCGTGGACGGATCGATCAGCTTGCGGATCATTTTCCCGCGCAGCGTCCAGCCTGTTCCCGCACCCAGGAGGAAAATAAGCAGGCACAAAAACAGCCGCATCATCACACGGCGCTTCTTCTGCTGCCTCGTCCGCTCCCGGCGGATTGCCGTCTGCCTGCCAGATGTACGCCTCTTCCTGCCACCAGATCTGCGCCCCGGCTCATCCTCTTCCCCCAGACGCAGACGGTCTTCTCTTCCGTTCTCCATATTTATCACTCCCCATGAGCACCGTTCACTCCGAACCCGCTCTCTGAGATGAACCAACGGACGCGTCATAGACGCCTCCCCGATATGTTAAGCAAAAAAACTGTTGTAAAATCTCGACGTTTCCTCCGGATCTTACAACAGTTTCTCTGCTTGCTACTGTTCATGCGCTGCATAACCAGCAAAGGAAAATGCCTGCCACAAACAGTAATCTCTGTTTCCAGTCAGAAACCTGTCAGTGACACGACTGCCTCCCCACAAGGGTACAAACGGTATCGTGAAGACCTTTCTGACGTATATGTTATAACTTAGACTCTGGACAGATATTCACCAGTACGTGTATCGATCTTGATCTTATCGCCCTGGTTTACGAATAACGGTACATATACAGTAGCGCCAGTCTCTACAACTGCCGGTTTGGTAGCGCCTGTAGCGGTATCGCCCTTGAAGCCCGGCTCTGTATCTGTGATCTCAAGCTCTACGAACAGCGGCGGTTCTACGGAGAATACCTTGCCGTTGTAAGAACAGATCTTGCACATCTCGTTCTCTTTTACGAACTTGAGTGCGTCGCCGATTGTCTCCTGGTTTAAAGCTACCTGCTCATATGTGTTTACATCCATGAAGTTGTATAAGTCGCCATCGGAATACAGATACTGCATATCAACTCTGTCGATTCTGGCAGACGGGAACTTCTCGGTCGGACGGAAGGTTTTCTCTACAACGCCGCCATTCATTACGTTCTTAATTTTAGTACGAACGAACGCAGCTCCCTTTCCCGGTTTTACGTGCTGAAATTCCATGATCTGGTATACGTTGCCATCAATCTCCAGTGTGATGCCGTTTCTAAAATCGCCCGCTGATATCATAAATGATGCTCCTCCTTGAAAATACTCGCTTTATCTTTTTTATTTTATACTATAAAATCTTCTTTTTCAACTACTTTTTTGAAAACGCAGGGCACATCATGTCAATTCCGCCCCTTATTTTTCTAAAATTGCCGATATTTTTTCTGAAAACAACTGATTTTCCACCGTTTCCGGCACTCCTGTCAGCATCCAGTTCTGCCGCCTGGCAAGCTCTTTCAAACCGTTCAAAAACACCCGGCTACAAACTTCCGCTATTTTTTTCCTGTCTTCTCACATAGAACCACAGGACAATTTTCTCCAGATACCGCTTTAACACGATCTGGATCTCTTCCTTCGGATTGATCGGCTTTACAAGAATCGAATAGATGCCTGTCCGCCTCGCCCCGTACACATCCGTAAAGAGCTGATCCCCGACAAACATCGTCGAGCGCTCGCCCGTTCCCATCCGGCGCATCGCCTGTCTGTATCCGCTGCGCTTCGGTTTTCTGCCCTTGTAAATATAATCCGAACCTACCTGTCCGGCAAACGGGGCGACCCGCGCCTCCTTATTATTCGAGAGCAGACAAGTGTGGAACCCTATCGCCCGCAAACGTTCAAACAGCTGTACTGCCCGCTCGTCCGCCGGGGCACCGTGCGGCACCAGCGTATTGTCAATATCAAATATGATACCCCGCATTCCCTTCTGGTAAAACTGCTCATACGGGATATCATACGCAGAATCCAGCCATTCATCCGGATAAAACGCATTTCCCATCATCTGGTCTCTTCCCCGTTCTTTCCAGACTCATACGACGGCACATTCCGCTGCTGTATCTTCTGCAGTTCCTCCATAAATGTATCGACGTCTTTAAACTCCCGGTATACCGATGCAAACCGCACATAGGTAACCACATCCAGATCCTTTAACCGCTCCATCACAAGTTCCCCGATCACCGCGGTCGAGATCTCCCGTTCTTCCCGGTTAAATAAATTGTTTTCCACATCGTCGATCAACGCCGAAATCTGTCCCTGAGAGACTGGGCGCTTGTGGCAGGAATGCAGGATTCCTGCCTCTATCTTCGCCCGGTCGTACATCTCCCGGGTATTATCCTTTTTGACAACCATCAGAGGGATCGTCTCAAGTTTTTCATATGTGGTAAAACGCTTTCCACAAGTCTCGCACTGTCTCCGGCGTCTGATAGAACTGTTGTCATCCGCAGGCCGTGAATCGATTACTTTCGTGTCAGCCGCGTTGCAAAATGGACACTTCAATCGCTCTTCCCCTTTTCTGGTTTTATTGATATTCCCCCGCCAGGTTTTCATAACATATCATACTTATTATAATATCGCAGGAAGTGCGCTTCTGCAAGCAGAAGTTTTCCGCTATTCCTTCTTTTCTCTCTCTTCTTTCAGCTTCACCAGAATAATGTCATCCCCTATCTGGCAGATGTCGCAGAATGGAATTATGTACTCTTTTTCCCGCCCCAGAAAGCCCCAGACACAGCCCGGTCCCGGTACGATGATCGCAAGCATTTTCCCCGTGCTGATGTCAAAATCGACGTCGCCCACAAAACCAAGGCGCTTGCAATCTTTTACATTTATAACTTCCCGCTGTTTGAGTTCACAGATACGCATAGACATAAACCTCCCGGATCCTTCTGTAATCAAAATATGTACAAAAGGACCGGGAGGTTCTTCCTGGACAGGTATTTCTATCTACTTTTATTTCGTAACTTCTGATAACGTCACGCTGTCAAAATGTAGCGTATAATCAATCAGATGCGGCTGGCTCATCGCCACCGTCAAGGCACTGACCGCTACATCCTCATCCAGCGTTACCGGAATCTGGAACTCGGAATTGCCCTCGGTCTGGATCGGATCATACTGCACGTCATCCACCAGCATATACTCATAGTTCGGGCTGCTCCAGACAATATCGGCAGTCACCTTTCCATCCTTGACGATAATGGTCGCCGGGCTGTCCACCGATGTTCTGCCGGAACCTCCCTGCAGGGTTACCTCACAGGTATAAGTGCCGTCTGCCACATCTGCAGTCTGCCCTGCCGGTTTCTGGGCATCTGCCGCATCATCGCTATTCTCCGTCTCGGATGATACCGCTTCCGCGTCCTCTGCCTCTCCGGAAACCGGATTTTCTACCCTTACTTTGTGGTCGTACCAGGTGCCCTTCTTACCAATCAGAGCCAGGTCAAATTCTTCTCCGAGCGCCGGAACCGGCACATCGAAGCCGTTGACCTCCTCGCTCAGACCGTCGCTGTAAGTAACCGTGTCTACGGTTGGCTGCAGCCAACCGGCTTCATCTTCCTTTGCCTCGTCCGCAGTACCCAGATACAGGTTCACGATGTTTTTCGAGGTCAGGCTGATATGAAGTGTCGCCTCGCCATCCTTGACCGTCAGGACACCTTTTCCATTTTTCGATTCATTGACCTTGAACATACTGCTGTCCGTCTTAAAATCGACGGTGTAGACGCCGTCTGCAAGGTCAATGCTGCTTTTCTGTTCGACATTCTCAGTTTCTGCGCTCTCTGTCTGCGCCACGGTGTCGGCTGCGTCCTGTTTCTGTCCTCCGCACGCTCCGAGAAGAGCGGCAGCAAGCAGAAGCGCCGCTAAATTTAATTTCTTTTTCATATACATTATTCCGAAATAGACTCAATGGCTGTCCGTGTATGAGCAACATAGAATGATTCTACCGCTTTAATTCTGCCCAGACCGGAAATCTGAGTATCTACCTTGTCAAACGCACCTGATGCCTCAAACTGGCTCTTCCAGGAATCATCATCATCGCCTGCCATATCGTTGTTTGCGTGATCACCTGCAACTACCATCAGCGGACGAAGAACGACGTTCTTATAACCAGCTGCCTTCACTGCCTCGATAACAGACTCACAGGAAGTCTCTTCCGGCTCGCCCTCTACGGTACCGATAAATACGTTGCTATATCCAAGATTCTGCATCTGGGTCTGCATCTGGCTGTAGGTTACCTTTGCAACGTGTGCGGTACCATGACCCATCAGAACGAATGCGGTTCCCTGATCGGCTGCGTCAGCTGCATCTTTAAAACCAGCTTCCGAAGCTTCTTCTGCTACAACTGCTTTTGCAACTGCCTCTTTATCTGCATTGATAACGGTTGCATCGTCGCCAACCTCACCTAACAGCGGCTCTGCGACAGCTACCTGCTCGAATTTATCCTGATACTTCTCGAGCGCCTCAACCATCTCGTCGTACTCAGCACCGTGCATGAGGTGGGTCGGCTGGACAACCAGCTCTTTAACTCCGTTCTCCACGGCTCGCTCCAGTGCCTGATCCATATTGTCGATGCACTCGCCATCACGAGCCTCAACGTGGTTGATAATGATCTGTGCGGTAAACGCACGGCGGACTGCCCAATCCGGGAATGCATCCTGGATGGAATCCTCGATACTCTTGATATCTTTCACACGGCTGTCGTTGAAGGAAGTACCAAAGCTGACTACCAGGATCTCCTTGTCGCCAATCTCATCCTGATTGCGCGGATCGTCCAGGCTCGCGTCGCCGGTATCACGACCAAAATAATCTGGATCTGCGTTCTCGCCTTCTACCAGCTCCTTCTGCTCGTCAGTCAGGGCATCCCATGCCTCTTTGGCTGCCTTGCACTGCTCATCCGTGTCATCGGTGCGCTCCTGTACATAGATGTCATCGATCAGTTTTGCCACCTTATCTGCTGCTTCCTGATCGGAATCGACGCTCTCAGCTGCCTCGGTCTCTGCCTCAGAAGCCGCCTCCGTCGAGGTTGCCTGGCTGGATGTACTGCCGCTGCAGGCTCCAAGCAATACGGACATCGTAACTGCCGCTGCACTTACAACTACTTTTTTGTTTTTTCTCATGTTTTCCTCCTTGTGTGACTCGCACAAAAATAGTTTTAACCGATATGTTCACGACAGCCGGCAGGTTTCCTGGCTTTCGGGTCATCATGCACACCGCGCCTTCTCACTTTCGCAATGGCATCTGCGGTGCCACTCTCCGGTTCACAGTGACGAGATCGCACAGGTTTTGCACCTGTTTCCCTTTTACCCCCTGTCCACGCCTGCCAATCCGAGCAATCTGACTGGTCTGGCACAAACAGCGGCACCCACTGCCCATATCAGCTTGTTTCATTATAGATGGGGTATGTTTAAAAGTCAATTTATCCTGGAAATTATATTGAAAAAGAATGTGCCTTGGCACATTCTCGCGCCGAGCGCGGTCGCTTGCGACATGTTTCTGCTCATCCGGATAAAAGGTGCTCTCCTCCTCTTAATGATTTTATATCTTTTATGGCATAAATTTCCGGTAAATCGAAATAATTTTCTCATCCTTCACCGTCACAGCCGTGTTGTACGGCTTAAACTCCCCGATCAGCCGATCACGGATCGCGAATAATTCTTCCGCGGTATACACCTGCGGCGGTGTATCCGGGTCAGAATCATCTGTCAGGACAAAGTTCTCATCCATCTGCAGCGTAACCTCTCCCAGCTTATGGTAACTTCTCCCGACTGCCATCTCCGAGCCATAAAAGGAATCCTCCTCTACCATTCTCAGCTCTTCGCCCCCCTGTGCCGGACCGCCATTGATCTCGATCCTCCCAGACTCCTGTCGGTCAATCGAAGTAATGAGACATTCTTTCCCATTGATGAGCAGCGTATCTCCCGCTTGCAGTTCATCGATATCTGCCTTATGAAAATGCTCATAGTCATAGACCGTCAATGTGATGATAACATTGCTTTCATCCTGATGGATCTGCTGCGGTTTGAACCCAGCTGCAAAGGTACAGTTGTCAAAATGCGTCATATTGAGGGTTTCCCGGACTGGTTCAACCGTGAGCGGTTCCGTCCGCTCAGTTTCCTGCGTTTTATCCCGTTTGGGCTGCTCCTGCGCCTGATCATTTTCAGTCACAGCCTCGCGGATCGCCCCCTGGCTCTCCTCATCGACAGCCCCTTCCTGTGTGGCTGTCTCCGATGCCGCGCCCGCACAGGCGGTCATCCATACACTCATCCCAAGTGCTGCGGCGATCCATGTTTGTTTCAATCGTCTCATGTTTGCTGCCGCCCCTTTTCGGCTTCTCCTTTTTCCTGGCATTTTCGTAACTGTTCAGTACCTTCACAGTCACGCGCAAAAATCCATCAAAAATTGCCTACGGCAATGGGATTTTTGCCTGCTGGCCCATGTTTTCGTACGGTCAGCGCAGTAAATGCGCAGACCTACTGAACAGTTACACATTTTCTAAATTAAAGTCTTATGCCTGCTTTTTCTTCGCCGCCTCAACCAACTTCTCCATCTCCCGCATTACCTCTTCAAAATTCAACGCAGAAGTATCCAGTAAAATGGCGTCCTCCGCCTGCTTGAGAGGCGACAATTCCCGGTGCATATCGCGGTAATCGCGCTCGATGATATCCTGCTCAATCGCCTCCAGGGAACAGCTTTCCCCGCGTTCGGTCAGCTCTTTATAACGGCGTCCAGCTCTCACACGGCTGCTCGCGGTCAGATATACTTTCAGAGTCGCATCCGGCAGAACCGCCGTTCCGATATCCCGGCCATCCATCACGACATCCCGGCGTCCGGCTAATTCACGCTGCAGCTCCACCAGTTTTTTGCGGACCGGCGCATAGACAGAGGTATTCGAAGCCATATTTCCAACCGCCTCTGTCCGAAGCTCGCTGCTGACATTCTCCCCATTTAAATAAACCTGCTGGATCCCATTTTCATATTCCAGTGAAATGGAAACCGTCTCACAGGCGCGTCCGATCGCCGCCTCATCATGGCTGTCGATGCCCTGGCGTAGAAAATACAATGCCATCGCCCGGTACATCGCCCCTGTATCAACATAAATATATCCATAATCTTCCGCCAGCTTCTTTGCCACTGTGCTCTTTCCAGCCCCGGCTGGTCCATCAATCGCTATATTAATCGGCATTTCGTTTCCCCTTTTTCATATCGTTATAATTCATGATTTTCCGCTGCGCTCCGTCCCGCCAGCATGCCGGTCGACCACGCAATTTGTAAGTTGTAGCCGCCGGTGACTGCATCGAGATCCAGCACTTCCCCTGCAAAATAAAGCCCTGGAAGCTTCTTCGACTCCATCGTGGATGGATTCACTTCTTTTACCGTCACACCGCCCTGGGTAATGATCGCCTCATTGAAACCTCGCAGCCCGGTCAGCGTCAGGGTAAAATGCTTTGTCACCTCCGCCAGCCGTCTCCGCTCTTCCTTCGTCACGGCGTTGACCTGCTTGTCCGGCTCAATGCCGCTGCGGCGAATTATGACTGGTATCAGTTTTGATGGGTACAGATGGTTCAGCGCATTTTTAAACTGTTTATTCTTCTCCGCCTCAAAATCGCGCAGAATCCGCGCATCGAGCTGTTCCATGGAAAGCGCCGGTTTCAGATCGATCATCAGAGTCAGCGGACCCTTTTTCAGTTTTTTCGCCGCATAACTGCTGGCACTCAAGAGTACCGGACCCGAAACGCCGTAATGGGTAAACAGCATCTCACCAAATTCACGGTAAACTTCTTTCTTTCCATTTAAAACAGCAGCTTCCACGTTCCGCAGGGAGAGTCCCTGCAGCTCCTTCACATCTTCCTTCGTCTCAAACGGAACAAGCGCCGGCGAAAGTTCCGTCACCTTGTGCCCTGCTGCCTCCGCAAACCGGTAACCATCGCCGGTTGAGCCGGTCGTCGGGTAGGACAAACCGCCCGTCGCCACGATCACTGCATCCGCAGCTATGTAGGAGTCCTTTTTCCCACGCTCGTTACCGCCCTGCGCCAGAATCACACCTTTTAATACACCATCCTCCAGCCACAGTTCCCGAACTCCCTGATTCAATTCTACTTTCACGCGCAGTTCCCGCAGCCGTCTTGCAAACGCCGATGTCACATCCGATGCCCGATCAGACACCGGAAAGACACGGTTGCCGCGCTCCACCTTAACATGACAGCCGTTCGCCTCCAGAAAATCCTTCATATCCTGGTTACTAAAACCGTAAAATGCACTGTATAAAAAGCGGCTGTTTGTCACAACACTGTCAAACAGACCTTCCATATCACAGTCATTCGTCACATTGCAGCGCCCTTTTCCCGTGATATAGATCTTTTTTCCCAGTTTCTCATTCTTTTCATAGATCGTTGCCGCGCAGCCATTTTCCGCCGCCGCAATCGCAGCCGCCATGCCGGCTGCCCCGCCGCCGATCACAATTATTTTTTTCATATTGCTATCCTTTTCGTTTTTATTTCGCCTGGTGCTATCAATCCTGTACCAGGTGGATCGCAAATCCGCCGACTTCTTCTTTAAAATAGGCGAAAATACAGCGCCCCTGCTCATCAAAGCGCTTCGTCTCTTCCCGAAGCGTCATACCGCGGTTCACAAAGTATCGGATCGCCGCCTCGCAATCATTTACGCCAAAGCCAATATGGCCGTAGGTTCCATGGCTCTCCACCTTCATATTTTCCGTCAGGTCACCGCTGAACACCGCTTTCTCCGTCTCGCGCGGCATCAGCCCCATCAGGCGCGCCAGTGTCTCAGCAACCTCCCAGGCCTCGTCTTCCGATTTTGTATTGATTCCCACGTGTTTTACGTGCATATGAAATAGTTCCATCGGGGTTGGATCCCCCGCATGCTCTGCCATAAATGCTAGTGTGCGCTCTTTTGCTGTCTGCTCCATTTTGCCCGCTTCCTTTCTATCGCTACATTTAACGCAAAGTTTACACAAATGTTTGTATTTTTCAAAATTGCCGTCTTTTTCTTTAAATATTGATTTTACTGTATCTTACAAAGAATTGCAACCGCGCTTCTTCATATTTCCACACATGATTACCAAATCGGCCGTCCGCTTCTTTCTATCACTTACGCAGCTTTTTTACCTCACGGATCTTCTCCTCCATCGCCTCCACAACCGTTTCCAGCACCTTGACGCGCGCGAAATATTTGGAATTTCCTTCTATGATCGTCCACGGGGCATAGGTAGTAGAGGTCCGCACCAGCATCTCATTGACTGCCTGCTCATATGCGTCCCATTTTTCACGGTTGCGCCAGTCTTCGTCCGTGATTTTCCACTGTTTTGCCGGAGCCTCCATGCGCTCCTTAAAGCGGCGTTCCTGCTCATCTTTATCAATATGAATCCAGAATTTCACGATCACCGCGCCAAAATTCGCCATGTGCTCTTCCATCTCGTTGATTTCCTGATATGCCCGTTTCCAGTCCGCCTCACTGCAGAAGCCCTCGATCCGCTCCACCATCACGCGTCCGTACCAGGTGCGGTCGAAGATCGCAATATGCCCCGCTTTCGGCATCTCCCGCCAGAAACGCCACAGATAATGGTGTACCTTCTCCACATCATTCGGTGCCGCCGTCGGATTGACCTTGTAGCCGCGTGGATCCAGGTGGCTTGTCAGGCGCCGGATCGCACCGCCTTTTCCCGCCGCATCCCAGCCTTCAAAGCCGATCACCACCGGAATTCGCAGCCGGTACAGCTCGCCGTGCAGCACCTCCAGCTTTTTCTGCAGCTTATCCAGACGTTCCTTATATTCCTCGCGTGTCAGCGTTTTCGTCAGATCCACGCCGGAAAGCACGCCATTTTTAAACCGCTCATCTGGAAGTTTGACCGGCGGATGCACCGCCCCTTCCTCGCGTTCCATTCGGCGGCGGTTCAGCTCATACTCCAGCCGGTCTGTGACGGTGGATAAAATCTTGACTGCCGCATAATTTTTATCAGTCGCTTCCACGATCGTCCACGGCGCGTACCCGGTATCCGTCCGCTGCAGCATTTCCTCATTCATCTCCAGAAATGTATCGTAATCCTTGTTGCGCTTCCAGTCCGCCTCCGTCACACGCCACGCAGTCTCTTTGCTTTCTTCCAGCCGTTTAAAGCGCTTTTTCTGCTCGTCCCTGGAAATATACAGAAACAATTTGATCAGAATCATGCCGGAATCTGCCAGCTGCTTTTCAAATGAAAGGATATCCCGGAACGCCCCGTTTAGCTCCTGCCGCTTCGTCTCTTTGTCAAACCGGTCAACGGTAACCTTATCGTACCAACTCTTGTCAAAGATCATCATTCGTCCATCTTCCGGTGTCTTCGTCCAATACCGCCATAAAAATGGACGCATCCGTTCCTCTTCCCCCGTCTCCCGGCTCGCATAAACATCAAAGCCGCGCGGATCCAACGGCTGGATCAGGCGGTTGATCTGCGTTCCCTTACCGCCTGCCCCGAAGCCGTCAAATACGATGACAACCGGGATCTTTTCCGCCTTACAGGCGCGCTGCAATTCTCCCAGCTTCACATCCATCTCTTCCCGAAGCTTCTTGTAGTTTTCCTTATCCACTGATTTATTCAAATCCACTTTTTCCAGCATCTTTCCACCTCCACATCAAGCAGTAAAATGACCTTTCAACAATCCCATGGCATCACAATGCTTCGTCTTTACCTTTCCCCGTCATCATCTCATGCTCTTTTTTGATCTCTTCATATAATTGTACCGAATCCCACTTCATATTATACGGTGTCAGGACTGCTTTATAATCAATCCGTCCGACTCCCTTTTTTCGGAGTGCATGGATAAATGCATCGATCTGGGCGGAAGAAAAGCCTGCCATGATCGCCATCTCATCTGAGAAATCCATTTTCCTGGAAGAATCGTTCTCCGGCACTTCTCGCTGCAGCCTCCCGTCTGCCTGTTTCTGAGCGGACTCTTCTTTTTGCGTTTCCTCCACAGCCTCTATTGCTTGTCTGGCTTCCTTGAGGACATCCTCATTCAGTCCTTTCACACCAGCCAGCACGCCCACCGGCAGCCCGTACTCCTCCTTTGTCACTGCCCTTAAGCGGAATCCCAGCGGCATAAGCGCCTGCTGCACCTTCATTTTTCTTTTGGAATCAGTAAAATTATACAATAATACAGTTGGTTTCATCGTAATTTATCGATTCTCCTCTCTGTTTCTTATTCCCGCCTCATCAATTCTCCGGCTTCTCAATATGATTCTCTATTATATCCTTTTTCCCCCCTTCTGTGCAAGAAAAACAAAAAAACAGCGGCATCAGCCACTTGCTTTCGCTCGTCCGCTGTCTGCCGCTGTCTGATTTTTATTTCATTTATGTATGTTTCCGCATCTCAGATCCTCTTCCGGTCTGCTGCCAGATAGTTCCTTAGTGAAGAACACCATTTGCATCCGCTACCATACCGTTCGGAGTTACCATGTTCGTCCAGAGTGCTCCGCTATTCAGGTCAAACAGATACCATGCGCCATCGATGAACTGATAGCCTGTCTTTCTTGCACCGCGAGTGCCGTCGGATACCGGATTCAGATAATACTTGTACGGTCCAATCTGCTGCCATCCGGTCAGCATCTTGCCTCTCGTACCATCGGATACCGGGTTTAAATAGAACCAGTTATTATCAGTATAGATCCAGTCTGTATCCATGAAGCCGTTTGCATTCAGATGATACCACTCATTATCAACATATACCCAGTTGTTCTTAACCGGTACACCATTGATGTAGTAAGACCAGCCGTAAATGCTGTTTACCCACTGACCATTCGCATTTGCCGGAGTGGAACCACCAGAAGAATTATCGGTCGGAGGTGTACCTGTATACACATCTGAAGAATTCATATAATATTCATCGGACTCGTCACTCCACTCACCCTTGTCGCTTCCGTCAACCGCGCGTACCTTAAAGGTATAATCGCCGGATTTCGTCATGTATGGGTAGAAATTGTAGCTTGTGCCTGTGGTTGTAACAGTCGTTACGGTAGAACTGTTGCGGTACAGTTTAACTTCATACTTGCTTGCATCCGATACGCTGTCCCAAGTTGCGGTACGATTGCTCCAGCTAAGATCTTCGACCGTATCCAAATCGCCGTCAACAGCTGACATCGTAATCTTAACTTTCCACTCGCTCTTATCGCCAGATCGCTTCGTAACTTTGTAAGCCGACTTGGTTGCAGAAAGCTTTGTGCCGGATAACTGATAACCGTCCTTTGCCTCGATCGTCAGGTAGATGACCGGCTTATCACCTCTCTCCCACTCGCTGTCGTCATTGTCAAACTCCTGCTCGGTAATCTCAACATTACCCTTCGTAACTTGTACATCCGGATCCCCGATGCTGTCGCCCGCTTCCGGTTTCGCATTGACACGGAACTTAACTTCCGAGATCTTTTTGTCAGCCGCGTATGCCGGAATACTCATAGCCAGTGCCGCCATGATAGCAAGGGCGGAAACCGCCGCTGCCTTCAGGTTATGTCTCATATCCCATCCTCCTTTTTTAATGTACTCTCGCGTACAAACTTTTGTTTCCATTATAACAAACATATCTGCCTGCGTCAAAATAAACTGTCGGTATTTTCAAAATTTTCCCTTTGTTTTTTTGAAGTAAATGTCTGCTTTCTGTTATTGACAGGATAGCACACTTTTATTACCTGAGAATAACTTTTTGTTTAAGGTTTTCTGACATTTTCGTCAATGGTAGAATTTATATCATAATTGATATTTCCTGTGACATAAAAAAGAATGTACCTTTTTGTGTGATGGGGAATTCCAAGGAATTTTCTATCACACAAAAAATAGACCGGGGCAGATTTCTGCGGTCCGGTCTATTTCTACCTTACTTAAAAGCAGGTGTTCATTTTATTTGAAATACTCCACACCTGAAGCAAACAGCTGCATATCCTGATTTCCATAGATATTCATGCCTGTATCGCTCCAGCAGCGCTCGTTGTGACCCATCTTACCAAGAATACGTCCATCCGGGCTTGTGATACCCTCGATGCACTGGTAGGAACCGTTCGGGTTCCACTCCTCGCTGACGGATAAGTTTCCGTTCGGATCGCTGTACTGAATCGCGATCTGACCATTTGCGCGAAGTTTTGCAAGCCACTCCTCGTTGGCTACGAAACGTCCTTCACCATGGGACATCGGGTTGCAGTATACGCCTCCCAGCTCTGCTTTTCTGAGCCACGGGGACAGGTTAGATACAACCTTTAAGTATGCCATGCGGGAAATGTGGCGTCCAATGTTGTTGGTTGTCAAAGTCGGGGAATCTGCTTTCTGCGGCTCAATCTTGCCTCCGGTTAAAAGTCCCAGTTTGATTAATGTCTGGAAGCCATTGCAGATACCCAGTACCAGGCCATCCCGGTCATGAAGCAGTTTGTCGATCTCCTCCATCATCGCCTCGTTGCGGAATACCGTAGCGAAGAATTTAGCCGAACCATCCGGCTCATCACCTGCGGAGAATCCACCCGGGAACATAATGATCTGGGATTTCTTGATATCCTCTTTGTACTGCTCGATGGAAGAACGGATATCGGATGCATTCTGGTTGCGGAATACACGCACAATCGTCTCCGCTCCGGCTGCCTCAAACGCTTTCGCACTGTCCAGCTCGCAGTTGGTACCCGGCATTGCCGGAATAAATACGGTTGGTTTTGCCACTTTATGTTTGCATACATATACCTTATCGGTATTGTAAAGTGTCTCTTCTGCTGCCTTCATCGGTGCGCCGGAAGCGGTCGGGAACACTTTCTCCAGGGTTCCGGTCCATGCTTTCAGAGCCTCTTCCATAGAGATCACGGTACTTCCATACTCGAAGGTTCCCTTGTCGGTTACCTCACCGATCACAGTGTACGGGATGGACAGCTCACCTACCTTGCCATCCGGAACCTCGCAGACGATATTGCCCCAGCCAGCGGCGAAGAAGTCTCTCGGATCTACATTGTGCTCAATCTTTACGCCCAGGCGGTTACCAAATGCCATCTTGCTGACAGCCTCTGCCACACCAGCACCCTCAACCGCATATGCAGAAATAATCTTTCCAGACTCCATATCGCGGTAGATTTTCTCGTAACCATCCATGATCTGGCTGTAAACCGGCAGGTCATGTGCATCTTTCTCGATGGTAAAGAGAACAATCTTGCTGCCCGCTTTCTTAAATTCCGGAGATACCACGTGTTTGGTATCGGAAATATCAACTGCAAAGGAAACCAGTGTCGGCGGTACATCGATTTCGCCGTGCTCTTCATCATAGAAACTGCCGGACATACTGTCCTTGCCGCCGATGGACGGAAGTCCAAATCCGAGCTGTGCACTGTAAGCACCGAGCAGAGCTGAGAACGGTGTGCCCCATCTCTTCGGATCTTCCGTCATACGTTTGAAGTACTCCTGGAAGGTAAAGCGGATCTTGTGGAAATCACCGCCGTTTGCCACGATCTTAGCAACAGAATCCAGCACTGCGTAAGTAGCGCCGTGGTACGGGCTCCAGCTGGACAGGTACGGATCATAGCCGTAGCTCATCATGGTAACGGTATCACATTTGCCCTTGCTCATCGGCAGTTTTGCCACCATCGCCTGTGTCTCGGTCATCTGGTGGACACCGCCGTATGGCAGGAATACACTGCTTGCGCCCACGGTGCTGTCGAACATCTCAACCAGACCCTTCTGGGAGCATACATTTAAGGAAGAAAGCATGGACAGCCATTTTTCTTTGACATCCTTTACTTCCTGTTTATCAAATACATTGCCTTCCCTGGTCGGAACCTCAACGGTAACGGTTGTCTCCTGATGAGCACCGTTGGTATCCAGGAATGCACGGCTTAAATCTACGATCGTCTTGCCTCTCCAGTTCAGAACCAGGCGCGGGGACTCGGTAACAACGGCAACCGGAACTGCCTCCAGGTTCTCTTCTGCTGCATAAGCAAGCATCTTATCAACATCTTTCGGGTCTACCACCAGAGCCATACGCTCCTGTGACTCGGAAATCGCAATCTCCGTTCCGTCCAGACCTGCATATTTCTTCGGAACCTTGTCAAGGTCAATCTGAAGTCCGTCAGCTAACTCACCGATCGCTACCGACACGCCGCCGGCGCCAAAGTCGTTACACTTCTTGATCAGACGGCTGACCTCTGGGCGGCGGAACAGTCTCTGTAATTTACGCTCGGTCGGTGCATTGCCCTTCTGAACCTCTGCGCCGCAGACCTCGATGGACTCCTCGGTATGTACCTTGGAAGAACCGGTTGCGCCGCCGATACCATCACGGCCGGTACGTCCACCCATCAGGATGATTACATCGCCCGGATCGGAAGTCTCACGGATGACGTTTTTGCGTGGAGCTGCTGCCATAACAGCACCGATCTCCATACGTTTTGCCACATAATTTGGATGATAAATCTCTTTTACATAGCCGGTAGCAAGACCGATCTGGTTACCGTAGGAGCTGTAGCCATGTGCTGCATCCTTTACGATGCGCTTCTGCGGAAGTTTGCCGTGCAGTGTCTCCGACATCGGACGGGTCGGATCAGCCGCACCGGTCACACGCATAGCCTGATATACATAGGTACGTCCGGAAAGCGGGTCACGGATAGCACCGCCTAAGCAGGTGGCAGCGCCGCCAAACGGCTCAATCTCGGTCGGATGGTTGTGGGTCTCATTCTTAAAGTTTACCAGCCACTCTTCTTCCTTGCCGTCGATGGTAACCGGAACTACGATACTGCACGCATTAATCTCCTCAGACTCCTCCAGATCCTCCAGCTTGCCTTCACGGCGAAGCTTCTTCATAGCAAGAACAGCCAGATCCATCAGGCAGACAAACTTGTCATCGCGATCTTTGTAGAGAACCTCGCGATCTGCCAGATACTGTTTGTAGGAAGCTTCCATCGGCTCATTGTAATCGCCCTTTGTAAAGGTAACGTCCTTTAACTCAGTCTGGAAGGTCGTATGACGGCAGTGATCGGACCAATATGTATCCAGCACGCGGATCTCGGTCACAGACGGATCTCTCTTCTCTTCGTTCTTAAAGTAGTTGTGGATATGCTCGAAATCCTTGAACGTCATCGCAAGGTTCAGGGAATCGTAGAGTTCTTTTAACTCTGCCTCGCCATAACCGCAGAAACCATCGAAAATCTTGACATCCTCCGGCTGCTCAAATACCGTTACCAGCGTTTCCGGCTTTGCGTTGTTATTCTCACGGGAATCCACCGGGTTAATGCACAGGGACTTGATGCCCTCGATCTGCTCCGCGGTCAGTGTTCCGGAAATAACATAAGTTGTCGCGGAACGGATCACCGGATTTTCCTCTTCATTCAGAAGTTTCACACACTGTTCTGCGGAATCGGCTCTCTGATCGAACTGTCCCGGCAGGAACTCAACGGAAAAGATCGTATCGCCTTCCTTGGACGGGAATGCCTCCTCATAGACAAAATCAACCGGCGGCTCAGAGAAGATAGTAATCAGCGCTTTCTGATATGCATCCTCCGATACATCCTCAATATCATAGCGGATCAGTACGCGGACATCGGTGATCGTGTCGATCCCCAGATAGCTTGCGATCTCCTCTTTCAGATCGTGAGCCAATACGGCAAATTCCGGTTTTTTCTCAACGAAAATACGTCTTACGCTCATGTTTTCCTCCTGTTTTTTCGTATTTTAATGTTTCATGTTCTGTAAAATACATTCATTTTTTAGCATAAAAGGCAAATGCCTTCTTCTAGCATCTGCCTTTATCATACACAATTTTTATAGATTAGTAAAATT
>ULVY01051316.1_pt1 | contig 35146 bp, 19 predicted proteins | sample 1959861 | NCBI WGS metagenome assembly ULVY01 (sample SAMEA4835798, study PRJEB28245) | human gut metagenome | biome: gut microbiome; material: fecal sample | place: Denmark | collected 2008
TAATGGAGCAATAGTAATAAACAATGATGATTTCTATTCAGCGTTACTTGCTAAATACTATGGTTTATATGTTGAAAATGGTGTTCAATCTGCTGCAATAGAAAGTGCAAAATATGCAGGACCCAGTAGTCCTTGGTTAACAAATGGTGATCAACCTTGGTATAATGCTGAAGCAATTACTATTGGTGATAAAGTATATTATAACTGGGTGTGGGATAATATTAGAACTGCAGGAGACAGTGAAGTAGATAAGACTGACGCAAATAATGTTAGAAAATATGGTCCACATGGGATTTGTGCTATATTCAAAAGTGATAATATGATCTCTAACATATCTTTAGCATCAGGATCTTCAAGTGCTAGATATTTAAATGCAGTAGTATTATGCAACATGAAACAAAGTGTAAATGCTTATGGTGGCAATTCCTACTCTGCTGTACAGAATTCTGTGTATATTACTACAGGAGCTAGTGCTGAATCTAGTGTTTCCACAGTGTTGTGTTATGGTGGCGATACTTATCTAAACATATTTGATTATAATAACTGTATGTTTAGTTACAATACAGATGATTATTATAATAATAAATCAAATAGATTATTTTTAGGTGCGTTCATACCATGTGAATCAAGTATTAATTTAGCATTAACCCATGCTGATTCATCTATAAATAGAACTTATCAAGCTGGTGATGGATATGCTAATCATTTTGTAGAAGACGATATAGTAACTGTTGGAGATTTATACACTCAAAATACTCCATCATATGCATACAATGACGCATATTCTGCTCAGCCTAATGCAAAGAAATTTGTAGCTAAATCTATCTATAATATAGATAATCTATTAACAGATACTCGTATCATATCTTCAGAACTGAAAACAAATAATGAAGTTACTGATTCGTGGACAAAATTTAAAGTAGCTAATTATCTTGATGTAGATACTAGATTTGGTCCAATTAATGATATGAAACTGTTTAAAAATAATTTAGTATTCTGGCAAACAGACGCTTTTGGCACAGTTGCAGTGAATGAACGTTCTATTATAACTGATAATAATCCAGGTGCTCTTACTCTAGGTGTTGGTGGTATACTAGATAGATATGACTATTTTACTACAATGAATGGTGAAAGTCCAAACCAGTTAAGAGCAAATACTCAATCAGATAGCACTGTGTACTGGTATGATAGTAAACGTAATGAGATATGTGGTTTTAATGGTCAATTACAAACAGTATCTAAATTAAAAGGAGTTCAATCTTATTTGAATAAGAATAAAGACTTGTTTAAAAAAGATCCTATTGCAGTATATGATAAGAAATACAATGAAGTTCTGTTTACTCTAGGAGATAAAACACTAGCGTTTAATGAACAATTAGGAGTATTTACTTCATTCTATAACTATAATCCAGACTATTATGCAGAGTTTAGTGATAAACTATATTTATTTAAATCATTGAAACTGTTTAAATATAATGGTGGTGAACAAGCTGATTTAGATTCTGACAAAGCAAAGGTATCTGAAATAGAATTTGTAGTTAACAAAGATTATCCACAAACCAAAACATTTGATAATGTTGAATATGGTGGTGATTTTACTACAGATACTAATTTTGATTTGATATTATTTACTACAAAAAGACAAACTAGTGAAACATTGACTAGTGAAGATATTGATTACAGAGAGGATACTTATAAATTTGCAATCCCTCGTAATTCTTTGAAGCTTAATGAAGTAGAACAACTGGCTAACAAATCATACAAAGATAGGATGAAAGGAAAATATCTTATCTGTAATTATAAGTATGATTGCAATGGTGGTAATAAATTTAAAGTGCCATACATTAGTACAGCTTATAGATACTCAATGATATAATATGAAAAAGAAAAATAACAAAAATACTATACCAGCATATGCGTTTGGCATGGATCAGTTGTCAAACTACCTTGGTGGAGCTAATGTATTTGGCTCTGCCATTTCTGGTTTATCAGAAGAAGGTTCAACAGGTGATATTGCAGGTAGTACTATTGGCAGTGCAGCTTCGTTAGCCGGTGCTGGTCTCACTGTAGGTGGTCCTATTGGTGCTGCTGTTGGTGGTGGATTAGGATTAGTGAGTGGACTTATTGGTTCAATTAAACGCAAGAAACAAATGCAAGCGTTAAGACGCAGAAAAGAAACTCTCAATAAAACTAAAATAGGTATGAATGCCGCAGCTGAAACTGAAGGAGAATATTGGGATGATAATGATCTTGCATATACATTCGAGAATGGTGGAATACTCCCAGACTTAGCTTACTTGGACAACAATGAAGTGGTTAGAGATGATTATGGAAATATTGTTCAAGTTCCAAATACTAAACCAGGCACAGATAATCATTTAGTCGATGCGTCTACTTTGGAATCTGTGTTATCTGACAAAATTAAAAGACCTGGTACAAAGAACACATTTGCTAAGGAAGGACAAATATTATCTAAGATGACGAAACCTAGCAAAGGCAAAGACAAGTTTGCTGAAAATACAAACAGATTAAATAAAATAAATGCTAATAAAGCTTACAATAAATTATTAGCAGAACAAGAAGCAGTTAAAGCTGCTAAAGGAGTTAAACCCAAAGTAAAAGGAATACCTGCATATGCAGATGGTAAAGGTAAAACTGTAGACGATGTTAGAAGTAAGATGAATGCAGATACATACGCTGCATATTCTGATTTCTTCGATGAACTCGGTACAGGATTAAATAAATTTGGTGAAGCATTGGGGTATTTTCCAAAACGCATATTTGGTCCTCTTATAAATAACAAGAACATAACTAAAGCTGTAGAATCTGCAAGAAATACAAAGCCTTCTGCCACTTCTATGGATTATACTGGTGACACCAACATTAGTAAAGTATTTAATAGAAGTACATCTATGAATCCTTTATCAATTGGTTCTCCTACTACTGGTGCTTGGTTTTCATATCCAACACAAACAGTAGATGCAATCACATATGCAAACGACGAGCCGATCTATGTTGACATACCTCTTCGACCGATTGAATCTGAACCAACTGTAACAAGCATGTACACAAATGCATCGAATAAACAAGTTACAAAAACTCCTAGTACTACTGGTTCCGTAACCACCAAACAGACAACCAAACCCAACATTACTAAAACCACTACTCAAAGATTATCTGAACCAACAATACCACTAGTAAACACTAGTATGGCAATAGATTGGGAGGATATTGTTACTCCAGTAAATATACCAACGTCTGCAGATGAAGCTACTAAGAAACGTGCACTTGGTAAACCAAAAAGTGGATATTCACCAGATTGGTTATCATTGGCTCCTACAGTGTATAATACTTTACAATCATTAAGAGGACCAGAAGAAGAACCATTAGTATTAAATCCATATGCTGGTGCAGTTAGAAGTACAATGGCTAGACGTAGAATGAATATTGAACCTGCAAGATTAGCTAACAGTAGATCAAGGGCCATTTCAAATTATAACTTAGCAAATATTAATGCTAATACTGGTGCTAATTTAGCAGCAAGAACTCAAGCTGCTGTTGATGAGTATGCTTCTAATGCAAACATGTACGCCACTAAACAAAATGCTGACAATGCTTACTTAGGAGAATACGCAAATACTCTTAATAATTTAGGACAACAATTTGTACAAAGTGAAAATATGTACAACGATCTTAATGCTAGAAACAGAGCTGCTGCTAGAAACTTTGGAGCAACTGCAACTAGTCAACTTGGTAAATGGTCTCAAGTAAATAGACTAATGCAAAATCAATCTAGTAGGGATCAAATGACACTACCATTCTTAGCTGATTTCTTAAGTCAAGGATTTACTAAAGAACAAGTGGATAATTTATTAACAAGAACTAGAAATAGAGTTTAATATGGTAAATAGATATGATAATCCTGCACAAGCAGAGTTCATAAATACATACGTTCCAATTCCATTTGAACAATTGTATACACTTGGGAAGCAGGCAAAAGAAAATGTAGATCAAGCATTAAAAGATTATTCAACAGCTTTGGACAAATGGGCTGAATTTCAATCTCCATCCGCTGCTGACACAAAAGCATACTATGATGAAACTTATGGTAGAGCTTTGCCTGTGGCTGAAGAATTGTCTAAAAACTTAGACATGATAAAAACTGCAGAAGGTAGATCTAAGATATATTCAGCAATAAACAATGTAGACAGAGCTAAATTAAGTATGCTTCGTCAAAGTGCTGAAGGTTTAAGAGAGAGACAAAAAGTAAATCAACGTCTAATGCTAGAAGGTAAATATAATCCCTTGTGGCACGATGTTGATTTTACTGGTTATAACACACTTACTTCAGGTATTTATAATGATGTATCTCCACTAGGTTATCAATCAATAAAAGATCTTACAGATAAATATGTAAATAATCTTAAAGATAGCTATTTGGGTAGATCCAACGGTTTTATTCATACTGGTGTAACTGGGGGTCAAATTAAAAAAATATTGGATGAAAATAAAAGTGGTATACTATCTACTCCTGAGGCTCAAATGCATATGCAAGTGTACTTAAAACAGAACCCTGGAGCAACCGCTGAAGATGCTGCAAATGCTTTTATGGAAAGAGCATATATAGATAATCAAGAATACATTAGAAATAATATTACAGTAGACCCATATGCAATGCAAGCTTTGAAAGAACAACAAGCTTTAAGAGTTGCAGCTATACGAAAAGGAAAAAATGGTGAACAACCAACTGATTATCCAGATGCTTATACTAAATTGTATAATGACGCAGTAGTTCAAGAAAAGCGTCAAATGCAAAATAATCCAAATCTAACTAGAACAAGATCATTTATAGAAGGTCAAGCATCTATGATACAGACTTTGACAGACGCTGCTAATGCTCTAGAATTAGGTGCTATTACTCCAGAAGAATACAACACTATGTATAAGGCATACCAAGAATCTGCATCAAAGAACTACAGTAATGAAGCTATGGCAAATGCTTATGCAGAGGATGTTAGGGATATGTTTGCTAAACAATCTGATATATTCCCAGCTGTTGGAGTAAAACAAGAAAAGTTACCACTGTACTATGATACTGCGTCCAGGGTGTTGAACGAACTTACTTATCCTACTTCAGGATTAGTTATGAACCGTTACAATAAAATAAAATCTTCTAAAGAAGTAGAAATTAACAGTAATGATGCTATAACTAATGGATTTACTATTCCAGATACTAATGGGTTAATATTGTCCACAGACTTTGTAAACAAAGTAATGAAGGTTCCTTCTATGAAATACACGGTTCAGGACAATTCAAGACTTAATAGAAACTTTGCAGAAGACCTAAAATCTGGAGTATTCCAAGATGTTATAAAGGTGCCTAGAAACAAAATAATGGTAGGTGAATCCAATGGCCAACCACAATTATTTCAAAGGGTTAGTGTTAAGATACCTATTCAGTCTATAAGAAATGCTAACTATGATGTTGACAGTTTTAAAGAAATGGTTAATAAAACTATGGGTTTAACATCTGAAGTTGGTTTAAGTGTTAAGCCAATAAAAGGTGAAAGTGTGGAAGATGCGTGGGGTCACTCTGACACTAGAGGTGGTGCAGCTCTTACTGGAGAATACTTTACATTTGATGCAATGGAACCAATTGATCCACATGGTATGACAAGAATGACTTTTGATCAAGAAGTCAATAAAGAACATGGTGGGTCTAAACTACAAAATGATTTATATGATAGTTCATATAACGAATCATATTCTTCTGATATCGAACTTTATCAAACTATGCTTAATCTGTTACAATAATATATGGAAACATCTATATTAGACAAATACAATGCTGGTTTAATTCCCTCTAAAACCAATGCCACTACTGCCGCTATACGGCAAGTAAATGCACAGCATTCCCCTTTAACAAAAATTAAAACAGGGTATGATCGTGAATTGGAACAAACTCCAATTGATGATTATGAAGAAATGTATCTATTGGACAAAGAAAATCCAGAGGAAACTCTTAAAGATAAGAGCTACTTAAAAGATGCATGGACCACTTTTATGAATAGTAGAGATCAAATCAATCTAATGTCGGAAAGAGCTAAATTAGCTAAGGATATAAATCCCGTATTAGATGATATTGATTATGAATTAAATTTTCTTAGTGATAAGCAAAAGCTTAAAAATCTTGAAAATACTATTCCTACTTTGGATGAGAATTCTGAAGAATACAAAAATGCAATATCTGAATACTTTCAACTACAAAGAACATTAGCAGATAGACAAGAGCAATACGATAGCATCTTGTCTAAATATGGTGAAAAAGAAGGTGATAACATTGATGCGAGAATTGAATATCTAAGTAATTCTAGAAAATCGTGGGAAGAAGAAAGATCTAAAGTAAATGAAGAAATAAATAATATATACTCTAACTTACGAGAAAGATCTGAAAATTATACACCGTCTTCTGAATTTAGAATAAAGGAACAAAGAGCTCAAGATAAACCTTGGTATTCCCCAGATTATTTCTTATACGCTGGTCCAGGTTTAACAGGTTCTTCTATGGCAACTGTTGATGGTTATATTGCAGATGCTTTAGCTACCGGAGCTTTGTGGTTAGGTAGACACTATGCTACTACTGGAGCATTGAACGCTGTCCCTGGAATTGGTGCTGCATCTAATTTAATTGGGTGGGGTAGTGCAATTGCAGCTACTGCAGCTAGTGTTGCTGGTAATATATACAGTAGACATAGAGAATCTTTAGCTCAAGTATATGGTGCATATAGATCTAGAATTGAAGATAATCTAAAGGAACAAGGTATTGACATTAAACAATATGCTGAAATTGGTAGAAACCAGTTAAAACAACAAGACCCCAATATAGATGTTTCTAAGATCTCTGATGATGAGATAATAGATAGAGTTATATCTGGAGAGATAAACATAAATGATGCAACTCTAGCAAATGCCAAAAGATCCTTAAAAGATGGATTAGAAAGAGTTTATGATAACAACATGGCATTATCTGCTATGGATGTTGCTCAATCTGCTTTAGTATTTGCACCTCTTGGCAAAGCTATGGGTAAAATAATAACAGCTCCAATTAAAACTGCTTTAAACCCATTGTTAAAAACAGGTACGAAATTAAGCGAAGCTGCAGCAAGTAAATATAACAAACTTATAGACGCTTATACTGGGTTTAATGCTAGACTTGCATACAATTCCCCAGTAAAAAATGCTAGTCTGCAAGCTGCCAAAGCACTTGGTAGATTGGGTTTTTCTGCTACTGGAGAAGCGTTTGAAGAAGCCAATCAAGATGTATTTGATTATGATTATATTTCAGGTAAGTATGATGGAAAGTCTAGCAGCATTTTTCAATCTTTGATGGGTTTAGCTGATGCAAATTATCGTACTGCAAAAATATTGTCTGGAATAGATACTGAATCTGAATTAGCAAATGATCCACAATTTTGGAATGATGTAAAAGGTGGTTTTGCATTAGGTTTATACATGGGTGGACCTACAATTGCTTATCATTCTGGGTTAAAGACTTACAAAGACATGACTGCCAACTCTTTTGTAAGAGACGTAGTTGCAGATCACATTGGTAAAAAAGATGCAATGATCAAAGCTATGTCCTACTCTGAGATGGCAAACAAAAAATTAAACTATCAACAAAATGTACTTGATGTACTTGAAAACTACAAGTACAATCTACCAGAAGGTATCACTGAACAAGATTTAAATGATGAGATAGCTACTGCAAATAATATCTTTAGTTTATCTAAATCTAAAGTAAATCAGAACATTGGTAAAACTATTGGTTACAATCCTGGGACTACTGAATATAATACTTTAATTGGGTTGCAACACTTGGCAACAATAGATGCACAAGAAGCACTTGACAATGCTAATCAGGCACAAGAAGCAGATAATAATTTCTATACTACTTTGGAAAATGATCAAATGTTAAATCATTATTCTCCAGAAGAGAAGCTTACTGCTGTTGCATTAACTAAGTTAAACATTCAAAAGCAAGCATTAGAACAATTAAAAACAGCACTCGAATCTAAGCCAGAAGAAAATCAACAAAAGTTTGGTATAACGAATGAGTCAAATGCTGTTGGTAAATCTATTTCAAAAGAAATACCTAATATATTAAAAGACATAGATGCTAAACTAAATCAATTATCAGAAGGTACTAGATTCAGTTCAAACTTCATAGCCACTCCAAATTTGGTTAACAAAGGTATTGATAGTTATGTCAACACAATGATTGCAAATCATGACCTTTTGGTAGCTGAGCATAAGATGAACGAAATATTCGGCAATACTTTGGAAGATGGCAAACTTATAAACTTCAACAACGCTTCTAATGAATCAAAAAAGAATATAGGTAAAAAGATAAAAGAAAGAATTGATAATTATATAAACAATTCAGATGAAGCATCAAAGATAGTAGAAGAAAATGCAAAGGATGTTGTTGAAGCAGAATCTGCAAAAGAAATGTCTAGAGAAGCAGCTAATCAAAGTGATGATCAACAACCTATTACTAACAACGAAACTCAAGTAGATAATCAAGTAGCTACTGAAGTAGAGCAAGAAAAGGCAACGTCTCCAAAAACTCCTATTATGGATGACAGGGCTACTTCTGACATTGATACTAAAATACCAGTAGTAGAGAAGGAAATAAAAGAAGATGAAGAATTTCCTACTAAAGGATTAGAAGAGTTAAGTAAGGAGTTTGAAGAAACCTTAGCCAAAGTAAAAGAAAAAAAACAAGAAGATACTGAAAGGAAACCTAAACCTGAGCCTAAACCAGTTGTTGAAACTCAAGAAGACGAAGAGGATGAAATAGAATTTGAGCGAGCTGATGAAAAAGCTCTGATAGATCTTGCAAATTCTGAAGCTGTTTCAGACGAGGATGATAAAAAAGTATCTGAAACTTATGAAACTTCTAATCCTGAAGTAACTGAAGAATCTCAAGTAAAATGGGCCCGTAAGAAGATTGCTACAGAATCTAAAATGAACAGAAGAGCAGATATGGACTCTGAGACTAGAGATTTGGATGAATCTTTAGAAATTGAAGAAATGGTACAAGATAAAGTATCTCATACACTGTTCTTTAATCCTGATGCTACAACGCCTATTTATCCTGGTGCCAAGCCAGGCAAGGAATTAGCAGAGAGAATAAAAGATCCAAACTTTTTTAATGATAGTTTCTGTGAGTTTGTTATAAATAAAGATTATACAGAAAAGGGGCATAAACCATATAAAGAAAATGATCCTAGTACATATGATTCTGCATCTATAATAATGTTAATTCATCATGGCACTGGCGATTATGCAATGGCTTTGAAAACTCCTTCTGGAGCTAGAACTTTCTTAGCAGCAAAATTAGCTAGCATACCTAAAGAAAGGCTTACAGAAGAGGATATTAATCTTATTAATAATGCTAATGATTTATCTATAGCAGATTTACGTAGATTTAGAAATGCAGTAATTTCTACAATAGAGTCTGCAACAAATGATGAAGCTGTAGTACCTAGCACAATAGTTAGAACTAAAGGAATACCTAATGTTGTTAGAAAAGATGGTAGAGCTGTATTCAGACCAATACACGAAGTAAAAGGCTTACAGATACCAACAGAAATTACTGATATTACTCCAGAAAATGTAACATTTGGTATAAGTGATGGTATTGTAAAAGATTCCGATATAATAGGAGCCAATGGTGAAATGTTGCCAGGTAAAGGGGGTAGTGGACAATTATTTATTTATCCACCGAAATCTAGTACTTTATCAAATCAAATGTTGCCATTACAATTAACTCTTCAAAGATTTGACAGGAAGCAAGCTGAGTTTTTAGCTGACTTGTTAATCAATTATGGCACTAATCCTAACTCTGAATATAGAGATACAGGAGTTATTGCTGGAGAATTAATTGACTTTATGGTTAGATTTGGAGATGCTACCAAAGTAACCACTGCAGATAAAACATTTGATTGGTTAAAAGAAAAGCAATTGTATATTGATGATAAATCCAATCTAATAGTTGGTGAAAAAACATTCAATATAGGCAATTTATCTACTCAGGATAAAAAAGACATAGTTGAAGCTTTAATGGGATTCCATTGGCGTGTAGCTAGAAAGAATTTCTTCAGCCCAATAAAAGAAGCATTACCTTCTGTATATGATTATTTTAACAATAATTCTGTTGATTTGCTTGATATCATTCCAGGTATATCTCTTACTAAGGATGATTTCATTTCTTCTACCCCAGTTTATACTATGGGTGTGTTAGAAAAAGCTGGTATAATAAGAAGTGATTTAGATGATCAACTGTTCAAAGATTCTTTCGCATATGCTGAAGATGTTCAAAAGATACCAAGAAAGATCAATAATCCTGAAGTAAAAGAAGCTGTTGAAAACAAAGCAGGTTCATTGCCAAATATTCCTAGTATTCCAGAACCACAGGCAAATGTTACTGAAGATGTTACAACATCTGAAATTACCACTCAAGATGATTCTTATATAGAGGAAATAACTAATGATGGAGAAATAGATCCTTTAAGCTTGGGTATTGATGAAGATTTTGATATACCTACTCGTAAAGTTACAGGTAACATATCAGAAGTAGTAACTCCAGAGGAAATTCAATGGTTTAGAAATAAATTAGGATTACCAGAAGATTCTTTACATATCGTTGAAGATGCTATTGCACTTGGTGGTAATGAATATGCTATGGGTCTTGTTAGAAAAGATTCTACCATACTGTGGAAAGGTGCAGAACGTGGTACATTGTATCATGAAGCATTCCATAGAGTATCGTTATTAACTATTTCTCCAAAGGAAAGAAAGAAAATTTATGAATTCTATAGAAATAGAACTGGTTTTGTTGGAAGTGATAAACAAGTAGAGGAAGCTTTAGCAGAAGACTTTAGGCAGTATATGCTGAATAAAGTAGATCCTGAATTAAATCTTCTTAAAAGAGCTTGGAAAGCTATTAAGAATTTCATAAGTAAATGGGTTTGGAGAACTGATACCAGCATTGATAATATTTTTAATAGAATCGCTTCTGGTTATTATAATAGATCTAAACAAAATTCAGCTGCTGTAAATGAATTTCTTGCTGCATATAAAGGTGCAGGTGCCCCATTTAAGGTAAGAGGTCATAAATTTAAAAACATTAATAACACACAATTTAAAGAAACTGTAAATTCACTTGTAGGTGCTTTATTTACATTAAATAATGTAAGATTGCGTGATGATTTACAGAATCTTAATTACGGAGTGTTGAAAGCTGCATTAAAACCAGAAATAACAGCAAAGTTAGTTGAAAAAGAAACTATTACTAAGGAGCAAGGGGAAGTTAGAAATGAAATATACAATACATTTGATACTGTATTTAAACCAGAAATTATAAATAAATTAAATGAGTATCAAATAAGAGCAGTGGATAAGCAGGAAAATATTGATGCAGAGATTGATGAGAAAGCAGTTGGTAATGATGTAGGTGATCAGATGGCTAACTACATTCAAGAACAATTAGCTGTTTCAGTTAAAGATAATGCTCTTGCATCTATAAAGATTTTCATTGCAACAATGCCTAGAACAGAATTTGTCATGAAACAAAAAACAAATCCTGATGGCACTGTGACTAAAGTACAAGGTGTTGCTGCAATAAAGAGTCCTGTTACAGGCTTACCTCTAATGGTCGACTTTGATAAATCTTGGAATACCATTATTAATGAAATTCACTCTGAAAACACATTCAAAGGAATGATGGACAAGAGTGCAAAACTTGCTAAAGTAGCACCGTTATTTAAAACTCTGTATAACGAGTTATACAAGGTTACAAACGAATACGTGCAGAAGAAAGGTATTCAAGAGGATGAAGCTCAAAAAATAGCAAGAGAGAACTTACAAACTCAGTTTAGAAATACGTTCCGTAAAGCTAGACATAAGTTAGTTGGTATTTTATCAGAAAAAGTTGAAGATGAGAATGGTAATGAACAAACTAACTTATATGTTAAAGATGAAAATGCAAATAAAGTATCTAAAAACATATTAGAAGGTTGGAACTATAGTTTAATAACAAATGGAAGCGTATTAGACACTTCTGATAACTTATTCAAAGCAAAAGTTAGTGAATCTGAAGAATTCATAGCTAGAGAAATCAACAATGAGTTTAATAAAATAATAAAGGTTGTAGAGAAATATAAAACTACACCTAACAAAAAATTAGTAAATGGTCAAACTTACAAAGAATATGTACCAGAAAAGCTAATTACTATTAAGAATAAGATAGTTGGTTTACTCAATAAAGTTGGAGTAGGAATTGATTTAGAGTCACTAAATTCTTTCCTTACTAAGGAATATTACAATTCAGATCCTACTGAAGCATTAGTTTCAATGTTATCAGATAGATCCAATAAGAGTATATACTTCTTCTTTAATTCCAAAGTAAAGGATTTAGCAAAGATTCAAGAAAGTGGTGTAATTCCTGGTCAATACAATAGAAGTATTACAAAGTATTATGCTGATTCTAAATTCTTAGGAAGACTTGCTGAGACATATGCAATGTTGCATCCTTCTTCTGATGAATTATTAGTATTAGCTACTGATGGTAAATTGTTATATCCTATATCAGAACACAATTATTTGTCTGATATGGTTCAAAGATTGGATAATGATCCAGTAACGGTAGAAGCACTTACCAAAGTGTTATACAATACTGGTAATAATGACAATCCTAATTATTTCAAGGGTTCTGTATTGTTAACAAATTTGTATAATAATGCGGATACTAAAGGTAAAATAGGGTTTGAAACATTTGTATACTTTAAGGAACAAGGTAGTGCAGATAAAGGACGTAAGTATACAGAAATATCCCCTCTTGAAGACTATATTGCTAAAATGACATTTACCAGAGCAGGTAGAATCATCTTACCTACTATGGGTGATTCTCAAACATATAATACGTTGTATGGTACTGCAATAAATAACTTCAAAAATCCATTTGATGTAAGCAATGGTGAAATAAAGTTCGATGCTCAAATTCTTAAAAGATTTATCAATTACTTTGAAACTGAATTAGATACCATTGAATTTAATTACAAGAATGAGAAGAATTTGACTGAAGAACAAAAAATAAAGAACTATGACACTGGAAACAGAAACGGTTATAGATTCAGATACTTCAACGGATTCTTTAAATTGAAAGAAAGACCTACATTAAATGGTATTGAATTTGAAAAAGATTTTTCAAACTTTAATGAAGCATTAGACCTAGCAGAAGATCTTGGTGGTAATGAATATGGAACTTCTATTATTTCTCAAATAAGAAATAATTGGAATAAGTTCAGTAATGCTGAGAAAGCAAATCTGATGAATAACTATCTATGGGATGCATTTAAAGATGAGTTAAATTATGCACAAGAATTAGGTATAATTAAATGGGATGGTAATAAAATAGCTAGTGTAACGAGTTTAGCATTACCACAGAAGGCATTAGAAGAAGCATCATCACATTATAAAAAATCTGCAACAGTTTCTAATTATAGCGAAAATCTTGGTGCTGCTGAAATGATTGGTAATTATTTTGCTAATACCATTTCTTCAGTAATTGAATTTGAGAAACTTTTTATAAAAGATCCAGCCTACTACAAAAATCCTGTAGATAAAATTAAACGTTTACGTGAGGTATTATCCACTGGTGTTACTCCAAGAATAGACTACGAAGAAGGAAATCCAATGGCAGATCTCACTGAAGTGAACGTAGGTACACTATCAGATAATGTTATCGTAAGTAGACAAGCTGATCAAATTGCAGAGTATGCTAAAAGATCTGCGGCTATACGCTTGCTTCAGGAAATGCACAATATGACATTAGATGAGGCAATTAGAACTTACGATAGTTCTGAAGCTTTACCTCAGGATGTAGAAGATGCAGCTAATCTTATAGTAAGAGATAAATTTAATGGTTATCTCAATCCAAAAGGTAAAGTAAACCAAACTGATGCCACAGTACTAATATCTCCAGAGTTTTATAAAGAACTAGTACGTAGAGTAGATGGATGGACACCACAAGTAGCAAAAGCATTTGACTTACTTAATGATCCAAATGCAGATCTTGAAGCAGATATGGATACGTATGCAGAAGCATTGGCGGTTACATTGAAACCTTTGAAATTCATGTATTTTGGTGATCATTACGATGTAGGTGCTAAAAGGGATATACCAATATTTGATAAGATGGCTATGTTCCCTGTGCATCGTATTTTCTCTACTGGGGATATGGGTAAAGTATTGGAAGTTATGCAATCACGTAATATACATATGCTTGCTTTTGATTCCGCAGTAAAAGTAGGACAAAGGGCTAAAGAGGTTAAATCAAGAATTTATAAAGATAAGACTAATAAAGAAATAGACATGGACAGTTTAATGTCAATGCCTACTCATAAACAGTCTTTAACTAACTTTAGACGTCAGTTAATTACTGATCCTCATCATGCAGAAAGACAGATGTTTGTATCTCAAGCACAAAAAGCTGCTATGGGTAATATCAGAAGTGCATGGAAATATACCACACCAGATGGTAAAGTGTACAGTGGTGATGAATTAATTAACAATTTTAATGGTGCTCATAATGCGATTACTGAGGCTGGTAGAAAAGAGATAGAAAGAGATTTTGGTATTACTCCAGATAAACCCCAAGTAAGTGTACAAAGGTTTGCTGAAATTATGCAACGCAAAGCTCTAAGTTCAAACATGAATGACAATGTTATTAATGGTTTGGATGTTGAAAATGGTGAAACTGTTGCACCAATTTCTGGTTTATCTGATAACTCTTGGATAGAAAGCGGTCTTATATCAATGTTGAATAAATCAATTGTTGATACCAACTTACCTGGTGGTATGTTTATTCAAATGTCTTCGATATTGTACAATAGAATTGCTGTAACTTCAGATGTACAAAATGAAAGAAAGTTAAGATTCGCAAATACCGATGGTACTATGGATTGTGTTATTTCAATCAACTTATTGAAACACATAATTCCAGATTATGATAAAAAGACTTTTAGTGAAGCTAAGAAGTGGTTAATAGATCATGGTATAGTTGGTCCAAATTCTAAGGCTATTGCAATGGGTTATCGTATTCCTGCTCAAGGTCAAGCATCAACTGCAGCTCTTAAAGTAGTAGATTTATATCCTGAGCAAATTGGTGATACTATCACATTACCTGATGAATTTACATCTCTTACTGGTTCTGACTTCGATATTGATAAGTTATTTGTTGCTAGGTACAATTATGATAAGAATGGTAATAGAATCAAATTTGAGACTAAAGAAGATTACACTAACAGACTCAGAGAAGCTGGCTTAGATGATGAAACCATAGTTCGTAAAGTCTACGAAAGATATAATGGTAAAACTGATTTTGAAGCTAATTCAAAGGAAGCAAATGAAAATATGCTTCTTGACATGTATATATCAGTTATTTCTAACCCATTGAACTTTGCAGAAGCTAGACAACCACTAGATACAGTAACCGATTACTTAAAAGATACCATTCTTAAAGAAGTAGATACAATAACTGGTCAAGGTAAACGTACAAGCAAATCCCAACTGTATTATGCCACTCCAGCATTCCAGAGTAGAACTAAAGCGGAGTTGAATGGTGGTAAATTTGGTATTGGTCCATTTGCATTAGCAAATGCTCATCAAGTTCTTACTCAATTGGTCAAATTAAGATTTAAACCAAATAAAATTTTAAGAGACTATGGTATAAGTAATTTGTATGGTATCCAGAGTAATGATAGAAATAAGATTAATATCCTTGACTGGTTATCAGCATTAATCAATGCTCATGTGGACGTTGCAAAAGATCCATACATCATTCGATTGAATGTAAGGAAGTTAACATTTAATATGACTAACTTCTTGATTAGATCTGGTAAAGGCGAAAGTACATTTTATTTCTTGCCTCAACAGATATTAAAAGACTTTGCAATAGAATATGACAAATACTCTGGCTTTTATAATGTAGATACACAAAACAAAAATCCTGAAAGTCTAGCATATAGAACTATTTGGAATACATATTTTGAGAAAGCAAAATCTTTATCTAAAGGTAAATATGATCAGCTTTTAGACTTTTTGAATGATAAAGGTGTAGGTGTTAAACAAAGAGAAAAGATGTTCGATGTCAATTACTTAAAGAAGCAATTGAAAAAAGAAGAAACATTTGATTGGTACTACAATCAGTTGCTTATTATGAAGACTTATCAAGAACTTAATCCGTTCTCAAGATCTTTGTCTGAATTAACTACATTATCTCAAATTGATACTAAGCGCTTTGGTAATAATTTTGGTTTACAAAGTGCATTCTTGGATAAATGGAAACAATTCATGGTAGAGCAACAAGTATTTGAAGACCCTATAAAGGTATTCTCAAATACATTCTTAGGTAAGAAAATGCAAGATGCATTAATATTCCCTAGAATTGCCTTCCAAAACACAATGATTAGACTTACTCCAGAATTTGAAAACCTAAGAACATTAATAGAATTCTATACTAAAGGTTATGCAATTAGTGATGATACGTACATTAATAATATTACCAGAAGTATGGAAGCTACGTATAAAGCTGGTTTCTTTAATAAGTATTTAGCTGAAAATGGAATAAAGCTCAGTAGTTTGTTAGGTGGTCCAAATAGTATCTCTAAGAGATTGGATAGAATTAAATCTGATGTAAGAAGTGGCAAATATCCAGATTTATTAAGTAGTGATGGTTCATTTGAAAATGTACTTATTAATAATATCTTTAGTAGACCAAAGGAGGATACCACTGAATTAAATGGTCCTGATTTTATTGCTTACAAACCAAACAAGAGTGGTGACAATAACTTAGAAAATGAAATCATCAGAGCTTGGGAAGAATTGTGGGATAGCGATTATCAGGAAATAAGAGATTTTGCAAAAGATCTTGCATTATATGCTTTCTATACTTCTGGTGATGCATTTGGTAAAAATAACATCTTTAGATATGTGCCTAATTCAATCAGAGAAGAAATAGGTTATTTTGATTACATTAGAGATCTAGAACGAAATCCTGATGATGCGGTTAAAGATATCAAAGTATTCCAAGTAATAAAAGACTTGTGGTGGAACGACCACGTAGTTCCTACTATTGATTATTACGTATTAGATTCTAGTAGAGAAACTATTGAAGAAGAAGGTAGACCTGTATACAGGGCGTTACCTCACGAAGATAGTGGTTTTACTGTAGTAAACAAGAAAGGAGTAGAAGTACAAATTCCTGGCATTATATATGATAAAAAGTCTCAATCTATAATTTCATTCAATCAAAATGGTCAACCTATATATCCACCATTTAAAAAAGTAAAATTAGATAGAAACAATGATCCTAGAACTACGTTCCTGTATGAGTACATAGGCATTAATGAAGATGATGCCCCAGTGTACAGATTGATTAACAAGAAGGGAATGAGTTATAGAGGAAACATATTAATTGAGAGTGGTAGAAATAGATCTGTTCTTAAATACAACAATGTTGTACCAAAGGGTTATGAAATTATGCCAGAAGAACCAATAACTTGGGTTACTGATCTTACTCCGGTAAAAGCTAGTTTACAAGCAAAGGCATTTAATCAAGCTGGTGAGTTTAATACAGATATGCTTGCTAATATACAGCAAACAGTTAAAACTCAACAAGCAACTGAACCATTATCTTATCAAGAATGGGTTAAAGACTATCAAACTCAAAAAGGTGAAGCTGATGCAGAAGCGGCATATCAACAATATCTGGATAACTTTGAGTATAATAAACCACAAATTGATGAACAGTCTCCAGTACAACCGAATGCATCTACAAACCTTGCAGAAGCGTGGTCTCAAAAAGAAGGATGGTCTAAAGATTATTTTAATTCTAAAGTATTACCAAAAATAAATGAAGCATGGCAAATTGAATATGAGTTAGCCCCTGATCAATCTGTTCCAGCTAAATTTAAAGGTAATATGACTTTTGATTATGGAGAACATGGCAGACCAGGGTTAAAATCCAAATCAACTATAGAAGCAGTTAGAAATGGAGAAAGGACAGCAACTACAAGATATGAATCACAAGGGCATTTGGATTATTGGAAACAAGCTCAAGTTGGTGATGTTATTGAATGGAAACGTGGAGATGAGTCTGTAAAAGTTTTAGTTACAAAACCTTTGACTAAATTAAGAACTTCTGATGCTACTCAACAGGATTTATTTGCATCTGAACAATCTTCAGAAACAATTAATATATATGCTGGTACTGGTGAAAATGCAGACTTAAGTAATTTTGCAGTTAGACCTTTTACTATATCTGGTGATAAATCAGAATCTTCTATACGTATTGGTGGTAATTTTCAAACAGTAGAAGGTGCATTTCAAGCTCAAAAATTAGTATTTTCTTCTATGTCAGATGATGAAAAAGAAGACATTAGAAAACAACTAGAAATTGCTTCAGGTAGTCAAGCAAGATCTATTGGTAGAAAAATTAAAGATTTAAATACAGTTTCTTGGGATAAAGCATCCAGTGATGTTATGAGAGATTTATTGTTAGAATCTTTCAGTCAAAATCCAGAAGCTTTAAATAGATTATTATCCACAGGTGATGTAACGCTTACTCATACTCAAGATAAAGGTAAATGGGGTACAGAATTCCCAAAAATTTTGATGGAAGTAAGAGAATTATTAAGGAACCGATCAAACATTGAACCAGCAATTACTGATACTACTAAGGAATTCTTAGATTATGCTAATCAATTTGGTTTTACTGATGAAGCTGCTTTACTTGCAAAAGATTTACCAAAAGCATCCGAAGAGGCTAAGAAAGTAGAAGAAGAGTATGTATTTACATTTAATGATGGGTTTAAGATCAATTTACCATTCTCATTAAATGACCAACAGAAATCAGCTTTATATGAACTAGAGAAGTTCATTGAAGATGATGGAACTGAAATTACTTTGTCTGGTTATGCTGGTACAGGTAAATCCACTATCATTGGTATATTTAGTAAGTGGTTGAATAACAGAATTGGTAGAGGCAACATTGTATATACTGCTCCTACTCATAGAGCAAATGTTATAACTAAACAAAATAATCCTAATGCTAATGTATATACGCTTTCTGCTCTATTTGGATTTACTCCGGATACAGATATAGCAATGGAACAAGGTTCATTGGATTTAAGAGAACTGGAGTTTAGAGCCAAGAATCAAATGAAATACGAACCAGGTCAATTAATTATTATTGATGAAGCTTCAATGGTACAAGATGGCTTGTATGAATATATTCAAGAAATTGTAGCTAAACATAACGGTAGTGTAATATATGTTGGAGATTCTGCACAATTGAGACCTGTAAAATCAGATCATATTTCTAAAGTGTTTACATCTGATGGAGTACCTCAAATAACTTTAACCAAAGTAGAAAGAACTGGTGATAATCCTATTTTAAAAGAAGCCACCAGACTTAGACGAGGTGAAGGATTGAGTTACCAAACTGATATAAATGATAAAGGTCAAGGAGTATTGTACACTTCGGATGATGCAATTATAGATAAAAACCTGAAACAGATTGTTACTTCTGAAGAGTTCAATGCTGATCCTTTACATTTTAGAGTATTGACTGCTACAAATGCTGCAGCATCTACATATAATTCAAAGATTAGATCTTTGAGATATGGAAAATTTGCTAAACCATTTGTAAAAGGTGATATTATAATGGGGTATTCAAACAAACTCAGAAAACCCGATGGATCTTATAGACTAATAAACTCTGGAGATTATATAGTTCAAAGTGTAAAGGATACCAACATTAAATTCAAAACCGATAAAGGGGATATAGAATTTAAAGCATTCAATTTATCAATTAGACCGACTGGTGGTACTATTATGGATGACTTTCAACTTACTGTAATTGACAAAAATGAACCAGATTCTAAGTTATTTGAAGTAGTAGAATATAAAGATAGATTGTGGAAAATGGCTAAAGAAGCTAAACAAAATGGGCAAATATCTAAATATAGAGATTTAGTTCAAATGGCGTACAATGTTGACAATGAACTGAATATTACCAAGAATTTAGAAGACAATCAAGGCAGGTTAAAAATTAGGAAAGCAATTGATTATGGATACGCACAAACTGTTTGGAAATCACAAGGTAGTACGTACAGTAAAGTTTTAATACTCTCTAATGAAATTGATACGTTTGGTTATGGTAAAGATGTAATGCAATTAAGAAACGAGTTGAGATATGTAGCTGTGTCACGTGCTAAAAACTTTGTTATAATAAATTCAGAAGCAGAGAATAAGAAGAAAGTTTCTATGCGAAATGAAATAGCCGAAGAAGATTTATTAGACGATATAGAATTTGAACCAGCTACAGAAGAACAAGCAGTAAATGCATCTTTGCAGGATTCAATTGATGAGTTAACAGCAAATGGTAAACAACGTAGAAAAGAATGTGAATAATTATGCAGTGTTTAAATGTTAAAAATAAAGAGGTTGCAGCTTTACTAAAGCAATATACAAAGATATTGGGTAATGAAAATGCTGCATATTATGTGTTATCAGAAAACAATGGTTATGGTTTAGATAAGGCTCCCAATGGGGAGCCATCTAAGCTATTTTCAGATTTAGTTAATCATTTTAATGGTAATAAGAAAGAAGCTATACGAACAAAGTCATTAATATATTCTGCACAATTTAGACAGATAAGAAACATTGTATTAAATAATGATGGAGAAGTATCTATAGATGTGTTATTAAATAATTCAGATAAAATAAATAATCCATCATACGTTCCAAAAAAAATACATGAAACGTATAATAAACTTATTCAAGCCTTGACAAGGCGAATAAAAGACATTCAATATGCGAAATATAGTGACAGTAAGAAAGTAGATGAATTAAGAGCGTTAGAATTTAAATTAAACCAATTGGAAAACGATCAAGCTACTTTTGAATTTGTAGATTATATGGCAAGTGATGTAATATCTGCATTAAATGAAGTAAAGGCTTTACAAACCAAAGTAAATGAAAACCAAAAGTACAATAACCCGCTAGATATAACTTCTGCAGAATTAGATATGATAAAGAAAGGTTATATTGGTTTTTATGGTAACATTGCTACTAATATCCAGAACATGTTGGATGATGAATCTACGTTTGACTATTTAAATGATCCTCAATTAGTTGAGGATACAAAACAAAACTTAAAAAGGACTGTAGGTGACTACTATGAATTAGTAAGAAACTATAACAATTTAGCAGACATTGTTGCTAAAGATAATTTTATTAGAGAAGCAACTAAAGCCGGTTCATTTACTATAGATCATCTTAAAAAAATATTAGATGAAGGTGATGTGGATATAAATCTATGGGATCAGTGGGCAGGTAATACACAATATTCTAATAGTGAGTTAGTACGTATAATTCTTAACAAGATAGTTAATACTAAAAATAATGTTGCTGAAAAAGAACTAGAAGTAGGTAAAGAGCTTGTAGAAATACTATCACATGTAGATAAATCTAAGTTAGCTTATATGCATGAAAAAAATAAAGATGGTCATAAAACAGGCTTTATAACAAGAGACTTAAATTACGGTCAACACTATCAAGATTACTTGGAACATCAAAAAAAGTTAGCCGAAAAGTTAGGATTTGGAGATAAAGATATTGCTGAAGTGCCTGGTTTATTGAATCCAGAGCAACTAAAGAAATGGAATAAAGCAAATAATGATTGGGAAGCTAAGCATACAATTCGTAAGTTTACTCCAGAGTATTACGAGCTAACTAACAGTCTTAGTGAAGAAGCAAGATCTCGTAGAGATTCCATAAATATGGAAATAAACCTATTGTTAAGTACTACCGTTGATAAGAACGGAGATTACCACAGAGAAGATTTATCCGATGAAGATTATCTAAAATTACAAGAGTTAGAAACTAGACGTAGAAATTTAGCTAATCCATATTATCCAGATGGTTCAGTAAAAGTTGGATTAGATAAAGAAATAGCAATAGAAATGAGAGAGTATAATGAAAAATTAAGAGAGAAATTACATTATACTCCAAATATGGAAAAATTTAACAAAGCTCTACAAAATGCAAAAAAGAACTTAAGTCCAGAGAAATTTGCTAAGTGGGAACAACGCAATACAGTTGATCAAATAATTGAAGAATTCTGGGACGATATTAAAACTCTTTCATCAAACGCAAATAAATCTGATGATCAAATACTATATGAAACGGCTAGAAAGAACATGTTAAGACTTTACACCAGAGAAGATGGTAAAGTAGATGTTGATAGCATGCCTGACCAAGTAAAGTCGTGGATTAATACTTATGATGAATTGATTTCTGAGGAAAGTTTGAAAACTCGTGATAAATCAAAGAAATCCAAAGTAATGGACATAGCTGAATGGGAAGTAAACCCTAGATTCTATGAAGAATTAGAAAGAGTTGAAAAATTAGGTCAAGCTGAATATAATGCGTGGGTTTCTATAAATGCTAGATATGACTATGAAGGAAATCTTGTACCAGCTTCCTTTTGGAAGAAATTAGTTCCGAAGAAAGAGTTAAGATCTAAATACATGCGCAAAGTACCTAATAGATCTTGGTCTGAAATCGATAAAGAATCACCTTTCTACGATAAAAGATTTACTAAATATGCAGATCGTGGAGAAACAAGAATTCCAAATCCTGAATTGTATGACAACAGTGCAAATTATCGTAAAATAACTTCTGATTCAAACTTAAAAAAGCTTTACGATAAACTTGTTGATGTAATGGAATTATCAAATTCTAAGATTCAATTCTTAAAGTATGAAAATAAATATAGACTACCACAAATAGAAGGTGGGGCATGGACACAAATCCGAAGTAAGGACAATATTTTAAAGGGGTTAGCGTATGCAATAGAAGATACTTACACTGTAAAGGATGATGATAATGCATATATGTTGGAAAATGCTAAACGATCAGATGGGTCACTTGTTAAACTTATACCTACTAGGTATATTAAGATGTTATCAAATCCAGACGCTTTAACAAACGATATAGTAGGATCTGTCATTGCTTATTACAAAATGGCAGAAAATTATGAACAAATGAGTGAAATTGCCCCAGAATTAGAAGTAGCTCTTGATTTTGTTAGTCGTACAGATTTTACCGATAAGAAGGGTGGTAGAATACAAGGTTTGGAAAGTAAGACATATGATAAATTAAAATCTGTACTAGATCAATTGGTATATGGTATGGAAAAGAATGCATTAGAATTAGATGTTCCTTTACCAAAAGGCAAACATGTGACAGTAAGTGTTGGTAAGTTAGCTGCTAATTTAGCTGCATACACTAGAATACAAGGCATAGCTCAAAATATGAATGTGATTCTTACTGGTCTTATTACAAACAAAATACAAAATAGACTCGAAGCAATTTCTGGTATATACTTTGGAAATAAGGAACTTGCACAAGCAACAAAATTAATCATACCGTCATATGCGAATGCAATAAAGAACATAGGTCATTCAAACAACAAAGACAAGGTTCTATGTTATATGGAGTATTTAGGTGTAGTAAGAGAAAATGCTCAAACCTTTAGTAAACTTAATCAATCTAGATTTTTAAGAGCATTAAATCAACACTTCTGGTATTTTGGACATGAAATGTCAGATTATGTAACAAAAGGTAAAATGGCATTGGCAATTGGTTTATACTATAAATATGATCCTGAATCTGGTAAATTCTTAAATAAGAACGAATTCCTAAGAAGATTTAAGAGTAAAAAGGAAGGCAATGCCAAATGGAATACTTTAAGTGTAACTTTTTATGATGCATTTGAAGTTAAAAACAACAAACTAGTAATAAAACCAGAGTACGCTAAATCTCTCGATGAAGCTACTATAAACAAAGTTAGAAATACGGCAAAACAGGTAGGTACCAGAATTGACACGCAATTAACAGATTTGGATAGAAGTAAATTACATGCAACTGTGATTGGACAATTGTTACTTATCTTCCGTAACTTTATTTTGGTTAACTTACAAACTAAGTTCTTAACTAAACGTCAATTTAACTATTCTACAGGCATGTGGAGCGAAGCTCAAGTACCAGCTGCAGTTAAATATGTATATAGACATTACTTTAATCAGAACAAAATAGATCAATTAAAGGAACTATATCAAAATCATTATGATGAATTGGACGATTTCGAAAAAGGATGTCTTAAAAGAGTTACTTATGAAGTTTTATTTTCCACAGTAGGTTTTATGATCATTTCTTCTTTAGTAAGAGCGATGGCAGATGATGACAAACGTAATTGGTGGAAACAAGAAGCAGCGTATCTTACTCTAAGAGCTTCATTAGAGACACGTGGTAACATATTACCTATTGAAGTAATTAACTTACTTAATACTCCTACTGCTGCATGGTCTACTTTACAATATTGGGGTGACTTAACTACAATGATGTTGAATGATCCTACACAAGAGATAAAAAAAGGTCCATACAAGGGTATGAACCGATTCCAACGATCATTAATTAAGGCCACTCCTTTAAGAAGTATATGGGAAGCACAAGATCCAAGATCAAAAATGGAGTATTACGATAATATGATTTCAATATTTAACTTTTAAAGCCACAAAAATTTTAACGGCCATTACAATAAAGCCCCTTCAGTTTTTGCTGTTGGGGCTTTTCTATATTTTAAATCTTGTAGTGATATACTTTCACCTATCGGTTTTGTTACTTTTGCAAGAGGATTAAATAGGTATTCATGAACTTTACTATCAACACTAATATTCCAAAAATTTAATATTTGTAATTTAGCTTGATATCCTAGACGTTCATATAAACCAAGATCTATTTTGTTTACTATGGAATGAATTGAATAAGCCTTATTAAAGGCAAATACTCTATAATTAATTCTATCTATTGTTAAAGTATAATCACAATAATATAGTCTATGTTTCTTTAATCTCTCTATTAAGTAAGCTTTAGTATTATGAAATACTAAAAAAATATGATTTGAAAGTAGTGGATTATTCATATCACTTGTGTACATATTTACAAATTCACTATTTTTCAAATCATATTTTGTAAAGGTATCATAAAATATTTGAGGAAGTGAAAATATACTATGTTTTGTATATTTATTAATAATCATAGTAGTTCTGCTCCATCTCCTTCATAATATTCTTTTACATGATCCCATAAGTCATTATCTCTATGCCAAGCAATACGTTTGATAGCATCTTCAATAACACACACTTTGGCTTCAATGTATTGATTTTCAATATTAAAAACCTTTACTTCATAACCGTCATGACTTTGAACAGCTATTATATATGTTTCTCGTGTATATTCTTCTAAATCTAGTTTTAATTCATTTTTAAAATACCAATAAATTGCAAACCAGTAATAAGCTAATTGTCTACAATAGTCAAATTCTTCTATAGAATGTCTGAAATTATACACATCAGCTGTAGTTTTAATATCAACGAGTACTACTTTCTTATTTGTATGATCAATCATTACTCTATCGAGTAAAGATTTACAAGGAAAATCTCCTAATTTAGAAGCATTTGGAAATTCCCAATTTATATGAAATTCATTGTGAACTTCAAATGTTTTTGGATAAGCAAATAAAATTTCATTTGCTTTTTTATGCTCTTGCATATTTTGCTTTATGGTCTTTAGAAGAGCCAAATCAGCAAAAGAAATAACTTTCTTACTATCTTTATTTCTAAAGTATTCAATGTAGTTTTTGTATAATTCTACTAGTTCTTTTGCTTCTTGAATTCTTTTATTAATAGGTTTATTATTACTATAAGCTGCATTGTAACTCATTAATAATATATCTTCTTCAGTAGCAAAAGGATCGGTTAATCTTGCAGTAGAATAAAATTCTAGAAGATCTTTTTGTTGCTTTACTTTAGGTACTGCAAAGTCTAAAATAATATAATCATTCCAGAATTCTTCTGGTTGAAGAATATATTCATGAATCATAGTTCCTTTATCTAAGAAACTTGCTTTCAATCCTTCAATTTTTCCATCTAGCATATCTTTTAGATATCGGGGTCCCTTTTTAAGGAACCATCCGATATTTGAATTAGATATTCTAGACATATCCTCATAATAAGGTATGCTTATATCCATAATTACTCTTCTAACTTACTTAAACGATCTGCTTCTACTAGTTCATTAACGAATGCAATGTCATTAAGTTCGTCTGCTTCAAAGTAAATATCTTGTTCAGTCTGAGACATTACTTCATTATTCATATTTTGCTCGTCTAATTGTAAGTTAACTAATTCGTAATTCTTCATAATCGTAAATTTTAAGTTATAGTTCAAATGTTAATGGTTTAAAATAAATCGAATAAGATTCATCGAGTATACTTACGTTTGCTACATGTACATTAGTCCATTCTGTTTCCTCTTGAAATACATAATTATATACAGGACATGCTGTAATATTATGATTCCCAGTATGAACATGTCCACACAGAGCATACTTTGGCTTTTTTCGTTTAATCTCGTCAGTTAGTGCAGCACAACAATACTGTATTTCAGTTCCATTGTCATGGGTAGTTCCTACTTCTGCAAGATTAGATGCTTCGTGAGTCATTAATATGTCTAAGTCTTTTGGTATCTTTTCATATTTCTTAACTAATTCAGCATGATTAGCCATAAATGCCCATGGTCCACATTGTTTACACCAAGGTGTTCCATAGATTTTATACCATTTGTCGTCAGTACTATTATATACTTTTGTTTCTCCATCAATCAATATAGTTAACTTATTAAATAAGTAAGTATTTGGTTGAGTAATCATCTTTTCAAACCAAAAATCATGATTACCTGGAGTAAGTATAATAGTAGGGCAATCTATCTTCATTATCCATTCTTGAAATTCATTAAAAATCCATTTGGTCATTTTAATATGATCTCTTTGAATATCTAATGGAGATATATCACCACATATTAATAACAAATCACATGGTTCTATATCAATCAAATTACCATGTAAATCACTAATTGCGGTTACTTTCATTTAATTCTAAGATAAAGTTATTATAAGTGGTCTTATATTCTTCTAGTTTATCGTAAGCTTCTCTAATGCTGCGTTTTAGTTCATTATATCGCTTAAAAAGATTTTTATCTCGATAAGAACTACCACACCATACCGCCGTATAGATATCACAACTTGTAGTTGATTTTTTACTATTATCGAAAAAGTCTTCTAATTCTATTTCTTTTTGCAAAATTTCAAGTTCAAGTTCTGAAATAGCCATTTGATAACTACTTTTAAATAACTTTATTTTATTTTCAGATATATTTTTCATTAGTTACTGGTTTTAATTCTTTACACTTTTTATCGTGTTCTTTGATTATTTCGTTACATTTATCTCTTAAACATTTTATAAAGTATATACATTCATTTCCTTCAAATTGTTTAAAGAATTGATCTGCTGCTTCTTTATAAATGCTTATATTATGATTCTGCTTATGATACTCTTCATGATCATCTAAAATCATATCTTCAAAATCATCATCAGATTTTTCGAAGATGTGCATCAGTATCGCAGTTCTGTGAGATATCTGTATAAATTTTCGTTTATAGTTCTTGAATTCGTTTAATACATTCATCAGTTTCTTTATGATTGTGTACTACAAATAACTTATACTTCTCAGCTAATCCTTTATTTAAAAGATACCACATGAACCATTTCCATTTATATGGCCATACATCATTAGGTTTTCCTTTAGCTTCGATAATAAAATTATCTCCAACAAAGTCTGGAGTATAAGTCATCGCTCGGATCTTTTTACCACAAAATGTAAATGCTGGTATTAATTCAAATTTAATAGGCTCATATTCTGCTTTGAGATTATGAGCCTTTAACTGTTTATAAACATATGTTTCAAGTTTACTTTTAAATTCAATACCATCATATATATTTGGTGTGGCATTTTTAACTTTCTGATTTGTCGTTTTCTTTCTTTTTGTTTTTCTTTGCTTCATAACGATCAATATATGTACAAAGTATACTTCCACAAAGATTTCCAATAAAACTAATCAGAATTAATTGTAACCATGTTAGACTTGGTGTACTATTTAACCATTCCATGTTCGTTATATTTTTCTATTTTTATAAAATGATTTGCAAGTTTTTCTAAAGATATCAAGTCATAATTAGCTAGATTTCCGTCTATACCAACATCTACTCTTAATTCTTTAGAATCTATATTTATTTGATCTACTTTTCCATGACAATGACCGTGTATCATAACAGATCCTTTATCTTTATGCTCCCAACTTAATATTGGGAAATGACACATAATGACTTCTAAATCTTTATGTAAGAAATTATATACAGATTTCTTAAACTTAATATTCTTAATTTGAGTAATATGATTAAAATAACATTTTAAATGATTTGGTATTTTATCATGATTACCAAGTATTAATATTTTATTTCCATTTAGTCTTTGAAATAGTTTTCTTTTATCTTCTACTTCACCAAATGCTAAATCACCAAGAATGTATACTGTATCTTTCTTATTTACTCTAGAATTCCATAACTGTATCATAGCTTCTTTAGCTTTTTCAACAGTATTCCCAAATATCTCTTTTCGCTTAGGATGAAATTCTAGTATACGATCGTGGAAGAAATGTAGATCTGAAGTAAACCATATCATAATGTTTCTTTTAACCAATTTTTAATTACTTCAAAGCTATTATTCTTAATGGCATCAGATATATCTTTACTTTGGAATTTCTTATGTACTAAGAATCCATTTAAGCCTGTTTTAAGGCTTATTTTACGCATATTCTTCACTCCAGGGATATCTCTATCAAAACATATTAAAATGCGTTTAAATCGAAGTTTAAGTGCATCTATAACATCTGGAGTAAGAAATGTACTTTCTGAAGCTGGTGATATAGCAGTATAACCCATTTCATATAAACACATAACATCTTTCATAGATTTAGTAATAATTAGTAAATCACCTTTTTTAGGTAATTGTTCATATCCCTGAATATCATATGGGGTTAAATTATTACGCCATTTAGTATATTTATCTGCTAAAGGTCTATAAATCTTGAATCTATCATATACTTTATATGCATACATAGGATTATTTTCCTTATACACTCCCTTTACTACACCATCACATAAATAATATTTTATACTACTTACACCAAATTTCTTTAAAGTCTTTAGAGAAATTCCAAATTGTGACCAATATTGTTTATCTATATCTGTCCAGTCTTGTCTAACTACTCCGATAACTGTTTCAGTAGATTTCTCTACTTCTTTATTACTATGCAATACTGTGTTATTAGTAATTTGCATATCTTTTACTATTTGATTTAGTAGATCATTGTAATTAGTTATACCTGTATATAACTCTACGAATTTAATTATATCTCCGCATTCACCATTACCATGATCTTTAAATAGTAATTTTCCAGTCTTTTTACTTCGGAATATTCCAAATGAAGGATTCTTATCCTTTCTAAATGGACTATTATAAATAAATCCAACTTTAAATTGTCCTAGATATCTAGCATAAATATCATATTCTGTGACTTTTGATAAGATGTAATCCAGAGTAATAGGATTATCTTGTTTTTTAATTCTTTTAGAGTCATACATATGATATAAATTTGAATAAGTGCAATGTGGGGTAACGATCCCCATGAAATCTACCATTAGACATTGCTCCACCTTTATAATATCCCCTGTGTGGTCAGTGCCAGCCTACGATCTGGTTCTCCTGGTGCGCTATCATTGAATTATTTATCAATACGTTAAGCGTGAGAAATCTTCGTTCTATCGTACGAATAGCTTATATTTTTTAAAATGGTAATCCATTAGGATTATCTTCTGTGTTATCTAAAGTTCCATCTGTTATTACAAATGAACTAGATGTTAGTGGATTTGGATTAGACTGCTCTACATCTGCAATAATAGGTTTCTCAAAATTATCAATATTTAACTTGACAATTACTGATTCATTTTTATCTACTATTGACATAGGTTCGATAAATCTATATTTTGCATACTTCGGAAGTGTAGTATAACCACTATTGTTATATACTACTTTAATACGAAGTAATGTAGATCTGTCTGCTTTATTAAGCATTTCAGCAACCCATTCGATGAATTCTTTAAAACTCTCACCGGTAAATACTCGATCTTCCTTATTAGGATAGTAACATTCTAGGATTTGATCGATTCTAGAGAATTGGTTATCACACTTCTTCTGTAGATCTTCATCAGTCATATTAGGACCTTTAGATGGTTCCCATTCAGTATGGGTCATAAATTTACCATCTTTTGCAGTAAATTTAAATTCAATAAAGTTATTTCCATTAATGGATTTATCAACTCTAATTGCTTCTAATACTACATTATCTTGGATACCTGCACCTAAATATGCTACATCTTTCTTTTGGATTGCTTGTGCTCTTTGTGAACTGTAAATCATCTTATTCTATTGTTTTGGTTATTCTTGGTCTGGCAAATAAATTCTATCCCAATATGTTGAGATATTTCCATCGATATCGCTTTCTGCGATAACAATTTCTTTTCCTCTTAAATGCGGAGCTCTAGCCTCTACGGTTATATTATCTCCACCTTTAAAAGATGCAATGGTTTGGTTCTTCTTTCTAGATATATATGCGATAGCATCTGCTTCACCACATATAATATTACTTAGCTTTCCAGCTAAGTCTAATTCCATCTCAGAAAGTTCTTGTCCATCTTTGTTAACTAATTTATCCTTAGTATGACCTACTAGGATAAAGCATTCACAAAGTTCTCTAAACATATCAATTACTTTACGTACTGCTGTTCTTACATAAAACCAGCCAGCACCTTGCGGCAATTGTCTAACATCTCCTTTATATTTTGCTCCCATCGGAGTTTGATTATATAAAGTGAGAGCATATGATAACGTAAGCTCTTCCAAGCGTGTTGCGTTATCGATCGTAATATGTTTGTAGAAGTATCCATTACATTCTTTGTTCTTTGCTCTAATAGCATTTGCAATTTCACCTAAATCATTAACATTGCGAGCTTGTATAGCTACACAATCCATAAATTCAGATCCACCTTCTAGATCAATAATTAAATTATTTTCTAGACTTGCTACAAGAGTTGTTTTGCCTGACTTTGGTTTACCAAACATAATTAAGAATCTTGGATTCTTAATTTTTGCTTTAACTTTTTCAGTAGGTAATACTATCATAAATTGAAGTTTTATCTACTTTTCAGAAATGAATGAAAAAGTTTGATACAGTTCGATAATATTTGAAAAAATTCTGAAAAGATCTGTTTATTTTAATTATGCAGAAATTGCATTGATATTTATAGAAATATTATAAATAATAATCTGCTCTTTCTTAGATAAGTTATTAAAGAATTTCGAAGTCGTAAACTTCGGAACAATCTTCGTACCAACTTGAATGTAATTTCCATGAATCTTAACCGGAATACCACCGATCATGAAGTCATAGGACGGATTCTCTGTATAATAAATATAATCATACAGGCGAGAAGCTGCCTTATTCCATTCAAGATTTAATGCCTCAGGAGTAACGCCTAATAGAGTATAAGACTCAATAGGAGCATTATCTAGAGTAATAGTATAAGAAGTATCGTTCTTCTTCGTAGCCCACGGAAAGATTGATCGAATCTTATTCAGAATATCTGACGTATAATCACTATGATACTTTGTAGTAGGAGTAGCGAAATACTTAGTCAAATCGATTTTATAATCAAAGTTATTGTTCTCGTTAAATTTCTTATTGTTGCCGTTTGAATTAAATACTGTTGTCATATTCGCCAAAATTTTAACCAATTAATAAAAATCTTTATCTATAATTCAATTAGGTTGTTATATTTCAGGTCGTTTTCAAATTCAAGTATCGCTAATTCTCCTTCTCTTACTTTAAGAAAATGAAGATATATACGATTTTGTACGGGTAGCCTTTGAGGACCATATGCAGTAATACCTAAAGTTTCAGGTCGAGATAATACCGCTATAACATCGCTTCCTTGAAATACAGAATCAGACGATGATAAATCCGATCTCATCGGGTAGTGACTCGATGGATTATTAATTCTATCAATATTTTCAATATTACGATTCATTTGAGATAGTTGAATAATACTTGTCATACCAACTTTCTTTGCTTTAATAAATACTCTTTCAAGTTCGGATATAATCATTCTTTCATCTCTATAATTGTCACTACCAACTAACAGAGTATGATCTAGAATAACTATTAACCATTTATCTTTTGCTATCGTATTTTGAAAATATACAATTGTATCTTCTATCTTTTGTACTGTAGCTGCATCATCCACATAATATATTGGATAGTCTTTAAAAGACTGTGCAGTTTCTTCAACTAAATTAAGTTCTCTGTCTGAGAGATCTTCAGATGCTGAATACAGTTGTGTAGTTGTTTGACGCAACTTATTAGATAGTTTTCTTCCTACTTGCGCACGGCTAAGCATCTCAAATGAGAAAGAAAGTACGATCAATTGTTTGTTAGAATTAAGTTCAATTAAATCAGTTTCAAGCGTATTTACAAATGAGGACTTACCAGTTCCTGATGCACCAACAATTGTATAGACACAACCAGGTTCTATCCCACCACAACACATTTCATTGAATTTATTCCATCTACTTTTAAGTGGTTCAATTTCATGGTTCTTTCTTCTACGAATATAAGATACAGCTTCATTTGCAGCTGTAGATATATGTTTGAAGGGTAATGGATTAGCGTAATTGAGTTCCATATGCTGTTACTGTTTCAAGTTGGTTAGTATTCATTTGTTCTTCAAGCAATTCCCATTCATGTGAAGTAAGCCATTTCCACATAGTTTTCATATAACCAAGCTTTCCGGTCATTGCCTTATCAGTAAGCTCAAAGTTTAAAGCGGTTACGATCCTATTATGAAGATCGGGGTTGCCTTTAACTAATTTGTTATAATACTCTCTACATTTCTTTAAATTACTTCTAAGAAAGCCTCTAGTTCCATCTGGTCTAGTAACCATGATAGGATATAACATATAAAATTGCTCAAAAAGTATATCTTTAGGAGTTAATTTATCTACTAATTCCTTAGTAGGTTTATATGTTACTTTTTTACTATCATCTTTCTTTTGAATAAAATTCCTGTCGATTAAGTCTTGTATCTCATTATCACTGACCCGGCGAATAATGGTTGTGATACCTTGATTGGATTTTTGATTTTTATCTAATACAAGACTTAAAAATACTAGCTGATTAATTGAAATATCTAATGTCTCCATTAGATTTGTATCTAGTTCAATGATCATGTTCTTCTTTTTTTAAGAACCTGTCAATGATATGATATGCTTTGCTAAAATTCGTCAAAATCAAACAGGTTTAACTGTTTAGGTTTTAACTGTTCTATTACTTTAATACATTGAGTAATATAATACTGATAATTAATATCGTATACACTCTGGAATGTTTCTCCTTGAGAATACTTCCATTGGAGATCTTCATCAGAATAGAACCGATTATGAAGTCTTACTCCGTAACCTTTTAACATATTCTGATATGATTTCTTACCAGTATCGTCAAGTTTCCATTTCCATAAATAGTATCCACTATTACTAACGTAAAATCTATTGGTTCTTTGTTGAATTTGTTCATTATATTCAACTGTCCATTGTTTACCTGTCTTCTCTGCTTGTAAGAATTTACGTATATCTTTACAAGATTTAATAGTATCTTCTACTGGAATATTATGTACAAAGTAATTAATAATCGCTTCGGGAATAATCTTTGGTGATAAACCTTTTCCTAATTCAACATTAGTTAAAAAGAATCCTTTCTTTTTAATATTTCCATTAGGATCTACTCCAAAATAATCATTTATCGCTAATTGATAGAATGAAGTAAATTGTTCAGTTTCCAAAGTAAGTTTAGTCAATTCTTCCCACTCCTTTAATACTTGTTGTAATTCTTCATATTTAGTCTTTTTTATCTTATATAAGATACCATCAGTATTAATCTGATATAATTTACATCCTAAATCTAAAAGTCTCTCAGCAAGCATTAAAAGTAGTAATTGACCATTAATACGTACCTGCATAATAGAGAATGGTGCATATAACCAAGATACTTCTTGTTGCATTTTACCAGTTACTCCATTAAGCATATACTTATATGTTTCGTTTTTGTTTTTCTGTTTAGTTCTCTTAAATTCAAGTCTATCTCGAATAATTTCTGGATATACTTCTTTAAGAATAAATTTTAATTTAGGAGGGTATAATTCATATTTAGCAATTAAACTTGGGTATAGTGAATTTACATCAGAATCTAATAATAGTTCATCATCATTACACTTGATTGAACAACAACCATTATCACCATGAATACCACCTACTCCAATAGTTACTTCCATTTCACCAAATATAAAAGTATTTATATAGCCTTTTCTACCCGGAGATACATTGTGTTGATTTTTCATATCTTGCAATGCTTTTTGAAGTATTGGATTGCTAAATTTAATCCAAGGAAATATTACTTTCTCTAGATCTACACGATCAACAGGAGATTTCATATTTTCTAATTGATCTTTACTTAGGTTTGCTTTTTGCATAACCTTAAGCTGCAATAGTTTATCTCCTAAATTTACTCTATCTAAACTTAAACATTGTAGTCCAAAATCTCTTTCAGTTTCTACTCTTAGTTCAAGTAAATCCTTACATCGATACAAAAGTTCCTCAGTAGATTCTACATCATTAATATTGTAGGATATTAATCGATCCATATCTTTCTCAGGAAGATCTTGTTGCCAATCTACTACAAATTCTTCTACATTCTTATATTGCATAGTTACTTGCATCTCTTTCAAAGATACTCGTAATGCTTTAGAATATAGCATAGTTAATAGATCAATTGATAAGAAATTCTTAATATATTTATATTCTTTCCATAATTCAAAATTAGAGTTTTTATCAATTACAATTTGACTCATTCTGAATATAGACTCTGTTATCTCTCTAGTACTAAAATAGTT